>MDTE01014704.1_pt1 | contig 77142 bp, 66 predicted proteins | sample 811231 | NCBI WGS metagenome assembly MDTE01 (sample SAMN05326651, study PRJNA326480) | marine metagenome | isolation source: seawater | place: Indian Ocean: Red Sea | collected 2010 | reverse complement strand
CGTGTGGCGATGGATGGGCAGATCTTTGCCGTGCAGGAGCACGGGGGGATATCCCGGATGTTCGTCGAACTAGCCGATCAGTTCATTCGCGACCCCGACCTTGGCGTTTCCCTCGAACCGTTGTCGATGGTCACTCGAAATCACTATCTTCTATCGGAATCGCGCTTGGCGGAGCAATTGCGTGTGCGGCCTGCGCGGTGGCAACACCTGACCTTGGCCCGCTATCTCGCCAGACCGCATCGCGCAATGCACGCTGACGTGGTCCATTCCACCTTTTATCTCACGCGTGCTTTCCGAGACTTTCCCGGCCGACCCCACGTGGTGACCGTGCACGACATGATCCCGGAACTGTTTCCGGAGTCTCGTCGGCGGTCGGACCGCATCACCGACAAGCGTCGTTATGTCGACCAGGCTGCTCATGTCATCTGTGTCTCAGAATCCACCAAGGCCGACGTACTGCGCGTTTTCGGAGACGTTCAGGCTCCGATCTCCGTAATCCCGCATGGGGTCAACCCACATTTCGTGAACACAGAAGCACGTGTCCCTGGCTTTCCGCAGGATTACCTGCTCTACGTAGGAAAACGAGACGGCTATAAAGACGCAGCAACCCTGATCAACGCCATGCCCCATCTTGTCGATGAGTACCCGGAATTGACTCTCATGCTCGTGGGTGGTGGCGCACTGACCAGCGGTGAACGGGATCACATCGCCAGAGTCGGATTGAGCGATCGAGTTATGCAACGGTCGGTTGCGGATATCGATATGCCTGCCGCGTATTCGGCGGCTCGAGCCTTCGTCTTCCCTTCACGGTACGAGGGTTTCGGTCTTCCGGTGTTGGAGGCGATGGCGTGCGGTGTACCGGTAATACTGGCGGATTCATCATCCTTACCCGAGGTTGGTGGCACAGCAGCGGTGTATTTCACCCCTGGTGATTCCCCTGGTCTTGTTGACGCCACCCGTGCGGTTCTCGGCGATAGCGAAGTCGCGGACCAGATGGTCCTCGCAGGTCGTGAGCGGGCGATGAGTTTCTCGTGGCGGAGGGCGGCTGAATCAACGCGCGACGTCTACGCGCAAACGCTCGGTGTCATTGGTAGTCGAGAAAGTCGGCCTGAATGAATGGCGGGTACCACTGCTGAGTGCGATGGCCGATCCAGAATTCCGGAGCGATGAATGGCCCCTGTGAGCCAGCTGCATGAGCAAAATGGGCGCCCCAGAATGCAAAACTGCTGGCGGACAAGATTCCTGCTTGACATGTGGCCAAGAGCGCGAGATCGATCGACTCTGAACCGGTTTGTATGTGATCGCCCCCGATTACAGCGGCGAGTTCGGATCCCAACTCCGGGTCGTCACCGACAACAACGAACTCCAGATCGGCTTCGCGAGCACGCATATCTGCTACCTGTTCGGCGTACCAGCTCACCGGGAGGATCGCCGCACCTTCGCGCGAAGGCCACGTTCGGTAGTCACCACCTCGGGCGTGTACGAAGGCGGTGCTCTCGGGAGTCAACGACCGTCGCGTGAGCTCGGACCGAGCCGCCGTGTGATGAACGGATTTGATGGTCACTTCGGATGGGACGTGCATGCATGCCCAGGAACCGTTCTGAAACCATGCGGGAGCGCAGATGGAGTTCCGTGTCGAAGGTCGATCGGGTTCACCAAGGGCGCTTTCGCCCATCGTTGAGAGTCCTGGAAGCATCGCAGTCCACCTGTTCACAGACTCGTAATTGATGGAGGCTAGGTGCCGCAGGGGCGAGTTCTCGATCGACACATGTCGTGCCTGAATGCCGTCGAATGTTGCGAAGAGGCTGTCGAACCCGAAAAGCATGATGTTCTCGCGAGGTCGAGTTACAGAGCGCAAGCCGACGTACTGAAAGATTTGATTACCCAGGCGCCCGGCTTCGACCATCAGAATCATTACTGCAGTACCGTTCCCTGCGTGTCTGTCCGAGCCGAACATCTGGATTTGCGGGCGTTTCTCGAAGAGTCTGTTCGCAGCGAGGATGTTGGCCGAGTGGGCTTCGTCTCCTTCACGCAATGGCCCTTTGCTTTAGCCGCTCTGGCTGAATCGGCGCTTACCTTCCAGGATATGGGCTCGCAGATCACCCTGGCATTCTGGTCCACAAGAACGCCCATGAAGGACACTGGCTGGGGCACATACGCGGGACTCGCAAGGTTTTTTGGTGGAAGAACAACTGATGAGGCGGTCCGGGAGTCCTTGATCGCCGCAGGGGTTCCCGCAACAGGATCGGTAGACCCGCCCATCAAGGCCTGGCGCCCCCATGATGCGCCACGAATCACGCGCCCGTTGAACCGTTCGGCCATTCGAACCTTGAGTTATCGCGGCAGCCCGATGGGACGCGCCATGCTTCAGATCCGACCTGATACTGAGACGCCCATCACCGATCGGTTCTTCTGGCCACGCCGACTCTTGCAGGCGGCGGCAACCTCCTACGCGTGGGCCTACGACCAGACAAGCGCACTCATCCGTGATCGAAACCTTGACTTGCTGGTGGTGTACAACGGACGCTTCCTCCATGATCGGGCGGCCGCGGCGGCAGGGGAAGCAGCGGGAATCTCCGTTTGGTACTACGACTCCGGAGGCATTGACACCGACTTTGAGCTAACCGACAGCATCACCCACGACTGGAGCGATCTTCAGCGGCGCATGCTGGTGATGTATGACGAGTGGCCAACCGATCTGCGTGACGAGGTCGGCGAGTCCTGGTTCACCGATCGGATCAACCACGCCGCACCTGATAACTCTTTGTTCGTAGAAGCACAGGAATCGGGTCATGGAATCCAGCGTCCAGACGTTGATGTTGTGGTTGTCTACTTCAGTTCGTCCGGTGACGAGATTGCCGAGTTAGAACTTGATTGGAGCCGCTTCCTTGGCGATCAACCCCGGGCGTTGCAGGCGCTTGCGGACGAGGTTCGCAAACGCCCGAACTGGGCGCTTGTGGTGCGCTCGCACCCCCACAAGCGGATGAAACCCAAGGACGACGTTGCCGAGTGGATCATTGCCGTCGAGGCAGCCAAGCCGGATGTTCATATTGATCACCACTCGTCCGTGGATTCATACACTCTTATGCGGCAGGCGGACATAGTTGTCACGTACGGATCGACCACCGGTGTGGAAGCTGCGTATGCAGGAAAGCCCGTGATCGTGATGGGCCCCTCGGCATATGACGAGTTGGGGTGCGCCACTTTTGCTGGAACGGAAGCGGAATTGGCTCAAGCACTGGATGAAGCTCAACCTGGATCTTGGTCTGGCGCTGTGTCCTACGGATTGATGATGCGTCGACGCGGGCTGCACCTTAAGCACGTCGAACTTCGAGATGGAATGTACTTCGTCGGAGGTCGAGCGATCTCAGATCCGCCGAAAGTCGCCCAGCACATCAGCCACGCCCTGCACCGTGTGTGGCGCTGGTATTCAGAGCGACGCTGATTACCCGGTTAGTCGACTCCAACTGCTTCTCAACTTCGCTGCAACGAGACGAAGAGTTTCACCGTAGGAGAGGTACGGCGCCAGGGCTTGCGGTTTGTCTTCCGAGAGACTGTGACTAGGGAGTGTGCGCTCAAAATTCGAGTTCACGACCAGCGCCAGGTAACCCCGAGCCACATCGTCATGCTCGATGCCGCGAAGCAGGTATTCCATGTGCTGCCCTTCGTGATGGAAGACCTTGACGAGCGGTTCGCGGGCATGAATGGGGATCACGTGACTCTTCTGCAGCCACATGTTGTACCAGGTGAATTCGAGTGGCTCGTATCTCAACGCGTCGGCGTAGGTCCACGATCTCGGCGTGAGGAAGGCGTCTCTGAACGACTGAAGAACCGTCGAGGACATGACTTGGTGACCGTGACACGTGCGCAGGACGCGATCCTCGACCCCTACCTCGTCGTGAATGCGACGAATGGATTCCTCGCGCGTTGTCCAGTGCTCGCGGTAGTAGCGAGGCTCAACGGCCAACTCGTGATCCTCGACGAGCACTGTGTAGGGGACTGAATCCGTTGCCATGAAGTCTGTGAAACCGAAGGGGCGCAGGAATACTGCTTCCGAGTCAACGCAGAAGTAGTTGTCGGCAAGACCGGTCTCCCAGAATGCCATCTTGACGATTTCTTGATTGATGTATCCGGGGCGAAGCCCGTGAACGTCTGCATCGACGAAGGAGGGTGCGAATTGCTCATCATCTATGACGGTGACGTCGGCTCCACCCAAGTGTTGGAACAAGGGAATATCCGTCGTCGGCACGACGCAAAATAGGTGAAGGTCTTCGGAATTGAATCGACGGAAACTCTCCACCAGTCGATCCGCGTATCTGGCGTCGGGCGCGTACGAGCGAAGCATCAGGGCGAGCGTTGCCATCTCAAGAATCCTTGCGATTCATGAAACCGTCGGGGATATCCGACCTGCGAGGAGCGGTCTCAACGAGGAGGCCGTGGTCGTAGAGTTCGTCGACAAGTGCTTCGATGAGTTGAATATCGTTACCAGTCATTTCAGCAATATCGATGGTTGAGTGCATACCGTCGGAGTAGGCGAGTATGTGAGTACGCAAGAGAACCTCGTCGGAAACCGTTCTGGCATGCATTGTGTGGTAAAGACCCCTGCGACCGAGCTGAGGTTCTCCGCGCACGGTGGTCAGGAAATATCGAGACTGCTCAAACTGCACTAGACAGTTGCGAACCAAGTCGAAGCCACCCTGGAGTCCTGTTTCGGTGATAAAGGTGAGGTCATCCAACGAACTGTGGTACCCGCGATACCTGCCGTACATGGTCCGCATCAGTGATATCAACGGTAGGTCAATACCTGGTGCTGCATAGGTACGCTCATCGCTCGCCCTATCAAGGTAGGTGTATTCGACGGGCTGATCGGTCTCTCGGACAACACGGCGGCCTATGCGATCCATTGGTGTATTGCCTTGCCGTGAGGCTAGGAACGAGTAGTCACCTTCGTCTCCGAGACACGTCAAGTTGATCCCTGCGACAACATTTTCTTGCAAGGAACGAAGATGGAGCGACGTGTATAGCAGAGATCCAATCGACTCTGGAATGAATACGAGTCGGTACGTGAAGCGCCGTGGCATGGCGCTAAGCCACTGTGCCACAGCCGTTTGCACGACAGGACCTGAGAGTTCGTTGTTTCCCATGGATGGGTGACAGATGTATGTAGAAAGAAGGACTTCAGCGGAAGTCTCTCCAGGAATCAGCAATTCTCCGTAACTCAAAGAACCTGGCTCGAGTCGTGAGTCAATGTCCACTCGATAAGGGCCATCAGGGAGTCGTTGGCGGTCGCGGTCCTCCATGCAAATGCCCCACGAGGTGTGATAGTACGACGTAACGTACGGGATCGATTCCGGAATTTCAGGATCACTGTGTATGTGTTGATCCAAAGCAGATTTGTCGATTGTTGTGTGGACGGGTTCGGAGTAGCTGACGACGTGCAAGTTGCTATCCGAAAAGTCGATGACCTTTTCGCCGCCAGGCCCGGTTACACGAGCGCCGTAGATATTCCATTCGTTCGGTACCGTCCAATCGAATGCTGATGTACCACTGGGAACTTCGTGTACGACGAGTCCTGGCAATGCCCGAGCTAAGACACTCAAGGTTTGGCGCACCCCGTCGCCCGTAATGCTTCGAGGGAAAGGAAACAACTCCCGGGCAAGGGAGTGCATCCACTGCCCCTCCGTTGATGTCACGTGACCACGATAGCGAGGGCTGCTGCGGATCTACTTTGTGTGGCGAATTGTGTGATGAAGGGGTCTGCCAGGCGCCCACAAGAGCTGATAGCTAGTGGTTTTCCCGGCTAGCCAGAGGGTGTTGAACAGTTCTGTCAGTCTTGCCCGTCCTTTGGGTGCAAGGTGAAGACGGCGAGAGCGGTGAAACTCCCGTAACCCTTTCCACCAGTTCTTTGACGAGTGGCCACCTGGAGCGAAGCGGGCAACCGTGATCGGTAGGCGAAGTGGCTCGTACAGTTGATCGAGCCTTAGAAACAGGTCGTAGTCTCCTCCTACCGAGTAAGTCGGGTCAAACCCTCCAAGACTTCGCATGACGGAAGCGCGCACGAGCGTTCCTTGATGAGGTGGGAAATGCCCGCGTGCAAAGAGGTGTGATCGTTCTCGTTCATGGTCCCACGTGGGTGGAACGAATATGGCACCGGTGTCGTGCGTCATTGCCACGTCACCGTAGGCCCAGGCAGGCCAGCTATTCGCAGCAAGCGAGTGGCGTACAGATTCAAGGGTGTCGTGCGAAGCAAATACATCGCCAGCATTCAAAAAATATAGGTATCGACCAGATGCGAGCGAGATTCCAAGATTCATGGCATGGAAGACGCCGATCGGCCTTTGCCTTTGGTAGACGAAAGCGAAGCCTTGTGGATCAGGATCAATTACCCACGTCGTCTGTGCTGACCCGTCCACAACCACCCACTCAACTCCTGCAAGGTTTTGACCTTGTAAGGATGCGTAAGTTTGCGCTAGATCTATTGGTGCATCTTTAACGACTGTAATCACGCTGAGCCAAAGCTCCGCTTTCTCGTGCAGAGTGGCTTGCTCAACTGAAGTGTGGTTGTTTCCAAGTGGCAAACTGCCGGACTGAGATTCGCTCATGATTCCAGCGACTGCTGAACAATGGGGCCTGGGAAGACGATGCTGGAATACCCTTCGGGTAACTTCTGTGCGGACTCCAGTGCAATGAGTATTTCATTCAGGCGCCAGTCGACTGGGACAATCGGAATGGATTGTTTGTGACTCCATGCATCAAGGAGTGTGGTCAGAAAATCCCGCCTGTAAATGGTGGCACACACTGTGTTGGTGGCTGGTTTCAGGAGTCTGAATTCTTGCCCTCCACTCGACCACTGACGTTCTACTGCGCCAAGGAGCTTTTGGATACCGAGCATCCTGGGAGAGAAGGAAGATGAAATTTGTGCCATAAAGGGGCTGTCCTCACGCCTAATGAGTTCCGCAATGTCCGAAGCGAGATCACAAACGCTTGAAGTTGCGGCGTCATCTTCCAGAATCAGTGCGAATTCTGCATCCTGCGCGACGGCCTGATTCATGAGCTCTACGTGGGCCATTTCAATGTTCAGGAGTCTTCGCGCCTCCTCTTTACTCCGTGGCTCAGTGCCCCAGGTACGAAGAAGTGCCAACTGCTGCTTCTGTCTTCTGATGGGGCTTTGTTGGCAGTAGAGGGACCACTTCTTCCTCAGGGTGAGTAGATGTCGTCGGGAGGCCGATAGTTCGAATTCCGTAAACGTGTGTTGGGACGACAGCAGGTTTCTACTCTCGATCTGACCACTGAGGATCACGTCTTGTTCGGCCAGCGTCCGTGAGAGTTGAGTGAAGAGACCTTGATCTTGAGCACTGTGTGGATACTGCGTCCTAGGGTGCGTGACTAGGCCGATGAAGAGATCGCCCACAGCGGCTCCCTACCCTTGTCCTTCCTTGAGGTTAGGTTATCTTGCATGTCGACACATCTAGGGCTGCGCGCCAAGGAGCCGAACAATGCTCATGGTGGACTGAGTGTCTCTGAGTTCACCAGCCCGGGAATCCGGACAGCCGTTCGCCAGTCAATTCATCTGCTGCCCGCCGGCAAGAGGCGGCTTCTGTACTTAGGGGCAGCAGCCCAAGTATCTCTTGGGGTCCTGGACCTCATTGGTATCGGCCTTATTGGATTAGTCGCAGCCACTGCCGTCTCAGGACTTGGAGTTACGAGTCTCCCGCCGGCTGTCGAGTCTTTTCTGACCGCTATCGGCCTGGATGATGTGACGGTATCGCAACTGTCGGTAGCTTTGGCACTGGCGGCCGTTGTGATTCTCGTAGGCAAGACAGTTCTTTCGGCTTTCATGACTCGTCGCATCACCGTCTTTCTTGCACACCGCCAGTCGGAGGCGTCCGCGCAACTCGCGCGCGACTTCTTGAGTCGGCCACTTGCTCAGGTTCAGCGTTGGACTATGCCGGAAGCCACCTATGCTCTTGGAGCAGGCGTGGCGGCCGCCACAGTTGCCCTTCTCGGATCCGCGATCATTATTGGTGCAGAAGTTTTTCTCTTCGCAATCGTCAGCATCAGCCTCTTCATCTTTGATCCAGTTTTGACCATCACGGCCGGGCTCTTCTTTGGCTTGATTGGCTTCTTTCTTCATCGAGTACTTGGCCGTTGGAGTGAGCGGAATGCAGAGGTAGTGAAGGATGCATCGATAGATACCTTGTCAGTCGTTTCGGAAGCCCTGTCAACGTATCGAGAGACTTTGGTTTTGAATCGACGTGAGTTTTACGTTGAACGTTTTGAATCATTGATTGGGCGCTCGGCAGCTGCAAATGCAAATTCAGCTTTCATTCTCGAAATACCCAAGTACGTTCTAGAGTCCGCGCTTTACCTGGGCATTCTTGTTTTGGCTACCGTTCAGTTCTTGACCCAAGATTGGGCGGCTGCAGCCGCTACTGTCGCGGTGTTCCTGGCAGCTGGCTCGCGCATCGTTCCTGCCCTTCTTCGACTGCAAGGTGCAGGAATAACTATTCGCAACGCTGCGGTGCAGGCTCAGCCAGCATTCTTCATGAAGCAGTACTTGTCTGATACGCCATGTGGCGAAACGGAGGAAGTAGGCCAGAAGTCTCGGGTTATTGACCTGGTTGCATCTCGTTACCCCGAGTTCACGGCGTCTGTTTTGATTTCAGATGCCTGGCTCTCTTATGAAGGAACGGAAAGGCCGGCACTGTGTGGTGTCAATCTGGAAGTGCCCGTGGGGGCCTCTGTCGCGCTTGTCGGACCAACGGGTGCAGGGAAGTCCTCCCTGGCAGACCTTGTTTTGGGTGTGTACGCGCCAGATCGCGGGCGCGTTGAAGTGGGTGGAATGCGTCCGCGAGAGGCCATCAATCGCTGGCCTGGAGCGATTGCATATGTGCCTCAAAGCGTGGCACTGGTGGGGGGGTCGGTGCGTGAGAACGTGGCTTTGGGTCTGCCAGGAGATGTGGTTGATGATGATCTCGTATGGGAGGCCTTGGAGAGAGCACACCTGGCAATGTTCTTGCGTGAAAGCCGTGAAGGTTTGGACACTGCGGTAGGCGAGCGTGGCTTCCGTCTGAGTGGAGGCCAACGGCAGCGTCTTGGTATTGCGAGGGCTCTGTACACCCGGCCGCAACTTCTTGTGCTTGATGAAGCTACGAGCGCCTTGGATACTGAGACGGAACTTGCCATATTGCAAACCCTTGAGGAGTTAGAGGGGACGGTCACCACAATTACAGTGGCCCACCGTCTTGCAACCGTTAAGCGAGCCGACGAAATCCTGTATTTGCATGATGGACAAGTTCTGGCGCGTGGAAACTTTGACGATGTCCGCCGATCAGTTAAGGACTTTGATCGCCAGGCCTCACTGTCGGGCTTGTGATTAACTGATGTTTGACATCAAAGATGTTTCCGCAGTGGTTTGCACCCTCAATTCAATTGCATCAATTGAGAGTTGTCTATCGTCACTTGCTTCTTCAGGCGTGGGTGAAGTTATTGTTGTTGACGGTGGTTCGACTGACGGGACACTGAACGTTGCCCATGCCTACGCCGATCTTGTACTCAATGATCCAGGTCAAGGATTGTCCGTAGCTCGCAACACGGGTATACGCGAGTCCCGCTGTGCTCTCATCTTGAACATGGGCTCAGATAACACGATCACACGGGTAGAACTACAAAAGATGATTGGTTGGCTGGAACGTACCGATTCGCAAGGGGTGAGCTCTCAGACGGTCGTTGAGGGTTCGTCCTATGTCGCTCGTGGCATGAATGCGTGGCGCGCTGGCCGCTTCCGGACAGGACCGGCAAAGGTCATAGGCACTCCCACTCTTCTCCGGCGGATTCTTCTGGAGCAAGAGCCGTTTGATGAAGCTAGACGCTTCTCTGATGATTCGGAACTTTGTGAGAGGTGGCTGAGAGTTTTTGGGGCGCACTTTGAGATCAGTGATGCGCATGTGGGTGAGATTGGAAAAGCTTCGTGGTCGCAGGTTGTGGCGCGCTGTCGAATTTACGGCATCTCTGACTATGAGACCTACCGATCTGGCAGGGAATCGGGATGGCCTGTTAGACGACGCCTACTGTCGTGGATGCATCCCCTGAAGTCTGATTTCATCCTGCCGCTAAAGAGAAACAGGCCCGCCGTATCGCTTGTGGTGTCGCCCTTTCTGTTTGCCTTTACCCTTTTGCGTTACTGGAGTTGGGTTAGAGCTACTTGGCATCGAGGCCTTTTGTGATGCGATTAGGTGAAAAAAGTGCACAAGGCGCCGATTCAAGTAACGCGCCCAAAAAGTTGTCGATACCGATGTGGCATCTGGCGGATGCGTGGATTGTTCCGGCGGTGCTCGCACCCGTTGTGGCTCTGTGGGCGTCCTACTCAGCCCCGCAAGTTCTGTTCGTAGCCTCTCAGCCAGTCGCCGTCGCTCTAACCTTTTTCTTATTTGGCCTGTCTGTGTTGCTTTGGATATTCTCTGAACCGCGCGGAGCTTGGCCTCCACTTTTTCAGGCGGTCATTTTCTCTCTCCTGGCCCTTTGGGTAATGGGAATGCTTTCGAGTGTCGTTCGAAGAGACCCATTTGACCTCACGTGTCTCGTCGTCGGACCCCTACTGATCTTGCTTGTCTTGAAACGCCCACCCTCCAGGTCTATATGGATGTCAGGAGATGCCTACGCGGTCAGCTTGCTTGCGGTGAGTCTGTTGGCTCAATTTCAGGACGTCTTAGGTGTCCGTGAGATGCGAGAACAGTTCTGGATACGACTACCGTTTGTTGCGGACTTCTTTGGACCCATCCCTCGTTGGGAGGGACCCTTTAGTAACCCAAACATCGCAGGGCCTGTGGGCGCTTTCCTGGTGGTGTACGGAATTTGGCGATCTGGCGTTTTGCGTTTCGTACTCGTGGGAAGCGGCGTGCTAGTGGTCGTAATGGCAGATTCGAGAACTGGGTTCATCGCTGTCCTCGCGCCTCTCGTCTTCTTGCTTGTCGTTCGCTTACTAAGAGGGTTGAGGACGTCAGGCGTGCCTCATTGGTTGACGTACGGAGTGTTGACTGCGATAGCAGCGGCTTCCTTTCTTGTGGTTCTGCGCCTAGATCCTTCTCTGAACGGGCGTGTCGAAATTTGGAACCAATTTCTGGGTCTCTGGCAGGAAAACTGGTTGTTCGGAGCGGGTCAGACAGGAATTCAAGAAGTGGTCAACAGTGGGGATCTACCTTCGTGGGCGAATCATGGGCATAACCTGGTAATTGATGTGTTGGGCAGATTCGGACTCGTGGGAGCCATTGCCTTGCTCTCAGCTCTCACTTTCCTGACACTCTTAGTTTGGGTTGATGCCAAATCAGGCCAAGGGGCTGCACTGTCAATTCTGGTGATGTTCGTCGCTGCTGGGGTAACCGAAGATCTCATTGATTGGCGGTACCTTGGAATTCATTATGTGCCTTTGCTGCTGTGCTCCATGCTAGCCGCCCAGAGCTCACTGCCTCAGAAAGTTCAAAGATGAAAACTTTCCTTCGCACTCTGGCGGAGATGCCTTTGCGCATCACACACTGGTATCTCGGTGTGCTCGCTCGATGGTTCCCAGGAGTTCGGTACCGATGGCGAGACAATCTCTACTCCGAAATTCAAAGCGAGTACGACGAGGTTTTTCACACCTCTCCCTACGGAGTTGTGACACTCCGTTTCAGCACCCCAAATTCAGTGTGTCGTTATCGAAGTCAAACTTTCTCCTCCAAAGAACCGGAAACTCTCGAATGGATCGAGCAATTTGGAGGGGAGGGGGCATTCTTTGATGTGGGAGCAAATGTTGGTTTGTACAGCATCTACTATGCGAAGCTCTTTCCAGGAAGAGTCTATGCTTTTGAACCCTCCGCACTCAATCTACGATTGCTTGTCCAAAACATCAACGCAAACGAGGTAAGTGAGCAAGTGGCAGTCATCACGAACCCTCTATCGGCGCAGTCAGAAGTCTCTCCCTTTTTGCTGTCAATGACAGAAGAGGGTGGATCCATGTCGACCTTTGGAGAAGACTTTGGCCACGACGGCTTACCTCTCTCCGTCAAGATGCGATACGCCTGCTTGGGGTTGACCCTGGACTCGTTATTGGAATCCGAGTTGGTCACTGATTTTCCGACACTAATGAAGATCGACGTAGACGGGATAGAGCACCTCGTTCTTCGCGGTGCTCGCTCATTGCTGGCAGACATGCGCCTTCGATCCATACTGATTGAAGTCAACTCTGACTTTCGCAAATTGGCTGACGAAACGAAAGAGATTCTTTCGTCATCCGGCTTTGAACTCCAGACCGCCTCCCATTCTGAGATGTTTGAGTTGGGAGATTTTGCCAGTACATATAACCAGGTGTGGGCACGACAATGACAGCCCTTCGACTAGTTGGAATTACATTCCGGCTGCTGGATCGGCGGCATCAAGGATTCCTGGTGATCATCACTGTGGTCCAAATGACAACGGGTTTTCTTGACTTGGCTGGTGTTTTGCTACTCGGTTTCGTCAGTGTCGTTTCGATTGCCGTGGTCTCGGATTCAGAGCTGCCAAGTCAATTTCAGAATGTTGTTTCGTTTCTATCACTGAGTGAGCTACCACCTCTGACAGTTGCTGCCTGGCTTTTTGGTCTTGCTGCTTTGCTTCTGGTCTTAAAATCCGTAATGGCGGTGTTGCTTTCACGGCTCACTCTACGTTTTCTGGCCCACAGGCAGGCCGAGATGTCTGCGCACTTAGCCAGAGACTTATTGTCCCGATCTCTGCTGGAAATTCAGCGAAGAGCCAGCCAAGATGTCGCTTTCTCGATTTCCGTGGGGACACAGGCTGCCATGGTGGGGGTCCTCGGGGCAGCGTCCACTGCTGCGGCAGACATCGCTTTGCTGCTCATACTCGGAGCAGGACTGTTTTTTGTTGATCCGCAAATCACCCTTTTCGCAATCGTCTACTTTGGGTTGATTGCCGTCTTCCTGCAGAGAAGCCTTTCGAAATGGGCAGCTGCGCTCGGCGAAATTTCAACATCAGTTGATATAGCGAGCTATACCGCCATACAAGAAGCGATTGCTTCATATCGAGAAATTTTCGTTATGCATCGTCGAGGAAATTATGTTGATCGCGTGCAAGACTTACGCTGGAAATCGGCCTTGGCAGGAGCGGATAGTCAACTTGTAGGCCTCGTTCCGAAGTACGTGTTTGAAGTAGCGCTTGTCATTGGGGGAGCTGGCCTCGCCGCGTCACAACTTGCCGTTGGCGGTTTGGCATCCGCTATCGGAATTGTTGCGATCTTTTTGGTTGCAGGAGCAAGAGTGATGCCTGCCCTGCTGCGTCTTCAAACAACGGTAATCTCAATTCGGCGCTCGGAGGCTGCTGCTCAAAAGGCGATTACGCTGATGGATGAGTTGTCACCCCGGGCCTTTATCGCAAACGATCGCAAAACCTTCAGTGACCAAGAAAGCTATGGCCTTGCGCAGGCGGGAGATGACACCCAATTCATTCCGAGTCTGGAGGTACGAAACCTTTCTCTGACATATCCAGGATCGCAAGAGGCTGCGTTAGATGATGTTTCGTTTGCTGCCAATCCTGGGACATCCGTGGCGCTTGTTGGTGCAACAGGGGCGGGTAAGTCGTCTCTCGCAGACCTCATCCTGGGAGTTGTGGATCCGGATATGGGAAGAGTCTTGATTTCGGGGTGCACCCCTGTGAGCGCTATCTCACGGTGGCCAGGCTCTATAGGTTATGTGCCACAGCAGGTAAGTCTTGTTAATGGCTCGATACGGGAAAACGTTGGCCTCGGGCTCAAGCCCGATGAAGTTAGTGACAATGAGGTGTGGGAGGCGTTGGAAATTGCCCAACTGTCCCAGTACTTGGACGGAAGCAGAGAAGGCTTGGACACGCTTGTTGGGGAAGCTGGAATCAAGCTAAGTGGTGGTCAACGGCAGCGTCTGGGTTTGGCACGTGCATTGATGACCAAGCCAACGATGATTGTCCTCGATGAGGCAACAAGCGCTCTGGATTCAGAAACAGAAGCAGCCATCTCCGGTGCTCTAAGGTCTCTGCATGGGGAGGTAACAACAATCACCGTCGCGCATCGTTTAGCAACAGTCAAGGACGCGGACTTGGTTCTGTTTCTGGAACATGGAATAGTGAAGGGGAGGGGGTCGTTTGAATCGGTGCGCGAGCAATCTCCCGCTTTCGATCGTCAAGCCAACCTTTTGGGCTTGTAGACAGCACAGTTCAGAGAAGGGCAAGGGTGCATGATGTCGCAGTTTGATGATGCGTCGATCCTTATCACCGGTGGAACTGGGTCATTTGGGAAAGCTTTCGTTCGACATCTACTAAGCCACCATAAGCCTCGAGTCGTCACGATCTTTTCCCGAGACGAACTTAAGCAACATGAGATGAGAGCAGAGCTAGCTGAGCATCCCGACTTGCGTTGGTTCTTGGGCGATATCCGAGACTTGCCGCGGCTGCATAGAGCCTTTCGAGACGTTGACTACGTCGTCCATGCTGCTGCCCTGAAGCAGGTCGACAGTGCCGAATACAACCCTTTTGAGTTCGTCAAGACAAATGTAATGGGTAGCCAAAATGTCATTGACGCTGCCATTGATGCGGGAGTCAAGAAAGTCGTGGCTCTCTCCACGGATAAGGCTTCATCTCCAATTAATCTGTATGGAGCTACAAAGCTAACCGCGGACAAGTTGTTCGTAGCAGGCAACAACTACGCCAACGTCCAGGAAACAGCCTTTTGTGTTGTGCGATATGGAAATGTCATGGGAAGCCGTGGCTCCGTTATTCCCCTATTTCTGCGGAAGATTGATGACCAAGAGCCGATACCGATCACGGATCCGCGAATGACTCGGTTTTGGATATCGCTTGAACAAGCGGTAATTTTTGTGGAGGCGTGCTTTGCAGACATGCACGGTGGTGAGTTGTTTGTTCCACGAATCCCAAGCATGAAACTAGTGGATTTAGTGGAGGCTTTGGCGCCTGGTCACCCCATCGAAGTCATCGGACTCCGCCCGGGCGAAAAACTTCACGAAGAGATGATCTCAACAGACGATAGTCATAGAACAGTACGTCAAGAGGGCCGCTACGTCGTGAAGCCCACAATCGCGGACTGGGGCTTCGCTCCGATAGAAGGAGAAGCGGTTCCTGAGGGTTTCAGTTACCGGTCAGACACAAATGACCTGTGGCTGAGTCCCGAAGATATGCGCCAAATGTTATCTGTAGGGCGCAAAGACTCCTGACGCGTCGGGCACGTCAATCTAACTTGAGTCTTTGAGCAAGTTGAGGACGTTGTCTTTCCCACGCGCACGAACATATCCGTCATTCAGTGATCCGTACAACACTTTGACGTCTCGAAGAAGAATCTCGCGATATTCGGCTCCACCATCGCTGAGACATCGATTTATTTGATCAAAGAATTCAGATGTAGAGCGACAAACTATGCTCGAGGGAAGGTAATCGAACATACCATCGCGCAAATTTGATGACTGCGGTGTGAAGTCGCGCACAAAACAAGGAATGCCAAATGCTAATACCTCATCCACGATCGAACTGAAGTTGGCAATGACGAGACTTGCCTCTGCCGCCAGTCGGTAAGTCTCGTTCAGCACCCGGTAGTTGTCGTCGACACGCACATTGACTCGGTGAGCGATTGTGCTCAGGAGCTTGCGAAATTCTGGCAACGAGGTCCAGTCGTCATCTTTTGCTCGAATGACAAATTCGCATGAAGGCCAGCCTTCCGCAAGCGCCAAGATATCGCTGAGCAAAGCCTGCAGTGCCACGACCGACATTGAAAGTGTGTCGCCCGGAGGATTCTGCCTCGAGTCCACACGATAAGGAAGCACAAGCACGAGCTTGGAGCCTTTGGTGCCATGACGCACGGCCTCGTCCGTCTGACGAGCCTCGTGAAGTAGGTCAGTTCGCCACATTCCGACCGGAATGATTGTTCTTATTGCGCTCGCGTAATTCAGTTGAGCTTGGTGGCCAAAGTACCCACTCGCAGCCAAGAGGGTGTCGACTGTGTGCGGAGAATGGCCTCCCATGCTTGCGTCGATACGCTCCTGGTACGCCACCGTTCGAATGCCTGCAAGGAAAAAGGCAAGAGACAGGTATGTGGGTACCTGGATGTCATACGCAAGGCAGGCGACTGAGGCTCGGGGGTAAGTCGACTCAAGCTGACGAGCGCACTGTGCTGATTGCTCGAGAGTCCAGGCAGTCCTCCACGACAGGAACCAGCCACATTCCGGCGAGTTGCGCTTGACTATCGCGGCACGTCGCAGGGATCGAGTCAAATGAGAAAAGGTAGTTCTTGGTTGCGGCCATGGTGCAGCTAGCCGCCCACTGGACAACTGTCCGCCGTAGCGTGACATGAAGGCCATATTGCTTGGATGCAGCGGAGAAGTTTCTTGCTTTGAGTAGAAGTTTGAGTATTCATAGAGATTCGAGAAGCGGTCATCAAGGTTGAATACCATGATTGCGCGACTCAATATTTGTTGTTGTTCGGAGTAGTCAGGAAGAGGACTTTGTACTCGAGTCGCAGGCTGCTTGGCGGAATCCGCTCGGTGAAGAGGTCTGAAACGCCAAAACTTGCGCAGAAGACCGAAGTGAAGAGCCGGTATACGCACGTGTAGGCCGGAAATATCTATCTCGCTTAGGATTAGAGACTCCCACCTACGCCGAGCGATGTAGATTAAGTGCAGCCCCGGTTCGGATAGTTGCCATGTGGCAACGGCACGAATTTGGTCGAAAACCTGAGCCCCCTCCTTAAGTAAGCCCACTTTGCTTGCAGAAATTACGTATGCGAAGTCATCTATGGCTGAATGGAGGGTCCCGATGTGAAGATCTCGAGTTTGTCTCTCCACGACGGCGTGAAGTGCAGCCGCTGGGAGGTCGTAGACGGGTGCGCTGATGGAGGCATTGACGTCTGAGTCAAATCGCAGTGGAGTGATGTTTAGGCTGTCTAGCCACCTGGCATGCCAATTCCCCATCGAGCGTTGCCAGAAGTGAACTCGCCAGCCAAGAAGAGCGGCAACAACGGCAATTATTGCAGTCAAATACGACAGATCACTAATGAAGATGGCACGCTTACCATCAGAATGTCCTTGACTTGTAGGCTCGCCCCCCACGGACTCGGAGTGTGAAATGTCGTCTCCCTACCTGTCTGTCGTGTCGCCATTTTACAATGAAGCAGAGGTTCTACCTCTCTTCCTAGCAGAGTTAAGAACCGTGCTGGAAGAGTTGAGTATCACCTATGAAGTCATTCTTGTTGATGACGGTAGTGTCGACGACTCCTATCGTGTTGTTGAGAATGTCGATTGGCCACAACTCAAGACAATCCGGCTTGTCCACAACGTAGGGCACCAAGTTGCGCTTGAAGCGGGACTCGAACACTCTAATGGTGACATGGTCGTGACCATGGATTCGGATCTCCAACATCCTCCCAGGGTGATCGCAGACTTACTTTCGGCATCAGACGGAGTGGATGTCGTCTATGGAGTCCGAGGAGACCGAGATGAAGATTCGGCTTTCAAGCGAGCCACTGCACGTTTCTATTACCGTCTGAGTCGCTCGTTGAGTGGAGTCGATATTCAAAATCATTCTGCAGACTTCAGGCTCATGTCGCGCTCATGTGTCGACACAGTCGTAGCTCTGCCGGAACGCAAGGTTTTTCGCTTGCTACTGCCTGCACTCGGTTTTACTTCCCGAACGGTGCTGTTTGAAGCTAATCCGCGATTAGTTGGTGCGTCGAAATACACCCTGACAAAAATGTTCGGCCTTGCAACCCTTAGCGCAGTGCAGTTTTCTCGCCGCCCATTGAGATTTGTTGTGATTCTTGGGTTGTTAGCTTCGGCGATCGCACTCTTGTGGATCCTATACGTTGCTATTTCTTATTTCCTCGGAAAGACGTCCGTTGGTTGGCCTTCCCTGATGTCAGTGGTTCTGCTTATGGGTGGGCTTACGTTATTTTCTCTCGGTGTTATTGGTGAGTATGTGGGAGAAATATTTGAGATGATGAAACGGCGTCCTGCTTACCTGATTCGAAATGAGCGAAAAGCAATTGGTCGTGAGAACTAACGCTGGCCGACCCAGACCCGTGTAAGTGGGCGGCACAGGCCGTTGTCGACGTATCACAGTGACGTGATCGACGGTGCAGGTGGCGTCGAAAGTTGTTGCCTCAGCGGGCTGGTCTCAGGAGTCTGCCAAATCTGTATCTCGCTGAGGGTCGGTAAGGATGTCGCGCACCCACTGTGAGTCTAGGCGCGACCAGACCCTGGGATCCCGAAAGGTGTCCGCGATTGAGTCAAATTCATCCTCGCTCATTCCCACGTAGCTCAGCCATCGGATGAGATCTTTTGGCTTGATCGGATCGTGGAAGTTCACAGCCCTGATGGCGTCTCGTCTCACCATTTTTCCCGCCCGAATATCTTTGCTGGCGTGATCAGTGGCCCGTCCATAGCCGAATTTGATGTATTTCAGGTAGTCGTGAATTCCATTTTCATGCATGTCATCAAGGTTCGACATGGTCCTGTAAGTGCGCTCAAAGGGCTCGTTGCTCACTTCAAAACCATATTTCTCAATCATCATGGGACCGTGCTTGTTTGCTTCCCAATAGACGTAGTTGCCCAGGAAAAGACCCCTGAGTCCAACTTCGTAGAGTTGCTGATCGGAAGGATATTTCCAGGGAATCAAGTCAGAACTAGTCAAGCCGTCGCGATTAACGAAGTAGGTCCATTCGAAACCACGGCAAAAGTGTTCAAGTCGATCACGATATGAGACTTCCGGAAAATCATCCATCGAAAATTGGCCGGAGAGATCCAGGTACCCATGTTCTCCGTAGAATACGAGGGGAATTCTCATGTCGGCGGCAATCTTCATTGGCGTGGTCATGATTCCGGTATGAGCGTGCCAGTTCATGTCACCCATGACGATAAAGCCAAGCCGGTTTAACTTCTTGAGCACGACGGTTGAAGGCCGAACGACGATGTGGTCGACACCAAAGGCGTCCTTCATACGAGTCATGTTTCGCCAGCCGACATCTGTCCAATTGTTGCCGTCGTAAGTGACGAGAAGCGGGTTCAGTCCGAATTCTTCCTTCAGCACATGCACTTGAAAGTAACTGTCTTTGCCACCAGATACGGCAATTACGCAATCGTAGTTCTTCCCGTCTCCTGGACAAGAGGCACTGAGTATTTTCTGCAACTTCGCGCGTCGCTCTTCCCACTCCGATGCGGAGATGAGTTCCTTAGCATCTGCGACTTGGCAACCGGTGCACACTCCATCTTGGTCAAATTCGAGAGGTGCCGCAGAACTGGATGGGTAAACGCATCGCGAGCACCATGTGACGGGGGGATAGGCACCCGGGTCAAAAGCCTCTCTGTTCAGAAATTTGCGAGACTTGGCTGCCGTGAGGCGCTTCTCAATGCGGGTGCTTTCCGTGCCATAGTCATAATTCGGTTCTCTCGGAAAATATGGAGATCCTAGGGATACCGGACGCATTGGTAGCGAAGCGTCAATGCATGTGGACTTGGCTATCGGGTAGCTGAGTTCGAAAAAATGCCAAATGTTGGCTGCTGCCACTGCGTCTGCGCCACCTTGCAAAACGCCAGCAGGGAAATCCTCGTATTTGCCCACTCCGCCACAGGCAATCAGCGGGATATCAATGCAATCAGCCATAGCTTGAATGAGTGGGAGGTCATAGCCGAGTCCAGTGCCATCGCGGTCTATTGAGTTCAAGAGGATTTCTCCGGCACCGCGTTCTTGCAGTTCCTTAGCCCAAGAAAATGGGTCTTGGGGCAGGGGCGTCTTGCCTCCGTCAACGTAAGCTGTCCAGTGGTTCGATTTGGTCTTCTGCACATCAATTGACGCTACGATGCACTGGGAACCGAAACGGTCGGCAGCGACTGAAACTAAATCCGGATCTGCAGCCGCGCCCGTATTCAGAGTGATCTTGTCGGCTCCCGTGGCAAGAAGTGCCTCTATATCCTCTAGCGAGCGTATCTGTCCCCCGAAAGTGAGAGGCATGAGACATACCCCCGCGATTGAACGCAAAACGGACTGTGTGCTCCCTCCCACGTACTGCTGATGCAAGTCATCCCGGCGTAAGTCATGAGAACTCTCGCCTTCGCTAATGTTGAGGATGATGAGTTCGTCGATGTTCCACGTCGAAAAGCGTTCCACGGTGCTCATTGGGTTGCCAATTACTTGATGCAAGCTGAATGTCTGACTTCTAACGATGAGCCCATTCTTAAGCAGCAACACGGGAATTAGCCTTGGTCGCGCGCCCCTGAAAAGACTTGTCAACGATTCTCACCTACCGCATAGGCCAAGGAAACGAAATTGGCTAGTAACTGTAACCCGTTGTTTTCACTTTTTTCGGTGTGAAATTGTGTACCGAAGACGTTATCGCGTTGGACCATCACCGTAACCGGATCCGCACCAAAGTACATCTGACCGATGCTGTCTTCGCTGTCCTCGCAGTGAACAGCAAGGCTGTGTGTGAAGTAGAAAGATGTAGGCGTCGGTAAATTGAGCGTGAAGTCAGAGTGTCGAGTGATCTCAACGTCGCACCAGCCCACGTTGGGGACGCGTTCGAACGAATTAATTGGCTTTAATTTCTTCACTTTGCCCGGAATCAGCCCAAGGCCGACCGTTTGTCGTCCGCCTTCCTCGCTCTCATCCATAAGCAGCTGCATGCCGAGGCAAATTCCAAGAATTGCCGTACCCCCTTTAGCGGCACTGTGGAGAGGAGCAACAAATCCCCGGCTGGTCAACTCTGCCATCCCGTCTGGGAACGATCCCACTCCTGGCAATATGAGGATGTCAGCACGCTCAATATCTTCAGGCTCCGTGGCTAGACGTGCCCGGTAGCCGATGCGATCGATTGCCTGGAGTAGCGAGCCAACGTTGGACACTCGACTGTCGACCACAGTTATCAAAAAGGGCTCCAATAGTGAGTTTCGATGCCGAAGTGAAGTCTTCCTGTGACGGAAGCCTACTATTTGCTCACATGTATGGGTCAACGCGAGGACGTGTAGAGAGGTCCTGCAACCGCCTGGCGCTGACCTAAATTCCGAGCCAGTGTCGCGATTCCGAGTTAGTGAGGCGGTGAGTTGTGACCTCCCCAGTGGGAATGATTAAGCAGACCTTGCCAGTGACGATGCAAGCGCGCGTGATCCTAGAAGAAGATGGGTACTCTCAAGTCTTGCGGATGACGGAACTGAATTTTGAAGAGCAATTTGCGATCCAGTCTCATGTAGACGACGTGTTCCATGAACTCTGCTCGAGCGTCCCCGAAGCACGACTGTTCGGGCAGATTTTTTCGCAATCGATGTCGTCGATTCTCGCATTCAGCAAAGCATTGACTATAACGCTGCAGACAAGGCGTCACGGGGAGATCTCTGCATTCGGGTGCCCAACGAAAGAAGGGAGTGAGGCTCGAAGCGAGGATGACATCAGGTCTTGGGTATGGCGCAGGACTCTTTCGGGCTTTCGCATAGACGAGGGGCAGCCACTGGATGCACTCGAGTGTCCACTACCTGTGAGGCGACTCGTAGAGCAGTGCATGACTGCGTCCCAAAAAGCCCGCCTTCTCGTTCTGCGCATGCAAAGAATTCTTCGAGAGCGGATACGAAATCGAGGAGCCACCGTGCGTCTCCTTGTTGTGGGCGGTCCAGGAAAAACATGGTTCTTGGAGAGATACGGAGTACCAAACGCTCGCTGCACATTCATGACGCCCGATACTTTAAATAGCAGGTTCGGAATAGTCACTCATGGCACACAGCGGCCAGTCCAGTTGGATCACGGATCGGATGCCGATTGCGTTAAGCGCTTTATCTCAACGTTAGTCGCGGAGAATGCCGACAATATTGAGCAGGCGCTGGCACAGATCCTGGCGTCATATGACGCGATTCTTACGTGTTCTGAGGACGAACCACTTGTCCGCAGGGTGCTGGAGTGTTTTTCCACAAGTGGCAAGCAAGCATGGATATTTCCTGAAGGCGCCGTCGTAATGAATGACGCTTTCTGGCCGTTTTATCGCATGTTTCATTACTCTCCCCAAGGTGTGCATCGACTGGTTTTCTGCGAAAGGGAGCGAAACTTCTGGTCACGAGAGGATCGGACACCAAGCAAAGTGGAGACGATTGGATATGTCGCTGATACGACGTCAGCCACGTGCTTTGAAGACATTATGGTGAGGTTGTGGTGGCGGATACATCAAAGAAGGAACCCACTGGCCTCCCGGCGAAAGCCAGTGTTCGTGTCGTTCGAGGTTCTTGAGGATGCTGGAATGACGCGGCTGGGTCTGCCATCTGAATCAGAAATGTTGGATGTGATGGATAGCGCAATTGCGAGTCTTGTGGAATCTGGACGGTATGTCATTGCAAAGTGTCGGGGTGATCTTGTCGCCGGGCTGGCACAAAATCGGTATCGGCACCTCCCTGTCTTCGTCACATCGAAGATGCCATGGCAAAGTCTGGCTCGTCTTGCCGGTGGTGTGATTGCGAGAGAGAGCTCCTTGATCTTTGAGGCGCAGTGTCTGGGGCTCCGCGCGGTCATTTGGAATCCGACTCACCTGAAGACCCGAGCGGAAGAACTGTCACAAGAATTCCCCGACTCCGTGGTTGTAGCTCGTACGAAAACACAACTGGTAGACGCGACAACCGACATGGTGAGCCCGCAATGGGGTAGGGGAGTGCAGAAGCGGACCAAAGCAGACCTGCGTCGGAGGTTGCGCAAGTGGTCAAGTGAATTGGACCAGTCGGCATGATTTGGTTTCACGTCGGCCTACATAAGACTGGTTCTTCTTCAATTCAGTCGGCCTTGAAACTTATTCGCCATAGACCGGACTTACGAGTGGTTCTGCCTGGGGATTCTCAAATGGACTCAGATGATTCCCTAGCGGGCTGTATTAACTCCCATCCTCCTGCTGATCAAATTGTGATCAGTAACGAAGGCTTCTTCGGTGAAGCAATCGATGGATACCCGCTGGTCCAGCAACGACTGGCCTTCTTCTCCGAGATGGCGGGCGAGTGTCCTTGGCGGGTATTGGTTTTCATCCGAGAACCAATGAGCTGGCTTTCAAGTATATATCTTCAAGCATTACAAGAGGGAGCTGCATTCTCGGCGAGAAAGTTTTGGAAATTGTCTCAAGAAGAGCCCGCCCTGAACCCTGCGGCACTTGCTGCTTCGCTAATTGATCAGCTGCCAGAAATGAACCTCCGGATAGGAATCATGTCCCGGAATCACGATGTCGTAAAGACCTTCTTTGACATTGCGGGCCTTGGAAAACCACCCGTGGTCAGATCTGGCTCCATACGCGAAAATGTTTCGATCTCCGCAACACAAGGTGTACTCCTACAACGGCTGAATTCCGAGACATGCGCTACACCAGAAGATAAAGCTAGGTATCGGCAGTTCTTCCAAAGTGCTACACCCGAGTCGGAATCCCGCCTGTCTCCATTTGATGATGAAGTGCAACTAATGATTCATGAAACAATGGGACAAGACTGGGAACAACTAATGAGGCGGCTGGATCAGAGCTCTGTACTAGGTAAGCAAACTCTTGCGGTTACAGATGGGAAGGTTGGAGAGAGGGGCCCTCATGTGACCGACTCTATGGAAGACACGCACGTTGAGCGAGAAGTTCTACGGATTATTCGGAGGGCGGCACTTGCGAGCGATAGGAAGTCCCCCAGGCGTCCTTATGGAGGATCGCCAGTGCCGGTCAAGAACCCGGCAATGGTCGTATCAATCTTGTCTAGAAAAGTAGGCGAACTTTTCCGTAGGCTTCGTCGCACGAATCGCTAGCAGAAAGAGATGTAAATGAGTTTTCTTGAAGACAATTATGCGCCAGCGGTGGCCAAGGTGGCAGAGTCGTTGGACTGGGAAGCGGTCGAGGAGTCAGTCAGAGACCTCAAGGCTGTTCGGGCCGCCGGTGGGCGGGTTTTTGTCCTCGGATTGGGCGGGAGTGCGGGCAATGCCGGTCATATGGTGAATGATCTGCGTAAATTGGCTGGAATTGAAGCGTATGCGCCGACTGACAATGTCTCCGAACTAACCGCCCGAATCAATGATGACGGATGGGGCAAAGCGTTCGTTGGCTGGCTCAAGTTGAGTCGCCTCTCTGAGCGTGATGCCGTTTTCATTCTCTCCGTGGGCGGGGGTGACTCCGTGCGTGGTGTGAGCACTGAACTCGTGGCTGCGATTGATTATGCACGCGCTCAAGAGACCAAGGTGCTCGGCATTGTTGGTCGTGACGGAGGGCACGCGCATCAAGAGGGTGATGTTGTTGTCGTGCCCACTGTTGACGACAATTTAGTAACCCCGTTGTCAGAGGCATTTCAGGCAGTCGTATGGCATGGAATTGTTTCTCATCCTGACTTGGCCGTTTCTCAGGCACATTGGGAATCGATAGCCAGTTCCTGACGCCGTCAATAGTTGTGCGTTTCGGTCCGACGTATGACATGCAATGCCCGGGTCCACATCTTCCCTACGCAGCATCTCGAGCGAAACCAGCCGGGCCTGACTGACTGGGAGAAGCCGACCATCAAGCAAGTGCTTTCGAAAGGGCGACCCGTAGACGACTGGGCAACCTGGCCGGGAAGCGGACTCCTGACGTGGGGTGGCTGGATTGTGCAGGGACACTCGACTAGCCGGGTGAGGCGCAGTAGCCCTGCACAGATGCAAGCGAATAGTGTGTCGATATGAACTTCCGAAGTACGCAGGTGCTGCCGTGAACTTCTCGGTGAAGATCTTCACTGATGCCTCATCGGTCTCTGACATTCGAGGATACGCAGAAAAGGAATGGGTGTCGGGCTTCACCACCAACCCGACTTTGTTGAGAAAGGGCGGTGTACAGAGCTACCGCGCGTTTGCTCTGGATGCGGTCGAGGCTTCAGGTGGAAAGTCATTGTCACTTGAAGTTATCGCGGATGATCTTCCCACGATGGAGAGGCAGGGCCTTCTTCTCGGCTCATGGGGAGCAAACGTGGTCGTCAAGATTCCCATCACAACCACCGATGGGCAGTCCTGCCTCCCCGTTGTTCGCAATCTGTTGGACGCAGGCATTAGCGTAAATGTCACTGCTGTAATGACTGATCAGCAGGTAGGAGGCCTGCTTGAAGTGTTGGCACCAGCGGATGCGGTGATCGTCTCTGTCTTTGCCGGCCGTATTGCGGATACGGGCATCGATCCCGTTCCATCCATGGCTCGTTATGCAGCGTGGATTGAGCCATTATCGGGCACTGAATTGCTCTGGGCGAGTCCTCGTGAAACCTTGAACATTATTCAAGCCGGTGAGTGTGGGTGCGACATCATCACGGTCACCCCAGACTTGCTTCAAAAGTTGCAGCTCATCGGAAAAGATCTCGGGCAGTTTTCCCGCGAGACAGTGAAGATGTTTTACGAAGATGGATTGTCTGCGGGACTCGATATTGTCTAGTCGTTGCTGGTCTGAGAAGGAGAAATCGTGAGCCCAAGTAGTATCTTGGTGACTGGCGGTGCCGGCTATGTCGGCAGTATTCTCGTGCCACAACTGCTTCGTGATGGTTACCGTGTCACGGTTTATGACACGTTGTGGTTTGGATCAGATTTTCTCCCGACCAATGACCAAAATTTGCGGGTCGTTAAGGGTGATGTGCGAGACATTGAGCTTTTTGCAAATGCCGTTGAAGATCATGATTCAGTAATCCACTTGGCGTGCATCTCAAACGATTCAAGTTTTGAGTTAGACGAGAACTTGTCTACCTCTGTCAATCTTCATGCGTTCAAACCACTTGTCATGGCGTCAAAGCGAGCAGGCGTGAAACGCTTCATCTATGCTTCGTCTAGTTCGGTATATGGCGTCTCGGATAGTCCTGACGTCACTGAGGACCACCCTCTCGTTCCACTCACTTTGTACAACAGATACAAGGGAGAGTGTGAGCCTTTACTGCTGGAAGAAGTTGAGGACGATTTCGTTGGTGTGATTGTTCGGCCCGCAACGCTCTGCGGATTTGCTCCTCGACAACGACTCGACCTTTCCGTCAATATCCTCACAAATCACGGATTCCATAACGGTGTCGTGAAGGTTTTCGGTGGCACACAAATGAGGCCGAATCTGCACGTCCTCGACATGGTTGAGGCGTATAGATGTCTCTTGACTGCTGACAAAGACCTAGTTCAAGGAGAAATTTTCAATTGCGGCTTCGAAAACATGTCTATCGCCGACATTGCCACCGTTGTCGCCCGCACGGTGCCTGAATTCAGGCCAGATATCGACGAGATTCGGATCGAGACAACCCCGAGTGATGATTTACGTTCCTACCACGTAAATTCAGAAAAAATCACCCGCGTCTTGAACTTTGCACCGCGATTCTCAGTACAGGATGCTGTCCGTGACTTGTGTACGGCGTTCAGTGAGCAGTTGTTGACAGACACATTTACGGACTCTCGCTGGTTCAATGTGCAGCGGATGCAGGAATTGCAAGTTCAGTGATGTCTCGTATTGCTGTTGTTACCGGGGGTGCTGGATTCATCGGCAGTCACGCAGTCGATTCCCTGTTGAGTCGGGGCTTTCAAGTGCGAATTATTGATGATCTCAGTGGTGGACGTTTGAGAAATGTTGAACACGTCATAGATCTCGATGAAGTGGACTTCTTCGAAGTGGATATTTGCGCACTAGAGCGACAGTCACCAATTTTTGAGGGGACGGACCTAGTTCTTCACTTCGCTGGCGTGGGAGACATCGTCCCTTCAGTGGAACGCCCCCACGACTACATGAGAATAAATGTCCTTGGCACTGTGCGAGCTCTTGAGGCGGCTCGACATGCAAAGGTTCGAAGATTCGTCTACGCCGCTTCTTCGTCATGTTACGGGGCCAATCCACCCACACCGACTGATGAATTGGCACCCATAGTTGCGGAATACCCGTACGCTCTTTCGAAGTATCAGGGTGAACAAGCAGTGTTCCATTGGTCTAATGTCTATGGGCTGTCTGCGAATGCAATTAGGATTTTTAATGCGTATGGAACCAGGTCCAGAACTTCCGGCGCATACGGGGCGGTTATGGGAGTCTTTCTGAAGCAAAAACTAGAAGGTGCGCCGTTCACAGTTGTTGGAGACGGAAGTCAATTGCGCGATTTTGTGTACGTAACCGACGTTGCCGAGGCGTTCGTGCTCGCAGCTCTGTCGAGTCATTCCGGCCGCGTTTGGAATCTCGGAAGCGGAGCCCCTCAGTCCATCAATCATTTGGTTGAACTCTTGGGTGGCGACGTCGTTTACCTGCCACGTAGACCAGGCGAACCCGATGTGACCTCGGCAGATTCGACCGCCATTCGAAACGATCTGGGATGGTCACCAGAGGTTTCCTTCGAAGAGGGGGTAGAGCAGATACTCGAAAACATCGCGTATTGGAAAGATGCACCCTTGTGGGACGAAAGATCTATTGCGCAAGCGACTGAGTCTTGGTTCCACACGCTTGGAGCGGGAGGTGACGTTTCTTGACCCTCACTCCAGACAGTAGACGTCATCTCGGCTTTTCGGATCGAGTGATTTCAAAAATCATTGACGTTCAGTCTTTGCAAGCGAAAGTAGGGAGGATTCCGCGCCCAAACACCGTTGTGATGTGCCACGGCACCTTCGATCTTGTACATCCAGGTCATCTTCGACACCTAGCATTTGCAAAATCTAAGGGCGACGTCTTAGTTGTTTCTATAACGGCAGACGCTTACGTAACCAAATCAAATATGCGACCGTACGTCCCTGAAGATCTCCGCGCTCTGAACCTAGCGGCTTTGGAGGTTGTGGATTTTGTTGTTGTTGATCGCGATCCCGAACCGCTTGAACTTATCCGCCAGATTCAACCTGATTTATTTGTCAAGGGCTTTGAGTACGGAGAGAATCTGCAGCCAAAGACGGCGGAAGAACAGCAAGTAGTCGAATCAATCGGTGGCCGAATAATTTTCTCGCCCGGAGACTTTGTTTTGTCATCCAGTGCAGTCATTGAAGATGATCCTCCCAACATAAAGATCGAAAAACTACTCACATTAATGCAAGTGGAGGATGTGAGTTTCTCGGATCTTAAAGACTGCGTGAGCAAATTAGGTGCCGTATCAGTTGCGATCGTGGGAGACCTTATTGTTGATGGGTTAACTACTGCATCCGTGATTGGTGGCTATCGCAAAACTCCTACGCCCTCCGTCAGAGTTGAGAAGGTTCAGACTTTTGTAGGCGGCGCCGGAATTGTCGCTAAGCACATCGCTGCCACAGGAGCTGATGTCCAACTAATCTCTATGGTTGGTGACGACGACCGGGGTCGAATGGTTCTTGAAGATCTAACGTCTGCCGGAGTCGTTTGCAAAATTCAGACGATCAGTGAAAGACCTACTACGTACAAGAACGCCGTGATCGCGGACGATTATCGGCTTCTTCGAATCGATATCGTCGATAACGAGTCAATTGACAATGATGTCTTGACCAAGATGACCCGTGAGCTAGCCTCGGCAAAAGTAGATGCCGTGGTTTACTCGGATTTTCGGCATGGAATCTTCAACAAGGGGACTGTGCCGGTATTCATTTCCGCTGCGCCTCATGGCGCCTTCACCGTTGCGGATAGCCAGGTTGCCAGTCGCTGGGGTAACGTACTGGAGTTTGCGGGATGCGATCTCTTAACTCCCAACGAGCAAGAGGTGAGATTTGCGATGGGAGATCAAGACACAGTCATACGACCGTTGGGGTCGGCGCTTTATGACCAAGCCGACTGCAAGTTCCTCATGTTGAAATTGGGTGCGCGGGGACTCTTAACGTTCCGTTCACCCTTCTCTGAAGACGAAAGGCATTCGTTTTTCGCCACGGACTCGCTGGCCCGAGACTCAATCGTTGACCCTGTAGGTTCGGGCGACGCTCTATTGGCTTACTCGACTTTGGCCCACGTATCGACAGGCAATATCGTCCTGGCGTCAATAATTGGATCAATCGCGGCTGGAATTGAGTGTGAATTTGACGGTAACGTCCCGGTGACTCCCGAACGTGTGCTCGACCGAATCGACGAACTTGAGAAAGCATCAGATTTCAAGTGATGCGCTTCGCCGTTGTGGGAATGGGTGTTCAGGGAGTTAAACGACGAGACGCTTTAGGGGCGGAGCCGTGCATAACGGTAGACCCGGTCAACGTACATGCGGATCATCGTGACATCCAATCGACGCCATTGAAAGCGTTTGATGCAGCTTTTGTTTGTGTGCCGGATGCTGAAAAATGGAGGGTAGTCGACTATTTGGTGTCACAGGGCAAACATGTCTTGGTTGAGAAACCCTTTAGCCTCGCGCCTCGCAGATATGACGAGTTGCAAAACAAACAAGAACGCACCAACTCCACGATTTATGTGGCGTACAACCATCGCTTTGAGCCGCACATAATTGGCGCGAAGCAGATCCTAGATTCGGGCGAACTCGGAACCCTGTACACAGTTTCGTTGAGTTACGGTAACGGCACCGCGCAAGTTGTTCGAGAAAGCGAGTGGCGTGATTCTGGTTTGGGGGTCATTCCAGACCTGGGCTCCCACCTTCTAGATTTGGTCGATTTTTGGTGGAGCCTTGATAGCCGAGCTATTGACTTTCTTGACGTTAGGCGAGTGGAAAATCTTGCTCCTGATTTTGCAATGTTTAGATTAAACGGAAGCCCCAACGTATGGTGTGAAGTGACAATGCTGAGTTGGCGTAATGATTTCCGCTGCGATATCCGTGGCAGCGAAGGAAGTCTGCACTTGTCAAGTCTATGTAAGTGGGGGCCAACATCTCTGACGGTACGCACTCGGGTACGGCCGAGCGGACGCCCAACGGAGCGCGTCATGACCTTGGTTCAACCAGACCCAACTTGGCAGCGTGAGTACGAACATTTTCTGCACCTGATTGATTCTGGGGATAAGGGAAATTTGTCGACCTCAAGAGATGTTGCGCGGATACTTGGTGAGCTCGACCCTGCTGGCTCCGGTGAAGGATAAGTTTCTTGAAAATCGCTATTGCCGGCATGACACATTTGGGTGTCTGCACCTCAGTTGCCGCCGCGCAACGTGGGCTCGAAGTTGTTTGCTTTGACACGGACCAGAGTCGCGTGAACGCCCTCTCAAAGGGGCACTTTGATCCGGCGGAACCACACATTGGCGACGCTCTCCGGAGCAAAGCACTTAGTCTCACGTGGACAGATGATTTAAGTCACCTCTCCTCATGCGAAATAGTACTGATTGCGATCGATACCGTTTTAAATCCCGATGGATCGAATGATGATTCAGAAGTCAAACGACTGGCGCTGCTTGCCGACAACGTAGTGCCAGAGGACACTCCTCTCGTGATCATGAGTCAGGTAGAACCTGGCTTCACCAGATCGCTCAGCACACGTCGCACCGCCTACTACTTGATGGAGACTTTAGTCTTTGGTCGAGGTTTGGAAAGAGCGCTTCACCCTGAACGCTTCACCGTTGGGAGTCCCACACCTGAGGCTGAACTTCCCATACCTCTCAAGCTGTATCTTGAGCAATCTGGCTGCCCAGTCATCGTGATGTCTTTGGAATCTGCGGAACTGAGCAAACTTGCGGCCAACTATGTCTTGGCGGCGAACCTAACGGCGTCGAATGCCCTCGCTGCGGTAGCTGAGAGGATTGGTGCTAGTTGGACAGACGTTGAAGGATCGCTAAGGCTGGACGAGCGAATTGGTGCAAAGGCATACATCTCGGCGGGACCGGGAATTGGTGGTACCAATATCCCTCGAGATGTGTTGGGCATCCGCAGGATTGCTGGAGAGCAGGGTGTTTCTTCCTACCTGTCTGATGCGATGCTTCTTGAGTCCGAAGCCGCCCGCACTTGGGTTCTTGAGCGAGTGCAGGCAGTCATGAGCCGCTTAGAGGTATCAACATTGGCGATATTGGGAATCGCGTACAAGCCGGGAACCATGGTGACAATCGGGGGTGTAGGCCTATTCTTGGTTGAGGAGTTGAGTAACGTTATTCGCATAGTGACGTACGATCCGGATGGAGCGTCACTACCACGCGAATTCTTGTCTCGAATTGAGGTTGCTGCGGACGAAAAAGCTGTACTGTCGTCTGCGGAGGTGGTTGTCCTGGGTAACAATCACCCAGTTCTGGTGGACCTACTCCACCGGCACCTTTTGCAAAATGTGGAAGTACATGTGATTGACCCGTTTCGGTCCCTCGACGTGAGTGATGTCCCTAGGCCTGAGAGAATTGTTCAATTCGGAGTAGGTGGAAGATGAGTGCATCGCGAGTAGTCATCCTTGGCAGTAGGGGATTTGTTGGATCAAATTTACAAAGAGAATTGCGGTCTACAGACCTCGACGTTATATGTGTGACGTCTAGTGATGCAGACTTGCGAACACCGATGGGGGCTACTGCGCTCAGTGGAATCGTCAGAGATGGCGATATTGTTGTGAATTGTGCGGCTGTTGTTCCGGCTCGGGACACCGCGGATGTAATGGAGAATGTCAGGATTGTCGAAAGTACTTTGGCCGGGTTAGCCCGAGTACAACTAGAGCAGCTTGTTGTGGTGAGTTCCGACGCGGTTTATGGTGACGTGTCCGGAGTGATTACAGCCCAGACGCCTGTCAGTGCCGATTCCTATTACAGTGCCATGTGCGTCGTGCGAGAGGTAGCTGCCCAAGAGACTGCTTCACGAGCAACCGCCATAATTCGACCTACGGCGATCTACGGAGCCGGAGATTCACACAATTCGTACGGGCCAAATCGCTTTATTCAAACAGGCTTGCAGGATCACGAAATTACCATCTTTGGCCAAGGTGAGGCGAGTAGAGACCATGTTCACATCAGTGACGTTTCCAAGGCCATTGTTCATGCCATCACTTCGAGCTTAGACGGGATCTTCAATATCGCGTCCGGATCAGCTGTTTCATTTCATGATGTCGCGAAGATCGTAAGTGAGGCGATCGGAAACGGTGTTGAAATTCAAAGCGCTGGAGCCGAATCCGCGGTTACCCACAGGTATATGGATCTTGAAGACATAAGGTCTTGGTTTCCAATGTTCACGCCGACAAGTATTAGGTCAGGTGTGACAAGAGTTGTTGACGAGCTGAGGGCGTAACTAATAGGGGCCAACAAAAGTTGGATCGGGAGTGTCCTCAAAGTCCTGAGGTACAGGTAAAGGTGGAGTGGCCACATTGCACATTCGACAGGCTGCAGCCACGATTTCCCTCCAGCGGGGATAGAAAGCCTGCGCAAGAGAAGGTGTTGTGGGGCTAGGACATTGGGGGAGGGCAACTCGTTGAGGGTTAGTCTTCATCGGCGCACTTAATCCTTCGCTGATCCTTGCAATGACTTCCGCTGAGACGCCAAACTGGGCGTGACTGGTGTCAGCGACCAGTAGTCGACCAGTCTTTTCTACAGATTCAATGCAAGTGTCGATATCCAGAGGCGCGATCGTTCGGAGATCAATCACCTCGAGGGAGATGCCAACAGTCTTTAGCCAATCTGCTGCCGAGAGAGCCTCAATGACCATGTGAGAAGTTGCCACCAGGGTCACGTCCGCACCGGGTAATCGAATCGCGGCCTTGCCAAACGGGGTCGGGTTAAGGCCGTCCAGTACTGGTCCAGAGAGTCCGTATAGCCATCGGTGCTCCAGTATTACTGAAGGACTGTCAGACAAAACGCTGGAAACCAGTAGGTCCTTTGCATCAGCGGGAGTTGCGGGCATGAGCACGTGCAAACCGGGTATGTGGGCAAACCACGACTGCAGGGATTGAGAGTGTTGAGGTCCTTGCCCCCAGCCACGACCAATGATCATGCGAATTGTGAGAGGTGCAGTTGAGGAACCTCCGTACATGTAGTGCCATTTTGCCGCCTGATTCACGATCTGCTCCATTGAAAGCACCGCGAAATCGACTCGTGGATGAACGAGAATTGGCCGCATTCCCAGTAGTGAGGCACCCAGCGCTACCCCCGTGATCCCATTTTCAGCTGCGGGGATGTCGACAACTCGATCTAGACCGTAGCGCTCAGCAAGGCCGGTCGTGGTGCCGAAGACACCAGTGGGAGTGGGAACACCGAGTCCCATGATGACGACTTCGGGAAATGCGTCGAGTAACAGATTTTGACCCTCCCAAATGGCCGCGCTGTAGGTTAAATGTCTACTCATCAGCACTTCGGGATGGTGGGTGCACGAATGACATAAGCTCAACTGCCTCTGGGTAGGGGCTGGTGATCGCGAAGTCAAACGCATGACGTATCTCGGCCGCAATTTCGTCTTCCATGTTTTGTTCGACAACGGCCCAATCGGCTGAGGTGTCTCGCAATTCTTCTCGAAGGCGATCAATCACATCTCGGTCCCGCCACTCGTTCCACTCGTCTTGCGTCCGATATCCGATGTGGATATCCAAACCAGGCCCAACGTGCTCCAGGTAGCGGTATGTGTCGTACACAAGGAAACTCGGGCCGTGTCCCGCTCGGGCACGGTCTATGGCGATGCGGGAGCTTTGAAGAATGCTCTTCATGTCATTTCCATCGTCAACGGATGAGGGTATTCCATGCCCGAAGGCCAAATCAGCTATGGGTCTGTCCGGCTGCCGAGGAGCAAGTGCAGTATGCGTGGAGTAGAGGTTGTTCTCACACACAAAAATGACCGGAAGAGTGTGGATCGATGCGAAAGACAATGCCTCGTGGAAGACACCTTCCTCGGTCGCTGCGTCGCCAAAGTATGTAACTACCACCGAGCCCGGTGCGGTTCGGCGCAGAGCCCAGGCGACGCCTACACCAATAGCCAACGTGCTCCCCAAGACAGGTGCGGATCCGAGAAAACCACACTGCAAGTCGATAAGGTGCTGGCTTCCGCCGCGGCCACGGCTGCACCCCCCCTCACGCCCGTACAACTCTGCAATCATTGAGTTCAGGTTGCCACCTTTGGCCAGGTACTGACCGTGACTTCTATGGCCCGAAAGGACCTTATCGGAGACTTGCAGGTGCTGTGAGATTCCGACGGGGACGCCTTCTTGCCCCACGCATAAATGAACGGGGGTCCGCATCTCCTTCTCGGAGTATCTCTCGGAAATTGCCTCTTCGACTCGCCGAATTCGCAACATCGCGCGAAAGGCATCTACGAGGTTGTCGTCTTTTTCGGACACGGTCTCATCGTAGACTAAGTCAAGGCTTCTGGTTCTGGCCTCGGCCAGCGTGAGGATCGCACATCTGGAGTTCAACGAGGTAGCCTTGCCCCGTCATGAGAAAGCGCGTTAACTTGATGCGCGGCTATCCGCGGTCACCAGAGCGAATGGCTGAGCGACCACTTATTTCTGAACAAGATAGACAAGTGGCACAGAAGTTCGGTATCGAATATTTCGACGGTGACAGAAGGCATGGGTACGGCGGGTATCGCTACCACCCCAAATTTTGGACCGATGTTGTTCGAGAGATCTCAAACGAATATCGTCTGGCGTCGGCCACGTCGGTTCTCGACGTGGGCTGCGCTAAAGGATTTATGCTGAGGGATCTTCAACTCTTGCACCCACACTTACAGGTCGTTGGTGTCGATGTTTCAAGGTATGCGCTGAATTGTGCGCACCCGGATGTCTCAGGTTTCCTTCTTGAAGCTAGTGCAGACGCTCTACCTTTCAAGGATAAGAGCTTTGATTTGGTGCTTTCAATCAACACCATCCATAATCTTACATATGACGGCGCCGGTGCTGCTTTGTCTGAGATCATGAGGGTGTCGCGCAAAGACGCTTTCGTGATGGTGGACGGTTGGAAGAATGAATCGGAGAAGAAAGACCTGGACGCTTGGATCTTGACGGCCCAGACCGTGCTGCATGAGGGTGATTGGATCCAACTTTTCGCGAGATCCGGGTATGAGGGAGATTACTGGTTCTGGAAGGTGCGCGAGTAGTTATTTCACATCCCAGAAAAACGGACGTTGAGACCTCACTCGTGAGGCACGGCGGGGCCGTCGGCGTTGGTCCCTTGATCAAGATTCCTATCCGGAACGTCTCAGGTTATTGATTGTGACGTGATTAAAGTGGTTGTGTGAAAGAGGGTCCCGTCGGGAGAACGATGCCGAATAGCGATTCGGCGAATAGCTCAACGTTACGCTGGAACAGGGCGTTTGTTGCCTGCGGACTTGCCGCGCTAATTGTTTGGCTTGCTGTCGCTCCCGACCCTCCATTCTTTAGTGAGTGGGAAAGCCTTTCTGTTTATGGAACCTACGGAGCACAAGAAGGGAGCAGCGATGGACTAATCGCTCCCTTCGGCAATATCGGAGGCCTTGGGTATAGCCCGATCGAACTGAGCAGAAGTCTTTCGAACGCCTTGGGTCTACCACCAACGTTGTGGAGCATTCGACTCCCATCTCTATTGTTCGGCGTTGGCAGCATCATTATTCTCTGGATTCTCGGCAGGAGAATTTTTACGCCACGATTAGCGATTTGCCTAACCGCCATAGTAACTACCGCTCCGATGTTCGTTTTCTACAGCTCGGAATTGATTGTCGTTTCCGCGAGTTTCTTTGCCTTTGTCTTGTTCTTGGAACGACTTGACTTCTTCGTCAGACATGCAAGCAGCATCTTTGGGTGGCTGACGTTAACGATATGCTTCGCTTTCTCTCTAACGCTCTATGGCCCTGTTCGCATCGTCTGCACAGCAACGCTCGCTCTCTGCGTTTGTTGGAAGGTTCTTGATCCGTCGAACGGACAGCTGGCTAAGCGACTTCTTTCTGGGTTATGGCTGGCCTGTGCATTTCCCTCGGCCATTCTCCTTCTTCTCGTGGTGAATCCCTTGAACGGACGAATGCTTGGACCCCAACTCCTGTTTCCCAGACTTGCCGAAAGTGCCCTGATCAATGGATCAGGCATTTCACTTTGGGAAGTCATGCACGTCAATGGACGAATCATTTTTGAAATGTTAAGCGGCTTGGGATCGACGTACACGTCATCCTTTATCCAGGCAACGCAGATTCAGGGACGCTTCCCGCTATCAACGCTGATAGTTTTCCTTCTCGCAATTTGTGGATTAGGTATCACTCTTCCTTCACTTGGGCGAACTCACTCGATTCACAGAATTCGCAATCTGGCCATACTGGGATTGTTGGCGATCACGATTCTGCCAATGATGACTAGTAGTGTGCTTGTTCTTTCGCGAGACAATCGAGAAATTTTGCTCGCGACACTGACTGACTACAGATTGATTTTTTGCCTCGTCCCACTGGGTCTCTTGTGCACTGTGGCGCTAGAACTTCTTCTGAAGTATCAACTGCCCGGGCTATTTGCGGCAGTACTTCTTGTCGCCTTCATCGTTTTGCACCATGCCTGGATCGTGCTTGATCAACACCGCGATTTCATGGAACGCATGGCTGCGTCCCGATTCGGAATGGTGACCCCAGACAACTACACGCAATGGCTGAATGGTTATACGCTGAAGGATCGAACGATTGGGTGGGCGTCTCATTTTGAACAGCACGCTGACTTGCGAAGATGGGCAGCGACAGTGGCTGCTATGCCTGCGCAGCCTGGAACAGTCATCCACACACCTTTGTCTTGTTTCGCAGAAGACCCCTTGACTCCTCGAAGCCTTGGCGAAATCCCGGGAAGAGCATCTGCCACGGTTTGGGCGAGTGCTTACTTGGCAGACGAAGCGCCAGAACTCAATCCTGGATTCGTTTTTGTGCCGCAGGAAGCCGAGAGGCGAGAGCGACTCGCCGGTAAAGAGGCTCTTTGGTCCGCAATTCTAGAGCGAGAGGCAGACGGTCGCATAGATTACGTCGATGAGGAGGCCGAACGTGCTCGAGTTGTCACTCTGAATGGATTGCCTCCAGACATCATTCTTGCATTTACAGAACTTGAGTTATCGGTTGCTGGAGAGATCTTCGGCGACTATGACGTGGTTACGGTTAGACACTCAGAGAATGACTGTCTTTAGAAATTGCGACTGGGCAAATGAGCAATTAGGAAACACCATCCGTACGTAGCAATGTCCATTGTCAACTATGGGAAGAATCAGATGAATAGAGCAGTACCTCAAATTAAACGAGCACTGATATTGGCTGCAGGAATGGGGAGTCGCTTAAGTGGTGCAAGCGGTGGCCGACCTAAAGCACTAACGGAAGTCAACGGTCACTCCATTCTTGAGTGGCAGAAATGCGCTTTGCGCAGGTCTGGAATCAAGGACGAAGCTCTTGTCACTGGCTTCAAGGCCGAATTACTTTCCGGATTGGCATCCGAAGAGTTCTTCAATCCTGACTTTGCTAGCTCCAATATGTTGTGGAGCCTTGTGTCAGCAAGAGAGTGGCTTGATCAAGATTTGGTTATCTCGTACTCCGATATTCTTTATACATATGAGACTGTCGAAGCGCTGTCGTCGATTGATGGACATATCGTGATTTCTTCCGATCCACTTTGGCAAGCGAAGTACGTTGGTCGCACCGAGCATCCCGTGAGTGAGGCTGAGCTTGTCGAATTCAACTCGGATGGCCAAATCGTTTCGATTGGAAAGAGACAAAAGCCAAGTTTGAGCGGGCATACAGAGGAATTTATTGGTCTTCTGCGCCTCAGCCGCGAGGGGTGTCGCATCTTTCTTGACAAGTTTGATGAGGCGTTAGGGCAGTGTATAGATGGCGGACAGGAAGTTAGTGAGTCTTGGCTGACAGGGGCGTACCTTGCGGAGTTCCTCACTTACTTGATTGGGCAGGGGGTGGAGGTTCAGGCCGCCTCGACGGGATCACCATGGATGGAAATTGACACACCTCAAGACTTGTGTCGTGCTGAGAAGTCTTGGAACGAGCCCTTCCAACTTGACTGCTAGGCTTGAAAAGTGGCTGCAGATATGTACCTCCCGCCCTCCGTGGGGTCAAGGATTCGAAGTGAACTCAATGATCTGAAGCGCACCCCACAGGCTTGCGCCGCCGAAATCGGGTGGCATGTAGATGATGTCGAAAACGTGCTTTGCGGTCGTTCGACGGAAGGGAAAGTGCGCGCTCTCATCAGCGCGATTATTGAGACTTACCCGATTTCGCCGAACTCCTTCATCGCAAATTGGGATGATACTGAGGATGGAGTGCTGGTTCTGTCGCGGGATGAGTCTCTTGACTCCCGTCGAGTATTTGATCGCGTGAATGCCAGCGGTGGTCGATCTGCGTACTACGAATATCGAGACACGGCTATATCTCGACTGAATGGGCTCAGACCCGAGTGGATTCGACCTTTGCGCTTTACGCCAGACCCGAATCCGCGCAACGAGGATGTTGCGATGAACAACGGTCACTTACTGCACCAAGTGACGTTCTTTGCTGGTGATGTCAACTTCTATTTTGAGGACGAAGGCAACATTTGTAGCGCTGAAATGAGTTGGGGTGACTCGAACTACATTCCACCATTCATCGCTCACAGTTTCACTACGAGGGATCCGGAAGCTGAGGCTTTCATTGTTGCGATTACATTTGCTGGACCAGTGAAAAAAGCAGCAATCGCTCACTCATCTGAGGATTCAGATGTGTGGCGGAGGACCCTACAAAAAGAACTCGCCCCACGACAAATTCACGAAAATGTCCTCCTGCACCATCGGCTCATTGATCTTGTGGACACACTGGGGGATCCTCCTTCCGCCGCATCAAGCGCACTTTCCTATGCGGAAACGAGCGCTATTGAAACTAATGAGGCGTCGGCAAAAAGTGCATACGAGAAAAAGAGTTCTGTTCAAGTGCAGACCAGTGATCATAACTTGGTGATTCTCCGCCCTGAGACAAATAGGGAAGGTCTTGAGGTAGAGAAACTCGCTACCCCTCCTGGGTACCTTGAAACCACGTTTCTTCATTTGAGGTTCTGCGATGTTGGGCATTCAAAGGATTCCCTACCCCTTGCGCAATTTACGACGTATAGAGGCGTTTACTTGTACTGCTGTGGCCCCGCGGTTGAACTTACGTGGAAAAGCGCGGGCAAATTGAGAAGTCGAAATCTGGTCAGAGGTGACTCTGCCTTCATCAAGAGCTTCGTGCCTTTTTCATTCGCGGGAAGTCCCGACAGTGAGGTTATTGTTGCCGCTGTGCCAGGCGATATCTCTCAGATCACTCTGCATGACTTACTGCACCATCACGATATTGATCGTGCTATGCGGGAAACGCAGACGTGGTTCAACTAGAGAGAATTTGCACTTTCTCTCAAGAAGCGGGTTGAGGCGATGCCGGAAAATGTAGAAGTTTATGTACCGCTAAGTGATGATGTGCTTCATCCAGGACATTTGAATGTTCTTGACGAAGCAGCAGCCCTCGGTTCGGTAACTGTTGGCCTCCTTACGGATCAAGCGATAGCACAGTACCGACGTATACCGCAACTGTCGTATGAAGAGAGGCTGCGGATCGCATATGCGCTGAGGCAGGTGGATCAGGTCGTACCGCAATCAACTTGGTCGTACAAGGAGAACTTGGAGACTTATCGCCCGCACTACGTGGTCCATGGTGATGACTGGCGGAACGGTATTCAATGGAAAATACGGCAGGAAGTCATTGATGTACTCGCTCAATGGGATGGGCAACTTGTTGAAGTTCCGTATATGGGTGACGCTGGCCCCGCGCAGACAGGTCTCAGAGAAACACGGACATTTCACAACTCGACAGACTTACGACGGGGGCAACTTAGAAGATTGTTGGCGGCGAAAAGTCCCGTACGACTGATGGAAGCCCACAATGCTCTGAGTGCCGCAATTGTCGAGAGAGCGCAAGTAGAGGAGGAAGGAAGGTTCAGAGAATTCGACGGGCTTTGGGCAAGCAGTTTGACGGAATCTGTAACCAAGATGCGCCCCGATACTGAATCTGTTGACGTATCTGACCGCATTAATCTTCTTAATCAAATGTTGGAAGTGACGACGAAACCCTTCATTTTTGACGCTGATACTGGTGGCCGGGTAGAGCACTTCGAATTTACCCTGAAGACGCTAGAGCGCTTAGGTGTTTCGGCAGCAATTGTTGAGGACAAAACAGGACTAAAGCGAAATTCTCTGTATGGCACCGCGGTTAGGCAAGAGCAATTAGACCCGCGTGAATTTGGCGAAAAACTAAGAGCCGGGCGAGAGCTCGTGTTTTCCGAGGATTTCATGCTGATAGCGCGCATTGAGAGCCTCATTGCAGGTGAGGGGATTGAATCTGCATTGAACCGAGCCATGATCTATTTGGAAGCTGGTGCCGACGGCATCATGATCCACTCCAGCAAGAGTGACACGACTGAGATCGAACAGTTTGCTCGCAGCTATGCGACTTTCTCCGCAGGCCAACCCCTTGTCGTGGTACCGACCGCATTTAGTCACATGGCAGAGGACGATTTAGCCGAATGGGGTGTGAATCTCGTCATCTATGCTAACCATCTAATTCGTGCGGCTTACCCGGCGATGTCAGCCGCTGCCGATAGAATTTTGCGCGATGGGAAAGCGGAATTTCTCGAAAATAATTTGGCCCCCGTCTCAGACATCCTGAAACTCGTAGACGGTTAAAGTGTCCCACGCCCCTGATGCTGTTTTATCTATCCTTGCAAAGGGGGGAATTACCGCTTTCTTTGGTGTTCCTGACTCGACTCTGAACGGCTTTGGTCACTTAATCTTGCAGCCCCAGAAGGAAGTCGTGGGCGCCGTGTGTTCCAGTGAAGGTAGTGCAGTGGCTGAGGCCATTGGTCACTTTCTTGCAAGCGGTCAGCCAGCCTGTGTATACATGCAAAATTCCGGTTTAACTAATGCATTGAATCCGCTGTCATCACTTGCTCATCACGATGTATTTGGAATCCCAGTCCTTCTTCTAGTTGGTTGGCGGGGATTTCCAGGAACTCCAGATGAGCCCCAGCATCTTGTTATGGGTAAATCTACAATTGACTTCTTGCAAAACATGAGCATCCCCACCTACGTGATGCGAAAAGACGCTTGCCGTGACGTAGAAGAAGCAGTTGAGCATGTACATCGCGCTAATGGGCCTGTGGCCCTGTTGGTGCCGCCAGGAGTTATCGGCTCGCTGAATTCAGGTGAAGAGAAATTGAAGCGCCTTTCGGTGCAGCCCATTGAGTTCGTAGAAGCCGTTGTTGAAGCTGCTCATGATCAAGCCTTCTATTTCAGTGCAACTGGATTCTCATCGCGTCTCCTTATGGCATGCGCGCAGAATGGGCTTGTGGACCAATCAAGAGTTTTTCCGTTGCTAGGAGGCATGGGACATACCTTCGCTGTGGCTGCACGGTTTGCTTTAACACGGCCAGATTTGCAAGTAGTTTGCCTAGACGGTGACGGAAGTCTTCTTATGCACACCGGGGCACTAGCGAGAGCCTCAGAATTGTCGACTACGCGCTTATTGCACATTGCCTTAAATAATGGGACACATCAATCTGTTGGGGGTCACCCGACAATTGCGCCCGACTGCGACTTCGGTGCTCTCGCAGGAATCTTCGGCTTCAAAGATGTTGTCACCTGCTCGAGTCCACACAAATTGCGGCAAATAGTGAGCGAAATGACTCAGGTGCAGGGTGCAAGGTTTGTGGAGGTAAAGTTGGAGTCTAATCCCTCAATGAAACTTCCCAGGCCAGCCTCTACTCCCTCAGAGATTCTGCACGAGTTCCGAATGAGGGTTCATGAGCATTAGTAGGTTTCAGGTAGTGACTGATATCCACCTAGTAGAAAACTTGTCCGTAGAACTTAAGGCAATCTTGGGGGCTGGTGAGTACGCGCTCATTGTGTCTAGGTCGGCGGCCGCAAATCCGTCCTTGGGTCCAGTGGTGAAGGAGTTTGCTCCTTCTGCCAAGGTTCTGGTGAGCCCGGTCGAGTCTGAACCCTCGGTGCAGTGGTTGGAATCACGACTTCAAGACTTCAGAGGCTCCACACTCGACCATATCGTCGCTATGGGGGGTGGCAGTTGCATTGATGCAGCAAAGGTCTTCGCGGCAGCACACGCACACCGAAGTGCGACCTCACTAAGTGAGCTTGCACACAAGGAAAGGGTAGCCACAGGATTCACGCCGAAGATTGTTGCGATTCCGACGACAGCCGGAACTGGGTCCGAAGCCACCTCCTTTGCGACGGTCTGGGACCGGAGTAGTCGAAAAAAGATTTCTGTGGAATACGCATCGCTGACTCCATCGCATGCCCTACTCACCCCAAGGGCACTTTGTTCACTACCAAACGAAGTGGCTGCCCCACCTCTGCTTGATGCCATGAGCCATGCTCTAGAGTCTTTGTGGAATTCGGACGCTACCGAATTCTCTGAAGCGCATGCCTGTGCTGCCCTCCGAAACATCTTCAATTATGGCCCTACATTTCTTCAAGGGGCCCGGGACACCATGACACTGCGAAAGGTTCAGTGGGCCGCGACACATTCTGGCATAGCAATACAGCAAACCCGAACGTCAATCGCCCACGCCGTGTCGTACGCGCTGACCTTAAATTGGGGAGTTCCGCATGGACACGCTTGCTCTTTTTTGCTTCCAGCTATTTGGAATTATGTGGTTGCATGCGACCCCAACCGATACATGACCCTATCCGCAGTGCTGGGTCATTCTTCAGTGGAAGAAACTGAAAGTCGACTTGAAGAGATGTTAAGAGTTGCTCAGACGCAAAATGCACTCCGTGTAGCTGGAGTGAGTGAAGGCGATATTCGGCTTCACGAAGTTCAGCAATATTCGCGGAGCCAGAATTTTTCGGAACCGATTTCAAGTAATCTGTTGTCGCAGTGGGTCAGAGAGTGCTTATGAAACACATTTGAGCGTTGTCGGCGCGCCAAAATTCTGCATGGGACTCAGGGCAGGTTGGTGAATGCTTGTAAGATGACGTCTGCCAGAGAGTCGGGATCAGAAGTCGGGTCTGTAATGTGCATATCAGGATTAAGTGGAGTTTCTAAGTCAAGGTTCAAGCCGCCGACATTGGCTACTGCTCCTGCATCATCACTTCCGTAAAGGCCCTTAGTGTCCCGCTGACGCAGCGTTGTAATGGGTAAATCAAGAAAGACTTCAAGATATGGATGCTTCGACTGGCGATTCATTCTGTGCACTTCACGAAAAAGAGACATGGTCGCCACGATTACGAGATGCTTCTGCTGCACCAGCAAGGTGGCTATTCGTGAGTAAGTTTTCGCGAGGTCCAATCTTTGCTGAAATGAGTACATTCCTTTTGCATTCAGGCATTCACGTAGAGCATCACCGTCCAAGACGATTGGCCGCACACCCTCAGATAGAAACTTATCTCTGAGAATGAGAGATACAGTAGACTTTCCCGCACCGGACAAGCCAGTAATCCAAATAAGACCATGATCGCGTCTGCTGCTTTGTGCCACGAACAGAAGGGTATCGGTTTCGTGAGCGAAGACCACATGTCGCTCCTCGGTACCGCGATCTGGAAATTTAAATCATTGATGCTCCGTTATGCTCGATCACCGCGGGCGGATTACCTTGCCGCGCTGTTCCTCAAGTGTCGTCGTCATTTGTGGCACGTGTGCACTCGTCAGGTGCCGGCATATGTCGCTCTGTTGGAGGTCGATCAGTCAGCGCAGCGCCTGCAAGCCAAGTACTTCTTGGAGGCTGGCACTCTTTTGGGAGCCGTGCGGCAGGGGGCTTTTGCGGGGAGGCCCTCAGATGTTGATGTCATGTTTTCAAACAGAGATGAAGCCGTTCGCGTAGTTGAAGACCTTGCACAGACGAAGCATTTTACGGTCTTGAGGGAACTTCAGGATCGGATACATGTCTACTATCAGCCCATCTCTAGATTCAGGGGACGCATTGGAAATCCTGTCCTGTGTGATGTTTCGTATGGGGGTGAGTGTCTATGTCTGTCTGACAACGTCCTGGGTGTATCAGATGCCCTCATGTTGACAGCGGATGTATTTGATAAAGCTTTCCCGATCTGTCCATGCTACGAGCAAAGACTAAAATCTCTTTACGGACCTGAGTGGAAAATTCCGTCAGTTACTCAAGTAGCGGAGAGAAGGCCAAGAATTCGGATTAAGGGAGTGTAGGAAGTGCTCTCAACCGCACTCTGGCCTCCGGATGCCTGAGGATTGAGGGCACACGATGGCCTGAGAGTTTCACGCGTTCCCAAAGAGGTGTGGTCCGCTGAATCTCGAAACGCTCCTTCGGTGGAAACAGGAGAGAAAGGAAGTGCCATCGCCGCAATTCAAATCTCTTGACGCACTGAGTTAGCAGATGATGAAGTGGAATTTACACGAAGGTCTCCATAAGAATTTCGTCTTCCGGGCGGCCGTCTAACAGAAACTGGCCTTGACGGACTCCGATGGTTGTAAACCCAGCATGTGAGAACGTTCGCTGGCTTGCCTCATTTGTCGCCAGGATTCCGGCCGTAAGCTTCCGAAGAGTCAAAAAGCGACGCGCAATAAGCTGAGCATCCTGAAGAGCCTTACGGCCCAAACCCTTCCCCCACAGTGACTTCTCCCCGATTAGCAAGCCAATTTCGGCTGTCTTGTGGTCGGTACGAATTGTAGAGAATTTTACGTTCCCAACGTGAGCTGGACGTCCCTGTAGCGATGTTCGTATGCCGAGAAGGAGTACATCTGGCCTTGCCTGGCAATCGTGGATAAAGACTCTGCACGACTTCTTTGTCTGTCGTGACCGATCTCCAAGAAGAAATTGATTCACGTGTGGATCATTCAGCCAATCTGGATAGGAAGGCGACATATTCTCTTCGGTGAGAGGAAAGAGAATGATTCGCTCGGACGAAAAGTCATCCTCAAAACTGTCTGGAACCTTCACGTTATGCTCCTCGTTGGAATTCCGCTATTCATCATGTGAGCTCGCACCTCTATTGGAGTTTGATCACGGCGACTGAAGAAAGTGCCTGCCGATACTGCATCAACTGAGGCGAACTGAAACGCTTCCCCAAAGTGAAGCGGTGTGCCCGCCCCACCCGACAAAATCGCAGGAATTCCAATGCGCTCGGTTGTGTAGGCCCCAAGGCTCAGATTCAAACCCTCTCCGAGGCCATCCCGTGTGATGTCTGTCAAGAGGATTTCTCCAGCTCCTTGAGACACGCATCGAGAAAGTATGTCGTCAAGATCACCGGCCACTTGCGATCGCGCTGCACCTGTCATGACGTCGTACTTATCAGTCCCGTGGCTCACAATATCTAGAGAGACGACAATGCTTTGAGACCCGAATCTGGAAGCAATAGAGGAGAGGAGGGTGGAGTCCGTAAGCGCCGCAGACCCAACAATGACCTTATCTGCGCCGGCAGAAATGAGGTAATTGGCTTTGTCCACCGAGTCGATTCCGCCGCCGACTGCGAGGGGCATGAAGGATTCATTCGCTAAGCGGGACAACAGAGTTATGAAACCTTCCGATATGCCTGACTGGCTGCCGTCCCGTTGGAGCACAACTAACTCGTCTGCTAACTGTGACTCGAAAAGTTTTGCTTGCGAAATAGGATCGCCAACGATCCGAACGGATGAAAAGCGTTGTGTTGTGATGCTCACGAATTCCAGCGCCCCGCCTACTACGCGCTCTTCGATGAGAATTTTTGGAATGATTCTACGCTTCAACATTTAGCTGCTCATGAGAAAATATTTGAGAAAGTCAAGGCCTGAGCGTTGGCTCTTTTCGGGATGGAATTGAGTTGCGTAGAGGCTATCCCTACGCAAAGCTGCCACAAAACCGCCTGCGTAGTCACATATTGCAATTGGGGTATTCGGAGGCGAATCCGTGACAGCGAAACTATGGTCAAAATAGTAGTCCCGCTTACCTGCATGCGGATATTCAAATGAAGGTGAAAAAGCTACTTCATTCCACCCCACATGTGGAACGCGGTACTCACTGTTATTCACGGTGAGTTTATGAGTCTTCACAGGAATCCATCCAAGGCCAGCTTCCCCCGGAGATTCGTCACTAGATTGAGTCAAGAGTTGCAGTCCTACGCAAACTCCCAAGAGAGGCCTCTTGTCAACCAAAGTCCAATTTTCGAGAAAGGGTACAAGCCCAGAATCATTGAGTTGGCGGCGGCAATGACCGAATGAACCGACGCCCGGAAGAACCATATGCGATACGGAGTCGGCATCAGAAGGGTCCTTGATCATCAGAGCACGCGCTCCTAAGTGCTGGAACGCACTTCGCATAGAGGCTACGTTCCCCGCTTGATAGTCAACGATACCAACGGTGAGTGCGTTCACCCGCCGCAAGACCCACCTGAGGAATTGCAGTCGCTGCATCCTCGCCATTCGTGGAGCACCGGCAAGCTAGTTGTCCGTGGCATCGGCGCCGCTCGATTCCACTCAAGAAAGTCCGACGTTGCCTCTCCCAGCTCTGTGGTGCGTGCATCGTGGTTGTTCGGAGATACCTGATGACTGAGTGCGACCTCCAAGAACTCTTCCTCACTCAATCCGACGAAGTCGAGAAATATGTCTAGGCTTGGCGGCCGGCGTCCTTCATATTGCTTAATCATGACTCGAGCGTCGTCTTTGCTGATGCGATCATTTCTGATGTCGAGAGCAGCTAGATGTGAGGGTCGGGAGTACCCTCGTTTAATGAACTTAACGTAGTCCCTTACGCCCTGCATGTAGCACTCAATTTTTTCGTAGTCGTATTCTGCCGGAACGTTTTCGACTCGATCACCCTCCCAGCCCAGTTCTTCCTTAATGATGTTTGACTGTTTCTGCGGATCCCATGGAATGTACGAACCTAAACACACTGATCGGTAGCCGAGCTCCAAGAGATCCGGCAGTGGTGGATACGAGTACGGCTTCAAGTCGCGTCGGTCGACGTCGCCCCCAAGTCGAAGATACATATCTTCAGCCGTTATACCGAGATTGACGTATCGGTTGAAGCGTTGCTCGTTCACTTCTTCTACCTGGTCATACGAAAAGTATGCCGTGTATTCAGCCGACGGCTCACCCCAAAACACTAGAGGTATCTGTTTTTCGAGTGCGATCCACATCGGGTAAGAGAAGATGCCAGTGTGACAGTGCCAGCAGAAGTCGCCCTTATCGAGGAATGACTGGAGCATCAGCCGGCGCACGACGTGCCAATTCGGTGTGAACGTCATGATGTCCACACCCAAGGTCCGGCAGGTGCGGTCGACATTTCTTTGGAGATTAGGTCGCAAGAAGCCGTGGTCAAAACGCACTACGAGCGGCTTGAGTCCGTATTCCTTAACAAGGTAGTACAAGGTCCAGGTGCTGTCTTTACCGCCAGAGAATGGAATGAGACAGTCGTAGTCTGCTGCACCCCTATATGCATCGACGAGTGCGTCGAGTTCAATTTTCTTGGCCGACCAATCGAGTTGAGTCTGCTTCAATTCCTGTTGTCTGCAAATATTGCAGATGCCAGACTCGTCAAAGGTGATGGTTTCGTGGGTCTCTGGCAAGAGACAACGTTCGCATCGCTGCATTTCGCCCAAGTGGACCTCCGCTAATCGCCTTCGAACCCGGTCGTAGACTACCTTTATGGCTTCAGAGCAGGATCTCCGAGGGCCAAAAACGGCATCCTGATTTGAGAATTTTGGCTCGAAGAAAGGTGGGTGGCAGTGGAGTTCGACGCGGCGCTGGGACGTGTAGCTCTCGGTTTGAACTGGGAGCAAAACTCAACGGCTGCCCTCATGATTGACGGGAAAATCGTCGGTTGCGTCAGCGAGGAGCGCTTTTCGAGAGTAAAGAACGATGAACGCTACCCCAAACAGGCAATTGAGTTCCTTTTGGACTCGCAGGGGCTCAAGAAATCGGACGTGGATGCGGTTTGCTACATATCGACTGCGTGGGCCCCTTCGTACGCCCTCACCCGTCATTACTCCACGTACTCTGTCCAGGATTTAGTTCATGAGCAGTACCGTGTTTGGAGACCCCGGATCATGGATGGCACGCGTGTAAGTCAAGTCGTGGCCATGGCGGAAAAACTCGATTTGGATCAGTACCCCGGTCGGCAGTATTGGCAGCAAGTGGTTGACAAGATTGGCAGCGTGAATGATCACGCGTCTAATAGTGAAATGGAAGCCTACGGTCAATCAATACGACGCGAGGTTGTGTGCCAGCATCTCGGAAGTGACCCTAAGGACGTTCATTTCATTGACCACCACGAAGGTCATGCTGCCTACGCGTATTTCGCTTCTCCCCATGTTGGGAAGAGTGCGTTGGTGGTGACACTTGATGCGTTTGGAGATCATCGAAACTACACGGCCTTCTCTTACGAGACGTCGTCTAATGAATCTATGGTAGCGAAGCTGATCGTTGAGGGTAATGATTTCATCATCGGCCGCTTGTACCGATACGTGACGCTGATTCTCGGAATGAAGTCGAACGAGCATGAATACAAGGTCATGGGGATGGCTCCGTATGGTGACTACAAGTACGCCGAGCCTGTTCTGGATCTATTTCGGTCGTACCAGACAGTAGACAATCTTGAGTTTCGGAACGTCGAACACCCACCTGATCTCTATTTTTCAGTGCGTGATCAGTTAGAAGGCTTCAGATTTGACGCTGTTTCTGCGGGTTTACAACTTTATACCGAAGAACTCGTAAGCACGTGGATGTCGAATGTTTTGGAGGAGACAAAGCACGATGTCGTCTGCTTGGCCGGAGGCGTGGGCATGAATGTCAAGGCCAACGGGATAATGACGGCGGATCCAAGGGTGCGCGAGTTTTACGTACCTGCGTCACCAGATGACTCATCTCAAGCGATGGGGGCGCTGTATGCGTGGGCGAACGGACTTGGATCCCGCAAAAGTTCACAAGAAATGACCGTTCGTACAACCGCTCTCTCAGACGCGTATCTGGGGCCTGAAATTACTTCGAGGGCCGCGCGTGAAGCTCTGGAGGGGATCAGGGACGATCCACGATTCGCCGTCTCATCAGACGTGGTCTCAGTAGCAGCTGAGGTGTTGGCCTCGGGCGGTATCGTCGCCCGCGCAGTTGGCAGGGCCGAGTTTGGCGCCCGTGCTCTAGGCAACCGCTCGATCCTTGCCCATCCGGCCAATTTAGATTCGAAAATCCTAATAAATGATCAGGTGAAGAGCCGCGATTTTTGGATGCCTTTCGCTGCATCAGTTTTGCAGGAGAAGGCTCACGATTACCTTGTGCTTGACGCTTCGGAAGAGGCTTACAGCTACATGACCAATACTTGCCGTGCGACCGAGCTGGGCAAGGTTGCGCTGAAAGCAGCTCTACATCCACACGATCACACCTGTCGACCCCACATCGTTGGGACCGGAGTCAACCCTGAGTACGAAGAGATCATTAAGGCATTCGGTGACAAGACCGGAATTTACGCAGTGCTGAACACGTCACTGAATTTCCACGGCTCCCCAATTGTGAACACCGCACACGAGGCGCTCGACCTCTTTCTTCAGACCGAACTGAGCGCACTGATTGTAGGAGACAGCATTATTGTTCGAAAGTCGGAAGAATTTTAGTTTCTTCTGTGAGTAGCAATTCGGCAACACGAAGGTCAAATTCAGAATCGATGTCAAGAGACCGCTCTGGCGGCATCTCGTACATGAGAGTCGATGGCGTGATGAACGACCCCTTCGCTCGTAGCCATGAGGAGTCTGCCAGGTACAAAGCACCATTGATTGTGAACGTTTCGGAGAGGTGTTGCCGATGGGTACCCACGGTAAAGTTGTCATCAACAGCGAAGCAACCAGTTGGTGTCTTTCTGAACATCCACTCTGGATGTTTGTTACTTCGAGTCACCGATACTGCACACGGGGCTTGAGCCTCGGTGCAGAAAGAAATAATGCCGCGAATATCACCACTGGTGCGTAGCGGTGAGGTTGGCTGCAGCAGCAAGATCTGGCTCACCTCGGGGAGGTGATCTATTGCGTGCAAAACAGGAGCGATCCCCGGAGTCTCGTCTGTCGCTAGTGCTGCGGGTCGCATGAAGGGGACTTCTGCATCGTAGGACAAAGCCACGTCAGCAATTTCGGGGTCATCCGTAGTAACGATGATTCGATTCAGTGCGGCACTTTCTTGTGCCGCCCGTATGGACCAGGCGATTAGTGGGATTCCATTGATTGGTCGAAGGTTCTTCCGGGAGAGTCCCCGCGATGCACCACGGGCGGGAATAAGCCCGACGATACTCACAACCACTCCGATTGGGCCTGCTGAAGCGCATCATGGTTTCCAATGTCAGACCAGTATTCGTGAATCGGAAAAACGTAGACGTCCTCAGAAGCCGCCTGCTTTTGCAGCAATTCGGGCATATCCACGTATGTGTTTCTGGGCACCCCATGAACGAGTGATGGATTCAACACATAAATTCCTGCATTGACGTTGCGCCGCACCACGGGCTTCTCTTCAAAATGTTTCAGTCGGTATCCATCTGTCGCGACAACGCCAAAGGGTATGTGTAGCTCATGAGAGCGAATGCAAATGGTGGCCGTGGCATTTTGTCGAAGGTGGAAATTTAGTAGTTCTGAAAAGTTCACGGTAGTGACGACATCACCATTAATTACCAACAGCGGCGAAGTTAAAGGATCGTCTATGAGTCCCAGAGCCCCACCCGTTCCGAGTGGTCTCTGTTCCTCAAGATAAGAGATTTCCACGCCCCACTCCGATCCATCCCCGAAATATTCAATAATCTGCTCCTTTAGGTAGCCGACGGAGATCAAGAATTGATGCAAGCCGGAGGCGATGCATTTTTTTAGAATGAGTTCAAGTACGGGTGTTCCTCCAAGAGGCAGCATGGGCTTTGGAAGATCACTGGTTAGTGGTCGTAATCTTTCCCCTTTGCCACCTGCCATCAACAGCACCGGATTTTCGAGTCGGGGGGGATAGAGGAGATCTTCCAGAACGATCAGTGCTGTGACGCGTCCATCGTCATCCAAAACCGGCATTTGGTGGTAACGCCTCAGCCGCATGATGCCCAGAGCTTCTTGATCAGATGTTCCTCGGTCAACGCTTCCAAAATTACAATGCATGACCTTGGCGACCGAATCTTCAAGCGTCAGGTCACGAAGCAGTCCTCTACGGATGTCACCATCGGTTAACGTTCCGACAAGGCGTCTCTGATGATCGACAACGAGAGCAATCTGGGCCCGACCTGCATCAATTGCCGTAATACCGTCCTGAATTTGAGCATCGGCACCAATGGTGAGGCGATCGAGATCCGTCCGACGACGACTTGAAGTGGAGAAGACGTCGCCGGTCACGAGTGAAAGTATACGCGGCCTAGGTCGGGGTTACGTGACGTCGCTTCTGGCTAATTCGAGGGTCTCTAGAACGTGACTGAGGTCCTCGTCCGTTAAGGAAGTTGAGCTGGGCAGCGTCAAAATGCGATTCCAGATTTCATCGCTTACCGGACATGATGTTTGCGGCGAATTTCGATAAGGTTCTTGTTGGTGAATTGGCTTCCAAAATGAACGAGCGCCGATTCCTCTTTTCTGCAGTTGCTTTATGACCTCGTAAGTTTCCTGGGATGATTCCAGTACAAAGCCAGAAAGCCAATTCGCAGATGTAGCCCAAGAAGGACTCGGAAATGCACTGATGTTGTTAGCAGCCTGTGCGTAGAGATCATAGGTCTGTCGAATCTCTAATTTTCGTTTCAGCAGCACGGGCAATCTTTCGAATTGAGCGCAGCCAACTGCTGCTTGTAGGTTGGTCATTCGGTAGTTGTATCCGACATTGTCGTGGTTATACGCCTGTCCAATTCGGGCAGTTGTACTGAGGTGCTGGGCGAAATCCAACAGATCTTCGTCCATTCCGAAAAGTGCTCCCCCACCGCCACACGTAATCGTCTTATTTCCATTGAAGGATGCAACGCTGAGCAGCGCCAGCGAGCCAATGGGTCGATTACGGTAAGTGGCTCCGATCGCGGCGGCGGCATCTGCAATTAGCGGAATTCCGAACTCCTCCGATATCTTGGCAAAAAGTGCCATGTCAGCAGGCAGCCCTAGGGGGTACACAGGCATGAGGGCTGCGACGCGCTGCCCCGTCATCCTATAGACAGGTCCCTGCGGCCCAGGTGTGCATTGCTGCCGCAATTCATATTCGACTAAGTCCGGATTGAGAGTCCAGGACGAGGAATCGATATCAAAAAGCCAAGGTACTGCGCCACAGTGCTTAATTGCATTGGCAGTCGCAATGAAAGTGAAAGTAGGAATGACAACCAGATCATTAGGTTTAACTCCACAGGCGGTCAATGCCAGATGTAGTCCTGCGGTGCCGGACTGCACTGCCACGGATGCGCTCGATCCTGTCGCCAGCGATACCTCAGCTTCCAATCGATCAACGAAAGGACCGACTGATGAGACGAAAGACGAAGTAACGCACTCGTTGAGATACTTCGCCTCATTGCCTCGAAGGTCAGGTGCAGCGATAGGCATCATTGAGGTTCCCCCTCGCCATGCGCGAAAACATTTTCTCTGTACCAATCTAGGGTGTGCTGGATTCCAGATCTGAGATCGCAGACAGGTTGTATGCCAGTGAGTTGAATCAGAGACCGCATGTCGGGGGCACGACGTGCAGGTGATCCATGAGTTGCTGGCAAAGCCTCAATTGTCAAGCGCTTACCTGTAATCTCAATGATTTGCTGCGCTAAATCACCGATCAAGACCTCTGGTTCTTGCCTTCCTAGATTGTAGATATCGCCGTTACCCGGACGGTCAAGGACAGCAATCAGGTAGTTCACGGCATCCGCTATGAAGCAAAAGGTCCGACTGTGCTCCACGGAAGCCACGTAGAGAGGCGAACCAGAGTCCGCGAACCAAGCTTGCCTTAACAACTCAGGAATAACGTGTGCGAGGCCCATGCGAGGCCCATAAATATTGTGTGGTCTAACGACGGTGACGGGCAGACCAGAGGACAAACACATCGCCTCGCCATAAATTTTGGATAGCATATAGGTAGCGCGCGGGTCTCCCGGATCGGTAATCGTGAGCTGAGTGTCTTCCGGCGTTGGTATCTGGGCACATTCCGTAGCTACGCTCCCGGCGTAGACTTCACTAGTGGAGGCAAAAATAAAGTTCTGGAGATTTTCAAAATGTGATGCTTGAGTCAGAACTTCCCGCAATGCAGTGACATTCGTGCTGAGAACCTCCATGGGTTGTGCCATGACATTCTGCACCCCGACAATTGCCGCCAGATGAACAACCGCGTCGGCGTCTGCGGGCAAAGAGGGTTTTTGGGTCAAGTCCACGCTCTTGAGAATGCAATGAGGATGTGCAGCCAGAGATGAAAGATGTGGATCTAGGCTTGCGCGAGAGAAATTATCGGCAATAACAACACGGTCCCCACGATCAATCAATTTTCGGGCCAAGTGAAATCCGATAAAGCCTGCGCCGCCAGTGATCAGAATTGTCTTCACAATTTTCCTCGACCGACACAAACGAATTTGTCTGCGTTACTGCCGGTCAGGTAGTGGCGTTGGTCATCGCTAAGCACGTTGTTGCTGTCCAGTATCCAGGGACAGTGGTGACCAAACCACGAGGCAAGATTGATGGATCGAAAAATTGAGTGAGGGGTTGCAAAGATCACGGCATCAAAATCGATGGGATCTGGAACCTCGTGCTCAATGGGAATTTCAGGAAGATCCCATGTAGCGGCGAGCGGGTCGTGCACGCGAATATTTGCACCAGCATCCATGAGTAGTCTTGTGAGCGTCTCACTGGGTGAGTAACGGGTATCGCCCACATCACCACGATAGCTAGCGCCCATCACCAAAACATGTTTGTTGTTCAGGTCACCCCCCAGTAACTCCCGAAGTCGTTTTGCAGTCGATTGAGGCATACCCTCGTTGATCTTCATTGCACGCATAGTCAATGGAAAATCCACGTGGGCCTTTGGAAAAAACTTTTCCAGCGCAATGGCAGAGAAGTAGGGATCTTTGGTTAGGCAGTAACCGCCGACACCCAGGCCAGGCTGTCTCATATTCGAGTGTGTGGGACGAACTCGAATTGCTTGAACAACTTCGAACAAGTCAATACCGATTGCCTCAGCAAAGTGACCCCACTCTTCCATCAGTGCGATGTTGACGGAGCGATAGCTGTTTTCCAGGATTTTGGCAGTCTCTGATGAGGTCGGGCTTGATAGTTCGGTGAGTGGAAAATTAGAAACGTCAATAATGGTCCCCAGAAAGTTGGAACATGCAGCCGCAGAAGCACTGTTCATTCCGGCGAATGCACGCCAGTATTTGGCGATTGAATCAAAGTAATTGGGACCAGGCATCACGCGCTCGTAGGAGTGAGCGACATGAATTGCATCGTATGGCAGACCGCGACCTTGCAGACAGGATGCCAAGGTTGGAGCGACCACGTTAACGGTAGTGCCTGGTGGCACTGTTGTTTCGACGATAATCAAGCTTCCCAAGGGCATATGTTGGCCCAGCGTGCGGATTGCCCGTTTGAACGAACCAAGATCTGCTTCGGGTGGCGCAACCGAAAAGTCAACGTCCAGTTGGACGTCCACAAGTGCCACGTCTGCCCACTGGAATACTGACTCGTCGTGGGTCGTATAGAGATTTCCCACACTTACGGCTTGTTGTAGTTGCTCTTGGATCATTGGGTCGGCATTGGGGAACGGGAAATTTCCTTGACCGAGAGCGTCAATTCGTGCCCGGCCTGATTCAGTATCTTGATCAACGCCGACTACTAGATACCTAGCCGTGCCGTCATCGCGGCGTGCAGCCGCCACGACAACAGCCATAGCAGCGCCAACGAAACCTAAACCCTGAACACACACGACCGCGTCGTAAGTTTTTGATGCGCTTCGCAGCCGATTTCTCAACATTGTTCCAACACCAACATAGGGAAACTCTATTTTGGATTGACGGAGAGATCATAGAAGGGCTTAAAAGTGAAGTCTGACGGGTCCATCCTTTCAAGAACTTCGATGATTCGTTTACTGGCACCTGCTTCGCCGTAAGGGTTAATCGTGTTTCGGCTCCTCTGTCTGAAGTCAGGCGTCAATGCGAGATCAATCGCTTGATGTATGGCGATTCGCTCAGGCTCACAATCAATAACGCTTGTCGCCTTCAGACGACCAGCCTGACGACCCCCAATGTTCACAGTGGGGGTGCCTAAGGAAGGGGCCTCCAGCAGCCCGCTAGAAGAGTTTCCCACCACAACATCAACAGCGTTTAGACAGGATAGGTACATTGGATTTCCAAGAGACGCGAAGACGTGGGCGTGCTCCACTTGGCGCGCGAAGTCCGCTTGCATGTCGATTAGGCGACGTCCCTCGGTATCGGCATTGGGCTTGGTCATGATGATCGTTGTGTCATTAAATTCTGCCAAAGCGGCAAGCAGTTCCCGAAGTTGATCCTCTGAGGAATTGAAATCCAAGGTCACGGGATGAAATGTCACCAAGAGACTTCTGTCCAAAAGATGAATACCCAATTGTTCTTCGAGCGCCGTTGACGTCATCAGCGGTGTCTGCGCTATCACATCAACGCCTAGTCCCCCAACCACGTGAACAGTGTTCGGGTCTTCACCCATTTGAACCACTCGTTGTCCATAAGGGTCAGCCGCAACAAAATGTAGGGCCGACATTTTGGTGATGGAGTGACGAATTGCTTCATCGAATGCTCTCTCGGTTGTCTCGCCGCCATGTATGTGCACAATCGGGATTCTCATTACGAGCGCCGAAGCAGCTGCGCAGAGTAGTTCGAATCGGTCTCCCAGGAGCACAAGTACGTCGGGCGAGAGCTCCTCAAGAGCATCCGTGAAGCCGAGCACTCCTCGGCCGATAGCTCTAGAAACTCCAGCCCCATCGTCGGAATCGTCAAGCATTGGCACACGCCAGGCAATTGGGAAGCCGTCAGCCTCGACCACCTTCCACGTGTCACCAAAGGCGGGATCGAGATGCATACCGGTGATGATCAATTGCAAATCCATGGATTCGGAGTTGAGCACACCCCGGATTACTCCCCGTAAGAGGTCGTAGTCTGCTCGACTGGAAGAAACGACGCATACAGTTTTCATGCCTCGATAATCTCGTCTTTGTCGAAGTCTCGTGCAGCTGTCTGCCCTAGAATTTCACCCCACGCCATAGGGGATATCCCTGTGCCTGGTCGTTTCGTCGTGAGGTTGTGAGGAGTGAGGGCTTCGCCGGCCTGAATTGGTCTGGATGCAACGATTGACTTTCGGACCAGTTTTCGTGCCTGTTCTTCGCATGGTTGTGGAGTCTTTGTCTCACTCCCAAGAGCCCTCTCGACGTTGCGAACCGCAGCAACGTACGCGGTGAATTCGCTCGGATCTGCACTCGCCTGATGATCGGGACCTGGCAGGTTGCGATCGAGTGTGAAGTGTTTTTCGAGGGCCGAAGCACCGAGAGCGACAGCTGCGGCAGCAACCTCGTGGCCTAGCGTGTGGTCCGAATAGCCAACCCTTACATTGAGGGCATCTCGTAGGGTCACCATGGCGCGCAAATGGACGAACCGGTATTCGGTTGGGTAGCAACTAGTGCAGTGCAAAACTGTGATGTCTTGACGGGCGAGACCGGTGTCACAAAGGACGTCAATAGCAGTGGTGACTTCCTGCAGAGTTGACATGCCAGTCGAAAGGAATACAGGCCTTCCTCGTCGCCCGACCTCCTGTAGGTAGGGAAAATTTGTGATTTCTCCGGAGGGAACCTTCAGGAACGGGACGCTGAACGAATCCAGCACTTCGAGACTTCTGAGATCAAATGCAGTCGAAAGAAAAACAAGCCCCCGTCGACGGGCCTCCGCTGCGAGAAGTCCGTGACTTTCGCGGGTCAGTTCAAGCTCGCGCAGCAGCGCATGCTGGGATTTGGCGGTGCCGGTGCCCTGTTGGTAGTCAACCAAACTTGCATTTTCAGTGACCAAGGCATCCGCGGTGAATGTTTGAAATTTTATGGCGTCAGCACCCGAAGTGGCGGCGACCTCAACCATCTCCAAAGCCCGATCAACATCACCATTGTGGTTGATGCCAGCTTCGGCAATCAAGAAAACGGAGTCAGACACAGTCACCTCTCTCCACCGATACCAGAGTGTATTGGAACTTTGTGACAGGTGTTTCCGGTGGCTAGTGTTAGGGGGTGTTTGAAGACTCGGCACTGGCCGCTTTCATCAAGAGGTATCCAGTGCTTAGGGGCACGGCGGTATTCCTTATGTATGTCGTCGCTCAATTCTTAATGCGAACGACGTTGTGGACGCTTGTTGCTGTAGTTTTCGTGATGCGACCCATATGGAAATTTCGGTTCGCACGAATTCGATCAGAGAAAATCGGCCATCTTATTTCGGAAACAGACCTGGCTCTTGCCCTCATTGGCGAGCCAGAGTTTCAAAAAACTCGCTCGAGCAATATTTTCTTAATGCCTTCGGAGGCGTGTAATGAGCAACTGAGAAAGATGTATTTGCGGGCTGTGCCGACGGCACCAAATGTTCGAGTTTTAGATTGCAGATCTTCGCACATTGCACGTCTGCTTTTGCCAGCTGTGAATGAGTTAACTCTACGAGCCCAAACTCAAGGAAAACTCCGGTCTTTCTTTTGCGGTAGCCCGACTTCAAGTGGCATTGTCCATACAGGGCTCCTGTGGCCACGGGCACCGCAACTCACCTTTAGCCGACAAGAAGTCGAAGAGGGATGGCGTGCATGCGCTAAATTTGGCATAGCCCCGACGACGCAGTATGTCTGCTTACACATTAGAGACGATGCTTACCTTCAGGAAGTGTCCCCGGACAGAGATTGGAGTTATCACAGTTATCGGAACCCCGACATCGCTTCGTACGAGCCCATGGTCTGTGACTTGTTGGATGCAGGTTTCTGGGTTGTGCGTATGGGGCGGGCCGTGTCAGGGATGTTTCCAGTGAACCACGAACGGTTCATTGATTATCCATTCTGTGAAGAGCAGTCCGACTTCCTTGACGTCTTCCTATATGCCCACGCCCATCTTGGCATTGCTGGAAGCGCCTCCGGAATCGATCAATTGGGGTACGCGTTTGGTGTTCCGGCGGTTGTTACAAATTTGATCCCCTTCGAGCCGTTCATGCCAGTCCCGGAAGTGCTCGTAACACCAGTCCTGCTCAGGCATCAAGCCTCTGGCCGCGTACTGAACTTGGAGGAAATGATGAAGCATCTACATCACACGAGTGACGACTATGAGAGCCGGGGCGTAGGCTTTCAACGCAATACAGCGGAGGAAATCCGAAGGACCGTACATGAGGCTCTTCAACGCAAAATAGTCGGAGGAATTCCGGAAGACGCGAAGCAACAGGCGTTCTGGAGGAAGGCTCGCGACGTTGGATTATTTCGTCGGGCTGAAATAGGGCCACCAGACAGCATCTATGCGATGCCAACCGTAGGTCAAGCCTTCTTGGATGCGCATTGGGATGAATTGATGTCGGGAGACGAGGGATCGAGGTGACAGTCATTACCACCGTGAGGGGTAAAGCTTCAATCAGCATGTGGTGGAAAGTTTTCAGAAACACCAGGCTTATGGCTGGCAAAAGGTTTTTTCGCCGCGTCATTGATGATGCTGACTTCAATCGCGTATTGGGAACCGATCCTCGACGCAATCGATCGAGCACGCAGAGACTATTCGCAAAGGCATTCTGGTTTTGGCCGAGGATTGAGGATGCTCGCGGGTGGGCGGCGGCCTCAACAGGCACAAGATGGAATCCAGAACAGTATCTGCATACCCACAGGACGTTGCTCATTGACAAAGTCTTGGAGTACACACGACCAACAGATTCCTTAATGGAGTTGGGGTGCAATTGTGGATCCGACATGGTACAGCTTTATGGCGAGGGGTACCGCAACCTATGCGGCGTTGATGCGAGTGGGGAGGCGCTAGATCTTTTTTCCTACGAGTATCCGCAGGTCTTTCGTGTTGCCGATATTCGACATGATTTATTCCAGCGATACGTGATCAATTGCGCAACGAATGCGGTGGATTACGTATACAGCAACGGCGCAACAATCGAGTTGGTTCATCCGAGTTTCCCGATTGTTTCTGAAATTTGTCGGGTGGCAAGGTGCGGAGTTCTCCTTGACCTTTCCGAGCGAAATCAGGGTTATCCAAGGGATTACGTGGCGCAATTTCGAAAGGCCGGATTCGTCCTAGTTTACTCCAACAAGGCAGAGTTTCCCGAAAACAAGAGTCACATCTTCGTCTTTGCGCGCAAGGGTTTTCAGGATAGTGAGTCGTAGGAACCGTGGCCTAGTTGGCAGTGGGCGCTTTGCCTGAGCGCAGTTGATTGCGAACACTTATGGCGCCGCGCGTTATACGCGGCCCGAGCAGTTCCAAGACAGCACGTTGAAGCCGATGAAGGGCAGTGCTGAGAAGGGTGCGGCGGTGACTTGCAAGTTCACTCAATTTTCCCTGGGGTGAATTCTTGAGAATACTTGCTTCTGCGGTCGCCTCAAACGTGATGTCGGTGAAGGTGTGGCTGCCTGGAAGAAGAGACATGGCGACTTGCCATCTGTGCTCGAAAGCTTGACGCTCATCAATAGTCCACGTGGGCTTCTTGAGAATCACAACGGAATCACCCCAGTAATGCGACCAGTCCGTGAAGGTGTCGAGAAGTTCAAACCCAAGCCAGGTAGAGAGAGCGGAAAAGCCATCAGGATAAAAACGCCAACAATCCACGGGGTAACGATGCTCATGACCTCCAGATGGAGCGATGAGGCATGCAAGGCCGCCGGGTCGAAGTACGCGACCAACTTCGAAAACGAGATTCCAGAAGAACGGAACGTGCTCGAGTGTTTGACCGGATATTACGACATCGAATGCATCACTGGGTACTTCGTGCCAGACATATGGGTCTAATACGCACACGTCAACGTTGTGACCCTCGGCGATGTCAAGGCCTTGGTACTGCCAGTTTTCTCCCACGAACAATTGGCGGTAGGTGCGAGCATCGGCGTCCACCCCCTGACTGCCAACATCGAGGATCCGGATGGATTCGCCGCCGTAGTTGGACAGGTAGCCCGTGACAAACAGCGACATAAGATCCAACGAGTTCTTGTGCATGCTGCCAGCATAGGCAATCGTCGTCGGGCGCTGAAACCTCGAGTCGAAATTTAGTTTCGGCGCCGAAGATTTATGCACCTACTCCACCGAGACGCACGCACTTCAGCTCAGTGCCAAAGTGCGCTTGACGTCGAGTCGTTATACCCGGTAGGTCTCATTTTTGGAAATGTAACGTCGTGCTTGTTGAGTAACGAATCGACCAGCAGTGAAGAGAAGAACAGGAATCGTGAACAGGTACCACACGAAGAAGAGAAGATGCGTATGCACGTATGCGTAGCCTTTGGCGGCGACAAACCACAAGACTGTTGAAGAAACCGCCAAAGTCACAAGCACGGCATCTTGAACCCACAAACTGTCGCGAATGATAATTCGCCATACTGTGACGAGAATGGCCATCGTCAGAATAGCGGCGAAAACGTGCGGACCGACTGCAACAGTGAACAGGCTGCCGTTCTTGTCAAAGCTGAAGGCGAAGAGATCGGTTGACCAGGCCGGCCAAATGTATTGCCAGACAACAAACACGGGGTTAGACGTGAGCCCTGGTGCATAATCGGCGATGAAGTTCGAAGGGTCTCCGTAGGTGCGACGCAGAACAGTCTCGTCCCAGATCTGCCTGAGTCCAGCGCTGATTGAGCCCGACATCCAGTAGGCGTGAACTGCAAGTGCACCCATCATTCCTACGACGGAGCTAATGGTGACCCATCCTACGCGGAGAAAGCACTGCCTCAAGCTCCCAAAGCGTGGCTGATTAAAGAGCCATGCCAGCACTGGCATTGAAGCGGCGATCAAACTGATAGTGATGAACTCGCGATAGCCGGAGCCCCAATACTTGAGAAAAAAGGTAAGAGGAATGAGAGTGGCCGCGCAGACGCGCAGCGTTCTCTGCCGGACTAGCAAGTAAAGGATGGTGGCAAGTGCCGGAAGGTAGTAGAGCCAGGGAGACCAGAAAAGGTTACGCGCTGCCAACGTTAGCCATGGCGAAAAAGCTGTGGCGGCCAGCCAGCACCACCCCAGCCCAGTGCCTCCCAAAAGGCTGACGCCAATAGCAATGGCTAAGACAGACACAGTCATGAATCCGGCATTTATGAAGTGAAGACATGTCAGAGAGTTGCATCCGAGGCCGCGCCAAGCGAATGAGAGAAAGCGTGAATAGCCACCAGCCTCACTCCGATACCCCACAAAGCGGTCAGGGGCCAATGTCTCAAGGTCATCTATGTTTCCCGGTTCCAGTCGTGAATAGACTGAGTTTTCCGTCCCGGCATAGGCGGCCAGGCCCAGCGAAGTCACGGGGCGATCCAGCAAGTCAACTTCAATCCGCTTCAGCACCATCACCTCGCCATCAGGTGACCATGAATCCCACAGTTGGGTGGGAGCTACGCCGAAAGCATTGACGGTGAAGGAGAGTTGCAGGAAGACGACAATGAGACCCAAGACTGGCAGAGCGCGCTTGAGTGGAAGACCGAGAACCGTTCTTGTCGCGGAACGTGCGGACATGGCTCGAGGCTACTGTGTTGATCTACTGGTCAAGGATTTGCCTCGCACCTCACCGCAGTAATCATTTTGTCCAACGGATATGCGAGCAAGTTGTGCGAGGAACATGGTGTCTCCCCGCCCGCGTGTTGGGGCAAAGGGAAAACGATGAAGAGTCGGTGAGGAGTGAAGTCCTCCATGACGTCGGCTGATTCAATCGTGGCAAGGAAAGTTACAACTTCAATGGCTGGCCAGCTCCCTGGCTGGATTTCCTACCACCGTTACGCAGTCGGGAACATCTTTCGTGACGACAGAGCCAGCTCCGACCACAGAATTTCGCCCAACTCGCACACGAGGAAGAAGGCAAGCAGCGGCCCCAATGACACTTAGTGACGCAACCTGCGAGAAACCACTGAGGTTCGCCCCGGCATGAATTGTAGAAAAGTCGTCAACTTTGGCGTCATGACCGATCATCGAGTACCGATCCACAAGGGAATAGGGTCCAAGAACCGATCCAGGTCCGAGGTAACTTCCTATTCCCACAATGCTTCCGGTACCGATGGATGCATCCGAACTAACCTGCGCAGAGGGGTGGATGAAGGTAAGAGGTTCGAGCCCTTGAGTTTCGTAATGATTGGCAATGATGTTCCGTCGAGAGGGGTCAGCGACTGCCGGAACGAAGTATTTGCACGATGGTCGCTCAAGGAATTCCGACTCAAGGAAGACCTCTTTGTCGGCTCTTCGTGTTTGTGGGTTTGAATCAGTTGGATCTGGCGCGACGAAGCCCGAAAACTCGTAACTACCCAGACTGAAATCGGCAGAAGCCAACGAATCGAGTAGCTCCCTAGCGAGACCGCCGTATCCGACAATCACGAATCTGCGCACTGGCGTAGTCATGTCAGAGCTCTCAATCCAGTAGCTGCGGTATCACGTGTCGCCATCGAGTTAATTCAGAAGATATATGCAAAAAGTGTGATGTGTCCGCTAAAGAGGAAGAGGACGGAGGATGCATCTGTACGCGGTCAGTATCTGAAAGAAAAGAGACGCCTGGCAGACCCTCGGCAGGACACGTGCCAAAGGCCTCGGGATGAGCAACAATCAAGACGGGTACCCCCGAGAGCCACGCATCAATAGATGCACTGGTGTGACTCCCCACAACCGCAACGGCCGCATGGGTGAGTGCCTCAGCGAGGTCACCGTCCAACACACGTATGCCTGCCAAAGCCCCTGAATCCAGGTCACCAACCCCCGTTTGTGGGTGCGGTCTGAATACAGCGGGAATTTCCTGAGTCAGCCCTTTGTTTCGAGTCTGATGTAGCAAGTAGTCGTTGTAGATCGTGGAGTATTCCCCCAAGATGAGGGCGTAGTCTGCCGTGCGCGGGCCTAGGGGATCTCGTCGTTGGAAGCGTAAAGACTCAACTTCGAGAAGCCGCTGCTGGGGATATCCAGCGCGCAAAGCACGAGTCTTCATGAGGTTGCCGTTGACCGCCACAAAGTCTGGCCACGGCATTGAATCGCTGTCTAGGGTTCCGAGCGAATACTCCGCATGGCCGAATATGCGCAAGTCCCAATCAACCAGGGTGGAATGGGGGACCCCTACCAACGTTCCGTGGTTGTTTCGTCTCCAAGAACTTTGGAAGGCAAACTCCCACGGCTGGTTTTCAAAGAGGTAGAGTCCAAGACGCTGCGGTGGCAATGTGGACAGCAAACGATCCCATAAGTTGATTGTGAAAGAGTTGAGGGCGGCATCCCTTCCAAAAAAGAATCGCAAGAGAGCGGGTCGAAGTACTTCAGCAACAGGGATTTGAGCTCCGACGTCTTCGAAGGCTCGCTTATGTTTGAGTAATGATCGCCCCATGCGTCGAAGCCGAAAGTAATCTTGCAGAGAACTGAAGAAGACTCTCCAGTTCAGTTCGGAATACAGGCGAGCATGCCGATTCCCACTCTCGCTAGTGACCGGCGCCTCCTGGGTGTCAGCGAGTATGTTCTCGGCCGTTGCTAGAGACGCTGGCATATGAATGAAGTTAGAAGAAATCGAGAGATCAGACAGAAGTTGCGGTAGCGGACCCCAAAAAGTTGAATTGCGCGAACTCTGTGGCTTTGGTGATTTCTGGGGACCCGTGTAGTCGACAACCGTCACATCAGCCCCATTTGCTTCCATGACTGCGTCATTCCGTCCACGAATGATCACCTGCAGGTGCGAAATGAATACGCGAAGGGCAGCCAAGGAGGGAAACCTACTAACGACACGAGACCTAAGCCGCACTCGCTCACGAGAATCTTGCTTTTGGATGTCCACCGTGATGCCTTGAGCTCGAGCCCAACGATAAACAAGCCTGGATACATCTCGGGGGAGTCCCGTAACGATGAGGGCTTCTGGACGCTTTTCGGTGATGATTTGTACGAGAAGCATGATCCGCACCAGGGTGAATGGGACGCTTGCCACCTCTAGCGAATGCATGGACGGTAGAGACATCCACCAATAACTGAGTCCTGGACGGATCTGTGTGAAGTGACTTAATCCCTGTGTCCCCACCTTCGACTCCCCGAACGCCTGCATTAGATCTCTGTAGTCGGAAATGAGATTCTCGCGGCGAACCGTTGTCTCCGTAGGTAGTGAGAGCCAAGAAGACGGGGCACCCTCAGGAGTGAACGAGCGCCAAAGAATCACATTCCGGAAGGCAGTTGGAGGAGGATTAGCGTGACCCCAGATGAGTAGACTAGGCACGTCGCAACCACCTCTCAGGAGAGAATCATGCTGAATCCTCAGCCCTATCGTAAGGGCGACAGCATGAGATCACTCCGTTCGAACAAGTCGGCGGGAAGCCTGTCCGACCGTTTCATCAAGGAGCGAGCGAAGGTTGCAGCTGGGACCTATTCGGAATACCAGACGCAAATTTTGACGCGAGCCCTAAATGATCTCTTGGACCCGAACCCTTCAGTGACTCCGGCGTTCTGGCTAAGGCCTCATGTGGAGCAGGAAATCAGCGTCTTGCCGGAGGCAGACTTGGGTCGTTACCTTTTCCATCGTTACCGCTACGACGTCTTTCCGGTGACAAAGGAGTTGGACGATTTTCCACCCTGCGTGCAGATTGAGCCGACATCAATCTGTAACTTCCGCTGTGTCTTCTGTTTCCAGACCGACCCTCTTTTGACCAAGCCCAAAGAAGGCCACATGGGGCAGATTCCCCTTGATCGGTTCATGAGGGTTGTCGATGAGCTGGAGGGCAACGTCGACTTTGTCACCATGGCTTCACGGGGAGAGCCGCTTCTGACGAAGGGCATTGAAGAGATGCTCGCGTACGCGTCGGGCAAATTCCTTGGATTGAAAATGAACACGAATGCGACCTTTCTGACTGAAGAGAAAGCGCATGCCATTCTGCAGGCGGATCTCAACACCCTCGTGTTCTCAGCAGATGCTGCAGATCCAGTGACCTACCCACAGCTCCGCGTCAATGGTGACTTTGACAAAGTGATGGGCAACATCCGCCGCTTCATGGAGATCAAGGAGCGCGACTACCCGAAGTCACGCATGATCACGCGAGTGTCCGGTGTGGCGTTTGATCGTGCGCGGCAAGATCATGCAGCTATTGAGGAATTCTGGAGTGACTTCGTTGACCAGGTGGCCTTTGTGGACTACAACCCTTGGGAAAACGCTTACGACAATGATCCAAACGGAGTCGAGGAAGCCTGCTCGGACCTCTGGCGCCGAACCTTTGTCTGGTGGGACGGGCGGATGAATCCGTGCGATGTGGATTATCGATCCTTCCTCAGCCCCGGAACCATTGAAGACGTTTCGGTATCAGGTCTATGGACGGGTTCGGCATACAGCCACCTTCGCGAACAGCACCTAGCCATGAAGAGACAAGGCATCACGCCATGTCGCGGGTGCATCACGGTATGACTCGGCAGTTCATTCCGCCGATCGCAGCTCGCAGTTCCAGAGTGCACCGGACAGTCGTGCCTTTCGAGGACCGAACTGGGCTAATGCGAATGGATCGCAATGAGGACGTAATCGGCTGGGAGGAAGATCGGCTGCAGGAGGTCCTGCGGCAAATCGACCCCACCGATCTGGCCGCTTACCACGATGCCGATCACGTGCAGGCTCAGATAGCTCAGTGGCTCAACGTTGATCCCGAGAATGTATCCATTACAGCAGGATCTTCAGAGGCTGTTCAGCTCGTCTTCGAGACGTATTTGGATGAAGGTGGTGTTGCGGTTGCGCTACATCCTTCATACGGGCTCTACGACGTCTTCGCGGCCAAGTGCGGAGGCGAGATAAAGAGCATTTCTTTCGACGACAAGCTGCAGATTGATGTGGAAGCAATTGCTGAGACCATTCGAGGCCATTCACCCAGTCTTGTTGTGATCGCCAATCCCAATCAGCCGACCGGAAGCGTGCTGGAGATTGACGATCTTCGACTGCTGGCCGAGGAATCTATGGCTGTCGGAGCGGTACTCCTCGTTGACGAGGCCTACAGCCTCTTCACGCCGATCACCGCCCTTCCGCTGGTAGATGAGTTTGCCAACGTTGTCGTCACTCAGACCTTCTCGAAGGCTATGGGGCTCGCTGGGCTTCGTTTCGGGTATTGCGTCGGTGATTCAGCGCGTATCGTGGAAATCAACAAATTACGGCCGCTAACGCAGTCCAATTCTCTGGCGCTGGTCATCGCGGAGTACGTACTCGACAATCTCGATTGGGCGCTCGGGCGCGTCGCTAAGGTCATTGAGGGACGCGAGTACTTGATCGCAAGATTTCGGGAGATGGGATTCGTGACCTTCGATTCTTATACGAACTTTGTCCTCCTCGAGTGTGCGTCATTGCAGGACGCACAGGAACTTGTGAACGAAATACGTGGCCGCGACTTTGCGATTCGCGGCCCGTTGCGCGGGTATCCGATGGACAATTTTGTTCGAGTCACGGTGGCTGCACCCGCAATCATGCAACGTTTCCTTGCTCAGAACCAGGAATCACTTCGCCTGCACGCTAAGACATTCAGCTAGTCGCGCGATGGAATACGGAGCCATCTTTTTCGATGTTGACGGGGTGCTGATCGATTCGCTCACCGCTAAGGGGGAAGCCTTCGCCAACTTATTTCCTGCGCAATATCGCCAACAAATCATGGACTTCCATCTTGCTAACGGAGGTCTCAACCGCGTTGAAAAGATTGGACGTATATCCCGCGAGATAGTTGGCGTGGATCTTTACGACAACGAGGTGAGCGCCCTCGTTGACGCTTTCTCCTCTGCCGTCCGGGAGCGCGTCCTCACTGCCGACGAGATCCCCGGGGCCACGCCTGCACTGGCAGCAGTCAGCAAGCGAGTTCCCATTCACGCCGTATCAGCCGTCCCGACCTCAGAGGTAGTGGATGTCTTGAAGCATCACAACATGCTGCACTTCTTCACATCTGTTCACGGCGCACCAACCCCCAAGGCCGCGACCATTGTGAGCCTCACACAGCAGCACAATTACCTTCCCAGTCAATGTCTATTCGTAGGCGATAGCCTCCACGACCGCGATGCTGCGCTCGAGGCCGACATTCCATTCATCTTCGTCCGGTCTGGAGAACAATCAGCGCCCCCCGAAGCCGTCTGCGTCATTGATGATCTCAGGGGCCTAGACTCAAGAGTCGCTGAACTCATGACGGGTGGCTAAATATGCGGATTCTGATCACAGGCGGAAGCGGTTTCCTGGGAAGCCACATCGCTGATGAGTCGATTCATCGTGGCCACGAGGTTGTGATTTTCGATCAATTTCCTTCGTCGTGGCGATCGGCAGACCAGCATGAGGTTGTCGGAGACATCCTTGACTTCGACGCGTTGTCAAATTCAATGACGGACTGCGATGCTGTCTACCATTGCGCCGCTGTTGCAGACCTGGGCGAAGCACGGAGAGACCCGAAAACAGCGGTGTCGGTCAATGTTCTCGGCACCTTGGCCGTGATGCAGGCCGCCCAGGCCTCAGGGGTACATCGACTTCTTCATGCGAGCAGCGTCTACGTCTACTCTCGAAGCGGATCGGTGTATCGAACAACAAAGCGTGCGGCGGAAAACCTCGTGTCAGATCTGTCCCAAGAGTTCGGCCTTCGAACAACACTGCTCCGATTCGGCTCGCTCTATGGCCCTCGGGCTGATGCCGACAACGCAATCCTTCGGTTGACCACCCAGGCGGTTACGGAAGGTCGCATGGACTTCTGGGGTGATGGATCAGAAGTCCGCGAATATATTCACATACGTGATGCCGCAGCCCTGGCCCTCGATGCTCTCTCACCGGAGTTCGACGGGCAGGCACTTCACATCACGGGTCGGGAACGGCTGACGAGCCGTGAACTCGTCGAGACCATCGCAGAGACTCTCGGTGGCGAGATCGACATCACCTTCAAGGATGAACCATTTGAAGGCAGGTACAGGTTGACACCTTTCAACCACGAAGATACTTCGGGTCGCCGCATCGTCAGCTCTACCTACATCGACCTAGGGCTCGGCCTACTCGAGCAGATCCGGATGGTCTCGGATGAACGAGATCCGACGCCGTGATTGCGGCAATTCTCATTGGTCGGAAGGGATCCAGCGGACTTCCCGGCAAGAACACGATGGAACTCGCAAACCGCCCGATGACATGGTGGCCACTTGATGCTGCTCGCCAGACTCCCGAAATTGAGCATATTTACGTTTCAACGGACGACCCTGAGATCGTTGAAGTTGCCCAAGAGTTTGACGCCACCATCATTGACAGGCCTCAGCACTTGGCGACCCAAGAGGCATTGGGCGACGACGCATACCTGCACGCCCATACGGTGATCCGAGACGAATTGAGCCACCAGGGCAAAGAACCAGAGTTGTATGTCCTCCTAATGGCGAATGCCGTAACGATTTCACCACAACTGCTGAGTGAGGGAATCCAGGCTCTGCGTCAAGACCCCTCTCTGCACTCAGCAGTGACTGTTTCCCGCTACAACATGTGGAGCCCTCTCCGAGCACGCCGGATAACCGATGAAGGAATACTCCAACCTTTCGTGCCGTTCGAAACTTTTGGAGACCCAGCCACCCTGGATTGTGATCGTGACTCTCAAGGCGACGTGTGGTTTGCCGATATGGGCGTGTCCATCGTTCGCCCTCAGAATCTTGACAACCTAGAGGGTGGCCTACTCCCGCAAAAGTGGATGGGCCAACGCATCCACCCACTCAAGAACGACGGAGGCCTCGATGTGGACTACCCCTTCCAGGTACCCCAAGCTGAGTGGTGGGTTCGGCAGAACAGATTGTAACCGCCGCTAGCGGCGCTCTTGTTCCTCGTACTCCTCCCCAGGAACGAGGTTATGAAGTGGCTCACCGCGATAATGTCGAACCACTTCCTCCGTAGCCTCAATCTCCATGCGGGAGCGGCAGTCGACAGACATCGAACCCATGTGGCAGGTCAAGAGAGCGCGGTCAAGGTCTGCGAGAGGACCGGCGTACGGCTCGTTAGCGAACACGTCGATGGCAGCACCACCCAGATGACCAGATTCCAGGACCTCGGCTAGATCCGCCTCATTGATAATGCCGCCACGCGCTGTGTTGACGAGGAGTGCGCCTTTCTTCATGGTGAGAAGGTGTGAGCTGCGGATCATATTTCGTGTTTCTCTTGTCATCGGGAGGTGAAGACTGATGACATCCGCCTGCCTGTAGATGGTTTCCTTGTCTACCCATTCAAGCTCTAATCCAGGCACGAGGTCAGGGCGCGGATCCAGGTCGTTAACGAGAATTCGTGGACATCCAAAGCCGGTGAGACCACGCAGAACCCTGGAGCCAATCCGTCCAGTTCCAATGATTCCGATCGTTACCTCAGATATTCGACGCCCCATGATTCTGTCCCACCTGCCTTCATGAAGACTCATATTGGCGGTGTGAATTCCGCGAAGTAGGGACAAGAAGAGCCCGATAGTGAGCTCGGCTACGGCGGCTGCGGGAGCCTCTGGTGTGTAGGTCACGCGAAGTCCCCGCTCGCGAGCTGCGATCAGGTCAACGTTGTCCAGGCCAACGCCCACTCGGGATATCAGTTTGAGATTTCGGCCGGCCTCCATGACCTCAGCCGTGATGGGCTCAGTGCCAGCGATGATGACTTCCGCGTCTCCCACCAGTTCAGCGAGTTCTGTCACGGTCAGTCGGCGACCTAACGGATTGACCTCATAGGTAACGCCTAGCGAGTCCAAGAGATCCAATGGCATGCGATTGTGTGTCCCAAAGGGGATGGTCGTTATCAGCACGTGCGCCATGTATGGCCCTCCTGTGCTGGGCGGTCGGATTACGCTTTCCGTATGGCAAGGACTTTACTCTTCGGCGGCTCCGGCCAATTGGGGGCAGCTTTCCACTCAGCGGCCACCGAGACTGGTCTGGAACTGGTGGTAGCGCCCCGCTCAGTGGACTTGGGGGACGCTGGGGCAGTCGCCAGCTATGTCGCGAGCGTCGCACCGACGTGGGTTGTTAACGCTGCAGCGATGACCAACGTCGACGCTGCACACCTTAACCCAGCGGTAGCTATGGCCGTGAATGGCTTGGGCCCTGGGCACCTGGCTCAAGCGGCTCAGGAATGCGGCGCCAGACTTGTTCATGTATCCACCGAAGCCGTTTTCGACGGTGAACGCACCAGTCCTTACCGCGAGGGGGATGCCTGCCGGCCCGTGTCGGTGTACGGGGCGTCAAAAGTCGCTGGCGAGGCTCTGGTGAGTGTCTACAGCCCGGACTCGTTCGTACTCCGCACCTCCTGGCTTTACTCGGGCGGGGCAGGCACGAATTTCCCTACCCGACTTCTTGACCAACTTGCTGACCCGACCAGACAGGTATCCGTGGTCACCGACATAGTGGGTAATCCCACACCCACCTCGGTGCTCGCGGACGCAATGCTTGCTTTGATCAGAAACTCACCTGAGCCTGGGATCTACCACGTCTGCTGCAGTGGGGCCGCTTCGAAGTTTGATTGGGCTGTCGAAATTGCAGATTCGGCAGGGTACGGGCGGTCGAGAATCACCGCTACGAGTTCGGATGCATTCCCGACGGTCGCGCTCCGACCCAGACATGTAGACCTTGATTGTGGGAAATTTTCGACACTCGGACTGATGGACCTTCCTACCTGGCGAGAAGGCTGGTCGCAGATTTCGCGCAGTGCTCGCTGAGGACGAAAGGTTTTTGATGCTTCTGGGGGACAGGCCACTAAAAGAACCTCGGGGTGCAATGAGTTGACCGGTGCCGACGACGCACGTCTCTCGGATTGGCTCCAGCACGGAAGCCTGCAGCACGTGGTTGCGCTGGGCTGGCACGCGCACTTCAGTTTCCAAGAGTCCTGCCGTCCGCAGCAGCATCACGTGGGAGCCGGAGGTCCTCAGTTGGTGTTCCACTGGAGAGTGGAAACAGTGTTTCAGAGTGGCTTCGATCCCGGTCCCATGAATCCAGTGAGAAGACATGACTATTCAACGGCGGCGCGTTGACTGGAGTTTGTTGACCTCAACCGCGTCGAGTACCTAGCGATAGGGCTACTCGAGTTGCCGACCTAGCGTGATGCGTGTTTATCAGAAATCAGGACGTCGAACCGCCGGCCGGGTGCGTTGGATCCTTCTTCTGTGAACGCCTGACATCAGGCTCACTATGGCGGGCCGGATTTTCGGATGAATTCCCCTTGTCCCCCGGGCGGCTGCGCGCACGAATGAGGCTTGACCCATCCTTGGACGAACTGCAAGCAGGCATGTGGTCCATTGGCGTACCAGCATTTCGTCAAACGACTGAACATCGAAAGCTCGATGGTCAAGGTTGGCCTGGCGGAGCGCAGCGAACCAGGAGGCAATCTCCGTAAGGTGGCTTGCATCGTGAATGTCGAGCGGGGCGATTGTCGCGCTGGCGTGAAGTGATCCCTGATCAGTCGACACCGGAATCTGAAGCGATCGCTGAATGAGTTCGACTTGAATGCGAATGGCCGTTCGATGCATTACCTCAATTGCTGCGCCCTGCGATGTTTGCTGCGGGTGCACGCGATAGACACCCAAGGGGTGGGGAATGTTCTCAAACAGAAGACGGTCTGAAGCCTGGCTCCACATGTCGTAATCCAACGAGTTGCCGAACTCGGGGCGAAATCGGAAGCTGCGCTCGCGAAAGTCGGCGAGTCGCATCATTACGGTGTTGCACGCCATCGGATTGAGAAACGGCATCGCAGCACGAATCTGATGATGATTTTTTGGGAATACCTGTAGTCGAGCGCGGCTAGGGAGAGCAGCCTGCTGCACGAGTGTCTCGGTAAAGGATCCGCAGACAGAAACGTGAGAATTCCTGTCCAGGAAACGCACCTGCGTGGCGATCCGATCTTTGTATGCCAAGTCGTCTTGATCTAGCCAGGCAAGAAATTCTCCCTGTGATTCGTCCATGATTCGATTTCTTGCCGAAACGAGACCTTGGTTACTTCGGTTACGCAGAAGGCGTAAGCGACTGTCTCGAAAGGTGTGGATCACGTTCACGCTTTGATCTGGGCTGCAATCGTCAAGCAGAACCAATTCCCAGTCCTGAAAGGTCTGATCAAGAACTGACTGTATGGACGAGCTCAAATACTGCTCGCCGCCGTAGATCGGCATCCCTATAGAGACACGCGGTCTTCCATCAGCCATGTGGAGAAAGTGTATGGCAGCAGATCAAAGTAGCGACGCCGAGCGCGCTATCCAACTGTTGACCCACCAGCATCCTCGTCGTGGGGGAGCAAACCTCCACCCTGCAGTGACGAATCGGCAACTCGTCTCGGCTTCGTCGACTCTTTGAGGTGAGTCACCCACAAGAGCCATTGGGCAGGCCTCTGTGTGAAGGCTGTAGGCCTTTGGGATGCACTAATCGATTTGCAATCCCGATAGACTAAGGCAGCAGATATTGAGAAATAGTTACGCTCCAAAGCCGGGCAGAGCCGCTATGTGCCCGCGCGAATTGGAAGCGACCTTTCTGAGAACGGAGTTGTGGCCGTGTGCGGAATCTTCGGCACAATCCCTGCTCTCGTTGCTGACCAAGCAATCCTCAAACAATTGGCTCAGTATGCCGAGCAGCGCGGACGCGATTCGAGCGGTCTCCTGGTTCAGCGGCCCCATAATTACGAAATTTTCCGTGCAGAAACAACCATTGATTGGCTGTTGAAGCAAGTAGATGTGACCGACTCCCATTTTGTCATGGGGCACAGCAGGTTAATGACGAATGGTTCGTCTGACAATCAGCCGATCTATAGAGACGGCATCTGCATCATTCACAACGGAATCGTCGTTAATGACGAGGCGCTGTGGCAAGAGTCTTTCAAGGACAGAATCCAAGAGTCAGACTCGGAAGTGATCGCGGCGATCATTGCTACTCAACTTGAAAGGGGACAGTCAATTGACGAAGCAGGCTTCCACGCATTGGAGGTGTGCAACGGAACCATCTCAGCCGCTATTGCGATTCCTTATCTCGGTAAGTTGATGCTTCTTTCAAATAACGGAAGCCTGTTCTACGGGTATGTCGCCGATTCACTCTTCTTCGCCTCGGAGGCCTACCCGCTTCGTGAGGTGGGCTGCTCGATGGTGAAACAGGTTTTTGAACCAATCACATTCGACATTTCTTCCTCACCTGAAGTTCACGAGCACTCTGTAGGAGCCAAGCGACGCCAAAATTTGTTGCCGCCTTTGGGGACATCCTTCAGTGAGGAGAAACAACTGGTCTACGAGGACCATGAATTGCGCCGCTGCAGTCGCTGCATACTCCCTGAGACTATGCCCTTTATTGAGTTTGACAATGATGGTGTGTGTAACTTCTGTGCTCATTACGAGACTCAGAAGCTTCAAGCTCCCGATGATCTCAAGCGGATTATTGAGCCGTTCCGCAAGCCTGTCGGTCCGGAATGCATCGTTCCATTCTCGGGAGGCAGGGACAGCTCCTACGCACTGCACCTGATCGTCGAGGAGCTTGGAGTGCGACCCATTACATACACCTATGACTGGGGCATGATCACTGATCTGGGTCGCAGAAACATAAGCCGCATGTGCGCTGAGTTACAAGTGGAGAACATTCTCGTCGCCGCTGATGTGGCAAAAAAGCGGCGAAATATTCGCTTAAACCTAAGCGCATGGCTGCGATCTCCAAATCTTGGAATGCTCAGTGTGCTCACGGCCGGCGACAAGCACTTCTTCCAGCACATCGATACCGTCCGGCACCAAACTGGTGTCTCGCTCAATTTATGGGGCATCAATCCGCTAGAGACAACCCATTTCAAGGCAGGGTTCCTCGGTGTACCACCCGATTTTGAGGAGAAGAGTGTGTACAGCCGAGGTCTAGCGAAGCAACTCCGATACCAGTGCTTGCGATTGGGTGCAATGCTTCAAAGCCCCCGCTACTTCAACGCCTCCCTGTGGGATACCTGGAGCGGGGAGTACTACCGGAGCTTCAGGGAGAAGAAGGACTACTTCCACGTGTTTGACTTTTGGAAGTGGGATGAAGAGACCGTTGAAGATTCACTTGATCGTTATGACTGGGAAAGGGCACCCGACACGAACGCTACGTGGAGAATCGGTGATGGAACAGCGGCTTTCTATAACTACGTTTACTACACGGCGGCTGGACTTACCGAACACGACACTTTTCGGAGCAACCAGATTCGGGAAGGTGTGCTGTCGCGAGAAGCAGCATTGAGGTTCGTCACGGAAGAAAACAAGCCGCGCTATCAGAACATCAAGTGGTATCTGGACGCGGTCAATATGGACTTCCGAGAAGTGATCAGCATCGTCAATGCCATGCCGCGGCCGGAGACCCGTGTCAGTCGGTGAGACTATGTCTCGTGAGAACGTAGCCGCAGTGAATCGACAGCGTCCGCGTGTGTTGCATTTGTCTCTCGTCCCAACAATTCGTCAAGGCTCGGGAATTCTGCAACAGCTGTTATTGGAGAGTGAAGCGGCCAAATCGCTCGACATTCCGTGGAGCACAGAGTTATTTGCTCCTCATGACCCAAGCATAAAGGCGGTTGGTGTACCCAATCGAGCACCCGAATGGCTGCAATCATCGAGTGAAAGTTCACTGTTGACGCGAGCAAGAATGAGCCTTCAGTTGAGAAGGGCCCTGTACAGCTGGATGTCAACTATTCAGAACGATTACGACGTAGTGCTGCTGCGTTACATCACGCACGACAGGCGTCTTGCTTCATTCATGCGTCGGAGTCCGTCGATGATCGGATTGGTGCACCATGCGTGTGAAGTGCCCGAACTCGTGATCCTCGACAGCCTCGTAGGCAAAGCCAGGGGACTTGCTGAACATGTGTTGGGGAGACGCGCGGTCGCACAGGCGGACGTCCTTCTCGCAGTAACAACCGAAATTGCAGAGTATGAATTGGGACGTATCGACCCAAGGAAAATTCCCACACTGATTTACCCCAACGGTGGCCCAAGCAAGCCAGGTCCCGTGACCGACCGCCGGGGCGAAGTGCCCGAGTTCCTGTTTGTTGCGAGTCACTTTTCCCCGTGGCAGGGCCTGGATCGTTTGTTGAAAAGCTTTCAATCGTTCGATGGCGATCTTGTGCTGCACTTGGTTGGAACGATGGAAGACGTCGATTTGAGGCGGGCTCAGAGTGATCCTCGTATCATCGTGCATGGAGTCGCCGATCAGGTCGAAATGCGACGCATCGCTGAACCGTGCTGGGCGGGAATCTCATCGCTTGCAACCGATAGGCAAGGACTCCGCGTAGCCTGTCCACTAAAGGTTCGTGAGTATTTTTCAATGGGACTCCCCGCAATAGGTTCGCACCGTGAGGAACTTCCCTCGGACTTCCCCTACTACGCCCTGTCTGCACCGGACATTGCATCCATTATCGAGAAGGCCCGCGAATGGCAATTGTCGTCGAGAACGCAGATCGCGGCTTACGCGACGAGTGTTGTGAGCAAAGAACAGATACTGTCAAAGACGTATAAGGACCTGACGAATCTGTGGATTGAAAGACGGCGGTCGTGAATTCATGACCAATGAAAAGGACTCAATGGAGCCTTCGCGGCCTCGGATTGTGCTTCTCACTCACACCTTTCCTGACCAGACAGGTGAATTTGCGTTCCTCGTACCGGAAGTCTCCCGATTAGCAACGATGTTCGAGATCATCTTGATCCCGAACGAGGTGCCAAAGTTCGATCTATGGCCAACACCACCGGGAGTGTCATTTGAGCGCAACTTCGCTGAGTATCGTCGCAGACTGTCAATCAGACTTATATCCATTCTTAGAGCCATCACAGCGGGTAGCACCTTTCGGGAGATGCGCGCTTTTGGGTGGTCAGGGTTTCTTCCGCGGGTAGCGGGGACAATTGTCGTTCGTGCCTCGCGCATTGCGAGTGCCCGCCGGTGGTTCTTGCGCTTCCTGCCGGGTAGCCAGGTAGATCTCGTGTACTCGTGGTGGCTTGACGGTTTTGGGTATGGAATGGCAAGTGCGGCTTCTGATCTAGGAATCCCCGCTGTTGCACGGGCTCATGGATTCGAGGTCTTTGACGAACGAGAGGAATTGGGTCGTATACCTTTCCAAAGGGAAACAGTTGAATCATTTGATCGTGTTTTCGCCGTTTCCCGCGCCGGAGCAGTCGCGCTCAGAGAAAAAGCTCCTGAAAAAGCCGATCGCATCGAAGTGAGATACCTGGGGGTTGAGTCTCCACCGCAGGAAGAGCGTCGATCGACAGACGATGTATTTCGCATATTGAGTTGCTCGATGTGCGTGGAAGTCAAGCGCGTCGATCTGTTGGCGTCAGCGGTCTTGGAGGTGGCTCGAAACCACCCGCAACTGGACTTCGAGTGGGTGCACTTGGGTGATGGCCCGACGCTTGTGCGCGTAAAGGAATTGCTACGTGCCGATCCGAAGGTCTACGAGCGATGCTTGTTCCCCGGTGCGTTGTCTCCGCCATCAGTGCGCGAGTGGATGGTCGACCGACCGTATAATGTGTTCGTCAACGTAAGTTCTTCTGAAGGGCTTCCTGTGACGCTCATGGAAGCTGCGAGCAGTGGCATCCCTCTGCTGGCAACGGATGTGGGTGGTAACTCCGAAATTGTCGGGGACTCACCACGGAGTTTGCTCTCCGGTGATCCCAGCGCGCACGAAATTGCCGCAGCTCTCCACCAGATCTTTTTACTACCTCCTGACGAGGCCCAGTCCCTGCGTCTTGCTGCGAGAAGAACATGGGCTAATCGTTTTTCCGCTGACATAAACTACTCCCAATTCGCGCAGGACTTGCAGTTCGCTATTCAGGAGTTTTCGCTTACGCACCGGCACCAGCGTGATTAATCGGACAGAGACACTGGCTCCCGCGGTAGTGCATTGTCCGCGTTCGATCAATTTTCGGGGGCGTTACCCTGAGAACTTCTAGTAAAGGAGCTCGGGAGCGATGATTCACGACGAAGCGCGAGTTGCCGATTCAGCCTCGCTCGGCCACGGCCTGTCGATCTGGCAGGGTGCCGTGGTTCGCGAGGATGCCCGCATCGGCGATGAAACCACTGTCGGACTCGGTGCCTACATTGGTTCCGGAGTTACCATCGGAAATAGATGCAAGATTCAGAATTTCGCGTGCCTGTATGAGCCAGCATGGCTCGGTGAGGGAGTCTTTGTTGGCCCAGGTGCGATCTTGACGAACGATCCACATCCTCGGGCGATGAACATCGATGGCTCGCTCAAGGGTGCTTCAGATTGGAACGCTGTCGGCGTAGTGGTGGGCGAAGGGGCGTCTATTGGTGCCCACGCGACGTGTGTGGCGCCGCTGCGCATCGGCCAGTGGGCCATGGTTGCGGCTGGCTCGGTAGTCACTCGAGATGTACCGGATTTCGCTCTTGCGGCGGGAGTTCCTGCGCGCCT
>MDTE01113998.1_pt1 | contig 77152 bp, 72 predicted proteins | sample 811231 | NCBI WGS metagenome assembly MDTE01 (sample SAMN05326651, study PRJNA326480) | marine metagenome | isolation source: seawater | place: Indian Ocean: Red Sea | collected 2010 | reverse complement strand
TTAAAATTACAGTCTACTGGCGCGGGGTGGAGCAGCCTGGTAGCTCGTCAGGCTCATAACCTGAAGGTCGCAGGTTCAAATCCTGCCCCCGCAACCAAATTTTTGTTTCTATTTATATTTTAATCTTGTAAATTTGGATAAAATTGTAATCTTGATGTTTATTATTTCATTTCTAATTGCCTTTGAGTTAATTATTTTTCTTTTAGTTTTTTTTCTAAAAAAAGATTTTCAATGGCTAATTACATCTAAAGATGATTTCCCCTTTAGATCTCAGCAAGAGTTAGATAATTTTTTAAAGACAAGTTTTTCCAGAGAGCTAGGATGGGACAGAAAACCTTTAACAAAAGGTATTGAAAAAATTGGTTTAAAAAAAACTTCTTTTGAGATTACAAAAAAAGGCTACAGGAAATCTCCAAATAATTATAAAATCAATAAGGTTGGGACATTTGGAGACTCGTATGCTTTTTGTCGATATGTAAATAATAATCAAACTTGGCAATTTTTTTTGGAAAAAAAAATTAAAAAAAAGGTATTGAATTTTGGTGTAGGAAATTATGGACTTGATCAATCTTTTTTAAAATATGAAGAAAAAAAAAATAAAACAATGGATGTAATAGTTTTTTGTGTTGTACCTGAAACAATTTCTAGAATTCACTCATATTGGAAACATTACTTGGAATTTGGAAATAAATTTGGATTTAAACCACTTTTTAAATTAACCACAGACAATAAGTTGATTAAAATCAACAACTATTTAAAAGGGAAAAAATCAATAGAACAAATTAGAAAAAATATATCTTTTGTTAAAGATGTAGATATTTTTTTTAAGAGAAACTTTCAAAAAAAGAAAATGAGGTTTCCACATACCCTTGTTTATTTGAGAAATATATCGTTTTTTTCAAAAATCTTTTTTTTTTTAATTCTAAATAAACTCACCCTTTTTTTTAAGGGTCGTGATGAAGAAAATTATTTTAACAAGGCTGTAGAAATTGTAATTAAACAAAATATTAAGAATTCAAACTATCTCTATAAAGATTCTATGTTTACAAAACTATTTGAAAAGTTAGTTATTCATTATCAAAAAAAAGTTAATGACGAGGGAAAAAAGTTTGTTTTACTTATAATTCCTCAAATACATGATCTTAAATTAAAAAAAAATAGAAAAAATTTTTATCAAAAGTTTTTTTCTAGATTGTCAGAAAAAATAGATGTACTAGATCTTACAAATGATTTTTACCAAAGTAAAAATTTTGAAAAATATTATATTAGGGATAATTATGCTGGTCATTTGTCTCCTTCTGGAAATCAATTCGTTTCAAATTTATTGTTTAAGTATTTTAAATGCAATGGATTTATTAAATAATTTTTATTCTTTTAAAAAAGTAAAATAGATATTATAAATAAGTTTTGCTATGGATTCTTTGAATGAGAAAAAAAAACTTAAGAAAGTTAGAAGCTTTGGAATTACATTTTCAATTTTATTTTTAATAATTGCCATATACGATTTGGCAAAATTCGAATTTCTTTATTTATATTTATTTGGTATTGGCTCTGCAATGTCTCTGATTACTTTTTTCTATCCAATGATTTTATTTAAGCCCTCATTGTATTGGGAAAAGTTTGGGTTGTTGTTGGGTAAGTTTTTTTCTCCCATCATCCTTTCTTTGATTTATTTGCTAACAATTGTACCAATTAATTTTTTAGTAAGATTGATGAGTGTTGATTTGTTAAAAAAAAAAAATTAATAGAAAAACCAAATCTTATTGGATTGATACAAAAGATAAACATATTGGTTTTAAAAGTCAGTTTTAATGATAGATTTTTTAAAAGAGTTTTTTATGTTTCTTATTAAAAGAAAAAAGTTTTGGCTTTTTCCAATATTTTTTATTCTTTTAATTTTTGGGATTCTTTTTGTTTTATCTCAAGGCACAGCAATCGCTCCTTTTATCTATACAATTTTTTAAAATGACCAAGATAATAGGAATATCTGCCTTTTTTCATGACAGTGCTGTTTGTTTAATAGAAAATGGAGAAATAAAATTTGCAGCTCAAGAAGAAAGGTTCACCAGAATCAAACATGATTTTAATTTCCCAAAGCTTGCTCTGATAGAACTACTAAAGTACAACAATCTTAAAATTGATTCTGTAGATTTTATTGTTTTTTTTGAAAAACCTTTTTTAAAATTTGAAAGATTAATTGAAACTTATCTGGGTTTTGCACCCTATGGTTTCAAACAATTTCTTAAATCAATGCCAATATGGTTGAATGAAAAATTATTTATGAAACGAATGTTATGTAATCATTTAAAAGAATTTTCAAAAAACTTTAATGAAAAAAAAATTCTTTTTTCAGAACATCATTTAAGTCATGCAGCCAGCGCTTTTTTCCCATCACCTTTTGAAAAGGCTTTGGTTTTAACTGCTGATGGAGTTGGTGAATGGACAACTACTTCAGTTTGTATTGGAAATAAAAATAAGATCAATTTTTTAAAAGAAATACATTTTCCAAACTCTATTGGTTTACTTTATTCAGCATTTACATATTACATTGGATTTAAAGTTAATAGTGGAGAGTACAAATTAATGGGTTTGGCCCCATATGGAAAACCAAGATTTGCAGATAAAATTAAGGAAAATTTAATTGATATTAAAGATGATGGCTCATTTAGATTAAATCAAGATTATTTTGATTATTCTACTGGTTTTAGAATGACTAACAAAAAATTTGATTTATTATTCAATGAAATTCCCAGAAAACCAGAAAGTAAGATAAAAGAATTTCACAAAGATATTGCTGCTTCAATTCAAATTGTAACTGAGGAATTAATGATAAAGATCCTGAAAAATTTAAAAAAAGAATACTCTTATGAAAACTTGTGTCTTGCTGGGGGAGTTGCTTTAAATTGTGTGGCAAATGGAAAAATTAAAAAAGAAAAAATTTTTAAAAATATTTGGATTCAACCTGCTGCTGGAGATGCTGGTGGTGCTATTGGATCAGCATTGGCAGTTTGGTATATGTTTTTTAAAAAAAGAAGAATAATAAATAAAGATGATTCTATGAAAGGAGGTTTTTTAGGACCGAATTACAAAAGGGAAGAAATTATAAAATCTCTGAATATCCTGGGGGCTAATTATGATGATTTAAATATAAATAAGATTATTACAAAAACTGCTACTGCAATCTCTAAAGGAAAAGCCGTTGGATGGTTTCAGGGAAAAATGGAATTTGGGCCAAGATCACTTGGATCTAGATCTATATTAGCAGACCCTAGGAATAAAAGTATGCAAAAAAATTTAAATTTGAAAATAAAATATAGGGAAAGTTTCAGGCCATTTGCACCCTCTGTTTTAGAGGAGGATGTTAGTTTATGGTTCGAATTTGGTGATAAAAGTCCTTATATGCTTTTTGTTGCGAATGTAGAGAGTTCTAAAGTAGTGAAGAAAATTAGTAATGAAAAAAAAAATGATATTAATGCTGTTCGTTCATTAATACCTGCGGTAACTCATATTGACAATAGTGCAAGAATTCAGACTGTAAGTAAAAAAACTAATAGGATTTTTTATAAACTAATTTCCAAATTCAAAGATATTTCAAAAGTTCCTATTTTGATTAATACTTCATTTAATATAAGAGGTGAGCCCATCGTTTGTTCTCCTGAAGATGCGTTTAAATGTTTTATGGGAACAAACTTGGATGTTTTGGTTATAGAAAATTTTTTTTTAGAAAAAAAGAAACAAAACCCAAACTTAATAAAAGATTATAAAGAAAACTTTGATTTAGATTAACCAGAATATTTTTGATTTGATATGTGTGGAATAGCAGGTTTTATTAATTTTGAAAAGAAATTAGCAAAAAGTAAGCTTAAAAGTTATGTAATGAAAATGTCTCAATCCCTCAAGAGAAGAGGCCCTGATGCATCTGGTCATTGGTGTGATGAAGAATTTAGTATTGCAATTTCTCACAGAAGATTATCAATAATTGATTTATCAAAAAAAGCTAACCAACCTATGATCAGTGGAAATCAAAGGTTTTTAATAGTCTATAATGGTGAATTATACAATTTTCAAAAAATAAAACTTGACCTAGAAAAAAATGGTTGTGTTTTCAAGACTAACTCAGATACGGAAGTGCTTTTGGAATTAATCTCAGAGTATGGCATTTATAGTGCCATAAAATTGCTTAATGGAATGTTTGGTTTTGCGATTTGGGATCAAAAAATTAAAAAATTATTTATTGTAAGAGATAGAGTTGGAATCAAACCAATTTATGTTTATTTTGATAAAAAAAATTTGTCCTTTGCATCCGAGTTAAAAGCGTTTTTTGAATTGCCATGGTTAGACCTTGAAATTGATAGACATTCTGTTGCCACTTATACAAGATTAAATTATATACCATCCCCACATTCAATTTATAAAAATGTTTTTAAACTTAAACCAGGTTCAATTCTTGAAATAGATATGACCAAGAAAATGAAAATTACTGAATTTTGGTCATTAAAATTAAATGCAAATGAAAAATTTAAAAATGGTCAATTTGATACTTATAAAATTCTCAATGATGCCGTTAAAAGTCAAATGATCGCCGATGTTCCTATAGGAGTTTTTTTGTCAGGGGGAATTGATAGTTCTTTGATTGCAGCAATTGCTCAAAAGAATTCAAATACAAAAATAAATTCATTTACAATTGGCTTTCAGGAGAGTGATTATGATGAAGCAGTTTATGCAAAGCAAGTTTCACAACATTTAGGTACAAATCATAATGAAGTGTACTTCGATTACTCCTCAATTGGTACTTTGTTGGATCAGATTCCAACAGTTTATGATGAACCATTTGCAGATTCATCACAACTTCCTACTATTCTTTTGAGTCAGATAACCAAACAAAGTGTAACAGTCGCTTTATCTGGAGATGGAGGTGATGAATTGTTTGGGGGGTACTATAGATATTTTTTAGCAGAAAAATACAATAAATATATTTTTAGTCAGCCCAGATTTTTAAAACATCTTTTAAAAAATCTTATAAGGATCTTACCAGTTAAATTTTGGAACAATCTTGGACTCTTGTTACCAAATTATTTTGGAGGTATCCAACTTGGAGACAAACTAATGAAACTTTCAAATTTGCTAGGTAATCCTGATGAAACTGCATTTCAGAAAAGAATTATAAGTAATTATGACGAACTTTCACAAATCTTATATTCACCCAATGAAAAATCCACAAATTATTTTAATAGAAATTATGAAAATAAATATGAAAACATAATTGAAAGAATGCAAATTCTTGATTTTCTGACATATTTGCCAGATGATATTTTAACAAAAGTTGATAGAGCATCAATGTATAATTCATTAGAAGTCAGAGTTCCTTTTCTGGATAATGATGTTATTCAACATGCCTTCTTACTAACGTTAGAAAAAAAAATTAAAAAAGGTGCAGGTAAACTGGTCTTAAAAGATATTCTAAGAAATTTTTTACCGGAAAATTTGATTAATAGACCAAAAATGGGATTTGGCATCCCACTTGATAAAATACTTATAAACACATTTGCTGATAAAATTGAATACTATTTAAATTTGAAAGAAGTTGAAAATCAGAAAATCTTTAAACTTGATTATTACAGAAAACTCTGGAAGCAGCATAAAAATAAAGAAAGAAATTGGCAGTTTCAATTATGGAATTTTCTTGTTTTTCAAATTTGGTTTGAAAAATGGCATTTACATAGAAATAGATGAAGATGAAAAAAACCATTACTTATATTATTAATAGTCTTGAAATTGGTGGAACAGAAAAACAATTACTGCAACTTATAAAAGAAATAAAAAAAAAATTTTATGTTAAAATTCTTTGTTTTAAAAAAGGGAAATTATATAAATTTTTTGCCGGAGAAAATATAGAAATTATTTCTTTAGAAGAAAAAAAAATAACTTTTTTAAGTTTGATAAAATTTTTGTACAAAAACAAAACAGACATATATCATTTTTTACTTCCTAAATCTTATATTTTTTGTTCCTTACTTTTACTTTTTAGTAAAAAAAAAAAAATTATGAGTAGAAGATCTTTAAATTATTATCACAAAAAATATTTCTATATTTCTCTTTTAGTTGAAAAACTATTACACAAAACTCTTGATTTGATAATAGTAAATTCAGAAGATATAAAATTACAACTAATCAAGAAAGAAAATGTTAGTGAGAAAAAAATAAAATTAATAGAAAATTTTTTTGTAAAAGAAAAAAAATTAAAAAAAAATAACCTAATACTACCCGATAAGAAGAATGGTGAGGTTTTTTTTATCTATATAGCTAATTTTATACCATATAAAGGACATATTAATCTTTTAAAAATTTGTTCAAAAATTGATGTAAACAGGAATTGGAAATTATTATTTATTGGAGAAGATAGAAATAAATTCAAAAATCAAATAATAAATTGTATCAATAAATTCAAATTAAAAAAAAATGTTTTAATTTTCAAGCCTTGTCTCGAAGTATTCGAATTTTATAAATTAGCTGACTTTGCAGTAACAACTTCAAGTGAAGAAGGTTCATCAAACTTTCTTTTAGAATCAGTTTCACTCGGGTTACCAATAATATCTTATGATGTTGGAGGAAATAGAAACTTTCATAATGGAAAGAATGGGTTTTTAATAAAATTCCAAGATGAGATTAATTTTAAAAAAAAGATAGAGAAAATGATAAATCTTAATGACAGAAAGAATCTAAGTAAAAACTCATTATTGATTTTTAAAAAAAGAAAAAATAATAAAGACCTGGCCGAACAGTATTTTGAATCTTACAATAGTTAAAAGTTGACGTTCATAGTATGAACGATATAATGTTCATACTATGAACAAAGGTAGCTCAAAAAATATTGAAGTTGAACTAAAACTGTTCGATGAAATAGAAAAGAAAAAAGATCATTCTCAAAGAACAATTTCTAGAGAACTTAACATAGCTCTAGGTTTGTCAAACGCATTATTAAAAAAGTTCATTGCTAAGGGTTTTTTAAAATTAAGCCAAGCTCCGATGAAAAGATACTTCTATTATATTACACCTAAAGGATTGATAGAAAAGGCTAAGTTAACATCTGAATTTTTACAATCTTCTTTTGAATTTTATAACAAAATTAGAAATGAATACGAAAAAGAATTTAAAAAATTGAAAAATTTTTTTCCTTCAAAAATTGTTTTGATAGGAATAAGTGAATTTTCAGAGATTGCTATACTAGCAGCAAAAATAAATAATGTGAAAATTGACTTTATTTTATGTGACAGTTCACAAAACAAATCCTTTTGCGACATTCCAATTGAAAGAAAAATAAAAAAATCTTTAATTAAAAACGAAAATTTATTTTTTGTCTGTTGTGCTCGTGAGGGAGTTGATAAGTATATAAATTTAATTAAAAATGAAAAACTTATTAAACCAAAATTTTTACTTTTAGATTAATATGGCATGGATTGTAATTCAAACTAAATCAAATAATGAGCTTAAGGCAACTGTTAACCTTCAAAGACAAGGGTATTTTGTTTTTTTTCCAAAAATTCTGAAGCACTACACTTCTTTCAATACTTTAAAAAAAAGAATCAAACCACTTTTTCCTGGATATATATTCGTTAATTTAAAAGAAAACCAAAACTGGACAAAAATTAGATATACTTTTGGGGTAAAAAATATAATTAAATTAGGTGAAGAAATTTATAAAATACCAAATGAAATAATTAAGCAAATCAAGGATAGGTGTAATACAGAAGATATTTGTAAATTAATTCCTTTGAGAAAAGGAGATAAGGTTAAAATAATTAATAAATATCCTGGTTTGATTGGAATATTTGCTGAATATATTGACGAAAAGAGAGCATTTGTTTTTTTTGAATTATTAAGAAGAAAATTTAAAGTAAAGGTTTTCAATGATTCAATTGAATCCTTAAGCTAACTTTTCTTCATCTTAAATTTTTTTTTCCATATAGATTTTATATGGAGTGCGGTAGCAATGGTTGAGAAGATTTTTTTAGAAAAAAAAATAAAATTTCCGAAAGATATTAATAAAGAAAATATAATTCTTAAAAAACTTAAAGAAATTTTTGAGAATGAGGATTTTTTTACATATTTTGTTGAAGAATTTTCCAGAGTTGAAAAAAAAGAACACAATCCAAATTCAATGAAACAAATAGAAGTATATAAACCTCAGATAAGAGATTTGCTAAGACTTTTTGAATTCATCGTTTTAAATAAAAGAACAACCATTCTCGAATTTGGCTCTGGATGGTCTACCTTGTTGATTTCTATTGCACTTGAAAAACTAAAAAAAGAAAATAAAAATATATTAAATGAAATAAGGAGATCGGACCCATTTAAAGTTTTTTCAATAGATAATGAAAAGAAGTTTTTAAAAATAACCAAAGAAAGAATAAAAAAATATTTTGTAGATAAGCAAGGAGGAAAAAATGTTAATTATCATTTAGCTGACTGTAATATTTGTTTGTATAATGGTAATTATTGTATTGAATATTCTTCGCTTCCCGTTTGTAATCCAGATTTCATCTACATTGATGGTCCAGACATTTTTAATGTAAAAGGTAAAATAAAGAACTTTTCTTACGGACATCAAGATATTATGCCAATTATTTGTGATATTCTTAAAATAGAATTTTTTTTGATACCAGGAACAATTATTCTTATGGATGGAAGAACAGCTAATGCTCAATTTCTTTATCAAAACTTAAAAAGAAATTGGAAGTATTATTACGACAGAATTAATGATCAGAATTTATTTTATCTTGATGCCCCATCTCTAGGCAAACATAATGATGATTTGTTAAAATTCTATTCCAATTAAAAATAAAGTTTTGAAAAAAAAAATATGCATAATTACTGATATTCCTGTTGAAAAGGGTAAAGGAGCTAGCTTAGAGATTTATTATCAATATATAAATTATTTAAAAAAAAAATATGATATTTTTCATATTATCTTTTCAAATATTAAAAGAGGGAAAAATAAAAAATCAGATATCATAGGCATTAATCAGTATTATCTTCCTTACAGGAACCATTTTATTCCAAATAGATTTTCAATAATTTGTGAAATGGATAATACAAAAGAGATAGAAACAATTCTAAATAATTTTAAAATTTCAACAGTAATTGCTTTTGATATTGTGGCGGCTTCACAAATTTATAAAATAAAAAATGTTAGGAAAATAGTTTGGTTGGGTGACCTAAGGTTTCAAACTAATTTTTACAATTTTATTTATAATTTTAAATCTGATCTAAAAGTATTGAAACATTTTTTTTTCAATACTTATCAAAACTTTTTACTTAAAAATAAATATAAAAAATACCTAAGAAAAATTGATAAAATAATTGTTTCCTCTGAGTCATCAGAAAAACTTTTAAATAAAATGGGAATAAAATCCAAATTTCTTCCATATCCATGGCCAAAGATTTTTCCAACCGTAAAAACTAAAAAAATCCAAATACCAAAATACTTGTTTTTTGGTAATTTGTCGGGGTTGGGTTCAAAGTCTGCCTTATTAATGCTATTCAAAAAGATATATCCATTATTATTAAAAAAAAAAGGCAAAAAGAATTTTTCAATAAATATAGTCGGACATAGTCCTGCAAACAGCTATTTAAATAAAGTAAATTTAAAAGAATACCCAGAAATAAATTATCTTGGTTTTATTAAAAATCTAAATGAAATTACATCTAAATCCATCAGTGTTATTTTTCCTGGAGATGTTCCAATAGGAAATAGGTGCAGACTAGTTAGTTGTATGGCATCAAAAATTCCAATAGTAGCTCACGAAAGTTGTAGCAGAGGCAACCCTCTGTTAATTGATGCTCATAGTGCTTATTTATCAAAAACCCCAGTAGATTTTGTAGAAAAAATGATACTTTCAGTTATTGATAAAAAATTAAGAAAAAAAATTCTTGATAATGCATTTAGACTCTATAGCGAAAATTATTCTCCCAAAATAGCTGGAAAAAAATTTGAAAGATTTATTAATGAAAAAAATTCACAATGTTAAATTAGGTCATATCCGAAATTGTCAAGTTTGCGGTAATAATAAATTACTAAAAGTTCTGAATTTGGGAAAACAACCACCTTGTGACTCTATTTTGGAACAAAAAGATCAAAAAGAAGAAAAATTCCCTCTAAACTTTGTGTTTTGTGAGAAATGTTTTCTTGGTCAAATTGATTATGCCGTTCCACCAAAAACTTTATTTTATAAAAAATATCCATATAGAAGTGGAATAACTAAAACATTAGTTGACAAATTATTTAGTACTTCCGAAACTGCTAGAAAAAAAATAAAAATTCCAAAAAATGCTTTATGTGTTGATATTGGTTCAAATGATGGAACTTTATTAAAAGGTTTTAAAAGGTTTGGATTTAATGTTCTTGGAGTTGAACCAACTGATATATCAATGATTGCAAATAAGGAAGGTATAAAAACTCTTCAGACTTTTTTTAATGAGGACACTTCAAGAAAGATTTCTAATTTATATGGAAAAGCATTTATTATAACCGCTACAAATGTTTTTGCACACACCCCAAATCTTTTTTCTATTATTCAGGGAATAAAAACATTACTCAAAAAAGATGGGGTTTTTATTTCTGAATCTCATTATCTAATAAATCTTTTTAATACCTTGCAATATGATTCAATTTATCACGAACACTTAAAATATTATTCATTAAAATCATTGCAAGAATTATTCAAATTTTATGATTTAGAGATTTTTGATGTTGAATTTATTGATAATTATGGTGGGTCTATTAGAGTCTACACTGCAAGAAGAAATAGATATTCAATAAAAAGTTCCGTAAAAAATTGTCTAAAAAATGAAGAAAATTTTTTTAAAAACCCAAAGAATGTTTTAAAACAATTTTATGAAAAAACAAAAGATAATAAAGAAACTATTCTTGAAATTATTAAAAAATATAAAAAAGAAAATAAAAAGGTAATAGGTATTGGTTGTCCAGGAAGATGTAGTACTTTTTTAAATTATTGCAAAATAAATAAAAAAAAGATGTCATATATTGCAGAGCAAGAATCTTCTTTAAAGATTGAAAAATTTTTGCCAGGAATGAGAATTCCAATTATAGATGAAAAAGAAATGTTTGAAAATCCTCCAGATCTTGCAATAATGCTATCGTGGCATTATGCGAAAGATATAATTGCAATTCTTAGAAAAAAAGGTTTTAAATCAAAAATTTTAGTTCCACTCCCAAAACCAAAGTTTTATTAATTGTACAAAGTAGGAATCATAGGATTAAATTTTGGTGGGAATGTTCATATTCCTGCATACCTGATGTCTAAGGACTTTGAAATAACTGGCTTATACGAGAATGGTTCAGGAAAGAGTGAATTATTAAAAAGAAAATTTCTTTTAAATTGCAAAATTTACAAAGACTTGGATAAGATGATTAAATCTAAAAGAAATAATTTGATAGATGTTTGTTCTCCAACATTTACACATTCATATTATTTAAAAAAAATATTAAATGAAAAAAAAAATGTGATTTGTGAAAAACCTATGGGAAAGAATTTCTCTGAAATTGATGGAATAGCAATGAAATTTAGAAAAAAAAAATTGCTAAACATAATCAACTATGAATTTAGATATGAACCATTAATGAATCAACTAAAAAAATATATAAAGTGTAATAATAAAATAAAGAAAATAAAAATTGATTGGTTGATAAAATCAAAGAAGAATGATGGATGGAAGGCGGATATATCTAAAGGTGGAGGGGTGGTTAATGAGCTTTTAAGTCATGTCATTGACTATATTTTTTACTTGTTTGATTTGAAGGAAAAAAAATCATTAATTTGTGTGAATAAAAATATATCTATAAATGATTGTAATTTAATCCTAAGAATTAAGAAAATAAAAATTGAAATTAACATTTTAAGATCATTACATATCAAATCTTCAAAGCATTCAATTCATATTGAAAACATTAATTCTTCAGCTAATTTAATTTATTTTCACCCATTTTCTTCGCACGATAAAATCTTAACTATAAAATCATCTAGAAAAAAAAAAGATATAAAAAATATTGAAAAAAAAAAAAATCAAAGACGATAGGATATTATCATTTTATAACCTTCTGGAATCAATAAAAAAAAAAGGATCTTATCAATCAGATTTTAAAAATGGTGAAATGATTAGAAGGTTTTTAGATGGACTGATCTAGTGAAGATTTGTATTGGTGTTCAGGCAAGGTTGTCTTCCAAAAGATTTCCTGGAAAAGTTCTTAAAAAAATAGGAGAAAAAACACTAGTTGATTTTCTTATCGAAAGATTAAGAAAGACCATACTATACGAACACATCTTTCTGCTCACTTCAAAGAATAAATCAGATAATTTGCTAGAGCATCACTGTAAAAAAAAAAATATAAATTTTTTTAGGGGTGATCTAGTTAATGTTTATGATAGATACAGAATCTTTTTAGAACAATATGGTTATGATGCAGTTGTGAGAATTTCAGCTGATAGTCCATTGATGGATTTTGAACTTGTAAATGATATGATTAAATTATTTAAGACTAGAAATATGGATATTTTAACTAATGTTTTTCCTAGGTCTTTTCCCAGAGGACAATCAGTTGAAATTATTTCTTCTAATATAATTAAAACATTGTCTTCCACAAAATTAAGTAGGGATGAGAAGGAACATGTTACAAAATATTTCTATAAGAATTATTCGAAATATAAAATTGTTAACATAAAATGTCCTTATAAACATTCAGATGAGAAGTTATCAATTGATACAATCAATGATTTTCAAAAACTAAGAAATTTCTTAAAGTTTAAAGAAAAAGAAAAAGATTTTAAAATAAGTGATATTCTAAGTTACTGGTAAGATTTTATAATAATGGAAAAATTTAATGTGGGGATAATTGGATTAGGAGTTGGAGAACAACATTTAATCGGCTTCTTAAATTCGAGATTGGTTAATTCAATTTCAATTTGTGATAAAGATAAAAAAAAAATTATGAAAATAAAAAAAAAATATCCAATTGAAAGGATCTATGAAAATGCTGAACTAATGTTAAAGGATAAACAAATCGATATCATTTCCATTGCTTCATATGATGATTGTCATTTCAATCAGATTAGGCTTGCATTAGAGAACAATAAACATGTTTTTTGTGAAAAACCAATTTGTCAAAATTTCAATGAACTAAATGTAATTGAAAAATTATTAAAAAAAAAAAAATTAACAATGACTACCAACACACTTCTTAGATATTCTCCGAGATTTAAGTCTTTGAAAAAGAAAATAGAAGAAAATTATTTTGGAAAAATTTTCTATATGGAACTGGATTATAATTATGGGCGTATCAATAAAATTTATGATGGATGGAGAGGAAAAATTAAAAATTATTCTGTAGTTCTTGGAGGGGGTGTTCATATGATAGATTTGTTATTATGGTTTAAAAAATCATATCCAATTAAAATAAAATCTTTTGCTAATAATATCTGCACTAGCTCTATGAAGAATCATATTAACGATTTTGTTATCTCCTTATTAAAATTCAAAGATAGTAGTATAGTGAAAGTTTGTTCAAATTTTGGTTGTGTGTATCCACATATGCATAGAGTTATGATTTATGGTAGTGACAAAACATTTGAACAATCATATTCATCAGATTTTTTTTTAAAAAAAAAGAAGAATGGTTCAATTACAAAAATTGAAGACTCAACTGATTACCCTGGAATTAAAAAATATGATTTAATTTCAAATTTTCTCAACTCGATTAATAATAAAAAAAAACTTCTAATTTCACAAAATGAAATGTTTGAGACTATGAAACTTTGTCTAGATATTAATAAATCAATTAAACATTAAAGTATGAATATTCCTTTCGGCAAACCACAGATAGATATTAATGAAAAAAAAGCGGTTAACGAAGTTCTTAATGGAACCCAATTAGTTCATGGCTTAAAGTGTAAAAATTTTGAGCAATCATTTATTGATTTTTTAGGAAGTGGATATTCAACAAGTTTATCTTCATGCACAGCAGGTCTGCATTTAGCACTAATTGCCTTAGGAATAAAAAAAGAAGATGAGGTTTTAGTTCCAGCACAATCTCATGTTGCTACAGTTCATTCTGTAGAATATGTTGGAGCAAAACCAAAATTTATTGATTGCGAACTAGAGACTGGCAATATTAATTTAGAACTTCTTGAAAAAAAAATTACAAAAAAAACAAAAGCTCTTACTGTAGTTCATTATCTTGGTATGCCTGTTAACTTAGAAAAGGTTGTCAGTTTTTGTAAGGAAAATAGTTTATTTTTAATTGAAGATTGTGCATTGGCACTAGGATCAAGATTTAAGAAAAAACATGTTGGATTATTTGGTGATATTGGATCATTCTCTTTTTATCCTGTCAAACATATTACAACTGCTGAAGGAGGAATGGTAGTTTCAAAAAAAAAGAACATAATTGAAAAAATAAAAAAATTGAAAGCTTTTGGATACGACAAAACCTTAGAGGAAAGAAAAATTCCAGGTCAATACAATGTTAATTTATTGGGTTATAATTTTAGAATGAATGAATTAGAAGCAGCCATTGGTATAGAACAATTAAAAAAACTTCCTAATTTCATAAAAAAAAGAAGAAAAAATATGAATTATTTTCAAAAACTTCTTAATGATTCAGATTGTCTAAGAATTCTTGATAACAAGAACAGATCAGCTTACAATTCTTATTATTGTTTAACTATAGTTTTAGAAGGAAGATATAGAAAAAAAAGAAATAAAATTCTCATTAAATTGAAGGAAAAGGGTATTGGTTCAAGTATCTATTATCCAGGTCCAATCCCACTTTTCACTTATTATAAAAAGAAATATGGTTTTAAAAAAAAACAATTTCCATGTGCGTCTGTTATCAGTGATAATTCGTTTTCTTTACCATTAGGTCCACATATAAAAGAAAAAGATATTGAATATATGGTTGTAAATTTAAAAAAAATCTTAAAAACTATCTAATGAGTTTTAAAAATAAAAAAATTGCTTTAATTGGCGGTGCTGGATTTATTGGCCATAATCTTGCAATTACTTTGCAAGAACTTGGGGCAAAAGTTTCAATTTTTGATAGTTTGCAAGTTAATAATTTAGGAGAGATTTCTTGCTCAAATATTCCAGTTAATAAAAAATTGTATTTATCTTTTTTAAATGAAAGATTGAATATTCTAAGATCGAACGATATTGATTTACATATAGTAGATGCGCGTGATTATTTTCTACTTACAAAACATTTACAACATTTTCAAGCAGATGTGACAATTTTTTTAGCTGCAGTTGCACATGCTGGAAAAGCAAATAAAGATCCCTACAATACATTTGATCATAGTTTAAGAACACTTGAAAATTGTCTAGATGCTTTAAGAGAAACTAATACACACTTTATTTATTTTTCATCTTCAATGGTTTATGGAAATTTTAAAAAAAAAAAAGTTAGTGAAAAGGATAATTGTAATCCATTGGGTATTTACGGAGCGCTCAAATACTCAGGTGAAAAATTAGTTACAGCATATGGTCAAGTTTTCGATCTAAATTATACAATTATAAGGCCATCAGCATTGTATGGCGAGCGCTGTATTAGTAGAAGAGTTTCCCAAATTTTTATAGAAAATGCTATACAATCTAAAGATTTAGTAATTGACGGTGATGGAAATGAATCGTTAGACTTTACTTATATTGATGACTTAATACAAGGAATAAAACTAGTAATAGAAAAAAAAGAATCATATAGAGAGATCTTTAACTTAACCTATGGTAAATCAGAAAAAATTATAAAGCTTGCTAAATTAATTGCATCTGAGTTTGGTGTTGATATTAAATTTAAAAAAAGAGACAAGTTAATGCCTTTTAGGGGGACACTAGATATAAGTGAGGCAAAAAAAAAATTGGGGTATAAACCTAATTATAATATCAATGTAGGCATAAAGAAGTATATCGAATGGTATAAGACAAAAAAATGAAATATGAAATTTTAAAAGATCAATGGTTAACAGGTGTTTTAAAAAAAAATTGTTATAATTTAAAAATACAAGGAAAATTTGAAAATAAAAAAATTGATTTACCAAAAGGTTTTATTACTTGTAAGCTAGATTCAAATGAATTTTCAAAGTCAATTTTTTTACAAAAACATAATTTTTGTTGTATTGATTTTCCAATAACATTTTCACTTGATGGCAACCAAAAACTAGACGATATAAATTGTAGAATGTCAAATAAAAATGATCTTTTATCTGTCCTTAATCTGTCAAAATTTATCACAAACTCAAGATTTCATATTGATAAAAATTTTAGCAAAAAAGAAGCAAAACTGGTCAAATATAAATGGGTTGAAAATTTTTTTCTAGGTAATAGAGGTACTGGCTTAGTAGTTTATGAATTTCGAGAGAAAATTAGAGGGTTTTTACTTTATATTTTAAATAAAGGGCAGGCTACAATTGATCTTATTGTAGTTGACCCTCTTTATAGAAAAAAACAAGTTGCATCAAATATGATAGGATATCTATTAAAAGAAAATACCTGCAAATATTTATCAGCATCAACTCAAGCTTCTAATATAGGTGCTCAAAATTTTTATTGTAAAATAGGATTTAAGTACAAAAAAAGTTCAATTGTACTTCATAGAAATGAATTTTAAATTAGACTTAAAAAAAAAAGTTTTTATTATTGCTGAAATTGGGAATAATCACGAAGGCTCCTTAGAGAATGCTAAAAAGATGATTGACCAAGCTAAAAAAGCTGGTGCAGATTGTGTAAAATTTCAAACCATTAAACCTGAAGAACTTGTAGTTCAAAGCGATTTAAAAAGAATAAACTTATTGAAAAAGTTTGAATTAAAAAAGGATGATTTTATTGAACTTTATAAATATGCAAAAAAAAAAAAAATATTTTTCATTTCAACACCCTTTTATATAGATTCAATAAAATGGCTTTCAAAAAAAGTTTGTGCCTTTAAAGTTGCCTCTGGTGATTTTACTTTCTACCCACTTATAAAAAAATTATTCCATTATAAAAAACCAATTTTCATATCCACAGGGATGGCAACTCAATCGGAAATTATTAATTTTGTTAACTACTTTAAAAATGAAATAAAAAATTTTAAAAAACCATTTTGTTTAATGTATTGTATTTCTGATTATCCGGCCAAAAAAGAAAATGTTAACCTAAATTCAATTAGATTTTTATCTCGTTATTGTGATTTTGCTGGTTATTCTGATCATACACTAGGAATAGATTCTGCTATTGAATCCATATATTTTGGAGCAAGGATTATTGAGAAACATTTTACTTTAAATAAAAATTTTTCTAATTTTAGAGATCATCAGATTTCACTGAATTTTAATGAGTTTAAAGAAATGGTAAAAAAAATAAGAGAAATTGAAAAAAAACTTTTATTTTTTGGAAAAAAGAATTCTATTAATGAAATAGAAAATAAAAAACTATATAGAAGAGGAATTTATGCAAAAAAGAAGATTCCAAAAGGTAAAAAAGTTAAAATAGATGATTTGACTTTTTTAAGACCACAAAAAAATGGTATGAGTGCGTCAAAAGTTGACCTGTTGATTAATAAAATTTCTTTGAGAACAATTAATAAAGGTGAGTTAATTAATATAAAAATGATTAGTAATTAAATGTGTGGTATTGCAGGTTATTTTGGCAAAGATCTGATTGAAGAAAAGAATATCAAAGATTGCCGTAAATTAATGCGGAGAAGGGGTCCGGATGCATTTGGTTCATTCAAAAAAAATGGAAAAATTAATTTGGTATTGCTTCATAGTAGATTAAGCATAATTGATACGAGTAATAAGTCCAATCAACCCTTTTGTGATGAATTTGATAATGCTATATCATTTAATGGTGAAATTTATAATTATCTAGAACTAAAAAAAAAATTAAAGAAAACAATAAATTTTAAAACTACGGGTGATACCGAAGTATTATTTAATTTGTTAAAGAATTTTGGAATTGAATCTATTAATCAATGTGAAGGAATGTGGGGTGTTGCCTATTATGATGATAAAAAAAAAAAACTTTATTTGTCCAGAGACAGGTTTGGTGAGAAACCACTTTTTTTTCATAAAAATGATAGTGGTATTTTTTTTGGGTCAGAGATAAAATTCATTTTTGCATTGATGGGCAGAAAGTTATCAATAAATTTTAATCAAATTAAAAGATACTTAGTAAATGGCTATAAATCTATTTATAAGGGAAATGAAACTTTTTTTGAAGATTTAAATGAGGTTAAAAATGGTTATGTATACGAAATAGATGAGGAATTAGGCCTTAAGAAAAAAAAGTATTGGCAACCAAAATTCGATAATTATAACGAAAAATTATCTTATAATGAGATTGTTGAGCATACTCTATATCTTCTAAAGGAATCCGTTAAACTTCGTCTGAGATCCGATGTTCCAATAGCCTTTTGTTTAAGTGGAGGGATTGATTCTAATGCACTTATCTCCATTTCAAAAAAATGTTTTGGTTATGATGTTAATGGTTTTTCTATTATCAATGATGATGAAAGATACGAAGAGCTTGAAATGATTAATCACTCCGAGAAAAATATGAAAATAAATGTTTCAAGAATAAATTTAACAAAAAAAAAATTCATTCAAAATTTAAATGAGCAGATTAATTATCACGACTCACCAATCTTAACAATCACATACTATGCTCAATGGCGTTTGATGAAAGAAATTAGTGACAAGGGTTTTAAGGTTTCAATCAGTGGTACAGGTGCTGACGAAATATTTAGTGGATATTATGATCATCATAACGCATACCTTCACTTTATGAAAAATAACTACAACAAAAAATATAAAGATAGCCTGAAAAATTGGAAAGAGAAAATTGGAAAGTATATTAGAAACCCATTTCTAAAAGATCCAGATTTTTTTTTTCAAAAGGAAAATAAAAAACATATTTATTTAAATAGAGATTTTTTTGTAGATCTTTTAAATGATTCCTTTAATGAAGGTTTTAAAGAAAATGTGTACTCAAAAATTTTATTGAGAAATAGGATGGCAAATGAAATGTTTCACGAATCTGTACCTGTAATTTTGCACGAGGATGATTTAAATTCAATGTACTATTCAGTTGAAAATAGATCACCATTTTTAGATTCAAAATTGTATGACTTCAGCTTAACTATCCCAACTCAATTTTTGGTAAAGGAGGGTCTTGCAAAGACAATATTAAGAGATGCTGTAAAAAATATTGCACCTGAAAAGATTATAAAAAATCCAAGAAAGGTTGGTTTTAATGCACCGTTAAACAATTTCATTGACTTTGAAAAAAAAGAAATTAAGTCCTTTCTTCTTGAAGACAGCGATATTTATCGATTAGTAAATAAAGATAAGGTATCAAAAGTTTTTAGCAATAATTTGACAAATAGTTTCAGCAAGTTTTTATTTAATTTTATAAATGCAAAGTTATTTATTGAAAATTTTCAATGATTAAATGGTGTAAAAACTGTGTGCTTCCAAATACTCGACCTAATCTAAAAATAGGTGTCGATGGAGTTTGTAATGCCTGCATACAGTCACAAAAAAAAATAGTTATTAATTGGATGGATAGAGAAATTCAATTTAAAGATCTAGTAAAAAAAGTTAAAAAAAAAAATAATATTTATGACTGTATAATCCCTGTCAGTGGCGGCAAAGATAGTACATGGCAGGTCATTAAATGTTTAGAGTATGATTTAAGACCGTTGGCAATAACATGGAAAACACCAGAAAGAACAAAAATTGGGGAAAAAAATCTAAAAAATTTAATTAGTCTTGGGGTAGACCATATAGATTTTACTATAAATCCTAAAGTTGAATCAAAATTAATGTATAATTCTTTTAAAAAATTTGGTACGCCTCTAATTCCAATGCATCTTGCCATATATAATCTACCAGTAAGGATTGCTCAGTTTTTTGGAGTATCATTAATTGTTTGGGGAGAGAATTCAGCGTTTGAATATGGAGGTAAAAAAAAAGGTTTTGAAAGATATATAAATTCAAACTGGATAAAAAACTATGGTGCAACAAATGGGACAGAAATGAAAGATTGGATAAGTTCGGATTTGACTGAAAAAGCTTTATCACCTTACTCAATGTTTATTGATGAAAAAAAAATACAAACAAAAACCTCAGGGATATTTTTAGGATATTTTTTTAAATGGGATCCAGTAGAAATAAAAAAAATCTCCCAAAATAATGGGTTTAAATATGACAAAAAATATAAAAAAACTGGATTTTATGAATTTGCTGATATAGATGATAATCTAATATCCATTCATCATTGGTTGAAATGGTTCAAATTTGGATTTACCAGAACCTTTGATAACCTTTCAATTGAGATTAGGAATAAACGTTTAAGTAGGCCAAAAGCAATAAAAATTATTAAAAAGCTAGGAAATGAAACTCCTTTTAATGATATAAGAAAATTTTGCCAATTTCTTAAAATAAAAAAAAAAGAGTTTAATGAAATAGTTGAATTTCATAGAAATCCAAAAATATGGAGAAAAAATGATGGAATATGGAAAATTAAGAATTTTTTAATCGATGATTGGGAGTGGGAATGAAAACTTTTTTAAAAAAAAAACCTCGAGAATTTGAGGTTGGTAATACTAAAAAATTTAAGATAAGAGATTTTGGAAAAATTTTACTTGGATCAAATGAACAAATTACATTAATCACTAATAATAAAGCAGAATATGATCTTACAAAAAAAAGCTGGGGTTTCTATGCTACCCCTTCATTAAATGGCAGGCTCAAAAATTTTGGATTGCGTGGAGTTTTAATTAAAAATATTGTAACAAAGAGATTTTTTGTTTTTTTAGTCGAAAAAGGAAAAGAAAAATTATTTTCTAAATATATAGAAGAAGAAAAGCTAGAAATAATTCTTTGGCTTGATGATGAAAAAAAATTGAATAAACTATGAAAATCATAAATTTTTAACTCCTCAGATTTATATTATTTGCTATATATGAAATTCAAATTTTTAAAATATGATCCTGTTCCATATTCTAACAAAACCATTTATGATAAGGATTCATCTTACTCTAAACAAATAATGCTTCTTGATGTTGAGGCAAAATTTGAGTTTTTAGAAAAATTTAGTAAAGATCATTATCACTCTTATCCTCTGTGTTCGGATGATCATATTTTGCATTGTGGAGGTTACTTAGATAAAATTTTAAAATGGAGAGATAAAAAGCTTTTTAATTATTTAAAAAAAAATGGTTTAAGTAAAAAGTCATTTTCAACGGATAAGTTTAAAATTCTTCAAACGAGAAGTCCTCAGATTGATCTTCTAATTTCAAATCTATTTAAATATTTTTACTCTAAAAATAAATTTTCATCTAGAATCAAGTTTTTTGATCATGGTTGTTCTGTATCTGAACATTTGGACTTGTTAAAAGTAATGATTGAAATAATTTTCAAAGGTAAATTCAGTATTGAGGATATAATTGACTATACTGGAATGGATCATTCCTCTTTGTGTTTAATGGCTTCAAGACTTTTTCATGAAACTTTTGACAAAAAGTTTTATAATCTGATTTGTAGTGAAGGTAGTAATTTAAATTTTAAGGAAAATCATTTTGATATCTCATTGTCTGTCGGTATTTGCAATCATATTAAAGAGCCAATCACAACCTTAAAAAATCTTCTTAAATCAACAAAATTTTTTTCTGTATTAGCATTATGGGTTACAAATAAAAAAAAAGGTTTTTGGAGAATTTCTCATGGGCAAGCGCCTTTTTATTTCTTTTCAAGGTATGATTTAGATAAAATTTTAGCATCACTTAATGTTGGAAGTTTATTTTTTTCTGAATTTATTCATGATAAAGATAGTAGTCAGATGAAATCATATGTGGGAATTAGCGAGGAGCAACTAGAAGAGACAGGTTGTTATCATATAGTTTTTTCTAAAGTAAAAGACTGCAAATTTGTAAACAATTTAAATAAACTAGCTTAATGAAAAATTTGAAACAACTTTTATGGAGTGCAGGAAAGTTTGTTTATCAGAAGGGTTCTAAAGATCCCCTTTTGTTTATGCCATTACAGGATTTTTTAAGATTGACAACTGAAGAACTATGTTATCTTGTTTTGTTAAGGGGGCAGCAAGAAAGTAATTATGCAGAAAAAATTGAAGGTGCAGATATATTTTTTTGGATAAAAAGAAACTCTGTTGAAGAAATTGCAAATTTAATAAAACAAATTTTATTAAATAATAATAAAATAAATAATCTTTTAGAATTTTATTCAGGGATAGGTCTTTTGTATGAAAAATTAAAATATTTTAAGAAAAAAAAATTTTTAAAGGAGAACTTTAAATACTTAGCTTTTGATAATAAGGATTATATTTCTAGATTTGAATCAATTCATCAAGATAATTATCTAAATTACACGATTATAAAAAAATCTCCATTAGAGAAAATAAAAAAAAAAGAAATATTAAAAGTATTTAATTTAGATAGTTTAATTAAAAGAAATAACAAAGAAAAAATTGAAATTTCTAGATTTTTCAATTCGTTACAAACTAATAGTATTTTCAAGATGAGAGTTAATTTTGGTAATAAAGATCAAAGAAGGACTACTGTTGATCAAAGAGTTGTTTTGATCCCATCCATAAAAAAAATTTGTAAAATTTTTTCAAAAAGTAAAATAAAATACAAATATAAATTTTTTAAAAAATTTGATGATGATTATTTTTTGCCAGAGGACAAAATCTCCTCGACTGGAATGTTAATAATATATAATTCAGAAAATGAATTTCATATGGATGACTATAAAGAATTTAATCATCAGAATATTGATTTAATAAAAGAATAATCTGAAGAAAATGTTAATTTTCACTACATCATTCAAACACTTTACTGAGGAAGTAAAGATTCCATTCCATAATTCATTTCAAATGAATTTTAATTATGGAAACGATGGGGATTTTAAGTATCTACCAGAAAGAGATGAATTTAATTCAATCTTAAAGAATTATAATTCACAAGAATTTGAACATTTAATGAAAATACACCCCAGACGCAAAGTTTTATTTAGTCCGCGTTTTGATTTATCAATATTGAATTCAAAAAGAAATTTTATTTTTTTAGTTTTCATTCAAGATCCAATAAATAAAATTATTTGCGATTATGAATATCTGTCTTCTTCACAGAAGAATTTCCAAATTGAGGTGAAAAGAATGAGTTTGAAATTGTATATTAAAAAAATACTAGAAAATAAATTGTGGAAAAATAATAATGAGCATAGAAATTTATTTGAAAAACAAATTGACTTTTTGTTTTATAATACAAACCAAATAATAAAAAAAAATAAAATTAAATTCTTAAATGAAAAGATTGCCAACGGAAATTTAATATTATTACCTATTGAGAATTTTTTTGATTGTGCTTTTTTTCTAAAAATTAAATATAAAGATTATTTCCCTCAAATTTATGACAATGATTTCAAATTCAATAATTTTAAAAAAAAAAGAGAGGATATTTCATCAGATTTGTTGAAAACTATAAAAAAGAAATTTCAAGATGATTTTTATATATATGAAGAATCAAAAAATAGATTATTTAAGGAAATAAATTTTTTTTCAAATAAAAAAGTTTATAGAGAATTAAAAGCTGAGATTAAATTTCAAAATATTTACAGTTTTTATCATAAAATTGTAAATAAATTTTTCGCTTATTTAATTACATTTTTTATGTTATTTTTGAGACCATTTCTTAAAAGATATTTTAGGTAAAAAAGAGAATTCAGTGTTAAAATTTAGACAATATTCCAACGATGATCTTGATCAGCATTTAAGGAATTTGGAAATTTTTGGTTATACAGTTGTTAAAAATTATATTGATAAGAAAAATGTTGCTAACCTAAAAGCAAAAACTGAAGATTACTTTAAAATTTACAAAAAAAAAATAATTAATGATGATGTAAAAAATTTGTCTGAGGATAGGTGTATTCATAACTTACAGAACCTTGATGTTAACTATATAGAATTGTTATCTTCCCCATTTATTGAAAAAATTCTTAAAAAAAAACTTAATGATAAATATCATGGAGCATTGCCCTCAGACTATCCTAATTATAATCTAAGTAATTACACAGCAAGGTCAGCTATAAATGGATTGGAATTACATATCGACTCATTTATCCCAAGTTCAGGAGGATTGACATGGAGTTTGCAAGTAGCATTTATGGTTGATAATCAAACCATAGATAATGGTTGCAGCATTGTAGTCCCCGGATCTCATAAATCAGATAAGTATAGTGATAGAAAATTTGAAAATATAAAACCAATCGAATCTGAAGCTGGAGATGTTGTGATTTGGGATAGTAGGATTTGGCATGGCAATCTAAGGAACAATTCTGGTGCTTCAAGGTGGGCATTGTTTGCAACAGTAGTTTGTTGGTGGGTTAGACCAAACTTTGATGTATCAAGAGGACTACCAAATAAAATTTATAAAAAGCTTAACGATCGTCAAAAAATATTGTTAGGATTTTGTAATATTTCACCATCAACGGAATTTGAAAGGTTTCATACAAAAAAAGGAACCAACTTTTTGAAATCTAATGTTAAAGACTTTTTTTAACTGAAATTTATTAATGATTCATTATTACGATTGCCCACTCTGTAAATCAAAAAAAATAAGAGTGAAATTTACTTATACTAAGAAACCAAAATTTGAAACAGATTTTGATTTTTGTAAACAAGATTATTATAGAGAATTCTGGGAATGTGAAAGCTGCAGTCATATGATGTCAGTGATGAAATTTGACTATAAAAAATTCTATCAAGGAGAATATAGTAATTCAACATATGGAAAAAAAATGGAGTCAGTATTTGAAAGAATCATCACCCTACCCAAGTCAAAATCTGACAATGAAAAAAGATTTAATTTTTTAAAAAACCAAGCGGAATTTTTTTTTGGTAAGAATTACAAACCTAAACTTTTGGATGTAGGTTCAGGGATAGGCGTTTTTCCATGGCGAGTAAAAAAAGAAGGATGGGATATAATTGCACTAGATCCTGATAAAAATCATACTGATCATATCAGAAGAAAAGTTAACCTTGAATGTGTTAATGATGATTTTATGAATTTTAATCCAAAAGAAAAATACGAAATAATTACTTTTAATAAAGTATTAGAACATATTTTAAATCCTATGAAGATGTTAAAAAAGGCGAGAAAAAATTTAAAAAATAAAGGCTTTATTTATATAGAGGTTCCAAGTGTTGAAGCCGCTAAATCAGGTTTTGAAAGAGAAGAATTTTTTATAGAACATCTCCATGTTTTTTCAAAGGAGTCACTAAACTTTTTAATCAAAAAGTGTGAGTTAAAAAATTTAATTACAAAATTTGAAATTGAACCTAGCGGAAAGTTTACATTAAGGGGAATTGCAGTCAAAAACTAGTTTTAAAATATTTAAAATCAAAAATGAAAAAAAAAGAAATTATATTTTCAATTTTAACAATTTTTCTGTCAATTTTTTTCACTCTTTTAATATTAGAAATGGTTTTGAGAATTGCAGTTATTAATCCTAATTTAAAAGTAAGAATATTTCCAACAAATGTAGGTTGGAAAGAAGAAGATTTTAGAAAATTACATCAGGAGATTGAGGCTAAGCAGTGGCGCCTAAAAAAAGTAAAAGATTTTATTCATAAAAGTGATGTTAATGAATTTGAATACATAATTAATACATATAAATGTTTAGGTATCTATGTGAGATCCAAATGTAAAATCAACAATCCTGTGGCATTTCATTACGGTGATAGTATGACATTTGGTTATGGTTTGCCAGTAGAACAAACTTGGACATATTTATTTGATAAAGGAAATGGTAGACACATAAACTTTGGTGTACCCGGCGATAATATATTGCATATGTTAGATAAATCTATTGCTCAATTAAGATCTAAGAAATTAAAAAAACATCCTAAGAGTATAATTTTTTATTCCTTCTTAGGAAATGATATTAATGAGGCAATGTTATATTTAAGAGAAGGATTTGACATACCATTTAATATTGGGCAATTGCCATTTGATCCTGATGCAGCATATTCTCATAAAATTTTAGTAAGAATATACCATAAGTATCTAAATTTTTATGTAAAGCTTAAGAAGAAGATAGTTTTAGTTGATGTAATAGGTAATTGGACTAGATTCTTGTTAGCTGAGCAATTGCCAAATGGTTATCATTACATACCTCAGGTAATAAGACGATTTGACAGTTCTCAGGAAAACACATTTCTTTATCAAGAAGAACATATGAAGTATGTTGGTGAAGCAATGAAATCTAGATTAAAAAAACTTAAAGAATATTATAACGGAAAAGTTATTATTATTTTTTTTCCGCCCAAAGGTATCTACAAGTTGAGAAATGATTTATCGTTATGGAAAAAGAGAGTTAATCAATTATCAGTTTTAGAAAATGAATTAAACATAATATACATAGATTTTTTAGATTTTACTGAATGGGACAATTTCTTAGCTTTATACTTTAAAGTTGATAGTCATTTAAATGCAATTGGTCATAAAAAAATGAAAGAAATAATTTCAAAATTTATTGAGTAATGGAGTAAATATCATATTCAAAAGTAAAGCTGATACATTATCACTAATTAAAAATAAAATTAGGAAATCAAAAGTTCCCAAATTTTTAATTTTAAAATTTATTGATTGGAAAGAAAATCAAAAAGATTGTTTGCAGGAAATTCAGTATAATTTTAGTGATTGTAACTTAATTGTAAGATCATCAACAAAGGAAGAGGATAGTAATTTAAATTCTTTTGCTGGCTTTTTTGATTCAGTATCTTGTGTAAGTTTAGATGATGAAAATTTAATTATTAATTCTATTAATAAAGTTTTTCATAGTTATCAAAAAATTAAATTAAGACCAAATTCACAAATAATAATTCAGGAAATGATAGAAAATGTTTCAATGAGTGGGGTGGTTTTTACAAGAGATATTAATACAGGATCTCCATATTATATAATTAATTACGATGATGAAACAGGTCGAACCGATACGATAACTGCAGGAATGAACTACAATAATAGATCCTTGTATATCTTAAGGGGTGAAGAAAAATCATTAAGATCAAAAAGGTTCATAAATTTGATGAAGAGTGTCAAAGAATTAGAGAAATTTTTTAATACTGACGCAATAGATCTAGAATTTGCTCTTGATAACAAAAATAAAGTTTTTATTTTTCAGATTCGTCAACTTACAACTTCAAAAAAGTGGGATAAAAATTTAAATAAAAAAATAAAATATGAAACTAAATCTATAGAAAGTTTTTTAGAAAATAAATTTGGAAGTTTGAAAAATATTTATGGAACAAAGAGTATTTTCGGGCAAATGCCTGATTGGAATCCAGTAGAAATGATTGGGAGATCTCCAAAAAAACTTGCTTTATCATTATATAAATATTTGATTACTGATCAAGTATGGAGAGAGGCTAGGTCAGAAATGGGTTATAATGTTCCAATTGGAATGCCTTTAATGATTTCTCTCGCAGGTGTGCCTTACATAGATTGTCGACTTAGTTTTAATTCTTTTTTGCCAGCAGATTTAGACAGTAGAATTTGTGATAAAATAGTTAATGCTTGGCTTTCTCGCCTTGAAGAAAATCAACACCTGCATGATAAGATTGAATTTGAAGTTGTAACTGCTGAGTTTTCTTTTAATTTTGATGAAAAAATTCAATCAACTATTCCAAATATCCTATCTAAAAATGAATTGAATGAGTTTAAAACTAGCTTATGGAAATTGACTAAGGATATAGTTATGGATAAAAAAGGAAAAATAGATGAACAACTTAAAAAAATTGATATTTTACAAAAAAAAAATGAAAGACTGTTTCTTAAAGATAATTTTGATTTAAATGTTTTTGTAGGTCTTTTGGAGGACTGTAAGACCTTCGGCACTTTGCCGTTTTCAATTTTAGCCAGGCATGCTTTCATTTCTCAATCATTGTTGAAATCCTTGGTATCAAAAAAAATCATTTCACTAGAAGAATATGATTTATTTTTTAATAATATTAAAACTGTAGCTAGTGATATAATTGAGGATGCAGATAAGTTTGTTAATGGTTACTTGAAATATTCAGATTTTACAAAAAAATATGGTCACCTGAGACCTGGTACTTATGATATTTTATCCAAGCGTTATGATGAAATAAGTACTCTTTTTTCAACAAATAAAAAAAACTTTGAAAAGAAAATATATAAAAAAATTAAGTTTAGTAATCAAACAATGAACAGAATACAAAGTGAATTGAACCGTGTAAAATTTGATATGACTGCAGACGATTTAATTAATTATTTTGAACGTTCAATCAAGTCTAGAGAATATGCAAAATTTGTTTTTAGTAAAAATATAAGTGATGCGCTGAAATGTATACAAAAATTTGGTGAAAAATTTAAAATACTAGTAGATGATCTTTCTCATATTCCACTTTCAGTTTTTTTCAATGTGATAACAGAAAATAACGATGTTTCCCTGAAAAAATTCCTTTTGTCTAAATCTAAGATTAATAAAGAAAAACATATGTTAACTTCATCAATTCATTTGCCTTATTTAATATGCAATAAAAGAGATGTATCAGTGATTCCCTTGCTTATCAATAGACCAAATTTTATTACAAGAGAAATTTTAAGTGCAAAAATAGTTGTGCTTAAAGATAACGATTTTAAAATTCCAAAAATTGATAATAAAATTGCTGTTTTGGAAAGAGCTGACCCTGGATATGATTGGATATTTTCAAAAAATATTAAAGGTTTAATAACAAAATATGGAGGAAGTAATTCCCACATGGCGATTAGATGTGCTGAGTTTAATATTCCAGCAGCTATTGGTTGTGGAGATCAGATTTATGAAAGAGTAATAAAATCTAAACAAGTTGAAATTAATTGTTTAGAGGGTAAAGTTCAACCTATTTTGTAGAATGAAAATTTTAATTTCGCAAAATATATCTACTATCAAGTCTTATAAGGAAAAAATAAACTATTTAAGTTATGAATGGACAGACTTTTTTGCTAAGAACCGACCAGATATAAAATTGATAGCTATTCCTAATAATCCAAAAATTGTGAATAAATACTATAAATGTTTTAACCCCGATGGTTTAATATTATCTAATGGAAATGATATTGGAGAGTTTTCTGAAAGAGAGAAAACGGAGTCTATTCTTGTCAGAAAATTTCTTGCTGAAAAAAAACCTATTCTTGGTACATGCAGAGGTCACCAATTCTTAAATTATTATTTTAATGGGCATATTCCAGAAAGATTAGAAAATAATTTGAAAAAAAATCATAGGAATAATAATCATTCTATAGAAATTTGTGACAAAAAATTTAATTTTTTGAATCAAAAAAAAATTATGGTTAACAGCTATCATAATTTTGGAATTTTTAAAAAAAACCTATCAAAAAATTTTAAGGTTTTTGCAATTGGTGAGGAGGATATTGTTGAGGGAATATATGACAAGAAACGAAATATTTATGGGGTTCAGTGGCATATTGAGAGAAAAAGTTCATCTAAAAAGTTCAATTTGAGATTGTTAAATGAAATCTTCAAGAAAAAATAATAATGTTAAGGGTTTGATATTAGCAGCTGGAAGAGGATCAAGGCTCAAAGATTTAACAATGAAAACCCCCAAATGCTTTGTTAAAATATCAGGAAAAACTTTAATAGATTACCAAATTGAGGCATTAAAGAAATCTGGAATTAAAGATATAGCAATTGTAACCGGATATCTTCACAAACATTTTGAAAATATAAAATCGAAAAAATTTTTCAATGAAAAATGGAAAACTACGAATATGGTGTATTCAATGCTTTGTGCTCAAGACTGGTTTGATAAGGATATAATCGTTAGTTATTCCGATATTATATTTCCATATAAAATTGTAAAAAAAATTGTTTCTAGTAAGGAAGATTTTGTAATTGTAGCAGATTTAAATTGGAAGGAATTGTGGAAAAAAAGATTTAAAAATCCTTTTAATGATGCGGAAACATTAAAAATGCATAATAATTATTTAACTGAAATTGGAAAAAGAACTAATTCTTACAAAAATATTGAAGCTCAATTTATTGGTTTGTTTAAGGTTAGTTGTAATGGATTTAAAATTATTTCAGATATGATTAAGAAAAAAATAATTTCAAATAACTATGATTTTACTCAAACTCTTCAAAAGATAATTAATCAAAATCACAAGGTAAAAGTTGTGTTGTTAAATGAGAAGTGGTTTGAAATAGATAACATCAAAGATATGGTTATTGCTGAAGATCACTTTAGTAATTTGAAGATAAGATGATTATTTGGTTGGTTGGATTATCTAGCTCAGGCAAAACCACCATTGGTAAAAAGATTTTCAAATTTTGGAAAAGTCAAGATAAAGCTACGGTTTTTATTGATGGTGATGAAATAAGAAAAATTTTTTCAAACAAAAATAATGATAATTATAATATCAATGGCAGAAAAAAAAATGCAGAGAGAATCAGAGACTTATGTATTCTTCTGGATAAAAATGATATAAATGCTGTTGTTTCAGTATTGTCAATTTTCCCTGAAATGTTAATTTGGAACAGAAAAAATTTTAAAAACTATTTTGAGGTATTTCTCAATCCAACATTTGAGACTTTGCTGAGCAGAGATGTAAAAGGTTTATATAAAAGTGCAATTGAAAAAAAAACTAAAAATGTTGTTGGCATTGACATTGATTTTAATCCTCCAAAATCGCCTGATTTAATCCTAAATCAAGAAGGAAAATTTAGAAGTATAGAAAACTGTGTGAATGAAATATTAATTGAGACAGGTTTAAAAAAAAAATGAGAAAGTTATGAAAGAATTAGTTTTTATTAATACCCACCCACCTCGTGTTGGAGGTGGTTGTTTGTTGCTTGTAATGCTAGGAATTCAAACAAAAAAGACAGTTTATGATGGAATGATTTTTCAATCAAAGAAAGAACTGTTAACTGAAAAAGAAGTAAAAAAATTTTTAAAAATTAATCCAACAAAATTCTTTATTTCAAGTCATAGAATAACTATGGAAGTTCCGTTGAATGATGAAAATGTTAAGGTTATTTCTTTTGTTAGAAATCCTGTGAACAAAATCAGGTCACATTATTTATGGTCAAGAAAAGTAAAAGCTGATGATGAGTTTCCCGAAGCAAGAGAAATGTCTTTTGAGAGTTTTGTAGATAAATTTGTTAGAGGAAAATCAAATTCGAGAGTGGAAACACTTTTAAGTTCTTTTATGATAAAACAAGAAAATTTTTTTTTTCCAAATTATAAAAATAAAAATAAAAGTAGACTAATAGAAGAAATGATAAGTAAAAATAAACTACTGCTTTTTCCAGTTGAGGAGTTCAATTCGGCATGTGTTTTATTAGAAAGAATGTTCCCTAAATTTTTTACAGATTTAAGTTTTACTTTAGATTCTAATTGGACAACGAAAAGAAAACTTATAAAGAAAAAACTTTTAGAATCTTTTAGTAAATCTGAGAGTATTCAGGATGACCATAAATTATGGAATAGATCATTAACTTTTTTAAAAGAAAATATAAACAAATACTTTGATGATGAAAAAGATTTCCAAGACTCATTATTAAATTTTAAAAAAAGATGTCTAAAAAAAAAGATTGGGCAAATACAAGGTAATATTATAAATAAAATTTCCCTTGTTTTAACAAAATTTACCATAAAAATATGGAAGTTTTTTTAAAAAAAATAAAAAATTTATTAAATGAACTATAGTTCTGAAGACTTAGAAAAGGGTATTAAAAAACTAGGTTTGAGTAAAGGTGACTTGGTTTATGTTCCAAGTGCTTTTTTTTCACTTGGTTTGTTAAGTGACTGCAACTCAAAAAATATACCTGCTAAAATTTTTAGTATTATTGAATCAATCGTTACAAAAACTGGGACAATATGTGTTCCTGCTGCATACGAAGATTATGCAAGACTTGGAAAACCTTATGATTGTGCAAAAAGTCCAGTTGACAAATCTCAAGGACTTTTTAGTGAATATGTTGCTAAACTACCAAAATCTTTTAGAACTTTTAGTCCAATGAATGGTGTGGCGGGTGTTGGACCTTTAAGTAAGGAGATTTGTCACACTTATGTTGCAAACTCTTCAGGAGAAGGTTCTGCATGGCAGAAATTACATAAATACAATTCAAAATTTTTATTTGTTGGAATAAGGCCTAATCAAGCACTAAATTTTATATATTATATTCAACAAAGATTTGGTGTTCCGCATCTTTATAATAAAATTTATGACACACCAATTTTTGAGAAAAATAAAAAAATTAATCTTAAAGTGACAGCTTTTGTAAGATATTTGAATCCAGAATTTAAGATTATAGAAGATGCACTGAAGTTTGAAAAATCTTTGTTTGCTGATGGAATCATAAAAACTGTGAGAGTAGGAAAAGGTAAAATTTATATGATAGACTCAGCAAAAGAGTTATACGATAAAGCCATAGAAAAGTTACAAAAAAATATTTTTTATTTTCTTAAAAATAAACCATATTTTAAAAAAGGTATAATTCCAATGGATGGAAAAACAGGAAAAATCAAAACTGACAAGCAAAGATTTGGTCAATAATATGACTTTGAAAAATGATAGAATAAATTTAGGTGTAAGAAATATTGTATTAAATTGCGGTAATCTAAAAAAGAATGAGAGAGTTTGTTTGATTTATGACAAAAAAACTGAAGATTTGATCCCCTTATTTTTGAATTGGATAAAAAAAAGAAGTAGTTGTTTTAAAATAGTAAAAGAAGATGGACTTATTATGCATGGTTCAGAACCAAGTATGAAAACAGCTTATATGATGAAAAATAGCGATCTAATTTTTGCCTTAACATCTTTTTCAATTGCACATACTAATGCAAGAATAAATGCAAGTATCGCAGGAGCAAGGTTTTTAAGTCTTCCAGAATATTCTTTAGATCTTATTCAGGATAATTCAATTACTCAAAATTTTAAAAAATGTTTTGTAAATGTTAGAAAAATGACAAAAATTTTATCTCTTGGTAATAAAGTTAAGGTTTTATCAGATAAGGGAACCAATATAGATCTAGATATAAAAGGTCGTTTTGCTAATTGTTGCCCAGGATATGTTTGCAAACCTGGTGATCTGAGTTCTCCTCCAGATGTAGAATCAAATATTTCACCATGCGAATTTAAATCTAATGGAAAGATTATTGTTGATGGTTCAATTCCCCATCCATCTGTTGGTCTTTTAAATGAAAATGTTGAATTAAGTGTAGAAGATGGTTTTATAACGAAAATTAAGACTGGGGTTTTCTTAGAAAAAAAAATAAAATCAATTTTCAATTCTGTACCAATAAAAAAAACAAAGATTTTAGCAGAATGTGGAATTGGTTTTAATCCAAAAGCAAAATTAAAGGGCTATATGCTAATTGACGAAGGGGCATTTGGAACTATGCATTTTGGTTTTGGTTCAAATATCACGGTTGGGGGATTGAATGATGTTCCTTTTCACCTTGATTTTGTTTTAAAAAGACCAAGTATGTTTGTTGATGATGAGCTAGTTATTAAAAAAGGAAAACCAGTTTTTTAGTAGAATGAAAAAAATATTTGAGGATATAGTTTTTTTTTATCAAGGAGATGATCGTTGGCTGATTTACAATGTTTTTAACAGACAAAATATTTTAGTTGAGTCAGATGGTCTAAAGATTTTTTCAAAATATCTTAATGGAAAAGATGTTAGTGAGACGGAACTAAACATTTGGGATTCCTATGAATTTTTAAATGTTGATGGTTTGCTCAAAGATCCATCATGTATAAATAGAGAAAAAAGAAAATTAATAAAAAAAAAAATAAATGTTGATGAATTTAAACAAATACTTTTAAAGAAAAGTTTATTAATAAAATCTTATAAAGATTATGAGGACAAATTTAAAAATAAGAAAAATTTTTTAGATTTTAAAAACTTTGGGAATTTTCATCAACAACTCGGGCAAAATTTATTTAAAAATAAAATTAAAAATTTTGATTATTGGTGGGTTGACCAAAAATTTGAAAAAAATAGAAAAAGTATTAAGAAAAATTTATATCATTATGTACAAGAAAACTTTTTAAAGAAATATATAAAAGAAAACATTAAAGAGAATATGAAAATTCTTGATGTTGGTTGTGGTATTGGATACTTTACTAATCTTTTTGGAGATATTTCTAATGATGTTATCGGTATTGATCCATGTGAATCCTTCATAAAAGAAGCAAAAAAAAATAAGTTTAAAGCTAAATTCTTGAAGTTAGATGTTGGAAAAAAAAAATCACTTAAACTTTTTGATGATAATACATTTGATTTAATTTTTATGTCAGATGCTTTATTGTTTTATTTTTATCAGGTTATTGAAAATTCAACGATTAAATTAGAATTTCTTCTATCTGATTTAAAAAGAGTTTTAAAAAAAAGTGGTCGTTTCGTTTCTTTAGAACCTAATTATAATAATTGGTTGCTTCCTTGGTTTGGCTCAATAAACAGACCCTTTACAATTTTAACTGAATACTATAAAAAAAATTACAGAGTAACTCCAACTCAATTTCATTTTCTAAAAGAATTAGTTAAGAATGGTTTTTTAATAGTTGATTTAGAAGAAATTTATCCGACGAACTGTGAAGTCTTATCAAGAGAAATTGAGTTTGCAAAGAAATTTCCACTATGGCAAATGATAGAGTGTAAAATATAAGAATATGGTAAAATCTGAAAATAAGTTTTCTTCACTTTTTTTAAAATATTTAAGAAAAAATCCAAATAAAATCTTAATTATTGATGAAAAAAGTAACACTGAATTTTCTTGGAATGATTGTTATAAAATAATGCAAAGAATTGAAAAATTTTTTGAGAAAAATAAATTAAGAGCTGGTGACACAATAATTTCAGGTTTGCCAAATTGTATTGAAAATTTATTTATTTTTTTAACATGTATGACTTGCGGTTATAATTATGCCGCACTTCCAGAACAATTTTCATATTATGAAAAGAAAAAACTCCAGAAGATTGTAAAACCAAAGTTGATATTTCTTAATAAAATCATCACAACTAAGAATAAGTCTGGCGAAATCAAAATAAACCTTGATTCAAAATTCTTGTGGTTACCTGAAATAAAAAAGAAAAAATCTTTTTCTAGCTATGCAAGCAAAATTTTTATTTTATCAAGCGGCACAACCGGCAAACCTAAAGTAATTGTTCAAAATATAAATAATTTGATTTTAAATGGTCATGATTTTTTAGAAAACCATAAATTTGTTAATGCAGAAACGGTTTTTTTAAATTATTTAAGTATGTCATATCTTGGTGGACTATATAATCTTTTAATTCTTCCGCTAATTGCCAATGCTTCAGTAGTAGTCACTGCTTCATTTAGTGGAATTACTTTTTTAAATATATGGAAAATCATAGAAAGATTTAAAATTAATTGTCTTTGGTTAGTTCCATCAATTATTAAAGGGATCTTGAAAATTCACTCAAAAAATTCTTTTCAAATAAAAGAAAAAATTAATAGATATCTTAAATATTCTTTTGTTGGAACTGCCCCACTCAGTGATAAAGAAAAAAAAAAATTTGAAGAAAAATTTGGAATTTTACTTCTTGAAAATTATGGATTATCAGAAACTCTTTTCATTACTTCTGAAAACTTAAAATCAGACAAAAACTATGGTAGTAGGTCAACTGGATTTTTGTTAAAAAAAGTTAAATTGAGGTTTGAAAAATATAATAATAAATTCCAAAGAATTTTAGTAAATACCCCTTCATTGTTTGAAGGTTATTTAGATGAGGAAGGGATGTTAATAAGAAATCTTGACTATAATGGGTATTTTAGCACTGGTGATCTTGGTTACAAAAAATTAAACAAATTAATTTTAGCTGGAAGAGAAAAAGATATAATAAAAAAGGGAGGATTTCTTGTTAATTTAAGAGAAATAGAATTGATTACATCAAATATTGAAGATGTATATGAAGTGGCAGCAATTAAAATAGATGATGAATTTTATGGAGAAACATCGATAGTTTTTTTCTCTTCAAAAAAAAAAATTTCACCAAAAGATAAGGAAAAAATTGAATTTGAGATTTTTGAAAAAATCACCTCTTCTTTTGCAAAACAAAAGTGGCCTAAGAAAGTTGTTTACATTAATGAACTTCCTAAAACTAGATCAGGAAAAATCTCAAAATTTAAGCTAAAGCAAGTTTATGAGAAATCTATCACTAAATAAAAATCTAAAAAATTTAGAAGAGGCTGGTTCAATTTATATTAACCAGATTGTGTATGATTTAAAAAGATTAAATGTTGATGTGACCACATTGTCATTAGGTGAGGCTTTTTTTGATTTGCCTTTATTCGATTTTGGAAAACTTGATTTAACTAAATCAAATCATTATTCAGATTCTCAGGGATTACCCGAGCTTAGAAAAAAAATTTGTGATTACTACTGTAAAACACAGGGTGGAACAATAAACTCACAAAATGAGATTTTGATAAGCACAGGCTCAAAATGTTTGGTCTTTATGGTAATGCTAGCATTGTTAAATAAGAATGAAGAGATTATTACATTTGAACCTGCCTGGTTAAGTTATTTTGGACAAGCGGAAATTCTTGGGAAGAAAATTAAAAGTATACCTTTCGATAAAAAAGTTGAAGAATTGAATCCTAATTTATTTAAAAATGTTAAATTAATAATTCTTAATAATCCAAATAATCCTGGAGGTTTCGTTTATAGCAAAAGATTTATAAAAAAATTATATGATATTTGTTTAAAAAAGAAAATTTGGCTTTTGGTTGATGAAGCATATAGTGATTTTACAGATAAAAATTTTTTTTCATCAATTTTGTTATCTTCAAAAAAAAAAAACCTAATTATTATTAATTCATTGTCGAAAAGTTTTGGTATCTCAGGATGGAGAATTGGTTATATAATTTCAAATCCAGATTTAATTAATGTAATTCTTAAAATAAATCAACATCTTATTACCTGTGCTCCGACAATACTTCTTCAATATTGTACAGAATATTTTGATAAAATAAGAAATATTACTCAAGCTCAGATAAAAAAATTATCTGAAAAAAGGAAGAATATATGTAAAATTTTAGACGAATTAGGAATAAAATACCTACCTGGAAATTCTACTTTCTATATTTTTATTGATATAAGTGATTATGAAGATTCTTCAGAAAATTTTTGTTTAGATTTATTGTTAAATGACTTCATTGCTGCTATTCCAGGATCTGTTTATGGAATGAGTACAGAAAAATTTATAAGGATTTCAATTGGTACTGAAAGTGAAGAAAGAATTTATGAAGCTTTGTTATTATTAAAAAAAAAAATATATTCTTCAAGTAATACATTAAGTATAAAGAAAAAATTAAAGAAAATAAATGACGATTTAAGAAGGTTAATATAATTTCATTTTAAAATACTAAAATTAATTAGTTAATTGAAAAAAAATCAGAAAAATTATGATGGAAAAAAAAAGAATTCAAGAGATAGTTTTAAGTTATTTTAAAAAAGTTAACCCAAAATTAAAAAAAATAAATTTAGAGGATGATTATTTTGCAGCAGGTTACATAGATTCACTTGGTGCAATTGAAATGATTTGTTTTATAGAAGAAAAATTTAAAATCGAGTTTTCTACTGAAGATATGGAAAATCCTGATTTTAAAATTGTTAATGGACTGATAAATTTTATTTTTTCAAAAATAAAAAAAAAGAAATGAATTATTTTTATCAAGGTCTAAAGGAAAATAATAACTAATTTAGTTTAAAAGAAAGTCACTTGCTATTGAAAAGAAAAAAAAAGACGTTTAATATATCTAAAATTTTTGTTTTAAATTTGTTAAAATGTTAAGTAAAATTTTATATTTTCTCACCTATATTCCCAAATCAATTTTTATATCTGCTAGTAAGTCAAAATTTTTGTTTTTAATAGAAAAGTCTCTTTACTACTATAGGAATAAATCTAATTCTGATTATTCTCCAGATGACCATTATTATAAAAAACTATGTAAGGACGGTATTGTGATTATTCCAAATTATTTTGATGCGAAAAAGCTTAATATTGTTAAAAAGGAAGCTTCTAATGCTATTACCAAATGTGGGTCAAAGAATTATAAAGACTCAGAGTTTTATAATAGTGATGAAGATGGAAAATTAGTAGTTGAAGTTCCCAAAAAATCTAGAATGTTTGAATTTTTAGATAAAGATGAATTTGTTAAAAAAATAATATCAGCTTTTATTGGTAAAAGAGTTGATGCAATTAGTCATAATATTGAACTCAAATATGGTTTAGATTGTTTAGACGAGGCTATAGGAGTGCATAGCGACGATTGGAGATATCGGTTGAAAGCTTTTTATGTTATTGAGGATATTAATCTAGAAAATGCTCCAATGAGATATTTTCTTGGTACACATAAAAATAGTGGATGGAGAAGAAACCACGATTATTTAAGTTGGGCCTATGAGGCAACTCCTATAACACCCTATAGTTTTAGGAAAATTGCAAAGTCAAATAATTTTGCTGAGGTTACATGCACTGCAAAAGCTGGTACTTTAATAATAGCTGACACCAGAGGTTTTCACGGAGGTTCAATATTAAAAAAAGGAAAAAGACTACAAATTGTATCTATTTTTAATACCTACGAAGATCCAAGATTTCGTACAGCATAAGTTTTATAAATTATGTCGATACCTAATTTAAATTGCTTCCAAACAAGAAAAAGGAAATTATGAAAATTGTTTATTATAGTCATGCTACATTTAAAGTGTTGTCATCAGATAACATAAGTGTATTAACGGACCCATGGATTGCCAATCCTATTTATGGTAATTCAATTTGTTTATTTCCTCAGTCAGAAATAAGTAAAGAAGATTATGTTGATCAAGATTATTTATATATTTCACATGATCATCCAGATCATTTATGTATTACTACTCTCAAACTATTTAAAAAATCTATAAAAATTTTGATCAGACAATATGATGATTCTTCTGTTATTAAAGACAAATTAATTGATTTGGGTTTTTCAAATATCATTGAAATGAAAGATAGAGAAACAAAGAAACTATCAAGTAATTTTGAAGTAACCTTATATTGTGACCATACTAGTACAGACAGTTTGATGATTTTTAAAGATGATAAGCATTGTTTTGTTGACCAGAATGATTGTTTGCTAGATGAAGAAACATATAAAGAAATTGGCAGTAAATTTGATATAGATTTAGGAGCAGTTTTTTATTCGGGCGGGAGTATGTATCCTGGTTGTTTTGATTATAGTCATAAAAAGAAAGTTGAGTTAACAAAAAAAAGAATTTATGACCAATTTGATTATTCAATATCATCTATTAAATATATGAAAATAAAGAATATCATTCCTGGAGCAAATGATATGTGTTTAGTTAGAAATGCTGATTTTGACGATTATTCGTCAGCCTTACCAGTTGAATTTAAAGATTATTTAGCTAAAAAAAAAGTTGATGTAGGTGTCCACTTGATGTCATCCGGGGATATATATGATTTTGGTTTGACAAATTTTGAGTATAAAAAATTTGTTAAATCCAGGGAAGAGTGGAAAGAAAAAGTTGAAAAATATAGAAATACATCTTCAATAAAGGATTTGAATCAAAAATTAGATAATTGGGAGAAAGATAATAAATTTGATAAAGAAAACTTCGAAAATCTTTTTAATGATTTTTTAACAAAAACGAAAGTTGAAAAACAAGAATCAGTTAAAATTGAGGATTTTAATGTATATCTTGAAATAAGAAGAAAATCATCAAATTCATTGAATTACAAGATAACATTGGACGATAGAATAAATTCTCTTAAAAAAATCGATAATCTTTTTAATGAAAAAGATTATCATATGAAAATTATAATTAATGATTTTTTGGTTGAAATGTGTATGAATGGCCGCTACCAATGGGAAGATTTATTAAATAATAGATGGAGAGTAATCAGAAAAAACAATGATTTCTCAGAAGCAGAATATTATTTCTGGATTTATCTCACAAAATTTTCAGATTATCTTCTTGCTTCAAAAAAACTACAATTCATTGAAGAAAGAGATAGCTTGAAACTAAAATGTTGGGAAATTAATGTCACATCATAATTACAGTGATGCAGAAATAAGAGTTGCAGAGATTGAGATTGATTATCAAAAAAAATACTTAAATAATGCTAGAGAATGTGACAAAAAGTCCATTCAATTAATGAAAGGAATTTTAGGAAATTTTACTGAGGATAAAATTAATATTTTTGATTTGGGCTGTGGAAATGGCAATTTTCTTTTTCATCTAAGAAAAAAATATCCACTTTTAAAATTACACGGATATGAATACAGTGCAGAAATGTTAAATGAGTCAAAAAGGTCAAAACATTTGCAAGGGATAAAATTTTCCAAGATTGATATTCTAAATGAAACATTACCACATTTATGTGATGTTGGTTTTTCTACAGCAGTTACTTACCAATTTTCTGAAAAAGAGTTTGTTAAGGCTATGAAAAATATATATTTAAGTTTAAATAAAAAAGGGATTTACATCGGATTTGAACTTTTTACCTCACATAATCATAATCTAAAAATAGTTGAAAAAACAGAGTTTTATAAAGACGGAATCCCTTTACATATTAGATCTTTTCAATCTGTAGAAAAATCTTTAAAGGAAATCGGATTCAGAGAGATAAATTTTTTACCTTTTCTTATTCCTATTGACTTAAAAATTAAAAAAATAAAAACTGATGACAAAGTTAAAAAATATCAAAATGATTTAAAAACTTTCACAATTAAAGATGAAAAAAAAAATAGATTGATGTTTAGAGGCAGTATTTTTGAGCCATGGTGTCACATAATTTGCAAAAAATAATCAAACCACACCCTAAAAAAGTTTTATTTGTTATAAGCATTATTCAATATTTTATTGAAGCTAAAAACCTGTTTCTTTATTTTAAAGAAAAGGGATATGATGTAACACTTTTATTAGGTTGGACAGGAGATAAACTGGATGAATCGATTATTTTTTGCAAGAAAAATAAAATTAGATTTCACACTTTACCTTCAGAATTCTCATATAAACATAACGAAAAAAATAAAAAAATTAGTAAGATAAGTTCCAGAGACAGAATTCTTTTTTTCTTTCTCAGACTTCCTCTTGTTGAAAGGTTTTTGACTATTTATGCAAATATTATGTATATAAGTAGATTAAAAAAATATTTCAAATCTTACTTCGAAAAAAATCATTTCAACTGTGTACTCTCTGGTCCTTTTTCGTCAATTGGCAAATTTGATAATGTAATAGCATCATATTGCAAGAATTTAAAAATTCCCTTTTTATGCTTCCCTGTTTTTAATGATATTTGCGAATCATTTAATATTGAAAGTAGGAGCCATCTTCTAAAGGTAGGTATGTTATCAAAGATACTTTATGTTAATTACGATATTGTAAATATATTGCTAAGTTTTTTATTTCCAGATTGGGTAAGAAAAAAAGATAAAAAAAGATTTTTTATGCACGACCCAATATTATTACTTACATCAAAATTTCATCGTATACTTGAAAAAAATATTTGGGCAAAACCATCAAAATTGTTCGACTTCGTATTTGTAGAATCATTATCTTTAAAAAATCATTTGATTGAAATTGATAAATGGTCAAGTGAAAAGGTAATAGTTTCGGGAAAACCATCAGCAGAGGAGATTTTTAAAATGTCAAAAAAAATAAAATACAAAAAAAAAATTTATTCGCATTTGAATCTAAAATATAATGAAAATTTTATTTTATATAATGTTGAACCAGCTTGGGAACATAATTACATTGACAAAAAAGATCATTGGAAACACTTTGAAGAAATTTGCGAGATTTTGAATAAAACAAAAAAAAAAATTGTTCTTTCTTTACATCCAATGTGTGATCTTAAAAATTATAAATATGTAATTAAGAAATTTAATTTTAGAATATCAACAAAGTTTAGAATTTTTGATTTACTACCTCATTGTTTATTTGTTGTATCACATTTCTGTACAACTAATTTACTAGCAAATAAACTAGGTAAGAAGACCTTGGTCGTAGATTTAACAAATGTAAGTACAAATGAAGGATTTTCAACTGAAGGATTTAAGAGATCAAAAAATTCAATGATAGTAAAATCATACCCAGTTCTTCAGTCCGCGGTTAATCATGAGATTTTAAAAAAAAAAAATGTTATTTCAAGAAATCCATTTTTAGAATCCTCAAAAATTATTTTTAATAAATTTCAAAAAATTCATTCAGAAAATGCTTAAATTAATTAAAGATCTATGCAGTTATAGAACAAGCGTTGTTTCTGATGAAAATATTTTATTGTTTAGAAGAATAAATAATGAAATACCAATCAAATTAAAAAAAATAAAATCTGGAAGTGAACATAACGGATGGGTTGTTCCCAAAAAATGGAGTGTTAAAAAAGCAAAAATTTATAGAAACGATACTCTTATTTTTGATGCAAAATCACATATTTTGGGTGTAGGTTATTATTCAAAATCTTTCAAAGGTAAAATTTCTTATAGTGATTTAAAGAAAAAAATTGTTTCTAACCCATCTCTTCCCAAGGCTTATATGTTTCATTGTGAATGGCAATACAGACCATGGTCGGCAGACTGGAGAATTGTTGTGCCTCATGAAAAATTTATAAAATTTCCAAAGTCAGGAAACTATTATGTTGATTTAGAAACCAGTTATGATGAAGGAGAAATGCTTATTGGAATTTCTGAGATTAAAGGAAAATCAAATAAAACTATAATTTTTAATTCTAATAATTGTCATCCGGGTATGGCAAATGATGGTTTTGCAGGTACAGCTGTACTAATAGAAATAATGAAATATATCTCAACAATTAAACCTTACTATTCATATCGTTTAATAATTGCACCTGAGCATTTGGGTTCAGTTTTTTATCTAAAAAGTTTGAAAAAGAGAGATCTATCTAAAATCTTATTTGGAATTTTTGAAGAAATGCCAGGGACAAAAGGAAAAATGAGAGTTACAAAAACTTTCCAGGGAGATAACTTCATTGACTCAGCTTTTAGCAATACACTAAAATTTTATTTTCCCAAAAGCCACATTATTTCTGGTTGGAGAGAAGGAGCAGGTAATGATGAAACAGTATGGGAATCTCCAGGTTATGAAATACCATTCGTAGAATTAACAAGGTGCGAAAGCACTTTTAAACCTTACAAAGAATATCATTCTAGTTTGGATAAACCTGAATTAATGAGTTTAAAAAAAATGAATGAGATAATCCTCCTGCTAAAAAAAATAATTTATGTAATTGAAAATAATTATGTAGTTAAAAGAAAATTTAAAGGTTTAATTTGTCTATCTAATCCCAAATATGACTTATATTTTGAGCGAGAAGATCCAACTATAGAAAAAAATCTTAAAAAAGATTCAGAGATTTGGGGAAAATTCCAAGACCATCTTCCAAGATATCTAGACGGGAGTTTTACAATTTTAGAAATTGCTGAAAAATTTAATTTGAACTTCCAAGAACTTTTTATTTATTTATCAAAATTTAAAAAAAAGAATCTAGTATCATTTAAAAGAAAATTCTAATGTCAATTATTGTTATAGATTTAGGTTTGTCAAACCTAAAATCCCTGGGAAACTCTCTAAATCAAATTGGGGTAAATTTTAAAATTACCAAAGAGCGAAATCTTATAAAAAATGCGAGAAAAGTGATTCTTCCTGGAGTTGGTTCGTTTCCTGATGCAATGGATAGTTTAAAAAAAAAAAAAAATTTTAAGTTTGATAAATAATCTAAAAGAATCAAAAAAACCTTTATTAGGGATTTGCTTAGGTATGCAGATATTAGCAGACATTGGAAATGAAAACAAAAGAGAAAAAGGATTAAGTCTTATACCTGGAGAGGTAAAAAAAATCCCTAGAAATTTAGTTGATCAAATTCCAAATATAGGATGGTGTAAGGTAGAAATAAAAAAAAAACATTTTATTCTTGATGGTATTCCCAATAACTCTTTTTTTTATTTTATACATAGTTTTTATTATTTCTGTAATGAACAATTCGTATATGGATTTACTGGAGATGGTTTTAGATTCCCATCGATAGTTTGTAAGGATAACTTTGTTGGCGTACAATTTCATCCTGAAAAGAGTTATGATTATGGCTTAAAACTTTTATCTAATTTTTGTAATAATGATAACTAAAAATAAAAGTATTCCTAGAATAATCACAGTTGTTTTAATAAATAATGGTTTAATTGTTCGAAGTCAGAACTTTACATTCCATCAAATCATTGGAAATCCAATAAGTACTATAAAAAGATTATCAGATTGGGGAGTTGATGAATTAATTATATTAGATATTTCAAGAAAAAAAAATCTATATGATATTCGAAGAGATGATTTAAATTATTCGTACAATACAAAAAATGTCATAAAAATTATAAAATTAATTGCAAATGAATGTTTTATCCCACTAACCTTTGGAGGAGGTATAAAAAAAATTGATCAAATTTCAGAAATACTTAGGAATGGTGCTGATAAAGTTTCAATAAATACTGCTGCTCTAAATGATAAGAATTTTATAAAAAAAGCATCAAAAAAATTTGGATCGCAATGTATTGTTGTGTCGATTGATGTTAAAAAAAATTATGATGAATGGGTTGTTTTTTCAAATAACGGCACCAAAAAATGTGAAATAAAACTTAAGAATTACTTGAAAGTTGTTGAAGATTCAGGTGCGGGTGAATTATTTATTAATTCTATTGATAGAGATGGGGTTGCAAATGGGTTTGACATAGAGTTGGTTGATTTTGTAAATAATAACTCATCTTTGCCAAAAATTTTTTGTGGTGGTGCTGGTTCTAGCAAACATTTTATAGAAGTATTGAAAAAAAGTAATGTTTCTTTAGCAGCTGCCAATATTTTTCATTTTAAAGAGTTAAGTTATCAAAATATAAAAAAAGACATTTTAAAAAAAAAAATTGATATTAGAAAACCAATCTTTAAATCATATTACATTAAAAGGAACCCAGTTTACTCTAAAAATGAATTAATAAACAAAATTAAGTCGAATTTTAAAAAAAAGCCGAAAACTAAAATAAGTAAATTTACTAGATGGTGTACTAAATGTGTTTATCCTTCTATATCTGCTGCTCCACTTGAGTTTGATTCAAAAGGAGTATGCACTGGTTGCCAAGTAAATGAAAAGATAAAAAAAATTAGTCAAAAAGCTTGGAATCTACGTCTGGAAAATCTTGAAAAATTATTAAAAAGTAAAAAGAAGGACTCTAAATATGATTGTGTTATTGCTGTTTCAGGAGGGAAAGATTCATATTTTCAAGTTCATATAATTAAAGAAGTTTTGGGACTTACTCCTTTATTGGTCACTTATGATGGAAATAATTGGACAAAAACTGGATTTGAGAATATGCGGCAAATGAAAGATGTTTTTGGGTGTGATCATTTGATAATAAGTCCATCTGTGAGTATTTTGAAAAAATTAAATAAAATTTGTTTTTATGTAATGGGAGATATGAACTGGCATGCTCATGTTGGGATTATGACGCAACCAATGAGTGTTGCTAACAAATATAATATTCCTTTTGTAATTTATGGAGAACATGGATATTTAGACTTGTCTGGACAATTCTCTATCAATGACTTCCCAGAGGTAACATATAGAGACCGTTTAGAACACTTTGCTAGGGGTTATGAATGGAACTATTTTGAAAATGCATTAAATTTAAAAAGTAGTGATCTTAATTTTTGGAAATATCCATCAGATGAAGATATTTTTAAGATTGATTTAAGAGGTATTTTTTTAGGTAATTATGTTCAATGGGATGCAAATAATCACATTGAACTTGTTAAAAAAAAATATAATTTTAAAGTTTCAAAAACTTCATTTGATAGAACATACAGAACTATGTCGAATTTGGATGATATGCATGAAAACGGTGTTCATGATTATTTGAAATATATTAAATTTGGTTATGGGAGAGCTACAGACCATGCATCAAAAGATATAAGATCAGGAAAAATAACTAGAGCAGAAGCGATTAAATTAGTAAAAAAATATGATCATATAAAACCTTCAGATCTTAAGAGATGGTTGAATTATGTTGGAATGACAGAAAAATCTTTTGATTTTATTGCAGATTCATTTCGAGATAAAAGAGTATGGAAAAAAATTGACAATAAATGGACAAAAAAAGAAATAGAATAGCTTAAATATGTTAGACATTATAAAAGAAGGATTTACTCTAATAAGAATTAAAAAAAGATGGTATTTTTTATTTTTTATTATAACCATATTAATTTCTGCTCTTGAATTACTGGGAATTGGTTTTATCTTCATTTTTTTAGATATTTTATTAAATGAAGATGGAAATTTAAAAGTAATTGAGGTCCTTTTCTATGATTATTTAAAAATTGAGGGAAAAAAAAATATTCTTATTTATTTTACAATTTTTACAATTGTATGTTTTCTTATTCGGAATATTATTTTAGTTTTTTTTGAACTTCTAAGTTGTAAATTTATTGCATATTTGCAAGGTATATACTGTAGTCAAATATTTAAGAATTATCTAAAAAAACAATACAGCTGGTATATTAAAAATGATTTAACCCAACTTATTATAAATGTAAGTCAGCACGTTACATTAGTTGTCCAAAATGTTGTTGTTGGCTTTTTTAATTTCTTGTCATCTTTGATTATTTTTTTATCTATTTCGATGACCGTAATTTTAGTAAGACCTATTGAATCATTTTTTATAATACTAATTTTATTGTTTTTAATGTTTACATATTATTTTTTTATTAAAAAAATAGTTGAGAAAAATGGTAATTTAGCCACTAAAACTTTTGAACAATTTTTTTTAAATGTAAGTGATCCACTAAAAAGTATAAGATTAGTAAAGGCTTTTGATTTAGAAAGTTTTTTTTCAAAAAGACAGAATTTTTATTTAAATAGATTTCTTAAACACAGTTTTGTTTTAAATGTCATCAAAATTATACCAAAGTATATTTTTGAACTAATTGTAATAGTTGGTATATTATCACTTGTTTTATTTCATTTAACAAATGATTACGATATTGTTGAGTTTATCCCAGTTTTTGCTTTTTTTGCAGTTGCATCTCTCAGATTACTTCCACATCTAGGCGCAATGCTAAATTATATGCAAGGTTTGAAAAGATACAAAAAAGCTCTTTTTCAATTAAGTAAATCAGTTAAATTGGACGAACTAAATGAAGAAAAACTAAACCTTGAGGATTTTTCTTTTAATTCATTAGAACTTAAAGAAGTAAATTTTTACTACGAATATAATAAACCAACTTTAATTAACATTAATCTAAAAATTAATAAAGGTGATAAGATTGCAATTGTAGGAAAATCTGGGGTAGGCAAAACCACTCTTCTCAACTTAATTTTGGGGTTATTGAGACCAAGTGCTGGCTCTTTGTTCTTGAATAAAAGAAATAGTAAAAATATAAATTATACTAATATTTTTGGTTTACTACCTCAGGAGTCTTTTATATTAAATGATTCTTTTGACAAAAACATAACACTTTCAGAAAAAAAAGAAAAAAAGTTAGATATAATTGATGCAATCAATTTAGCTAATTTAGATGATTTTTATAATAAAAAAACTAAAAAATTTGTTAAAAGAACATCTATAAACTTTTCAGAGGGAGAAAAACAAAGGATTGGAATTTCAAGAGTTTTTTATTCAAAAAAAAAAGTATTAGTTTTTGATGAACCTACATCTTCTCTAGATTCGTTAAACGAAAAAAAGATTATGGATGTAATAATTTCAATGCCGAAAGATATAACCGTAATTATAGTTACTCATAAATTAAATACTTTGAAAAAATTTAAAAAGATTATATTCCTTAATAATATGAAAATTGAAGATATTGGGAATTTTAATTATTTATATAAAAATAATGAAAACTTCAGGATTATGGCAAATTTTCAAAAATTGGATTTAGAATGACAATTGATATTGGAAAAAAAATAAAAAAGACTGATCTTTGTCCAAGTGCCCTTCTAGAATTGCAAGAAAAAGCTTATGCAATTGATATAAAAAAATTGCAAAAAAAAATTAATAGTTTTGAAGAAATTAGTTGCCCTGCTTGTAATTCAAAAAAAAGTAAAAATTTTTTTAAAAAATACAGTTTTAATTTCAAATTATGTCAAAAATGTAAAACTATTTTTATGTCACCTAGGCCATCACAAAAAATAATGGATGAATACTACAGTAATTCAGAAAATTATAAATTTTGGGCTAAATATATTTTTCCAAAATCTGAAAAAATTAGAAAAAATGAGATTCATAAATTATGGATAGACAGAATAATAACATATGTAAAAAAGTTTAAACTAAAACATAAATCATTACTTGAAATAGGTTCTGGATACGGAACATTTGGAAATTTAGTTATAACAAGTAATTTCTTTTCCAAATACCTAGGAATTGAACCTACTCCAGAATTGTCTGATGTTTGCAAAGAAAGAAAACTAAAAATTATTAATAAAAAAGTTGAAGATGTTTTTTTAGAAGAAAAATTTGATATTGTAGTTTCCTTTGAAGTAATTGAACATATATTTAATCCCCAAAAATTTGTGAGGAAAATAAATAGTTTATTAAAAAAAAATGGATCAGTATTTTTGTCTTGCCCTAACGGAAAGGGCTTTGATATAGAGATATTGAAAGAAAAATCTCAGTCAGTAGACTCGGAACATGTGAATTTATTCAACCCTGAATCAATGAAAATTCTTTTGCAAAAAAATAATTTTGAAGTGCTTGAAATTTTTACACCAGGCAGGCTTGATGCGGAAATTGTTAGAGATGAAATTTTAAAAGGTTTTTCAATGAAAGATGAATTTTTAAAGAAAGTTCTTGTGAACGAATGGGATAAACTTGGGTGGCCTTTCCAAAAATTTTTAGCTGAAAATAACTTGTCATCTCATATGTGGGTTTGTGCAAAAAAAATAAAATAATGTTTATTAAAATAAAGAGAATTATCGATGATTTTATATTAAGATACAACTGTAAGAAATTTTTTATAAAGCCTTATGATGAAAGAGTTGGTGAGGTTAAATTTTTGTATGCACACAAAAAAAATAAAGAAAGATTTAAAGATTATTTTGATGAAAATTTCAACATATTAAATAATAGCCAATTTTTTTTTGACATTCTTTTTAGTTTTTGTGTTAAATTAGATTTAAAAAAAATTCATCAAATAGGTTGTTTTACTTGTGAAGAATTAAGATTTCTAATTGAAAAAAAAGTAAACCTAGAATTTTCTGCTTCAGATTTTGATCTAGAAAGAATAGATTTTTTAAAAAAAAGATTTTTAAAAACAAAATATAAAAAAATTAATTTTAAAAAAATTGATCTTGAGAAGACCTCTAAATTAGATTTTAAAGGATATGATTTAATATGTGCAAATTCAGTTTTTTCAAATATTCAACCAGAAAATCTTTCTAAATTACTATCAAATTTAACAGATGGTTCAAAAATATTATTAATAGGTGATGTTTATAGTAAAGAATCCCTTAACACGAATGAAAGAAAATCATTTAATATTCCTAGGCAAAAAAATTATTTTCATCCCTTCATTAGTATATCAAGACAATTAAATTTGAATTATATTTTTGTCCCTGACTTCAACAATACTTCATTTACAATAGCAAGATGCGTGTATATTATTTATAAAAAGTTTGACAAGAAAAAAATAGAAAAAAGTCTGGGATTCGCTTTGAAAAATTATTTAGCAAGGCAGAACAAAATATTCCAAGAATATAACGAAGTTAACATTAATAAAAAATGGGTAAAAGGTAAAAGATGGAATACATAAAGATTAGTGAAAAAGATAATGTAATTATGGGACTATCTTTTGGTTATCATGATTCTGCTGCTGCAGTTTTAGTTAATGGAAATGTTGCAATTGCAATTCAAGAAGAAAGATTAAGTAGAATTAAACATGACAATCTGTTTCCTGAAAAAGCCATTAACTTTTGTTTAAAAAAATTAAACATTAGTTCGGACAGACTAAATAAAATTATTTACTATGAAAATCCTTATAAAAAATTTGATCGTATAGTAAGAAGTTTTTTTAAACTCGGAAACCTGAAATATCTTTTCAATCTAATTAATGATTGGTATTTAAAAGAAAAGTTTGATCCTATAAACAAAATTAGTAAATTCTTAAATGTTGAAAAAAATAAAATTTTATTTTGTGATCACCATTCTTCTCATGCTGCCGCTGCATTTTTTAACTCAAAATTTGAAAATGCAATAGTTATTACTATTGACGGTGTTGGTGAGTATGAAACATCCACAATTAGTATAGGAACAAAAAATGAAATAATAAAAAAAAAATCAAGTGTTTTTCCAAATTCTCTTGGATTGTTTTATAGCACATTCACATCTTATCTAGGATTTGAAGTGAATGAGGGAGAATACAAGGTAATGGGGATGGCTGGATTTGGTAAACCGAAGTATGTAGATAAAATTAGAAAATTAATAAAATTAAAAAATGGAAAAATTGTAATTAACAAAAGTTTTTTTAATTTTTCTCTTAACGAAGAGTTGCCATTTAATCAAAAATTTATTGATATGTTTGGATTAAAAAGAGACCCAAAAAAAGAATTTAGTTTTACTCAAAAAGATAAAATTGTTGAAAATCAGAGATTTGCAGATATTGCAGCAAGTGTTCAATGTGTGACTGAAGAAATAATAGCTGAGATGGTAAATTTTGCTATTAAAAAATTTTCGATTAAAAATTTGGTTTTTTCTGGAGGAGTAGCACTTAATGGACTTGTAAATAGAAAAATTCAAAAAAATTTGACCGATAAATTTTATGTTTATCCTTCACCTGGTGATTCTGGTAGTGCAGTTGGGTGTGCTCAATACTATTATTATTCAAAATTAAATCATAAAAGGGTTTTATCTAATTCTGTTTTCAAAGGTAATTCTTTTAATAATGAAGAATTTGAACAAATAAAAAAGAACTATCCAAAAAAAAATTATAAGATGTTCAAAAATAAAATGTTATTGAATGGATTTATTGCAAGTGAATTAAATAAAGGAAAAATTGTAGGTTGGTTCCAAGGTAATGAAGAATGGGGTCCTCGAGCACTTGGATCAAGAAGCATTTTAGCAAATCCAAAAAAAAAAGAAATTAGAGACAAAATAAACAGAATTATTAAATACAGAGAAATTTTTAGGCCTTTTGCACCATCAGTATTAATTGAAAAAATTGATGATTATTTTGATATCTCAAAAAATATAAATGAACTATCACCAGAAAACTATATGTTAACGGTAAATAAAGTTAAAGATAAAGCAATTAAGGAAGCGCCAGCTATTGTTCATATTGATAAAACTGCGAGAGTACACGCTGTTTCAAAAATACATAATCTAGATTTTTACAATCTAGTTTCAGAATTTTACAAAATTTCAAATGTTCCTATTTTACTGAATACATCTTTCAATCTTAAGGGGGAGCCAATTGTTTCTAGTGTAACGGATGCTTTTAGAACTTTTGAATTGAGTAACATAGATCTTTTAGTGTTAGAAAATTATTGTTTTAAGAAAACAGAATATTACAATTTTGATAGATGAAAGAAGTATTATTAATAAATTATTATGAAGATCTAAAAAAAAAAGATCTAAGAAGAATTATTGATTTAATTTATTCTTATGATTATCAAATAATTGATTTTATTAATCTAAGTTCTAGAAGTTCTTTTAAACAAAAAGAACTCAATTGCAACCTATTAAGCCTTCAAGAAATTAAGAAATCATATTATGTTGGATTTCAAATAAGTAAGGAAAGTTTATCTTTTTCTCTAAAAAAAATACAAATTAAAAAAAAATATTTTATTACTGAAAACGAAATTAAAGGTCGGCTTAGAATAAAGGATTTCAAGGGAATGTCTAAGAAATTTTCAAGAGATGAAACTATTTTCGGAAAGTTATCTGGAAATAAAGAAAAAGAATTTCTTTTTCTTCCTAGAGGTTTTTTTTATAAAATGAATGGTCAAGGCCCCCTAAATCAAATTGGATTTAGGCAAAATTTTGACCGTGAGCAAATAGTGAATAGACCAAAAAATTGTATCTTAATCTGTACATTTGGTGGGTCAACAACTTGGAGCATTGATTGCACTTATAAAGAAACTTGGAGTTATGTTCTTGAGGAATTATTAAACCAAGATACAAATTTAAAAAAGAAAAGAATTAATTTTAAGGTTATAAACTTTGGGCAAGTAGCAATGACAATTTTAGATCAAATGTGTGCTTACTTGTTTTATGCTTCTTTCTTAAATCCTGAAATAATAATTTGTCATGATGGAGCTAATGACGCATTTTATTCAGCATATACAGATTCTTTTTTTCTTAAGGAATATAAAATCACATATCCAGCTGAAGTTGAAATATGGGGAAAATATTTAAGCAATTCAGATTTAAAAACTAATAACGATATAATCCAACCCTGGCCTTTTAAAAACATACCAAGTGATATAGTAGGTTCTTATATTTTCAGAAAGCATCAGTTTCAAAAGATTATTGAATCCTATAAGTCAAAATTTATCTGGGGACAGCAACCAATGATCTGGGATAAAAAAATATTAAGTGATAATGAAAAAAAAATTTTAAATGAAACCAATCTAGCTTTTGAAGAAGACGATTTTATAATTAACAAACATATGCCAACTTTAATGGATCTTTTTTCAAAAAATTCCAAAAGAGTAGCCAAAAATTTTGTTGATGTTGGGTCTTACTTTCAGAAACTTAATAATGAAAAAAATATGTTTACAGATAGAGTTCATACAAATCAATATGGTGACTTAGAAATTGCCAAATGCTATTATAATTATTTAAAGGATAAAATTAATGCTAGGAAAAATTAAGATACTTTTAAGTCAAATAATTTTAATTAGAAATACATTTAGATTATTAAAAAAATATTTTAAAATATTCGTTTTTTTAACTAAATATCTTAAAAATCTAATTGCAAACAAGTGTTTTTTTGCATTTTTATTTGTAATTATTTTTTTTATTCCTCTTTTAATAATTTTTTCATCTATTGAAAAAAACAAACCTAATAAAAAAATTCCTAAGATGCAGTATACTCTAGGTTAATAATTTTTGAAAAACAATATACACAACAAAATAAAAGAATGCTACTCAACTTGGAGTAAATCTTATTATAATGATTATTATAAGTCTACTAAGAACTATCCTGCCATACATATAGATATTGTAAAAAGTTTACTGAAAAAAAATAAAATTAAAAATGTATTAGATATTGGGTGTGGACCAGCATCAATGTTAAGGGAAATTTCAAATAGAAAGTTATCTTGCTTTGGTTTTGATTTTACTGAAGAAATGATTATTGAAGGAAAAAGAATCTTAAAAAAATTAAATCTTGATGAAAATAATGTATGGGTTGGGAGTGCGACAAAGAAAAAAGATTATTATGTTAAAAAAAAAAATACGATTCAGTTATTAGTTTTGGAGTTTTTCCACATCTAAATAATCAAGAAGAAAACAAAGTTATTAAAAATAGTTATGAAATACTGAAAAAAAATGGAATCATACTTATAGAAGCCAGAAATTCATTATTTTCTTTATTTACTCAAAATAGATACACAAGTGAATTTCTAAGAAATAACCTTATAAAGATAGAACCATCCATAAAAGAAGAAAATGATAACCTAAAGAAAATATTTAATAGAATCGAAGATAAACTTTTTATGAATCAACCATTTATTAGAAAAGGGAAAAAAGGTATGCCAGGTTACGATCAAGTATTATCAAAAACTAACAATCCCTTTTTGATGGAAGAGAAATTTAGAAGAATTGGCTTTAAGAATATTCAAACTTACTTTTATCATTACCACATTGTACCACCAGTTTATCAAAAATTTCTCCCTAAAACTTTTATAAAAAGGAGTTTGAAAATTGAGAATCCTCTTGATTGGAGGGGGTATTTTATGGCATCAGCATTTATAACATTTGGAAAAAAATAAGATTTTAATATGAATAAAATTAAAGACGATGGGTTTCAGAAGTTTTTTACTTGGAATAAATCTGTTTCATTAAAAAAACTTTACACTAAAAGAGTGAGAAAAGAAGTTTGCGAAATGGATTCTTGTAAACAAGCTTCCGAAATCTTAGAAAAAATTGTAGGAAAAGAAAATACTATTCTTGATGTTGCGTGTGGAACAGGTTACCTTTTTCATTCTTTAAAAAAAAGAATAAAAAAAAATTTTAAATATTATGGAATTGATGCAAACCCTGAGTTTGTTGAAGTTGGAAATAAAGAACTTCAGCGACATAATCTATATAAACCAATTAAATGCATGAGAGTTGAGGATTTTGTGGGAAATTTTGATCATATATTTTGTCTTAATTTTTTGAGTAATATAGATAATTATCATAAAATTCTTGAGCGATTACTATTATCTGCAAAGAAATCTTTGATTGTTAGAGAATCTTTAGGTGATGAAGATAATTATAAGTATGTTAAAGATGAATTTTTAGACTCATCAGATTTATCTGTGTATGTAAATACTTATAAAAAGAACGAATTTCTAAAATTCATAGAATCTTATGGGTTTGAAGTTAAATTAATTAAAGATAAAAGAACTAATGGAGAAAAGGAGTTGGTAATAAATTATCCTCATTATTGGCATTTTATCTTGGCAAAAAGAAAATCAAAATAACTCATCTAAGTTTTAATTATTTTGTATTTGATAAATAAATGCGAAGAAAACCCTCTTATTGAATAAAAATATATTTCAATCTCATCAATGTCGTGCAATACTTATTAACATATAATATAAAAAACTTTGAACCTAATATTACTAACCTAACTACAAAGTTTTATAAAAAAATTCAATTAAATTCAAAATTTAATTTAATATTATTTTTTAATTATAAACTTTCATATAAAGAAAATATTTTTTTCTCAAATGAAGAAGATTTTTTGATAATAATTGGAGATATTTATGAAATTGAAAATAAAAAGTTTGATTTAAATAAATATAATATTACGAACTTTTTTTCTTTATTGAAAAAACAAACTTTTAGTGAAGTTTTAAATAAGATTGATGGTGATATGACATTAATTTTTTTTTCAAAAGAAAAACAAAAACTTTTTTTTTCAAGAGATATTTTTGGTGTATGTCCTCTTTATTACACAAAAAAAAATAGAAAATTAGCTATCTCATCTAAGCCTTCGCTTATTTACAAAAATGATTTATCTTCAAATTTAGTTTCAAAAGAGTTTGTTTATAGATATTCTGCTCTCCATTATAGAATGTTAGATAACAACCCAGAAAAATCACCTTTTAAGGAAATTATTCAATTACCTAGTTCAAATTTAATTAGTTATGATCTTGAAAATGATAAAATTTACAAAAGTAAATATTGGAACTTAGAAAATATTTCAAACCCTTCTTCAGATGACGAACAAGAATTATCTGAAATATATAAAAGTATATTAAAGGAATCTGTAGAAAAAAGGGTTGCAAAAAAGAAGAAAAAAATCTTTTCTATATCCGGTGGTCTTGATTCATCATCTGTTCTATGTCTTGCAAGTGATATTTTAAATGCAAAAGTTGACTCATTCTCAGTGACTTACAAAGACAAGGAATATGATGAAAGTAAGGAGATTCAAGAAATAGTTTCAATAAGGTCAGAAAAATGGATCAATGTCCAACTTCAGGATAATATCGATATTGAAAAAACTCTTCCTAAAATAATTGAAATTAATGATGAACCGATTGCTACAGCTACATGGTATGCGCATTTCTTAGCTACTGAGAAAATAAGAGAAAGTAACTACGATATTATTTATGGTGGATTAGGTGGAGATGAATTTAATGCTGGTGAATACGAATACTTTACTTTTTTTTTTGCGGATTGCTATTTGAATTGTCCAAGCTTACTAGATAATGAAATCAAATTTTGGGAGAAATATCATAATCATAATATTTTTAAGAAAAATAAAGATATTGCTTTTGAAAATTTAAGAAAATTTACTGATTTAAAAAATAAAGGTAAATGTTTGATTGATAAAGAACGATCATTTAAATACTTGAATTGCATTGTTGAACAAAATTTTTCTGATATAAATTTGGATTTAAATCTATACTGTCCATTTGATAGTTTCTTGAATAATAGAACTTATCACGATTTATTTTACGAAACTCTTCCTTGTTGTCTTCGTGCACAAAATCGACATAGTTCTCATTTTGATTTACAAACAATAAATCCTTTTTTGAATAGGAAAATTGCTGAATTTATGTTTAGTGTTCCCTTTAACTTAAAAATAAAAAATGGTAAAACTAAACATCTTTTAAGAAAAGCAATGACAAATATTCTGCCAGAATCTACAAGAAAAAGAATTAAAAAAACAGGATGGAATGCTCCAGCTCATATTTGGTTTACTGGTAAAAATTTAGAATTAATTAAAGAAGAGCTTGTTAGTAAAGATTTTGCAGATAAGGGAATATACAGCATAGAAAATGTAATGAAGGTTTTGGATCAACATGAAAAAATTGTTAAAAATAAAATTGTTTCAGAAAACCATATGATGTTTATTTGGCAATTGATAAATATAATACAGTGGAACAAGCTGGTTGATATTCGTTTATAATGTACAAAAAAATTACTAAATTTTTACCTACATGGTTTAAAGATATACTTTATAAAAATTTTTTTGAATTTAAATTCTTTTTAAAAAATAAATTTCTTATAACAAAAAATGTTGATCTAAGTTATGGCAATTCACAAAATGCATTCAATTTTAGTTTCAAAAGTCGACAAGTGTTTTTTGAATCTTGTAGATACTTCCTACAATACAACAGAGTAAAAGGAGTTTATACAGAATTTGGATGTTGTGGGGCAAATACATTCAGAATTAGCCTTAATACCTTAGGTTTATATGGAAAACCTCATAATATTCATCATTTTTATGCTTTTGATTCATTTGAAGGAATGCCAGAACCAAAAGGGATAGATAAAGCATTAATGTGGAAAAAAGGAATTTGCAAAATCACTGAGAAAAATTTTCTTAAGTTGCTAAAAAAAGATAGTCATAGAATAACAACTATAAAAGGTTTCTATGAAGATTCTCTAAAAAAGTTTAAGTTTCCTGATAATACCAAAATAGCTATGGCATATATTGATTGTGATTATTATTCGTCAACAAAAACAGTATTAAATTTCCTAGAAAAATATTTAAGTCATGGAATGATTTTAGCTTTTGATGATTGGGATTGTTATTTTGCTGATAATAAAAGGGGACAAAGGCTGGCTTTTCTAGAATGGTCAAAGAAAATCAAAAGAAAATATATTTTTGAAGAATTTAGACGAATGAATTCAGGCGGAAATAGTTTTATTGTTCAAGAATTAAAAAAAGTTGGAACAGGTTTTCAAGGTTAAAAAATGTTTATATGGAATTGAAAATTAATCATAAGTTAAATACATTTATTTTTCTTTTACCAAGCCTAATTACGGCATTATCTTCCATAATTGCATTGCCATTCTTAACAAAAAAGTTAGATTTGGAAGACTTTGGGTATTTTTATCTATGTTTAATAATTTTAAATTTTTGTGGATCTTTCACTTTGCTTGGTGGAACAATAACGATGGCAAGAATGTTTCATGACAAGCCATTTAAAAATCAACAGATATTTATGTCAAATCTATTTTTTCTAATTTTAAGCATAAGTTCTTTAATTTCAATATTTGTTTTTATTCTATGGGATCCAATTGTCAGTCATTATTTAATAAGTAAAAAACATCTATACATTTTAATGTTTGTATTAATCCTTTATGGATTTCAAACATGTGTCTCAGAAATTTTGACTATTAAAAACAAACCTTTATTTTTCGCACTATTTATGGGTTGTCAGTCAGTATTTGGTGCAATAATTAATATATATTTAATTAGAAATTTTAATTTCGGTGTTGATACTCTATTTTATTCAATCCTAGGTTCAAACATAGTTGCTTCATTTTTTATATTTTATATTTTACTCCAATATGTAAAATTCCTACCAAGTGTTGAAGTACTCAAAGAAATTTCCAAAGAGTACAAAATTGCTATCTCAGGATTTTTTGAAAATTTATTTATTTTTTTTGAAAGAAATTTAATAAACAAGTTATTTGGTTTAGAGTTTTTTACTTTGTTTAATTATGCCAAAAGCTACGAATCAAATATGTTAACAATAAATAAAGCAATTGTAAGAGGAATTTATTCAAGTGCATTAACTGAGTTCAAGAAAAGAAAAAAGTTTAGCTATTGTAAAAAATCAATAGATTATATTTTGCTTGTTGTTTCTTTTTTCGGGCTATTCTTTTCTACAATTGGTTATGATTTTCTCTCAATAATCTCTAATGATAAATTTTCTGAATCTGCTTATTTAGTTAGCCTTTTATGTTTAGTGAGAATTTTCAGCAATACCAATGTGGCTTATAATATCACAATTCTAGTTAATGGAAAAATAAAGAGTCTAGCTAATGTTGTTTTTTATGATAAGTTATCTTTGTTAATCTTGCTTATTTTTTTAGTTCCTTTGATTGGACTGAATGGATTAGTAATTTCTTATATACTTTCTGCGATTATTCTTAAAATTTATTTTATAAAAACTTCTAGGAAATTTTTTAATGTACCCTTTTTAGAAGAAAATATATTCCTTATTTTTTGTATTCTTTCAAGTGTGTTGTTAATTTCTATAAATTTTGCAGACGACTTTTATTCAAGATTAAATCTTTTTATCATTACATTCTTGTTGGGTTTATATTATTTTCGATTTGAAATTTTAAGTTTTTTTTCTTATTGTATTGCTATTGTATCACGCAAATGAATTTTTCATCTTATACTTTTATTTTCTGTGACTCCTCAAAGTGTCACAGATATGGTACGTTTATTTTTGTTATAATTAGTAAAATTTAAAAATTTAAAATAAATACATGAATAAAATAATTGCAGAAATTGGTTCATCTCACGATGGTTCGTTAGGTAATGCAAAGAAACTTATAACTGAGTCATATAATTGTGGAGCTGATATTGTTAAATTTCAACTTCATTTACCTGAATATGAAATGCTAAGGAATGCACCGGAGCCAGATTTCTTTAAATCAGAAAAAAGGTATGAATATTTTAAAAGAACTAATTTTAATATTGAGCAATTAAAAATATTAAAAAAGGTTACAGAAAAAATTGGGATGGGTTTTATGGTCTCACCTTTTTCTGAAAAAGCTGTAGAAATTTTAAAAAAAATTAATTTAAATTATTATAAAATTGCATCTGGAGAAGTTACTAATTTAAAACTTCTTGAAAAAATAAAAAATACGAAAAAAAAAATTTTTCTATCTACTGGAATGAGTTCTTGGAATGATATAGATAATGCAATGAAAATTTTAAAAAAAAATATTGTTATGATGCAATGTTCATCGATATACCCTTGTCCAGCAGAGAACATTGGTTTGAATGTATTAGCTGAAATGAAAAAAAGGTACGATGTGCAAATTGGTTTTTCAGACCACTATCTTGGGAGTGAGGCAGGATTTGCAGCAGCAGCTTTAGGAGCAACTGTTATAGAGAAACACATAACATTTTCTAGAAAAATGTATGGTTCTGATGCTCCGTATGCAATGGAATTAGATGAATTTAAACTATATGTAAAAGGTATTAAATCTATATGGAAAATGAATAGGACACCTGTTAATAAAAATGATTTGAAAATATATAAAAATATGAAAAGAGTTTTCGAAAAAAGTATTGTAGCAAACAGAGATTTGAACAAGAATCATAAAATAAAAATTTCTGATATAACATTTAAAAAACCTGGAGATGGAATTTCTGCAATGCACTATAAAAAAGTAGTTGGTAAAAAAATTAAGTTCAATATAAAAAAAAATCACAAATTAAGTTTAAAAGACTTATGTTAAAAAATATCTGTTTTGTTATTGGTTCACGAGCTAATTATAGCTCCATAAAATCCGTAATGTTGGCTGTCAAATCTGATAGAAAATTAAATTTTCAGCTTATTCTTACAACCTCATCTGTTTTAAGTAGATATGGGGATGTTTCAGATTTAATTGAAAAAGATGGTTTCATTATTGATGAAAAGGTTTTCAATTTAATTGAGGGAGAAAGTCCATTAACAATGGCAAAATCCACTGGTCTTTGTTTGATTGAATTATCTACTATATTTTCAAAATTAAAACCTGACCTTGTTTTTGCAGTAGGGGATAGGTTTGAAATAATGGCAGTTGTCCTTGCAGCGTCTTATATGAATATTCCACTGGCACATACAATGGGAGGAGAAGTCACTGGTACAATTGACGAGTCAATCAGACATGCTATTACAAAGTTTTCACATATTCACTTTCCAGCTACAAAAGAATCGGCAAAAAGAATTCAAAAACTAGGTGAAAAAAAAGAAAATATTTATTTTGTAGGTTGTCCTAGGATAGATTATGTTAAAGAGGTTTTATCAAAAAAAAGAAAAGTTAATGATAAAATATTAGAACAAGGAGTTGGAGTCAAAATAAACACCAACAAACCTTTCATAATTTTAAGTTATCATCCAGTAACAACTGAATTTAATAAAACAGAGGAGCAAACCAGTATAATTTTGGACTGTATAAACAAATTAGATGTTCCAACAATAATTCTCTGGCCTAATGCTGATGCAGGATCTTCAAAGATTGCAAAAATAATTAGAGTTTATAGAGAAAAAGGTTTACTTAAGAATGCTCATTTTTATAAAAACCTCCCAACTGAAATATATATCAAATTACTTGATAAATGTATGTGTATAGTTGGTAACTCTTCCAGTGGAATAAGAGAAGGAAATTATATCGGTGTTCCTTGTGTTAACATTGGTTCAAGGCAAAATCAAAGAGAAAGAGGTGGAAATGTTTTGGATGTACCATTTGAAAAAAAAAAAATAATTAAATCAATAAACAAACAAATAAAAATTGGGAAATTTGAAAAAGGAAGCTTATATGGTGATGGAAATGCTGGAAAAAAAATAATTAAAATAATTAAAAGTTTATCTAATATAAAAGTTCAAAAAAAAATCACATATTAATGAATAATATATTAGCAATTATTCCAGCACGAGGGGGGTCGAAGGGTCTTAAAGATAAAAATATTGTCAACTTCTGCGGAAAGCCATTAATATATTGGACTATTAAGGCGGCTCAAAATAGTAAATATATTGACAAAATTGTTGTTTCAACTGATTCAAGAAAAATTAAGAGAGTTGCGGAGAAATATAATGTAAAAATTCCTGAATTGCGTCCAAAAAAATACGCAACAAATACTGCAACAACCCATTGTGTTATTAAACACGAAATAAAAAAACTAGAGAAAGAAAATTATTTACCCGATTTTATTGTTACACTTCAACCAACATCACCATTAAGAAATTTTAAACATATAGATGAGGCAATTGCGAAAATGTTAAAAAATAAAGATGCAGATTCACTTGTTTCTTGTATAAAAGTTCCCCATAATTATAGCCCTGAATCAGTCATGCAAATTAAGAATGATTATTTGATTGATACAAATTTTAGCAAAAAGAAATTTTCTAGACACAAAAAAAAACAATTTTTTGCAAGAAATGGTGCAGCTATTTATATAACAAGAAGAAGAATCATTAATAAATATATTTTCAGTAAAAAAACAATACCATACGAGATGAATGAATTTGATTCAATTGATATTGATTCTGTAATAGACATCTATAAAGGAACTCTGTTTGCAAACTACATAAAAAAACTACAAAAAAAATAAAGCAGATTTTGATTGTATGTTCAAAATTTGTCCAAAAAAAATATGGTCTTAAATTTTTCGTATACAATAAGTTTGAATTATCGACTCTTTTTTAGGATATAAAAACGTTAGTTTTGTATAACAACTCAGAAATTTACTATTAATTAATATTCAAATATGATTTATAAACTTGTATAAAATTTCACATATCTCCACATCCTCTTCGGAAGGTGGGTCTGCTATTTCAGCTAAAAGAATCCACGAACAATTAGTTGTTGAAGGATTTAATTCAGAGTTGTTTGTTGGGAACAATGAAGAAGAAAAAAAAGTTAACTATTTAACTAGATTCCCTTTTTTGAGAAATATTGATAGAATCATTGATTTTTTTCTAAGTAAGTTAGGATTTCAATACTTTTTTGTTCCATCCAATCTTTCATTTAATAAGAAATTATCAGAATCATCAATTATCCAAATTTATAATATTCATGGAGGTTTTTTTCAGTTTTCTAATTTAAAAAAATTAAATAAAATTGCCCCATTGATTTGGAGATTATCCGATTATTGGTCAATGACTGGTCATTGTGCTTATCCAGGTGAATGCGAAAAATGGAAAATTATGTGTAAAAATTGTCCAGCGCTAGATTCATATCCAGAAATTGGAATAGATAATACAGAAAATATTTGGAGAGAAAAAAAAAATATCTTAGAGAAACTTGATTTAAAAATAGTAGTTCCTAGCAAACAATTGTATGACGATGTTAAAAAAAGCCCGATTCTAGGGGAAAAAGAAGTATTCATTATTCCAAATGGGATTGATACAAAAAAGTTTAAATCTATGGATAATGATTATGCAAAGGAAAAATTAAAAATTCCAAATAAATTCACAATTTTATTCATAGCTCAGGTAGCTTTTGAAAATTATAGAAAAGGAACGCACATTTTACAAAAAATATTTGAACAATTTAAAGACAACAATAAAATTCAATTTCTAGTGGCAGGATTAAATAGTGAAAAGTGGAAATTATTCTCATATAAAAATTTGATTCCATTAAAATATAATAAAAATATTAGCTGGAAAAATCTAGTTTACAATTCTGCTGATTTGTTAATTGTACCATCAGTCAATGAAAATTTTCCAAATGTTATTCTCGAATCGATGGCTTGTGGAACTCCTGTTATGTCTTTTAAAACTGGCGGAATAGATAACATAATAGATAAAAAAAATGGAATTTTGGTTGAAAATTTTGATATTAAAAAGTTTATCGATTCAATTCAAATCTTATTAAAAAAAAAGAAACTCCTAATTTCATTAAAAAAAAATTGTAGAAAGACAATTGAAAAAAACTTTTCAATACAGAATGAGGTTAAGAGTTACATAGAAATTTACAATAAAGTATTAAATGAAAACAATAATTAAAATAATTAAAAGTTTATCTAATATAAAAGTCCAAAAAAAAATATTTGAAATGATTAGATGGTTTTTTCAGACAAGATATTATAAAAAATATGAAAAAAGAAATAAAAAAGAAATTTTATTTATTGAACTATGTACATCTCTAACTACTATCAAGGTTAATTGTTTGTTAGCTATAGCCTTACAAAAAAAATTTAGACCAGTAGTAATTCTTCGTGAATGGTCACCATTTTATGAATTTTTTTATAAGAGGGTAGGAGTCTCAGAATTTATTTATTTGGATAAACCACCAAAAAAAGTTGATTTAGATAAAATTAAACACATTTGGAATAGAATTAAATCTAGCAATCAATTTTTAAATTTTCAATTTAAATCATTAAGAGTTGGGAAATTTATTGCCTCAAAAATTTTAAGAGAAGATGAATTAGGACAATTTGATTTTAACAAAATTAAAAAGCAAAAAATAATGAACCTTTTTATTGATTCATTATCAAAAATCAATAATTTTGAAAAAATTCTAAAAAAAAAAAAGGTTAAATTCATCTTTTTTAATGAAAGAGGATATTCACCGGCTGGTGAAATTTTTGAATTATCCCTTAAAAAAAATATTAAATGTATTCAATGGTTTGGTTCCCCAATAGATAAATTTCATTCGTTTAAATGTTATTCTTGGAAGACAAGAGAGGACCATCCATTAAAGATTTCAAAAAGTACTATTAATAAATTATTGCGAGAAGATGGAAAGGAAAAATTTTCTTCAAAAATTATGATTCATCTAAAAAATCATTACTATAATGAAAAGGGTTTTAACAGACAAAATCTTCAAAAAAATAAAAAAATTTTTAATAAATCGCAACTAAAGAAAATACTTAAAATTAAAGACAACAAAAAAATTTGTGTTATTTTTAGCCATATATTTGACGATGCTACTTTTTTTTATGGAAAAAGCTTGTTTAGTTCTTACGAAAAGTGGTTGAAAGAGGTATTATTAGTTATTAAAAATATCAAAAATATAAATTGGGTAGTAAAAGTACATCCAGCAAATTCTCTGAAAAATACCTATTCACTAGAAGAAAAATTAATCAAAAAAATTTTTAATAAAATACCTGAAAATATAAAAATTGTTACTCCAAATTCAAAAATTAATACTTATTCTTTTTTTACAACAACTGATTATGCTCTAACTGTTAGAGGCACAGTAGGATGTGAATTAGCATGCTTTGGTGTTCCAGTTATAACGGCTGGTACTGGAAGATATTCTAATGAAGGTTTTACAATTGACCCAAAAAATAAAAAAGAATTTTTTTATTATCTTAATAATTTGGAAACAATAAAAAAACTCAGTTCAAAACAAATAAAAATCGCTAGAATATATACCTATGGATCTTTGATTGGTAGATCAATTAAAATGGATGCAATTAACATTGATTATAATTTTAATGGATTTTCACTTGAGAAAAGTAATGTTGTCAAAATTCCAGAGAATTATGAGGAATTAATTGTCAAAAGTGATGTTAAAAAGATTAGAGAATGGATTAATGGTAATTGTCTAAATGAATTACTCGAATTAAGCAATAAAAAAACTCTACAATGAAAAAAAAAATAAAAATTCACCTAGTTGGTGGTGCTAGGCCTAATTTTGTCAAGATTGCACCATTACTTCATCTTTTAGAAAAAGACAAGATTTTTGATGTTAAGTTGATTAATACTGGACAACATTATGATGAAGAATTATTTGGTAGTATAATTAAGGATCTAAGAATTAGAAAACCAGATATAAACCTTAAAGTAGGTTCAGGTTCGCATAATTATCAAATTTCAGAAGTAATAAAGAAATATGATTTATATATAAAAAAAAACAAGCCAAAATATGTATTTGTTTTTGGAGATGTAAATTCAACACTTGCCGCAGCTATAGCAGCAAAATTAAACAAAGTTAAAGTAGCTCATGTTGAAGCTGGTTTGAGATGTTATGATGAAAATTTACCAGAAGAAATCAATAGAAGACTTACTGATGCAATATCAGACATTTTTTTTACACCATCATTATATGAAAATAAAAACTTGCAGAAAGAAAATATTAAAAAAAATATTTTTTTTGTAGGAAATATTATGATTGATTCCTTAAAATTTTTTTTTGAAAAAGTTAATATTGAGCCTAAGTATAAAAAAATCGATGGAATTTTAACATTTCATAGACCTGAAAATGTTGATAACTTAAAGACACTATTAAAGCTTGTTAGTCAAATAGTAATTTGGACAAAAAAATATAAGATTTTATTTCCAATTCATCCTAGAACAATTAAGAATCTAAAAAAATTTAAACTTCTAAATGATTTAAAAAAAATTGAAAATTTAAAAATAATTAAACCACTAGGATATTTAAATTTTCTTGTTCATATGAAATTATGTAAATTTATTATAACGGATTCAGGAGGGATTCAAGAAGAGACAACTTTTCTAGGCATACCTTGCTTTACTATTAGACAAAATACTGAAAGACCTATAACTATTAGAATGGGAACCAATAAACTCGTTGATAGCGAATCAATTAACAATAAACTAAAAAAGATAAAATTAAATAAAAGAAAAAAAATACCAAAATGGGATGGAAAGACTTCTGAAAGAATTATAAAAATTATAAAATTATTAGAAAAAAAGTCTGTTTGAAATGAAAAAAGATTTACCTAGAATTTTAATAGTTAGCGAATTTTTTTTTAATCATAATACTGGTGGAGGAATTTTATTTAAGAATCTTTTTCAAAAATATCCAAAAAAAAATATTTTTATAATTCACCAAGATTTAAGTGAAAAAGGTAACAATGAATATAAAAATATTTGTATAAAAAATGAAAATAATCTTATTTCTATATTAAAAAAGAAGATTCACCCAAAATTCAAACAATTTCTAGTTTATATAATAAATTTCATATATAGGTTTAAAAAAAATAAAATTAGTAACTATCTTCTTGATAATATTAGAAAATTTCAACCTGATTTAATATATACAATATTAGGGAATTATTCTTTAATGTTAATTATTAAAGAAATTCATCAAAAATCAAAAGCTCCTTTACTACTTCATATTATGGACAATCTTCTTGCTAATTATAATGACAAAGATACTGAGGAGTACAAATTATTAAAATATTTTTTTTACTCATCAAAGATCAGGGTGGCTATAAATTCCAAAATGGCTGAAATTTACAGAGAAAAATTTAATTTACCTTTTAGTATAATTCATAATGGAGTTTCAAGAAATAAAATTCAAAAAGTAAAGTCAAAAAGAAAAATTAAAATTATTCTTTATATTGGTTCAGTATATAAAGAAGCACAACTAAATTCTCTAATTGAAATTTCAAGAGCCGTTGAAAGGATAAGCCTTCCAGATTCAAAAATAAAATTTATTCTCTATTTGCCTTTAAATCAAAAACTTATTTATGAGTCAAAATTTAAAAAATCTAGTAAAGTTGAAATAAAAATTCATAATCTTAAAGATAGAGATTATTTTTCTTTACTAAGTAAAAGTGATCTCCTTATATTGGCTTCTAATTTTGATGATAAATCTATAAATTATTATAAATTATCATGGCCAGCAAAAATGCCTTCTTATTTGATGTCAAGAGTCCCAGTGTTTGTTTATGGTCCGGATGAAATTTTTTTTGTTAATGAAGCAAAGAAAAAAGGTTGGGCCTATGTACAAACAAAAGAATGCAATAAAATTTTAGAAAAATCTCTAGTTGAAATTCTGTCTAATCACAAGATAAGAAAAAAAATTATTAAAAAAGCTATTAATGAATCAAAAAATTTTGAAATTGATAAAATAAGAAAAAACTTTTTAAATATTATTAATGAAACAGTGAGTAAAAAATGAAACAAATATTTTTGTCAAGAAAAGGTGTAAGTTTAGAAGAAGTTCCTGAACCAGTTTTAGATGATAGGATGATGATTGTGAGAAATATTTACTCCTGTATTTCACCAGGTACGGAAACAGCTGGTTTAAAGTCAATGAAGATGAATTTATTTAAAAAAATATACCAAAAACCAAAAATTCTTAAGAGTATGATAAATACTTTTAATAAGACAGGTTTAGGTAATACAAAAAATTTAATAAAAAAGAAATTGGGACAATTTTATGAAATCGGATATTCCTCAGCAGGTATAATTGAAAAAGTTGGCAAAGATGTTAGGTTCTTTTCTCCTGGTGATTATGTAGCATGTGTAGGTGGTGGTTTTGCATCGCATGCTGAGAAAATACTAATGCCTGAAAACCTGGTAGTTAGAGTAAAAAATTCTAAAAAATTAAATTTTTATTCCTCTGTAGCTTTGGGAGCAATTTCTTTGCAGAGTTTACGAAGGTTGAAGCCTTGTCTTGGAGATATATGTTTGGTTGTGGGATTAGGATTAATTGGTCAGATTACATTACAATTATTAAGAGCAAATGGTGTGAATGTTTATGGAATTGATCCAAGTGAAATTGCTTTGAAAAAGGCAAAAAAAGAAGGATTTAAAAATACTTATATGTCTTTTAGTGATTTAAAAAATAATATTCCTTACGATCTTAAAAAAAATGGTTTTGATGGAGTGATTATTACTGCATCAAGCCAAGCAAAAAATATTATTGATGAATCTTTTTATGTGTGCAGAAGAAAAGCAAAAGTGGTGTTGGTTGGGGATGTAAATCCTAGTTTCAATAGAGAGATTGCATACCAAAAGGAGATTGATTTTTTAATGTCCACCTCTTATGGACCCGGAAGATACGATAATGATTATGAGGTATATGGTAATGATTACCCAATAGAATATGTTAGATGGACTTTAAATAGAAATATGCAAGCTTTTGTAAACCTTATAGATGAAGAAAAAATAAATTTAAGTAATCTTTTTGATAAGGTAATCAGCATTGAAAGTTCAACATCACTATATGAATCTTTTGTAAAAACAAATAGGTCAATTTCTGCTTTGATAAGATATGACGAAAATAAATCCAAAAAAATACAAAACAAAAAAAAAGTGACTATAAATAAGAAAAAACAGAAATCTATCTGTGCAATAATTGGATCAGGTATTTTTTCTAATGAAATTTTAATTCCAAATCTTTTGAGGATTCCTCATTTATGTGAATTAGATTATTTATGTGTTAAAAAACCTGTATCTGCAATAAATTTGACCAAACAAAATAAAAATATCAAAGTAATAACCGATTACAATGAAATTTTAAGTGACAAAAATATTGACACTATTTTTATATCAACAAGGCATAACCTTCATTATGAAATTATCAAAGAGTCAATAAAACATAAAAAAAATATTTTTGTAGAAAAACCTATGTGTATAAAACCTGAAGAATTAAAATCTTTAAAAAAGATTATTGCAAAAAATCCATCTCAAATAATTGTTACTGGTTTTAATAGACGTTTTTCTAAATCAGCGAAAATAATGCGAGAATTTGTTGAATCGTCTAATGATGGAGTTTTTATTGACTATGTCATTAATGCAGATTTGATTCCATGTTCTTCTTGGGTTTATGGCAAAGAAGGTGGTGGAAGAAATATTGGTGAAGCATGTCATTTTTATGATTTATTATCTTTTATAATCCAAAAAGATATAAAAAGTTTTAATGCCATAAGTATGTCAGGAGAAAATAATAAAAATAATCAAAAAACTGACAATTTTGTTGTGGTTATAAAATTTTCAGACGGATCCGTTGCTAAAATTACTTATGTAACGAAAGGACCAAAAAATAGTTTTAAAGAAATTATAGAAATTAGAAGTAATAAAGAATTACTTTTAATGAAGAATTTTCAGTTTATACAGTTGTATAGAAATAACCAAGTGGATATGGTTTATTCAGAAAATAAGCCTGAAAAAGGTCATTACCAACAATTGATTAATTTTTTTGAGAATATAAAGAATAATAAATCATCTATACCCTTACAAACTCAATTTGATGTTATGGATTTATGTTTTAAAATAGAGGATTTGTTATAGTGTGTGGAATTTCAGGTATTTTTTATTTTTCCAAGATAGATAATAATCTTAGAAATCAATTAAAAAAAATGAATCAAATTCAAAAGCATAGAGGACCAGATTCTTCTGGTATTTGGATTTCAAAAAGTAAAAAAATTGGGTTTGGACACACTAGGCTATCAATTTTAGATTTAACCAAAAAGTCAAACCAACCCTTTGTTGATAAAACAAAAAGTTTTGTGCTAACATTTAATGGAGAGATATACAATTTCAATGAAATAAAAAGTATTTTGATAAAAAATGGATACGAATTTAAAACAAAGAACTCTGATACGGAAGTGCTAATAAATGCTTACAAAAAATGGGGTATAAGATGTATTGATTATTTTAGAGGGATGTTTGCATTTGCAATTTGGGATAGCGTTAAAAAAAAAATTTTTTTAGTTAGGGATAGAGTCGGTGTCAAGCCTCTATATTATAAAATTGATTCTGAGAAGATTATATTTGCCTCAGAAATAAAGGCGATTTTACTAGACCAAAACTATGAACCTGAGATTGATGAAGAAAGTATGTATCATTATCTAAGCTTTCTTTGCACCCCAGCTCCAAACACTATGTTCAAAAAAATAAAAAAAATTGAAGCAGGAACTTGGATAAGTGTTGATGAAAAAGGAGGCTTAAAAAAAAAATGCTACTGGGATTCATTAAACATTAAAAAAAAACCAGGGTTGGATGAAGAAAAAAAATTTAAGAATAATATTTATAACTTGTTAGTTGAATCTGTAGAATTAAGAGGAATAGCTGATGTTGAAGTTGGTGTTTTTTTGTCAGGGGGCATAGACTCATCAACAAACGCATATCTTTTTTCTAAGAATTCATCGCGAAAGATCAAAACATTCTCCATAGGATATGACAAGAATTATAAATCATACAAATCAGAGCTAGCATTTGCTAGGATTGTAGCTAATGACATACAATCTGATCATTACGAAAAATCATTAAAAAAAAAAGATTTAGTCAAGATTATTTCTAAAATGATTTATCATCAGGATGAACCAATTTCTGATCCTGTTTGTTTTCCAATTTTTTATTTGTCAGAACTTGCTAGAAAAAAAGGTTTAAAAGTATGCCAAGTTGGAGAGGGGGCAGATGAACTTTTTTTTGGTTATGTGAATTGGAAGAGAACAACCCAAATTAATAAGATGATAAATAACTTTCTTTTTCCAGATATAATGAAGAAAATTATAGTCAATTTTTTAAAATATTTTAATCTAGATTATAAATATTCAGCAGATTTGATTAGACGATCATTGGAAAAAAGGCCAATATTTTGGGGAGGAGCCGAGGCTTTCACGAGTTTTGAAAAGAAGAAATTGTTGTCGGAGAATTTTAAAAGAAAGTTTCCAAACTTAGACTCTTGGAATTGTATTAAACATCACCACAATTTCTTTAAAAAGAAAGCTAAGAATAAAAATATAGAGAACTGGATGACATATATTGATCTAAAAATAAGATTACCAGAATTAATTTTAATGAGGATTGATAAAATGACTATGTCATCAAGCCTTGAGGCGAGGGTTCCTTTTTTGGATCACAAACTTGTCGAAAATATGATTGATATTCCAAAAGATCGTAAATTCAAAAATGGAACTTTAAAATTATTATTAAAGCAAATTGTAAAAAAGATTTTGCCTAAAGAAATTATTAATAGAAAAAAACAGGGTTTTGGTTTGCCACTTAGGGATTGGTTTATTGATGGTCTAGGAATCGATGTTAAGGCAATCATTTCTGAATTTTCAGATTCAACGAATTTCTTTAATAAAAAAACATTAGATGAAATTTTAAATAGAGAGGGAGACACAAGAGTTTGGTACCTTTTGAATTTGGCAATATGGTGGAAAACATTTATTAAAAAACAGTCATATTTTTCGTAACTCGAAATAAGAATTTATTCCTGCAACATTTTGATTATACATAGGTATACCATTTCTATTTAATGTTATTCTTTTTAGAAAATCCTTTTTTCCTTGATCTAAATCTTTGCAGGTAATTGCTTCTTGAATCAAACTTATTTTACTCATCTCAAACTTAGAAATGCTTATGTTTATTAGTTTTGAGCTAAATTTGTTTCTTTTACAAATTTTTTTGAATTCATCTGGAGTAAAACATCTTGAAACAGGGCATCTAAACCCATCTGTTGACATTCTAAATATTTCTTCATCAGAAAAATCTGTAAATAAACCTCTTTTAATTTTTAATTCATAGCCAACATGTAAATAATTCCAAACAGAATTTTTGTTGTATATCATTAGATTGATGCATCCATCTTTCTTAATTATTCTATTGAATTCCTTTAAAGTAAAATCAATGTCATCGATGTGATGAAGAACTCCATCACATTTAATTACATCAACAGAATCATTCTTAATTGATTCTATTCTTTCCTTTTCATTTATTTTTATGAATTCAACATCAATCTTATGAAGTAACATTCTTTTTTTTGCTAATTTAATTGCTTTTTCTGAAACATCAATAGCAATTATTTTTCTTGGTTTTCCATTCATAATTATGTTAACTAAACCATTTCCTGGACCACAACCATAATCCAAGACAATTTTTTTATCAGCATTATCAAATTTCATATTTTGAGCTGAATTAATGTATTGATTGTTTCTCCAACTAAGATGTTCTAGCGATTCATCAATATTTTTAAAACCATCATTTGGTGAGTCCACAGTGTTTTGATTCCAAAAAATCTGTGAAGTATCATATTTAGGTAGTTTAAGAAGAATTTTTATGTAAATTTTATAAAAAAAATTTATTGTTTTATAAGATAAACTATATTTCAGTATTTTTTTTAACATAAATTATAAAAAGATGTATATATATAATCCCATTGAAGACTGTTATGCCACCAAAAAAAAAATTGAATTTTTTAGAGATGAAATAAAAAAAATAAGAAATAAGAAAAAAAAAATATCAATTCTTGATTTTGGCTGCGGAAATGCAAATGACTGTGGTAAATTTCTTTTAAACAATAAAGATGAGTATCTAGGTTTTGATATTCACAGTTCATCAATAAAATTTGCTACTCAAAATTTTAAATCTAAAAATATTTCCTTCTCAACTATTTTACCCAAAAAGAAATTTGATGTAATTATTATTTCTGAAGTTCTCGAACATTTAGAAAATCCAGCAAGCATTTTGATTCATTTAAAAAAACAATTAAATAAAGATGGATTTATTTTAGGTTCAATTCCAAATGGATACGGATTGACAGAAATAGAAAAATTTCTCATTCACAGATTATATATATATAAATTTGCAAAATGGCTTTATTCTTTTTTTAAAAAAAGAAATATGACCAAAAGTATTCCATTCAATTATGAATCTGGTCATATTCAACATTTTACATTATCAAGCTTTAAAAGAATACTTGCTGTTGCAAATCTAAAATTAGAATTTCTTTTAAATGGTACTTTGATGGGGGCTGATATTAGTGGTTCAACTATATTAAAATCTAATTTTATGAAAAATCTAAATACAAGACTCGCAGATTTAATTCCATCTATATTTAGTGCTACCTGGATATTTAAATTGAACAAAAATGACTGATCATAATTTTTTTAAAAATGTTGTAAAGGTTTCAAAAAATTTGGGATTCATTAAAACATTTTTATACTTTTTTGTTTGGATTATTAATCGCTCTAATAAAGTATTTGATTTTTTTAGATTTAAAATCTTTTCTAGCTTTTCAGAAAAGTACAATTCTTCAAATATTAGAACAAATAGTCTCTTTAATTATAGAGAATTTAAGAATTTTAGACTTTTAGAACGAAAGAACTTGTTAAAAAATAAAATTAAAATTTTTAGTAAAAACCCATCTAACTATTCAATTATAATTGATAATCTTAAATATGATTATTTAAAAAATATAAATTATTCAAATAGAAAAAAGTCTTTCATAATTCTAAAAAAAATTAGTAAGTATTATAAAAAAAAGGTGTTACTAACTAATTGGAAGCTTGATGGTTTGAATCAATATACTTGGAATCATAAAGTAAAAGATTATGTAGGTTATAATCAAGGATATGATATTAAGGTTCCATGGGAGCTGGCCAGACTTCAACATTTAAATAAACATTGTTTATTTGCGAAATTAAACAAAACTGAAGATTTTAATTTTATTAAAGCTCAGGTTTTTGATTTTATTAGTTCTAACCCTCCAATTTATGGTTTGCATTGGTTTAATGCGATGGAAGTTGCAATTCGAGGTGCAAATTTGTCGATGATTACCGATATTCTGATTTCAGAAAATAAGCTTGATAAAGTTGAAAAGTTAATTTTACTAAATAGTATAAATGATCATCTATTATTTGTGATAAATAATCTAGAATGGTCTCCATTATCACGAAGTAATCATTATATTGCCAACATTGTAGGGTTATTAGTTATGAGTTATTTTTTGCCAAAAGATGATTTTTTAGAATCAATTATAAAATTTTCATGTAATCAGTTATTAAATGAGATTGATTTTCAATTCTATGATGATGGTGGGTCAAAAGAAGGATCAACAGCATACCACATTTTTTCATCGGAAATGATTCTAGTAGGTTTATATTTTTTAAAAAAAATAAGATTAAGGGACTCAGATTTTTCATACAAACTGAAATTAAAAAATCTAATGAATTTACCCACAAAAACGAGATTCATTTATATGAATTCCGTAAAAATAAAAAAAAAAATTGAGAAAAAATTTTTTAATAAAGTAAATAAGATTTTAAAATTCTCTAAAATTTTACTAAGAAATAATAATACATTGCTTCAAGTTGGAGATAATGATTCTGGTTGTTTTTTTGATTTTGATTTTTCAGATGATTCTTTGGAAAGAAAAAAATTACATATACTTTTGTCAGAGGATAGAAAAGGTTCTCTTTTTAATATAATTAAAAAATTTCTTGGAAATTCTTTTTTTGATATTAATCCTGAAAACTTTATCATCACAAAATCTCCAATTATTGATATTAAAAAGAGGAATGAAAAAAAATTCTTCATTCCATTTAAAAATAAAATTAAAACAAAAGATATAAGGTCTTATGGTTTTGTAGATTTTGGACTTTACTGTTATTTTCATAATACCTTTTCATTTTATATAATCTGCAAGAACAAATATGATCCATCCAATTCAGGTCATCAACATGATGACAATCTATCAATTGATTTAGTTTTAAATAATAAGAATATAATAACTGATCCTGGAAGTTTTTGTTATACAAATGACATTGATACGAGAAACAAATATAGAGGCATTGAGTCTCATTTTGCACCTAGGTTTTTGAGTGCTTCATACAAAGATAGTAGTTATCCATTTTATTATACAAATTTGTTAAAGGGCAAAATGATTGATTTTAAAAATGATTGCTTTACAGGAAAAATTTTTTTAAAAAATTCCTGGATTTTTAGAACTATAAAAATCAATGATACTGGAATAAATATAATAGACTTTAGTGAATCATTAAAAAATTTAGACTATAAAGTTCTAAAAAATAAAAATAAAATTAGTACTAGTTATAGGGTTTATGGAAAAAATAAAATTGTCGAAAAAAAAATTAATGAAGAATAATCTTTTTATTATAACTGAGAATCTAAGTAATGGAGTAATTCAATCTCAAGTTTTATCACATATTATTTTTTTAAAAAAAAAAAAAATATGTAATTTCATTTTACTTGTTTGTTACTGGACTGAAGATCAAATAAAAAGTTCAAAGAATCTATCTTTAAAACTTGAAAAAAGAATTGATTCAAAAATTTTTTTTTTAAAATTGTTACCCCCTAAATTAATTTTTTCTGACTTTATAAATAAAAAGAGAATTACAAATTTCATTTTAAAAAAAGACTTTAAAATTAACTACATTCATGCAAGAACTGATTTTTGTGCCATTATAGCCAGTGATTTAAAAAGAAAGATTAATGCAAGATTAATTTGGGATTGTAGAGGATATGCCCCAGCTGAAATTGATTATAATGAAAATAAAAGTATAAATTTTATAAAAAAATTTTTACTTGAAAAGAGATTTATAAATGCTTGTAAAGTTTCTGATAAGGTAATAGTGGTTTCTATTTTTTTAAGAAATAAAATTCAAAAAATTAAAAAAAATAATATTTTCGTAATTCCAAGTGTCGCAAGTTCTTCATTATTCAATTTCAATAAAGAAAAGCGAAAAATTATGAGAAAAAGATTGAAAATTAAAAAGAGTCAAATTGTTTTTGTTTATTCAGGAGGTCTTCAAAAATATCAAATGTTTGATGAGACAATTAACTTCTTCAAATCAATTAGAAAGACCAAGAAAGATTCATTGCTCCTAGTTTTAACTAAAGAGAAAAATGAGGCAAAAAAAAAAAATCATAGGAATTAGAAATATTAGGTTATTTTCTTTGGATCAGTTTGATGTAAATAATTATTTAAATGCTGCTGATTTTGCTATTATGATTAGAAAAAATGATTTGACTAACGAAGCAGCAAGTCCCACAAAGTTTGCTGAATATTGTCTTGCAGGGCTTGATGTCATAACAAATTCAGCGGTTAAAGATTACTATGTTATGAAAAAAGACATTAAAAACATACATAATGTAGATACATTTAATTTGAATGTGATAAAAGAAGAAAATCGAAATAAAGTAGCAGAGTTTTACAAGGCAAAAATAAGTAGAGAAATATACATTAAAAGTTATAGAGAAATTTATGAATAATAAGTTTTCATTAGCAGGTAAGAGAATTTGGATTACTGGTCATAAAGGAATGCTTGGATCCTCGCTTCTTAATCATCTAGAAAAAAAGACAAAAAATATTCTTATTGCTACAAAAAGCGAGCTTGACCTTAGAAATTATTTAGAGGTTGACAAATGGATAAAAAAAAAAAAACCCGAAATAATTTTTCATACAGCTGCGAAAGTTGGAGGTATATTGGAAAATGCAGAAAAGCCAGCTACATTCATTTCTGAAAACCTCCAAATTCAGACGAATGTAATTACATTAGCCTTTAAAAATGGAATTAAAAGATTAATTTTTTTGGGATCTGCTTGTATTTATCCAATAAGTAAAAAGCCAATTAAAGAAGTTGATCTACTCAGTGGTAAATTAGAACCTACAAATCGTTCATATTCTGTTGCAAAGATTTCAGGAATTGAAATGTGTAGAGCATTTAGTGAACAATTTGGTGTTAATTTCATAAGCGTTCAACCAAATAATCTTTATGGTCCCAATGATAATTTTGTTGATGATTCAGCACATGTAATATCTTCATTAATAAGAAAAATATATTTTGCAAAAAAAAAAAAATTGCAACAATGTAAAATATGGGGTACCGGCAAACCTAAAAGAGAATTTCTTTTTGTAGATGATTTGGCTAAAGCTCTCATAATAATTGCTGAGAGGTATAATGATATAGAACCAATTAATGTTGGTTCTGGTGAAGAAATAAATATTCATAAACTTTCAAAATTAATCAAAGAAATCATTCAATTTAAAGGAAAATTAATATTTGATGATAGCTTTCCTGATGGAGTTATGAGAAAGTTTTTAGATTCCACTAAAATAAAAGCTCTAGGATGGTATCCAAGAGTTAGTTTAAAAAAGGGATTAAAGAAAACTTATTTATGGTTTCTAAAAAATAATAAAAATTAAACGATGCTTTTTTTTTTAATAACACCTTTTTTTGTATATTTTCTTGTATATATATCACCGTCATTCTTTCCGATCATTGAAAATGATAGTTTTTCATATATTAATAATGAAAATATAAGACTTTCATTTTATCCATTAATTATAGACTTATTTAATGAGAATCTTAACAATGTTATTTATCTTCAAGTTTTTCTATTTTCAG
>MDTE01170827.1_pt1 | contig 77322 bp, 65 predicted proteins | sample 811231 | NCBI WGS metagenome assembly MDTE01 (sample SAMN05326651, study PRJNA326480) | marine metagenome | isolation source: seawater | place: Indian Ocean: Red Sea | collected 2010 | reverse complement strand
GCGGACGCCGTTGCGGCCTCGGGCATCGCCTTCAAGAACGTGATGCCGATTCTGTTGGTGGAGCCGGGCGACGCCCTGTCCGCTGGCACCAAGGCCGTCCTGGACAGCGCGGTCAACAGCATCGAGCACGTCATCATCCTCGGTGGCACGGCTGCGGTCTCCGACGCCGTCGAGGCCGAGGTGAAGACGATCCTGAACGGTGCCGCCGGCACGACGGCGATCGAGGTCACCCGCGTGGGTGGAACCGACCGCTATGACACGGCCAAGAAGCTCATGGAGCTCCGCACCAAGGCGACCGTCCTGAACGGCTTTGGGGAGACCGCCACCAACATCATCCTGGTGAACGGCACCTCGCATGAGGACGGCATGAGCGCTACCGCTTTGGCTGGCGCCGCTGCCACGATGACCCTCCTCACGGATGGCACGGGCACGCTGAACGCCACCACGAGCGCTGCGTTGACCGCCAAGTCGTCGACCATCTCGACTGTCCGCGCAATCGGACGTACCGCCGACCTGTCGGCTGCCGAGATGACTGCCGCCGACGCTGCGGCCACCACGACCACGGTGACCTGCACCATTAGTGCATCCGAGGGTGGCACGACCATGACGGTCACCTTCAGCGGTGCTGTGCTCGGCGCTGAGGGCGACCAGGACGGCTCTAGCAACGCCGACGGCACGGGTGCCGGTCTGGAGAGCAACTACAAGCTCAACAACACGGCCATCTCCGCCAACGCCAACAACTCGGCCGGTAGCGCCGGTGCTGGCGACGTCGACCAGCCGAACCTCACTGAGGTTGTTGGTTCGACCGCGGCTGCGACTGCTGCGAGCATCACGTTCGGAACGGCATTCGCCGTTGGCGACGTGCTCTCGGCGACCACGTCCATCACCGACACGTCGGCACAGGCCATCGCTGGTTGTTCGCACACAGTCGCCAACGATGCGACCCGTCCGACGGCGACCGTGGACAGCTTCCGCATCGGCGCGACCCAGGGCCTGCTTCACTTCAGTGAGGCGGTCGAGGACTTCGCCGGGAACGCCACCACGGTGACCGACGACATGACGAGCACCAGCTCGGGGACCGACACCACGTTCCTCGTGACTCAGGTCACTGGGACGAACTACTACCGGTTCACCCACAAGGACGGCTCGGCGTTCATCAGCGGTCAGATCCTGACCATCTCGACGACTGCCGGTGACTTCACCGACCTTGGTGACCTCGACATGGCCGCCAACAAGACGGCGACCGCGTCGACCGACACCACCGGTCCGACCGCGACCGCGACGGTTGCGTCGACCACCTACACGCAGGCCAAGTCGGCCACGCTGGGCACCACTGGTACCTTCACCATTGGTGCCGTCGCAGGTGGAGTCGCCAACGGCACGGTGGGCAACCTGTGGACGTTCGAGGCGATCGAAGGTTCGGCTGGTGCCGCTCCGGCGATCTCCCTGTACGACACGGTCAACCGGAAGATTGTCCTGGCTGCTGACTTCACCAGCCCGACGTCGGCCTCGCAGCCGACCGCTGACAACATCTGCTCGACCGTGAACGGTCACGCTGATGTCGGCGCCAACTTCAAGTGCCTGGTCGTGGCCGGTGGCAACAGCGCCGCCGTTGTGGCCTCGTCGAGCGTGGGTGGCGGAACCTCTGGTGAGGCCGTCCATAACATCGACGTGACCTACAGCGAGCTGATGGATCCCGCCTTCGCCACCATCTCGTACTACACGGTCGACGCTGACGCTGACACCACGTACACCGACGATGGCGTCGAAGCGGTCCGGACCGCTGCCTGCACCACCGCAGACGACACCTCAGGGTGTGAGAACTCGACCGGTGCGAACAGCCACATCGCAGGAACCATGCAGTTCAAGTACACGGCGACTTCGGCCGCCATGGACATCACCAAGGGCTCGTCGGTACTCGGCATCAGCACCTCGGTGACGGACTACAAGGGCAACGCGGTTGGTTCGTCGACCTACAGGGTCACCATCAACTAGATCGGGTCCATGCCGCCTAGAGCGGCAAAAGCCTGAGAGGGGCCCCGCACTTCGGTGCGGGGCCCCTCCGCGTTTTGGACTGGGTTGGATACGCCGAGTCGGCGATAGGCGACCCGATAGATTCGGCGAGTGGACGGCGACCGAACCGGCGGAACACATCGCGCTCTGCCGAGTTGGGACAGGGTGGGTCGTGCGCTCTGCCTGGCTCCGCTCGCCGTCGTACCTGGGGCCTTCCACCGGTCTACCTACAGCGTCTTCACGAGTCCGAAGCTGGTACTCGTCTGGGGGATCTCCGTCCTTCTCGTGGTCTGGTGGATGTTGGCACTCGGTGCCCGCGGAATGGCGCGGCGCTGGTCCTGGAGGTGGACCTCTGAGGGCGCACTCGTTCTTCTTGCGATCGCAGTGATGATGTCGGCGATGACATCGCCCCACTCAGCTAGAGCCTGGACGGGTGCGGGCGTGCGGTGGTCCGGCGCAGTGACCTATCTGGCGGTGTGCTTCATCGCCTTCTCGACGGGACGCCTATTCCGAGATCGGCTGCCTTGGTCGGTGCCAGGGGTCGCGATGGTTGGCTCAATCCCGGTCCTCGGCTATGCGATCCTCCAGGCGTTCGATCGGGATCCATTCGACTGGGCCACATCGATGTCGTTCGGGATCGATGTGATGTCGACATTCGGTAATCCGAACTTCACGTCGGGCTATCTGGCGATCGTCGCACCGCTGGCCTGTGCCGTTGCGTTCCGAGGCGGCGAGGCCGGAGGACTGGTTAGGGGGATCAGTGGAGCGGTCCTGATGTCGTGCCTCTGGTGCATCGGGCATCTCGGCTCGCTGCAGGGGCAACTAGCCCTCGTCGCGACAGCCCTGGTTCTTCTGGCGCGGCTCCAGGACCGACGGTTGACTGGGTTGTCCAAATGGATCGGTTCGCTTGCGTCGGCCGTCCTTTTAATTGTTGTCCCGATCATGGCCGGCCGACTAGGTCTCGCAGGGCTAGTCGGCCTGTCGGTGGTTTACGCGCTCCTCATCTCCAGGGACTCGTTCCGTCCTCTGGAGGCGGTCGCGGAGACGGCCGATGGTGCACCAACGTCGCGTGTGCCGCAGAAGTCTGGCCGGCGGTCCATGGCTTACTACGTAGTGCCGGTGGTTGGTTTCGGAGTCGCCGGGATGGTCTGGGGGCACGGGTTCATCTGGTCGCGGTTCTCGACGGCGCTCGGGGAACGCTGGACATTCTGGCGAGTCGCCCTCAGGATCTTCGCAGACAGTCCCCTGACTGGGCTCGGGTTGGAGACATTCAGCACGCGCTTTGCTGAGTTGAGGGACGCAGGTCACGCCGCTATTTCTCCTACGCACCTAACCGACTCGGCACACAGCGTGCCCCTCGGATTGTTGGCCGGTGGAGGGATCCTCGTCAGTGTCGCGTACCTGTTGCTTGCCCTGTCGGTGATCGTTCTAGCTCTGAGGGCGTGGCGGTCCTGCTCCGAGGACGGCCGGTATCTCGTGGCAGGACTTGGAGCCGCCTGGACGGCTTTCCACCTGCAGTCGGCAGTGTCCGTGGACCTCCCATCGCTCGGGATCCTCCATGGAATCCTGATCGGGTCGCTTCTCGCTCTCGGGTCCGGGCGAGAGGAGGGAAACGGCAGGTGGATGCGGCTGGTTGACCGATGGTCCGATCGGCCCTGGAAACTCCGGATGGGCGTCATGGTGCCGATCGGCACCGTGATCCTGGTCGTGTTAGCGGGTCCTCTCCTCGCTCCCGTCATGGCGGACCGTGCCCACCATCAGGCCATGATCTCGATCGCGCGGGGTGAGGCCGCTACAGCAGAGCGCCATCTCCTGGATGCCATCGACGAGCTTCCATCCGACGGATTGCTCTGGAGTCGATTGGCGAGGGTGCAGCAGGCGGGTGGTGCAATGGAAGCGGCGTACCGTTCGAGTCTCCGTGCCGTCGAGCTCCGGCCCGGCGACCCGGCGCTGGCCCTCGAGACGGCCCGGCGAGCAGCTGCCCTGGTCTCTCGACCCGGTTACCTAGACGAGGCGGTGGATCGTTATGAAGCGGTGCTCCGGGCAGATCCGCTCGGCCCCCATCGCAGCGAGATCGCGGACTTCTTCGCGGTGATCGGCAGAAACAAGCGAGCGACGGAAATTCGAGGTTCCTGAGTGAGGCCACAGGATCGGGTCGTGGTCGATTCACGGGAGAGTGCCATCGATGGGTGAGAGGCCGCTCCGAAACGTCGATTTGAAGGTGGTTGAGGCGTTTGGCCAGGAATGGGCCCGGTTCACCAACGCCGACCTCGATCCAATGGAACTTCAGTCGATGTTCGACGACTACGTCGCGGTATTCCCCTGGGATGAACTTCCCCCAGATCCGATCGGCTTTGATGCCGGCTGTGGCTCCGGGCGTTGGGCAGCCTTCTTCGCACCAAGAGTTGGGCACCTGCACTGCGTAGATGCAAGCAGAGAGGCGCTGGACATTGCTCGGCAGGTCCTCCGGGGATACCAGAACGTCTCGTTCCACCATGAAGATCTGAGTTCGTTCGGCGTAGGCGACGGGACCTGCGACTTCGGCTACTCGCTCGGCGTTCTGCACCATGTCCCGGACACTGCCGAAGCACTCCGGTCCTGCATCCGGAAGCTCCGGCCAGGTGCGCCGTTCCTCGTCTACCTCTACTACGACCTAGAAGGTGCTGGATTCGTCCGTCGATTCCTGCACCAGTTGGTGACTGCTGTCCGAATCGTGGTTTCACGCCTGCCGCGCCGCCCTCGGCACCTAGTGGCCGATTTGCTGGCTATCGCTGTCTACTGGCCGCCGGCCAGGACGGCACTCCTGCTCGAGCACCTCGGTCTCGACCCATCGCGCCTGCCGCTCTTCCAGTATCGGAACCGGTCCTTCTCCGTCATGCGGAACGACGCGCTGGACCGGTTCGGGACCCGTCTCGAGAAGCGCTTCAGCCGCGACGAGGTCCGAAACCTCCTCGAGCAGGCAGGGCTGGTCGACGTGGAGTTCTCGGAGGGGCCGCCGTGGTGGGTCGCCGTCGGACGACGCTCTTCCCAGGTGCGATGAACCACGGCCGGATCGCATGGTGGACCGCTTGCTCGGAGTGGTTTCAGACGGCACGTGGAGAGGCGACGGCGATCTCTCTGGCAAGGATGGCCTCGTCGGCTGGAGGCATCCTTGTGGCGTTGGCTACGGCCCGGCACCTCGGGCCACAGGGACGCGGCGAGATTGTCTTCGTGGTCACAGTGTCCATGCTGGCCAGCGAGTTGGTGAGCCTCGGAACGAACGTGAGCGGCCGAATCAGGATTCTCCGATCGGACAGCGTCCGCATTGACGACTACCTGGGTCTCTCGTTGGTGCTCCTCGTCCCGCAGTGCGTCCTGATGGCCGTCGTCCTTCAAATGGTCGGTGTGGAGCACGTCGGCCTTGGGCCGGGCAGTGTCGCTTGGGGAGTCCTCCTCGGGGTGACCATGCTCTTCGCCCTCATGATGCTTGACGCAGCCTTCGCCATCCGTCGCACGTTGGCCACCACGTGGCGTGACCTGGCCATCGGTGGTGTGCCGATGGCCGGGGTTGCCATCCTGGCCATCCTCGGTCGACTGGATCCGGCGGGAACGATTGCCTTGACGGCGCTTGGATACGCGTTCGGCGGCGCCTACTTGTACAGGGTCGTCGTCGGGGTGGCAGGTCGGCCACGGATCGTCCCGGTCCGGTGGCGGACGATCATCCGGAGCGGGATCCTGGTCCTCGGGGGGACCTTCGGCCAGACGATCGCCTTCCGGGCGGACCGGATGATCCTGGGAGTTGCCGTGTCGACCGGTGCGCTCGGCCTCTACTCGGTCGCCGCGACTGCGGTGGAACTCCCGAGGGTGCTGCTGGTCTCGTTCCTCCAGGTTCTGTCGAACCGATTGGCCACCGGAGAACTCCGTTCCTCCGACCTGGCTCGGGTCGTCATCCGAGTTGGAATCGCCCACGTAGTCCTACTGACAGCCATCGGCCTCTATGGCGCCCCGGTGGTGACGGCAGCAGTCGGTCGTGGGTTCCAACCGATCGCTGATCTGGTCGGAGTCATGGCCCTGGGGGAGGGGTTCCTCGCCGTCTACTTTGTGGGCATAGCCATCGCGACCGGCCTCGGCCGGTTCGACCTGCTACCGGCGCCTGCCATGTCCGGCGCGGTGGTCATGGTGGTGCTCGACCTTCTCATCATCCCCCATGGCCAGTCCTCGGGGGCGGCCTGGGTGCGGTCGGCGGCATTCGGGGTGATGGCCGTGGTCGGATGCGTCCAGGCGGCACGGGCCCTCTCTAGGACTTTGCCGACGTGATGGGTATTTGGAGAAACCTTCTGCGTCGACTGGCGAGCCTTGCCAAGGGCCGGCCCCTGCTGACGGTCGGCGTGGTGGCGGGAGTTGTCCGTCTCGTGGCCGTCGCCGTCGGGCTTGTCCTCGGAGAAGCCAGCATGGTCAAGGACGAGAACCAGTACCTCGCCGTGGCGGAGGCCTCTGCGGCTGGCCGCCTGGACGTCTTCTGGGTGGGTTACGGGCGCTCCCTCTATGATTCGACGTGGGTCTTCACCGGCCAGGTCGATCTCCTCTTCCGGGCCTTCGGCCCGGTCCGGCTCCTCGGCCTCCTGCTCTCGGCCGGATACGGCGTCCTCGCCGCGGTGCTGACCACCGTCGTGGCATCGCGAGTTGTCCGGACGTCATTCGCCGTCCTGGCGGGTCTGGTGGTCGCTCTTCTGCCGTCTCAGGTCTTCTTCTCTGCTGCGGTGGTGCGGGAGTCGCTGATCTGGACCTGCCTGATCCTGGCAGCGTTCTTCCTGGCCGAGGGCCGGAGGGCGGCTCGACCCATCGACGTTGCGTTGACTCTCGTCGGTACGACCACCTGTTTCCTCCTCCTTGAAGGACTTCGAGCCCAGACGGCCTTCCTGTCCCTGTGGTGCATGGCTGGGGCCCTGGTCCTCGGCCGGGGCCTTCGATCGGTCCGAGCCGTGGCAGCCGTCGCCCTCCTGGTCGTAGCGCCCCTGCTCGCCGGCGGGGCGCCGGGCGGCGTCGACTTTCTGGACTCCTCGTTCAAGCGGCTGGGTCTGATCAGGACCTACATGGCCCTTGACGCGGAGAGCGCCTTCGTTGATATTCAGGAGCCTGACTCCTTCGTCGCTATTCAGGAGCCTGGTTCCTTCGCCGCTATTCAGGAGCCTGGTGCCTTCGTCGCTATTCAGGAGCCTGGTTCCTTCGTCGCTATTCAGGAGCCTGGTTCCTTCGCCGCTATTCAGGAGCCCGCCCCGGTCGTCACCGCACCGGGGTCGGGGGGCCCGTCGGCCCGACCGACCGTCGTCGACGGTGGGGTGCGGTCCACGATCCCCGTCGACATCCTCGACCGCGACGTGATGGTGGACGAATACGAGCAGGTGTTCGTGGTCTCCCACAGCGGACAGCGGGCGCTGGTGTTGACGGGTCTCGCGGCAACACTCGACAGTCTGCCCCGCGGCCTCGTCGCCGTCTCGCTCCTTCCCTTCCCCTGGTCCTACGGAACGAGCATGACCCTCAACGCGGCGGCCGCCGAATCGCTGCTCTGGGTGGTGCTGTACGTCCTCGCTTTCATCGGGGCGTGGCATGGGCGCCGAGCACCGACCACCTACTTCCCGGTCTTTCTGGTAGGAGCCGTGATGGTTTCGTCGGCGGTCACTCAGGGAAACCTGGGTACGGCCTTCAGGCATCGCGGCCAGGTCCTTTCAGTGCTCGCCGTCCTCGCCGCAATCGGCATCCAGTACCTCTGGGACAGGCGGTCCTTGGGCGAGGCCCGGACCGGGAATGCTGAGCGGGGTTGGAACTCGGAGCCCGGGAGGTTGGAACGGTGACCCGGATCGGGTACGTGCCGCTCCACCAGTCCCTTCGACCACCCGGCGACCGTCGGAGGTTCTCCGGATACGCGGGACGTCGCGGCATCGACTTCGTGGTGGTCGACGATTGGAGGGACGTCGACGTCGCCGTGGTCAGCACCGAGGCTGACCTCCTCCGATGGACGTCAGCTCCGTCCCGGATCAAGATGGTCCTCGACCTTCCAGACGCCTTCCTCGACGAGCCGGTGTCGAAGCGGACGCGGGCGAGGGGCTTGGCCAAGTGGGTGGCCGGGCCGCTCTCGAAGCCGGTTCTTCGGCACGACCGGGCGATGCTCAGGCTTGTCGCCCGTGCCGATGCCGTGGTGTGCAGCACCCCCGAGCAGGCGCAGAAGCTCGGACACCACGCAGGCAATGTCCACGTGGTGCTGGACGACCATTCCGAGGTCACGCCGATGGCTCCCAGATCGTGGTCGGACCGAAAACTCTCCGCCGTCCACCTGGTGTGGGAGGGAATGTTTCACACTCTTGGCGCGGTAGAGCAGGTTCTGCCGGGACTGCGCTTGCTCGCCGAGGAGGAGGGGGTCGTCCTCCACCTCGTCACCGACCGGCGACCAAAGCGGTACATGAATCGCTTCCTCCACCACGAGGTGGCAGACGTCGTAGCCCATTGGGACCTCGACGTGCAGCTCCACGATTGGGATGTCGAGACGCTCGAATCGGTAGGACGTGACTGCCACCTGGCGATCGTCCCGGTGGTTCGCTCCGATCCCTACGCCCTCGGCAAGCCCGAGAACCGCATGCGCCTCTTCTGGCGGTTGGGCCTGCCAGTCCTCGCCTCGGACTCGCCGGCTCACCGTCGGGCGGTAGGGCTGGCCGGCGTCGCCGAGGACACCCTCTGTGGGGGAGCGTCGGACTGGAGTCAGGCCCTCCGGCGGTACACCTCCGAACCGGCGGCCTGTCGCGCCGCGGCCGAGGCAGGCCACCGGGCCGCTCTGGGGCCATACGGGTCTGAGGCGGTGATGGCTGCCTGGGACGGTGTCCTAGCGAGCATCGGTGTCCAGCCGTGAGCGGTCAGCTACCCCAGGTCAGCTATCTCTCGGTAGACCCGTTGGCCAGTACCGTCGGCTCCTCGCAGGTTCTGGCCTACGTGTTCCGTCTCGCCGAAAGGGGAGTTGTTCTCGACCTTCACTCCTTCGAACGCGAGCCCGATGCAGCGCTCTTGCGGCGCTTGTCCGCTGCCGGCGTGCGGTGGACAGCCCACCCCTTCGGCGGCCCCGGGGCACGTGGGGGTGCAGGCCGGGTGGCAAGGCTTGCCCGGGCAATTCGGGGTGCCGCTCTCGTCCACGCGCGGAGCGACATGGCAGCGGCGGCCGTCATGTCGTCAATAGCCCTCTCCCGGTCCGATCTCCGGTGGTTGTGGGATGTCCGGTCGCTGTGGGCTGACCAGAAGGTCGCGACGGGAGTCTTCGGTGAGAGGTCGCCGCAGGCCCGGGCCTTCCGTCAGATCGAACGGGCAGCCGCCCGCCGTTGCCACCGGTCGGTGACCCTGACGACATCCGCGATCGACGAACTGGACAGACGACACGGTTCCGGATTCGGGACGAAGGCCACCGTCATCACTACCTGCGTGGACCGCCGCCGGTTCGCGCCCGAGCCGCCTCCACCCCGGGACCGGGTACGGATCCTGCTGGCCGGGACCCTCAACCGCTACTACGACGTGGACCTGATGCTCCGTCTCGTTGAGGAACTCGGCCGACGTGACGAAGTCGATTTCGTGGTGGCCGCGCCGGGTGAGACCGAGTGGGATGGTGCCTTCCGGCGCATCGGCGCCACCCGGCTCGCCGCGTCGGCTGAGGAGATGCCCGACCTCGTGGCCTCCTGTCACGTCGGGCTGAGCGTGTGTCGCGATGATGCTGGCCCCAGCTTGCTGGCCGCCATGCCGACCAAGATCGGAGAGTTTCTGGCCACTGGACGTCCGGTGGTAGTCAACCCCGGCCTGGTTGACGCAGCGCGACTCGTCTCCGACGCCGGTGCGGGCGTAGTCGTGGGGCCGTCGGATGACCTTTCGGTGGCCGCCGACCAGGTACTCGAAGTTGTCGACGATCCCAGGGCTGCGAAGCGTGCAGCGAAACTGGCCTACGAGCATTTCGATCTGGATCGAGGTGTCGACCACCTCGTCCGGATCTACCGGGAGCTCGCCGACCTCGGGTGACGGTGCCCCGGGACCCCGGGAGGCCATCGGGTACCGTACGGGCGTGATGGAGGGATCGGTGGCGTGAAGGCGGTGATCTTGGCCGGAGGTCTCGGCACCCGTCTTGCGGAGGAGACGTCGGTTCGACCTAAACCCATGGTCGAGGTCGGCGGCATGCCGATCCTCTGGCACATCATGAAGACCTACTCGGCCCACGGGATTGACGACTTTGTGATCTGTTGCGGCTACAAGGGTTATGTCATCAAGGAGTACTTCGCCAACTACTTCCTCCACGTCTCTGACGTCACCTTTGACGTGGCGGAGAACCGCATGGAGGTGCTCCGTGGTGGGGGTGAACCCTGGCGGGTGACCCTCGTGGACACCGGAGACGAGACCTTGACCGGTGGGAGACTTCGTCGGGTCGCTGAACACGTGTCGGATGAGACTTTCTGCATGACCTACGGAGATGGTCTTTCCGACGTCGATGTGACGTCGCTCGTGGAGTTCCACCACGCGCACGGTCGTCTGGCCACGGTGACGGCGGTGAAGCCGCTGGGTCGGTTTGGCGCCCTCGAACTCGATGGTGACAGGGTCGCGGGGTTCATCGAGAAGCCCCCCGGCGACGACGGTCTCATCAACGGCGGCTTCTTCGTCCTTGAGCCGGCGTGCCTCGAGTTGATCGTCGGAGACGACACGCGGTGGGAGGCCGAACCTCTGTCGACGCTCGCTGAACGCGACGAGTTGCGGGCCTACCAGCACCTCGGTTTCTGGCAGCCCATGGACACCGTCCGGGAGCGGGACCTCCTCAACGACCTGTGGGAGTCGGGGAACGCGCCGTGGCGGGTCTGGTGACCCGTCGCCCGTGACAGGCCACCGTGTCCCGTGCCCATGAAGTGTCGCCACTGCGCGGCCCCCCTGGAGTCGGTCTTCCTCGACCTGGGAAGTGCTCCGCCGTCGAACGCCTACCTCACTGCTGACCGGCTGGCCGGTCCGGAGGCCTGGTACCCGCTCCGCGTTCTGGTCTGCGAGTCGTGCTGGCTGGTCCAGACAGAGGACTTCGCCCGAGCCGAGGAGCTCTTCGACGACCACTACGCCTACTTCAGCAGATTCTCCTCGGGGTGGGTCGACCACTGCCGTCGGTACGCCGAAGCCATGGTCGAACGGTTCGAACTTGGCCGGGAGAGCTCGATCGTCGAGGTCGCATGCAACGACGGGACGTTGTTGCGCAACTTCTCCGAGAGGGGAATGTCCTGTGTCGGGATCGAACCGACGGCCAGCACCGCGGCGGCGGCCCGGGATCTGGGCCTTGAAGTGGTGGAGGAGTTCCTTGGGGTGACGGTCGCCGAAGCCCTGGCCGAGGCTGGACTGCGAGCCGACCTGCTGGCTGCCAACAACGTGGTCGCACACGTCCCGGACATCGTCGACTTCGTGGCGGGGTGTGGCGTCCTCCTCGGCGACGACGGGGTGGCCACCTTCGAGTTCCCGCACCTGCTCCGCCTGGTCGACGAGGTCCAGTTCGACACCGTCTACCACGAGCACTTCTCCTACCTGTCGCTGACGTCGATCCGGTCGGTCGCCGCCACGGCGGGTCTCCAGGCCTTCGACGTGGAGAGGGTGCCGACCCACGGCGGAAGCCTTCGCGTGTTCCTTCAACGGACGGACGTTGGCGTCCGACCCGTGACACCGTCGATCGTGACGCTGCTGGCCGAGGAGGCCGAGGCGGGCGTCGGGGGTCGGGACTTCTACACCGGATTCCAGGAGCGGGCCGAGGCGCTCAAGGATGACTTCCTCCGCTTCCTCCTGGACGCCCGGCAGGGGGGCCGGAAGGTGGTCGCCTATGGCGCCGCGGCCAAGGGGAACACCCTGCTGAACTTTGCCGGGGTCCGGCCCGACCTGCTGGGAGCCGTGGTGGACCAGAATCCGGCTAAGCAGGGTCGGTTCCTCCCTGGAAGCAGGATTCCGATCGTGTCGGAACAGGTGGTTGTCGACGAGCGACCCGACCACGTTCTGATCCTCCCGTGGAACCTGCGCGACGAGGTCGCCGACCGGTTGGACTACATACGCGAATGGGGCGCCACGTTCGTCGTCGCCGTGCCGTCGCTCCAGCAGTGGTGATGTCCGACGGACGAGTTGTCCTTCCCCGATGTACCGGCCGGGAGGGCTGAACGGTGTGTGGGATCGCGGGGCTCCTGGACCGGAGATCCGGACGGACGGTCGAAGAGCTGGAGGCCGTCGCCGGACGGATGGCCGACCGCCTGGTCCACCGGGGTCCCGATGACCGCGGGACGTGGTGCGAACCGGCGAGCGGGGTGGCCTTCGGTCACCGGCGGCTGTCCATCGTCGACCTGAGCGCTGCCGGCCACCAACCCATGGCGTCAGCCGACGGCCGGTGGGTGATCGCCTACAACGGCGAGCTCTACAACGCCGACGAACTCCGGGCGACCCTCGGCGAGCGTCGTCGGTCGGCCCTTCGTGGCCATTCGGACACCGAGGTCCTCCTGGAAGCGGTCGCCGAGCGTGGCGTCGAATGGGCACTGGCCCGGGCGGTGGGGATGTTCGCGTTCGCCCTCTGGGACCGTCGGAATCGGGAGCTGTGGCTAGCGCGGGACCGGTTCGGCGAGAAGCCGCTCTACTACGGCTGGTCCTCCGAAGGACTCCTCTTCGGGTCCGAACTGAAGGCACTGCACGCGGTGGATGGCTTCGCTCCCGACGTCGACGCCGATTCGGTCGTCGACCTGCTCCGGTGGTCCTGCGTGCCGGCTCCGTGGACCATCTACGAGGGGGTACGCAAGGTCCGTCCCGGCCACGTCCTCCGCTTCGACGCTTCGGCTCGTCTCGTGGACGAGGTCGCCTACTGGTCTCCGGCCGAGGTGGCCGCGGCGACGTCGGTCCAGCCCGCTCGCGGGGAGGAGGCGGTCGACGAGCTGGAGGAACTCCTGGGGAGGGTCGTGGCATCTCGCATGGTTGCCGACGTGCCCCTCGGAGCGTTTCTGTCGGGGGGAATCGATTCGTCCACCGTGGTCGCGCTCATGTCCGCCGTCTCGGGGGACCCGGTGAAGACCTTCACCATCGGCTTTCCCGATCCGGCCTTCGACGAATCGGCCCACGCAGCGGCGGTGGCCGGGCACCTGGGCTCTGACCACCATTCGATGGAGGTGAGCCCCACCGAGGCCCGGGAGGTGATCCCCCTACTTCCGGCGATGTACGACGAACCGTTTGCGGATTCGTCCCAGATTCCCACCCACCTGGTGAGCCGGTTGGCTCGCCGGCACGTGACGGTGTCGCTGTCCGGAGACGGAGGGGACGAACTGTTCGGCGGCTATGACCGCTATCGACATCTGGCACGCCTCTCCAAGCTTCACGGCGCGGTTCCTGCACCCATCCGACGGATAGCGGCTCGCAGCCTGGCTTGCATTACCCAGGGGACCTGGGACCGGATCGGGACAAGTGCTCTCATGCTCCCCGCGCCGCCCGTCGTCCGCCACCGGCTCGGACATCGGGTCCACAAGGTCGCCCGGGTGCTGGCGGCCAGGAGCGCGGGAGACCTCTACGAGGCAATGATGTCGGCGGAGAACGAGGCCGCCGACATCGTGCCGAAGGCGGCCGGCCGGTCGGGCGGCCTTTACGAACTGGATGGCGCGGAGATGGACGGGTTCCGTGCCGCGATGCTCATGGACACCATGGTGTACCTGCCCGATGACCTCCTAGTGAAGACGGATCGGGCGAGCATGGGGGTGAGCCTCGAGGCGAGGATGCCGCTGCTCGATCCGGAATTGTTTTCGTTCGCATGGTCGCTCGCGCCGGAGGACCGGGTGCGGGGCGGCTCCGGGAAGTGGGCATTGAGGAGGCTTCTCCACCGGTACGTTCCGGCCGAGATGGTGGAACGGCCGAAGATGGGCTTCGGCATCCCCCTCGGCTCCTGGCTCCGGGGCCCCCTGCGAGGTTGGGCTGACGAACTCCTGGCTCCAGACCTGCTGGCAGCGCAGGGGATCTTCGACCCGGCGCTCGTGGCGGCCCGCTGGGCCGAACACGTCGAGAACCGGGGTGACCTCTCCTTCCAGTTGTGGCCGATCCTCATGTTCCAGTCCTGGTGGCACGAAGGTGACGGTCGGTGAGCGCCTTGGACCGAATCCGCGTGTTGAGGGTCATCGCCCGGATGAACGTAGGAGGCCCGGCCTGGCAGGCCAGCGTCCTTACCCGGGGCCTGGACCCCGAGCGGTACGAGACCCGCCTGGTCGTCGGGACGACCGAGGAGGACGAGGCGGACTTCCTCGAACTCCGGGACCCGGACCTCCCGGTGACCGTGGTGCCGGGCCTCGGACGGTCGCCCGGGCCTCTTGGTGACCTGCGGGCCCTCCTGGCACTCGTCCGGGAGGTTCGGGACTACCGGCCCGATGTCGTCCACACCCACACGGCGAAGGCGGGGGCCCTCGGTCGGGTGGCAGCGCTGGTCGGCCGGGTGCCGATCCGGGTCCACACCTTCCACGGCCACGTCCTCCACGGCTACTTCGGGGCGGTGGGCAGTGCGTTGGTCCGACTGGTGGAGCGTGTCCTGGCCTTCGTGACCACCGCCTTCGTGGTGGTGGGGGAGAGGGTCAGCGGCGAACTGGTGGAAGCGGGCATCGGGCGGATGGACGACCACGTGGTCATCCCCCCGGGAGTGGCGGAGCCGGAGCCGGTCGACCAGGTGGAGGCCCGGCGACACCTCGGGTTGCCTGTCGATCGTCCAGTGGTGCTCTTCGTCGGTCGGCTCACCGTCATCAAGAGGGTCGACCGCCTCCTGGAGGCCTTCGAGCGCGTCCTGGCCAGGGCACCCAGAGCGGTCCTGGCCATCGCCGGCGAGGGTGACCTCGCGGACGACGTCCGGCGATGGGCGGCACCGATGGGCGAGTCGGTCCGCCTCCTCGGTTGGCAGGCCGAGATCGCCACCCTCTACGCGGCGGCCGACCTTGTGGTGATCAGTTCTGACAACGAAGGGATGCCGGTGACCCTCATCGAGGCTGCCATGGCCGGGGTACCTGGAGTGACAACCGATGTCGGAAGTGCCTCCGAGGTGGTGGCCCATGGCGTCACCGGTCTGGTGGTGGCCGCCGACTCGGAGGCCCTCGGCGAGGCACTCGCCGAGTTGGTGGTCGACGAGGGACGTCGAGCGTCGATGGGGACGGCCGCCGCGGAACGGGCCCGCGAACGTTTCGGGGTGCGACGACTGGTCCGGGATCACGAGGACCTCTACGGCCGTCTCCTCGGTGCCTGATCCTCCCTACCCGACGGGACCCCGGCGGTAGGCTCGGGCGATGCGCGCGTTGATCACCGGTGGGGCGGGCTTCATCGGTTCCCATCTCGCCGACCGACTGTTGGACCGGGGTGACCAGGTGGTGCTCCTCGACGACCTATCGACGGGTCGACTGGCCAACATCGAGCACCTGACCGGGAACCCGGACGCCGAGTTCGTCCTTGGTTCCATCCTGAACGCAGACCTGGTCGACCACGTCGTGTCGCGGTGCGACGTGGTGTACCACCTCGCCGCCGCGGTCGGCGTCAATCTGATCGTCGAGAAGCCGCTTGAGAGCCTCATGACCAACATCCGCGGGACCGAGGTGGTGGTCGAGAAGGCACACAAGTACGGGCGACGGACGCTCGTGGCCTCAACGTCGGAGATCTATGGAAAGAACGTCTCCGACCGCCTGTCGGAGGATGACGACCGGATCCTCGGGTCGCCGCTCAAGAGCCGGTGGTCCTATTCGGAGGCCAAGGCCATCGACGAGATCCTGGCCTACACGTACTGGCGGGAGAAGGGCCTCGAGACGGTCATCGTCCGGCTCTTCAACACGGTCGGGCCCCGCCAGACCGGGAGCTATGGAATGGTCATCCCACGTTTCGTGACCCAGGCGTTGCGCGGCGAACCCCTCACCGTTTTTGGGGATGGCTCCCAGACAAGGTGCTTCTGCAGCGTCCACGACGTGGTCGGCGGAATCCTGGTCCTCTCCGAGGAGCCTGAGGCCTTCGGCCGGGTCTTCAACCTCGGCGGCTCCGAGGAGATCTCGATGAGCGATCTCGCCGAGCGGGTGATCCGGCTGGCAGGATCGTCGAGTTCCGTCGAGTTCATCCCTTACGACGTGGCCTATGAGGAGGGGTTCGAGGACATGCAGCGACGTGTCCCCGACACCACCCGAGCCAGGGAGTTGGTGGGGTTCCACCCCTCGGAGGACCTGGATGGGATCATCAAGGCGGTGATCGCGCACCAGCAACGCTAGGGGGAGTATGACGGGAATCTGGTGGGAGTACCTGAGCATCTTTACCGCTTCGGCCGTGCTCTGCCTGATCCTCACTCCGGTGGCCATGGCCCTGGCCACCCGCAATGGGATCCTCGACCAGCCCGGGGGACACAAGAGCCACGAGTCGCCCACCCCATACCTGGGAGGGCTGGCCATCGTCGTGTCCTTTGCCGCAGCGGTGGTCGTCGCCGCACTTGTGGAACGGCCGGAGAGCGGTCTGGACGAGCTCGTGGTGGTCCTCCTGATGGCCGTGGGCCTCGCAGTGGTGGGTCTGGCCGATGACCTCTGGGACCTTTCCCCGATTGTCCGGCTGGCCGTCGAGGTGTTGTGTGCCGTGCAGGTCTGGGCGATGGACGAGGGCGTCCGCATGGCCAGCGGAGACCTGGTCGACCTCGCCCTGACCATCCTCTGGGTGGTGGGGATCGTCAACGCGTTCAACCTGCTGGACAACATGGACGGGCTGGCGGCCGGCCAGGCGGTCATCTGTGCCGGGGCGATCTTCCTGGTGGCGGTTGGCAACGGCCAGTTCCTCGTTGCCGCCCTGGCCGTCGGCCTGTCGGGGTGCGCATTGGGCTTCCTCCGACACAACTTCCACCCGGCCCGCATCTACATGGGGGACGGGGGAGCGCTCTTCCTTGGGTTCCTGGTCGCCTACCTGGGGATCAAGTTGCGTTTCGACGATTCGGTGGCCGGTTCATTCCTCGTCCCCGTGGTGATCTGCGCCCTGCCGATTACCGATACCACGCTCGTCACCCTGTGCCGTCTGGCCACCGGCCGGAGCCCGTTCCAAGGCGGTCAGGACCATGTCAGCCATCGGCTGGTCCGGAGCGGGATCCCGGTCCCGATCGCCGTCGGACTGACGTACTTCGGCTCTGCCAGTGCCGGAATCATCGCCTACGTCATCAGTCGCGTGGACTCGGTGTCCGCCTGGCTGTTGGCCGGGTTGGTCGTGGCCACCGCGGCAGGAATCGCCGGACTCCTGAGTCTCGTGCCGGTCTACCCGGAGAGTGGGCGACGGCACTTTCGCTTTGTCGAGCATCGCGCTGCATCGGAACGGGACTGACTGGCCCCGGGGCGATCAGGAGGCGTCGAGGCGCTCCCAAGGGCGGGCCAACTCGAACCACGCCACGGTCTGCTCCAGGCCCTCCCGGAGCGGCGTCGGCGAGATCGACGGGAACAGGCTCTGCAGGGTGGAGGCGTCGGCCTGTGACCGCGGGACGTCCCCGACCCGTGGCTCGAGGTGTTCGATGGGAAGGTCCCTGCCCAGGATTGAAGACAGGTTTTCGATCACCTCGAGGAGGGAGACTCGGGAGCCGAAGGCGAGGTTGACGGGTTCGGGATGGTGGACGCGCCGATGGATCGCCTCGGCGATGACGTTGACCGCCGTGGCCACGTATGTGAAGTCCCGGCTCTGGGTCCCGTCTCCATGGACCGGGAGGGGGAGCCCCTGGAAGGCGGCGGCCAGGAAGGACGGGATGGCTGCCGCATAGGCGTGCAGCGGTGGTTGGAGGGGCCCGAAGATGTTGAAGAAGCGGAGGGCCAGGACGGGGAGCCCGTAGCTATGGCCCCATGCCAAGGCGTACGACTCGGTGGCCAGCTTGGATGCCGCGTAGGGGCTGATCGGCCTGGTTGCCAGGCCTTCGTGCTTGGGGAGTGCCTCGTTGGCTCCGTAGACGGAGGACGAGGACGCCACGATGACCTGTGCGCCACCAGCCCGCCGGGCCGCCTCGAGGACCCGGACTGTGCCGGTTGCGTTCGCTTCGTGTGCGGCGACCGGATGGGCGACCGACCGGGGAACTGACGACCGGGCTGCGAGATGGACGACGGTCGAGGCGCCGTCCATCGCCGGGTCGAGGACGTCGGGGTCCAGGATCGAACCTTCCACGAGGTCGACGTCGAGGCCGTCGAGGTTCGATGGGAAGCCAAAGGACAGGTCGTCCACCACGACAACCTGCTCGACACCCGGCCCGCCGACCAGGCGCCTGACGAGGTTTCCGCCGACGAATCCAGCACCGCCGGTGACGACGACCTTCATCGAGGCCTCACGGTCTCTGGACAGGGCCGAGCGGTTGATGCAAAGGAGCAAGACGAGGTTCTCGAGACCACGGCCGCAACTTATCCCGTGCGGCCCAGAGCGACCTCGGACGGGATGGCCGGCCGCGGTGCCATCGTCTGTGCCTTCGCTTTCTGCTAGAAGATTGAAATGGGAGAAGCCGCCGTCGGGCGATCCGGCCGGACCGAACTCGACCTCCTCTACCTGACCGACCTGAGGTTTCCAGGTGGATCGTCATCGAGTCTGGTGGAGGAGACCGTGGCCGCCGTGAACGCCGGCTACCGGGTCGGCGCGCTGCAGTGCAGGTCGACCAGCCTCCGTAGGGACCGGACCTTCCACCCTTCTGTTCGAGGCCTGATCGACGACGGTCGGCTCGTCCTCGTCCGACCTGACGAGCCGGTCGATTGCCGGTTGGCCGTGGTCAAGCATCCGACAGTGCTGAGGGACGCGATCGGCGGGCGGCTCAACGTCTGGTCCGACGTCCGGGTGGTGTTCGTCGGGCAGGTGCCGCAGGACCGTGACGGAACCGTCCACTACGTGCCCTCGGACGTGCACGAACACGTCACCGAGGCCCTGGGCGGTCCGGCCGTCTGGCATCCGGTCAGCCCTGTGGTCCGTCGCAGCCTGAAAGGCACCGGCGTGCCCCTGGCCGAAGCCGACTGGGTGGAGGTGATCGATCCGACGAGGTATTCGGTGGACCGCTCCGGACCCTCGGGAGAGGTGCCGGTGATCGGCCGTCATGGTCGCCCCAGCGTGCTCAAGTGGCCCGGGGACGCGGCCACTTTGGCCGAGGCCTATCCGACCGACGGTTCTGCGACCGTGCGGGTATTGGGCGGGGTCGATGGGTTGGAGGGCCTGCTGGACGAGGTCCCCGATCGTTGGGAGGTACTTCCCTTCGGGGCGATGGACGCTGCGGACTTCCTCGCCGGCGTCGACTTCTTCGTCTACTTCCACCACCCGGACCTCGTCGAGGCCTTCGGCCGGACGGTGATCGAGGCGTTGGCTTCGGGTTGCGTGGTCGTCCTCCCGCCACACTTCGAAGACCTGTTCGGCGAGGCCTGCCGGTACGTCGAGTCGGCCGGGGTGGGCGACCTGGTCGCATCCCTCCACCGGGATTCCCAGGCCTGGCTTGAGGCCTCCGAGAGGGGCCGCCGGGTGGTGGACGAGCGGTTCTCACATGTTGCACACGTGGCGCGTCTGGGCAACCTGATCGGCGGGCCGTCCTCGGCGGCCGGCCGGGCTGCGCCCACGGGGCGGATGCCGGCTGGGCTCCGGGAGCAGCGGCCGAGGGTCCTCGTATCGTGCGTGGGGATGGACGCTGCCGGCGTGGCCGGAGTCGTCCGTTCCCTCGTGACGCAGAGGGATCGGGCCACGGGATTCGCTCCGGTGCTGGTAACCACCGAGGCGCCGCCGGACGTGGCCGAGCACCTGGACGAGGAATTCGTCCTCGACCCAAAACTTCGGCGCTTCACCGGGTCCCGGAGCGGGTTGGTGGTCGAGGTCGTGCCATCGCGGTCCTCCCACGACGGACCGGAGAGCTGGGAGGACCACCTGCTGGGCCGTCTTCGCGAGATCCGTCGCGCCCACCGCATCGACTCGGTCACCGTGGCCGACCTCGCCCAACCCGATGCCTGGCTCTCCCTACAGGCATCCGCAGGCTGACCGCTAGCCTCCACTGATCGTGGCTGACTCTCTGACCATCATCGGGCTCGGTTACGTCGGCCTGCCGCTCGCCCAGGAGGCGTGCCGGTGTGGCTTTCGGGTTACCGGCCTCGACGTCTCCTCGTCGGTGGTGAAGGGCCTGAACGCCGGCCACTCTCACGTGGACGACCTCGACGCCACCGACGTTGCTGAGATGCTGGCCAATGGATTCTCCGCCACCGCCGATGCGTCGTGTATCGAGAAGGCGGACGTCGTGGTGGTCTGCGTGCCGACGCCGTTGTCGGACGATGGAACCCCCGACCTGGGAGCGGTGGAGTCAGCATCGCGGTCGGTCGGGACCAACCTCCGCCCCGGGACCCTCGTCGTTCTGGAATCGACGACCTACCCGGGAACCACCGGGGAGTGCGTCCGTCCCATCATCGAAGAAGCGAGCGGTCTGGTGGCCGGTGACGACTTCCACCTCGCGTATTCCCCGGAGAGGATCGACCCGGGGAACGCCCGCTTCGGCCTGCGGAACACCCCCAAGGTGGTGGGCGGTCTGACCGATGGATGTACCGAGGCCGCGTCCACCTTCTACGGCCGCCTCGTCGACCAGGTCGTCCCCACGGTGGGCCTCCGGGAGGCCGAACTGGCCAAGCTATTGGAGAACACTTACCGGCACGTCAACATCGCGCTGGTCAACGAGATGGCGGTGTTCTGCCATGAACTGGGCATCGACCTGTGGTCGTCGATCGAGGCCGCATCCACCAAGCCCTTTGGCTTCCAGGCGTTCTACCCGGGGCCGGGAGTCGGAGGCCACTGCATCCCGATCGACCCCAACTACCTTTCGTGGGTGGTGCGGTCGCTGGGCTACAGATTCCGCTTCGTGGAACTGGCACAGGAGGTGTCCGAGAGGATGCCGGCCTATGTGGCCAAGCGGGTGCAGGATGCCCTCAACGCGGAGCGCAAGGCGGTCAACGGTTCGAAGGTCGTCCTGGTCGGCGTTTCCTACAAGGCCGACATCAGCGACGTCCGGGAGACTCCGGCCCGCCCGCTCGTCGCGCTGCTCCGGTCGATGGGGGCCGAGGTCGGCTATCTCGATCCCCACGTGCCGGAGTTCTGGGTCGACGGAGAGCCCGTTCCCTCGATCGGTCCGGTTGATGCAGCGTCTACCGGACTGGCCGACGCCGACATCGTCGTGGTGCTCCAGGCCCATCGGGTGGTGGTCGACTCAGACGTGCTCAATGACGCGGCAGCTGTCCTAGACACGAGCGGACGGCTCGTGGGTGAGAACGTCGAACGCCTCTGAGGACCACCCGTGAAGGTGGTCGTGGCCACGATCGTCCACCACCCGGAGGACGCGCGGATTCATTACCGGCAGATCCCGGCCCTGCTGGCTGCTGGGAACGAGGTCGTTTACGTGGCGCCCTCTTCGGATCGAGACCTGGAACGGCCAGGCCTGGTGCACCGAGAAGTGCCGCGCGCTTTGGGACGCCGCCGCTGGTCGGCCCTCCGACGGGCTGCTTCGGTACTAGCCGAGGAGACTCCGACAGCGGCCGTCACCATCCTCCACGACCCGGAACTCACGCTGCTCCGACGGTCGATCACCGGCCCTGCCATCTTCGACATGCACGAGGACCTGCCGGCCCAGGTCCGGGACAAGGCATGGATACCCGGTCCGGTCCGTCCTGCAGTCGCGCTGGCGGCCCGATCGTGGGAACGGTGGGTGGCGCGGCGACTCCATCTGGTTCTAGCCGAGGAGGTCTACCGGGTGCGACATGGTGACCGTCCAGTAGTTCGCAATACCCCGGTCGTCCCCGAACGTGTAGCCCCGTCGGGCCCGGACCGGGTCGTCTACCTAGGCCGTGTTTCGCTCAGTCGGGGGCTGGAGACGATGCTCGGCGCGGTGGCCGCAGTTGACGGTGTCGCCCTAGATCTATATGGACCGGTCGATCCCAGTGCCAAACGGATCCTCGATCAAGAGCGGGAAGACGTTCGGGTCCATGGCTTTGTGCCTAACCCGTCCGCCTTGTCTGCTATTGAGGGAGCGCAAGCTGGCCTCGCTCTCCTCGACGACCGGCCCAATTACCGGGACTCGGTGCCGACCAAAATCCTTGAGTACATGGCCCGGGGAGTCCCGGTGATAACCACGCCGAACCCCGTGGCGCGGCGGATCGTGGAGCACGCGGATGCCGGCATCGTCGTTCCCTACGGGGATGTGGGAGCCTTGGTTGAGGCCATCGAACTTTTGAGAGACGCCGACCTGCGGGAGCGTTTCGCCCGGAACGGCCGGGCGGCGGTTCGGGACCGCTACGACTGGTCCGCTGATGCACGTGAGTTCGTGTCCCTCGTGGAGGAGGTCGCACGGCAGGGGTCTGACAGCTAGGCACTTCGCCGCCCGGCGGACATGGCATGGCGGTGCCAGACCGGTCATTACCCTTGGAATTTGGGAAGAGGCACAAGGAGACGGCGAGGTGAGCGAAGAGGACTATTTCAACCGCTACTTCACGGTGCTCGCCGCGGCTATAGACGACGTGGTCCACGATGAACTCCGGCGGTTGGGCGAAATGTTCAGGACTGCGGCCAAAGTCGGCGGAAAGGTGATCCTCGCCGGCAACGGTGGGAGCGCGGCGATGGCCAGTCACGTCTCGGTTGACCTCACCAAAGCGGCTGGCATCCGAGCCGTCAACTTCAACGAGGCCGATCTCCTTACCTGCTTTGCCAATGACTTTGGTTACGAGAACTGGGTGGCCCGAGCGCTCGAGGCCTACGCGGATCCGTCGGACCTCGTTGTGCTGGTCAGCAGCAGCGGCGCTTCGCCGAACATGGTGCGGGGAGCCGAGCAGGCCCGCGCCATGGGACTCGGGCTGGCATGTCTCACCGGGTTTGCCAAAGATAATCCGATGCGAGGCTTGGGTGACGTCGACCTTTGGGTGGATAGCGATGCCTACAACATCGTTGAGATGACCCACCATGTCTGGCTGCTGGCCGTTGTCGACCACCTGATCGACCACGGTGGCTGACCAGTGGATGAGGCCAGTGGTTCGGTCACCGCAGTACTTCTCGCCGCTGGAGCGGGAACCAGGCTGGCCCCGCTAACCGATGAGTGGCCCAAGCCCCTCATGCCTGTCGGCGGACGTCCGCTGCTTCAGATCTGGCTGGACGACCTTTGGACCATCGGGGTCCGGTCGGTCGTCGTAAACGTCCACCATCACCGCCGCGAGATGCTGGACTTCCTCAACCGGCCCCGCTTCCGGAACTGGGTCCGGGTATTTGAAGAGGAACGGCTCCTCGGTACGGCAGGCACGCTGCGGGCATGTCGGGGGTTCCTGGTAGGCGGGCCCACGCTGTTGGCTCATGCCGACAACCTCTGTCGATGCCACCTCGCCGACTTCGTGGCGGCGCACCGTGAACGTCCTGGCGGCCACGTCGCCACGATGATGACCTTTGACACCGAGACGCCGGAATCCTGCGGCATCGTCGAGACCGATGCTGCCGGCACCGTGGTGGCTTTTCACGAAAAGGCGCACGACCCTCCGGGAAGACGGGCCAACGGAGCGGTCTACCTCTTGCAACCGGAGGTTCTCGACTGGCTCGACGACCACCCTGGAGTGACCGACTTCAGCACTGGCGTCGTTCCGGAGTTCCTTGGCCGGATTGGGACTTGGCACAACGTCAACGTGCACCGCGACATCGGCACGCCGGCGATGTTGGCTGCGGCACAGAATGACCCTGATCCCCGGTCCACCAATGCACCAACTGGCGGTGACGACTGGGACCAGTGGTTCAAGGACCATCCGATCCACCAGATGGTGGGGGAGCTCGGGAGGGGGGGAGGCGAGGTATGACCGAACGATTCCTGGTTATAGGCAGCAACTCCTTTACTGGCTCGCACTTCGTGCGCCACCTTCTGGACCGCGGCCATGAGGTTCTCGGAGTGAGTCGGTCCGAGGAACCCGAACCTCTCTTCTTGGCCCACCGATGGGGAGACGACCGCGGTTTCCAGTTCCATCGGATCGATCTGAACCACGACTTGGAGCGCCTGGTGGATCTGGTCAACCGGCAAGGCACCACGCATGTGGTGAACTTCGCCGGACAGGGAATGGTGGCCCAGAGTTGGGAGCGGCCGGAGGACTGGTACCGGACGAACGTCCTGGCCCAAGTGGGGCTCCACGAACACCTTCGACGCTTGCCGACGCTCGTGTCATACCTCCATGTGTCAACCCCGGAGGTATATGGATCGACCAACGGCCCGGTGAACGAGCAGGCTCCCTTCGCACCGACGACCCCCTATGCGGTGTCTCGGGCGGCCTGCGATCTCCATCTCCGCACCTTCTGCGAGACTCACGGCTTCCCGGTGACCTGGACCCGGGCCTCTAACGTCTATGGACCCGGACAGCAGCTCTACCGAATTATCCCGAGGGCCGCCCTGGGCTGCCGCCTCGGCAGAACTCTGCCGCTGCACGGTGGCGGGACATCTGAGCGAAACTTCGTCCACGTTGAGGACGTAGTCTCCGCCACCTATTTGGTCGCGACTCGCGGTCGAGTTGGAACCGCCTACCACGTTGCGGGGACCGAGGTCGTGTCGATTCGGGACCTCGTTGAGCGAATCTGCTCTCTGGCTGGTGTGGATCCCGAGGAGGTAATCCAGCTGGCCGACGAGCGGGTCGGTAAGGACCAGCGGTACGAACTGGAGACCGGTCGGATCCGCAGTGAACTTGGATGGGCGGACGGCGTCCGTCTGGAGGACGGTCTGGCCGGTACGCTCCGGTGGGTTGATGAGAACCTCGAAGTCCTTGGGGCCCTGCCCCTCGACTACGTTCACAAGGCCTAGGAGGACCGCAGAAAGCGGCATCATGGCGGACAGGTTTCGCATAGACAGCCACAAGTTGGCCTACCACCCGGGCAGGGTTCAGGCCATCCTCGATGCCGGTGACGACTGGGATCGGTATCGGCAACTGGAGCCGATCTACGCTGAGATCTCGACGGCTGGTTCGTGTAACCACCGGTGCACCTTCTGCTCAGTCGACTACCTGGGCTACAAACGCGTGTTCCTGCGTCGTGAAGTCCTTCAGAGGTTCTTTGAGTCGGCCTCCACGCTTGGGCTGAAGGCCGTGATGTTCGCTGGTGATGGCGAGCCGATGCTGAACCCTGACATCGTCGACATCATCGGGGACGCAGCGGCCAACGGGATAGAAACGTCCTTCACGACCAACGCAGTTCCGATGCGCGAGAAGTTCATCAAGGGCGCGCTCCATCACGTTTCGTGGATCAAGGTTTCGATGAATGCGGGTGACGCTGAGACATACGCCGCCATTCACCAGACTGAGGAGAAGGATTTCGAACGGGTCTGGAAGAACTTGGAACTTGCAGTCAAGCATCGGGAGACGAACGACCTGAGCGTCGCCCTGGGCGCGCAGTCCCTCATCCTTCCCGACAACCTGGAGAGTTTGGATGGCCTGGTCTCGCGGGCGAGGGACACCGGTCTGGACTACGTAGTCCTCAAGCCATACGTGCACAACGTGTACATGATCCAGAAGGGCTACAGCCATCTGGACTACACGGCCAAGCGTTACATGGAGACCGTCCTGACTCTTCAGGCAGAGTACGACGCCGAGGGGTTCCAGGTGGTGGCGAGGACCAATGCTCTGAGCAAGTTGATCAGCGACGAGGAGTCCTACTCCACGTGCCTGAGTACACCGGCTCTCTGGTTCTATGTGTCGGGAACAGGCGACGTCTATGCCTGTGGAGCCCACGTAGGCAATCCAAACTTTCTCCTCGGCAATATCCACGAGGACCCCATTGCCGACATCTGGAAGTCGGAGAACCGGCAGAGCTGCTGGAACTTCGTAAAGGAGGAGCTAGACCTCTCTATCTGCCGGAACAACTGTCGGATGGACGAGGCCAACCGCTATCTCGACCAGTTGGTCGATACCCCGGTGCTCCACAAGAACTTCATCTGACCATGGGCAGTGAGATCGATCTCCTCGAGAACTACCCGAGGACGAAGCGGAACCTCGACGAGCGCCAAGAGCAAAAGACCGAGGAGGACCGGGCTACTGCGCGGCGGTTTGATCGGGACTTCTTCGATGGCGACCGCCGGACCGGATACGGTGGATTTCACTACCATCCTCGTTTCTGGCAGCCCGTGGTGCCGACCTTCCGCGAGTTCTATGGCCTCACCGGAGACCACTCGCTGCTGGACGTCGGTTGTGCCAAGGGCTTCATGCTCAAGGACTTCGCAGAGGCGATCCCGGGCCTCACCGTGTCGGGCATAGACGTCAGCGAGTACGCCGTGGAGAACGCGGTAGAGGGGATGGAGGACCATCTCCAGGTGGCTGATGCAAGGGAGCTTCCCTTCGAGGACGATTCATTCGATCTCGTGGTCTCTATCAACACGCTGCACAACTTCGACCGGTCGGGGGTGGTGACTGCTCTGTCCGAGGTCCAGCGGGTCAGCCGGAAGTGGTCCTTCGTTGTCCTCGACGCCTACCGGAACGAGGAGGAACGGCGACGCATTGAGGCATGGAACCTGACGGCTTTGACGGTTCTGTCCACAGAGGGATGGGTCAAAGTGTTCGATGAGGCCGGATACGAGGGCGACTACTACTGGTTCATTCCGTGATGGACCAGTCGGCCCTTCGCCAAGACCTGCTCCGATCGATGCTCAGGATCCGGATGGTCGAGGAGGCAGTCGCTGACCTTTATCCCGAGCAGGAGATGCGGTGTCCCGTCCACCTGAGTATCGGGCAGGAGGCCCCTGCAGCGGGAGTCTGCAGTGCCTTGGCCAATGGTGATCAGGTCGTCTCGGGGCACCGGAGCCACGCTCACTACCTTGCCCGGGGAGGCGACCTAGCGAGGATGCTTGCCGAGTTCTATGGGAAGGCCACGGGATGCACGGGCGGACTGGGCGGGTCAATGCACCTGACCGATCCGGAGGCAGGATTCCTGGCCGCCACCCCAATCGTGGGGAGTTCCATCCCGGTCGGAGTGGGTGCCGCGCTCACCGCTCGCAATCGGGGCGAGGACCGGGTCGTCGTCGTCTTCCTCGGGGACGGGGCGATGGAGACAGGGATCCTGCACGAGAGCATCAACTTCGCCGTGGTCCACCGACTGCCGGTCATGTTCTGTTGTGAGAACAACCTGTACTCCGTCTACTCGCCTATGTCCGTCCGCCAACCGCCGGACCGTTCCATCGTCGAGGTGGCGGCGGGCCACGGAATTCGCACGTGGTCGGGCGACGGCAACGACGCCGAGGAGGTCGCAGGGCTTGCCGAGGATGCTGTTCAGGCCATCCGTTTAGGATCTGGTCCGGCCTTTCTTGAGTTTTCCACCTACCGGTGGCGGGAGCATTGCGGCCCCTACTACGACAACGATCTCGGCTACCGCACGCAGGAGGAGTTCGAATCATGGCGGGATAGCGATCCAATCGAGATCCTGGCCCGACGGGAGGGTTGGCCGGACCGCGAGCAGGTGGCTTTGGATATCGCTGAGGAGATCCGAGCGGCTGTCGAGTTTGCCCGGTCAAGCCCCTTTCCGGTTTCGGACTCGATGCGTTCCACCCTCGTCCCCTCTTCCTGAGGATGGCCCCACATCCAATGGAACGGATGCTCGGATATGGTCAGGCGATCCGCGAAGCGCTAGATCAGGCGCTCGCCGACGATCCTGACGTGATCGTGATGGGCCTCGGGGTCCCGGATCCCAAAGGGGTCTTTGGATCGACGATCGGTCTTCAGGAACGCCACGGTGTGGAGAGGGTGTTCGACATCCCTCTCTCGGAGAATGCGGTCACCGGAATCGCCCTTGGATCTGCGACGACGGGCCTGCGTCCGGTCCTCGTCCACCAGCGAGTCGATTTCGCACTGGTCTCCTTCGAGCAGATCGTGAACCAGATCGCCAAGTGGCGGTTCATGTTCGATGGCCGGCTCTCGGCACCTCTAGTCATAAGGATGGTTGTCGGTCGGGGTTGGGGCCAAGGACCTCAGCATTCGCAGAGCCTTCAGGCTCTTTTCGCCCACGTACCAGGGCTCCGGGTAATCATGCCGACGACCCCGTCGGACGCCAAGGGAATGCTGACGGCGGCGATCGAGTCGGACGACCCAGTGATCTGTCTTGAACACCGGTGGCTCTACAACATCGAAGATCTCGTTCCACAGGAGCGGTACCGGGTGCCCCTAGACCGGGCGCGTGTGGTCCGTTCCGGGACCGACGTCACCCTTGTCGGCGTGTCCTACATGACACTTGAGTGCCTCACGGCGGCTGAGATGCTCGCAGATGCCGGCGTTTCGGCCGAGGTGGTCGACCTTCGGAGCATTCGGCCCCTCGATATAGACACGATTCGAGAGTCAGTGGAACGGACCGGGAGGTTGGTTGTGGTGGACAACGCCCACGTGGTAGGTGGGGTCTCGGCCGAGATCACTGCCGCGGTCCTCGAGCGGTCCTTTGCCAGCTTTTTGGCGTCGCCAGTACGGATGGGCTTTCCGGATCATCCGACGCCCACCTCGCCCGCCCTCGCCGACGGCTACTACCCGCTTCCTGAGGACATCGCGGCACGGACCGCCGCGGTCGTCGGCCGTCCGGCGGCCTTCACGCCAGCTGAACGAGGGGAGCGTCGCCTCGACCAGCCGGACACGAGCTACCAGGGTCCGTTCTGAGTCCCGCCTCTTGAGACCGAAGCGCTGAAGGGGGCGCTGGTCGCCGAGTTTGGGGTTGACCTTCGACAGGGTGAACCTCCCGTTAGTGTCGTGCCAACGAGTCGCCGGGAGTCCGGCGGGAGTCGACTGGCGAAACGATCCGATGGACCAATCCCTTCCCCGGTCGGGACGAGCGGCGATCCTGACAGAGCAGCGGGTTCCGCTCGTCGTCGACGAGGTTGCACTGCCCGAGGACCTTGCCGCCGGCCAAGTCCTGGTGCGCGTCCACTACAGCGGGATCTGTGGATCCCAACTTGGAGAGATCGACGGCGTCAAGGGCCCAGACCGGTTTCTTCCCCACCTGCTGGGCCACGAAGGGTCGGCGACCGTGCTCGCAACCGGACCTGGGGTCAAACACGTGACGGTCGGCGACCTGGTGGTTCTGCACTGGAGAAAGGGCCGGGGAATCGAGGCCGAGACGCCGACCTACGACTGGCGGGGTGGACCGGTCAATGCCGGCTGGGTTACTACATTCAACGAGTTCGCAGTGGTTTCCGAGAACAGGTGCACCTCCATTCCTCTCGACACGGACCGGCGCCTCGCTGCTCTCTTCGGCTGCGCGGTTACGACCGGCTTCGGGGTGGTGGAGAACAACGCCCGGGTCAAGGCGGGTGAATCAATTGTGGTTTATGGAAGCGGTGGTGTAGGTCTCAACATCGTTCAGGCTGCCGCCGCGCACGGAGCGAGTCCGATTGTCGGCGTCGACCTGTACGCGGATCGCCTTGAACTCGCAGCGGAATTGGGAGCGACCCATCTGGTGGACGGCAGTCTTCCAGAGGTTGAGGCGAGGCTACGAGAAGTCGTCGGTTCGTCGGGAACCGACGTCTTCGTGGACAACACGGGTCTTCCGATGGTCGTCGAGATGGGCCTTCGGCTCACCTCGTCCTCGGGGAGGGTGGTGATGGTCGGCGTCCCCGGGGTCGGGGAAAGAGTAGAAGTCGCTCCACTTCCCCTCTACTTCGGCAAGGAGTTGATGGGGTCCCACGGAGGAGAGGCAAATCCGACGGTGGACATCCCTCGGCTGATGGGCCTATTGGGGACAGACACCCTTCAGCTTGACCAGATCGTCACATCCTGCTTCGCACTAGACGACGTCGGTGATGCAATCGACTCAATGAGAACGGGAAAGGTGGTTGGCCGTTGCCTTCTCTCCATAGACGGTTCATGAGGATACGACTCGCTCCTCGGACCTGTCATTCCGGCGAGGTCTGTCGATGACGAAAGTGGTCTTCGTATCGGGCAACTTCAACGTCCTCCATCCGGGCCACCTGCGTCTCCTTCGCTTCGCACGAGACCTCGGCGACCGCCTCATCGTGGGCGTGCAGAGCGACAGGATCGCCGGTGATGCCGCCCACATACCGGAGTCCCTGCGGTTAGAGAGCCTGTCCACCAACAGTTACGTGGATGAGTGCTTTCTGGTAGACGAGCCAGTCGAGAATGTGGTCGGCCGACTCCGTCCGGACGTAGTAGTCAAGGGCAACGAACACCGCGAGTATCCGAATCCGGAGGCCGAGGTCTTGTCCTCCTACGGTGGTCAACTCGTGTTTAGTTCGGGCGAGGCCACATTCTCCTCTCTCGACCTCATCCGCCGAGATCTGGAGGATGCCGGAAGAGTCGTCCGGAGTCTGCCGGCCGACTACCTGGACCGGCACGGAATCGACGTCGCCGGCGTCCGGGAACTGGTAGACGGCTTTGGCTCTCTGTCGGTCTGTGTGGTCGGTGATCTGATCGTTGACGAGTACGTGACCTGTGAACCGCTGGGGATGTCCCAAGAGGACCCGACGATCGTCGTGACCCCGGTGGACACGACGACTTACGTCGGAGGAGCGGGCATCGTCGCCGCCCACGCCGCGGGGCTGGGCGCCGGGGTGACTTGCCTCACCGTCGCCGGCGAGGACGAGGCTGGCGCCTTTGCCGAATCCCAGCTGGCCTCCTTGGGGGTGGACGCAGCGTTCTTTGTCGACGGGGTCCGATCCACGCCGCTCAAGCAGAGGTACCGGGCCGCCGGCAAGACGTTGCTCCGGGTCAGCAGGCTTCACCAGGCGCCGATCGAGGCTTTCGTCCGGGAGGGGATAGTCGCCCGGTTCGAGGAAATCGTCGAATCCTGCGATCTCCTGGTCTTCTCCGACTTCAACTACGGCTGCCTTCCCCAAGACCTCGTCGACGACCTAGCGGATCGGGCCAGGGAGCGTGGGGTCCCGATGGTGGCTGACAGCCAGTCCTCCTCGCAGATTGGGGACGTGGCCCGATTCCGGGGGATGGACCTCCTGACACCCACCGAGCACGAAGCGCGAGTCAGCCTCCGCAACCAACAGGACGGACTGGTTGTTCTCGCCGAGAAGCTGCGGATCACATCGGGAGCTCGCACGATCATCATGAAGATGGGAGCGGAGGGGGCGCTGCTCCACCGGGAGGATGTAGGTGCAGACATTCATACCGACCGGATCCCGGCACTGAACCCGACACCACGAGATGTCGCGGGCGCCGGGGACTCTCTGATGATCAGCAGCGCGATGGCGACTGCGCGGGGAGCCAATCCGTGGGAAGCCGGCCTCCTAGGGTCAGTTGCCGCGGCGATCCAGGTGGACAGGATGGGCAATGTGCCGTTGTCTTCTTCTGACCTCCACCGGGAACTCGCCTGACGGCCATGTCCATGAGGGCTGTTCGACGGGCGGTGAGGAGGTCCCTCCAGTCTGTTCCTGGTGGTGAGGCCGTCCTATCACGGGCCCGAGCGGTCTACGACGGTCTACCTGGAGAGGACGGCCGGCGCATGGCGTGGGCGCGAGACGAGGCGGGAAGGCTTCGACGGGCGATCGACCGGGACCTCGATCGTTTTGTTCTGGTCTTTGACACGGAGGTCACTGGGCTCGGCTACGGGGACCTCCTCCATATGCTCGGCGTTGCACGCTTCGTGGTGGCGCATGATGTTCGGACCGAGTTCGTCTTCGTCGAACCGGGCGCGGATTGGAGCGGTCGCTCCGACGCTGCTTCGGACGTCGACGAGCTCCTCGATGACTTCATTGGAATCGTGTCGGCACTTCTAGATCCGGAAGTCGGGCGGGCCTGGAGGGTCTCGCCAGACGACCTTCCTTCAGTCTTGGAGGGTCATGGCCGGACCCACCTACTATTTGAAGACTTTGTTCGCGACAGGCGCCCTTTCTTTCGCGATTGCGCCAACGTGTTCAACGTTCTAATGGCCGAAGCCGATGGTGGCGTGGTGGATCGCACCCTCTTCTCACCAGCTGAGTTCGAGCCGCACCGTCCCTCCGGATTTGACATCGGCCCTTACGTTTCGTGGCAGTGCCGGTACTCGCGTCTGGGCATCGACGAGGGCCGGAGGGCGACATCCGACGAGTTCATTGCAGGCTATGAGTACCTTCAGAGGCGGTTTCCCGATCATCGCATCCTTGTGGTCTCCGACGAGTCCGGTTGTCGGCACTATCGGAATCTCGTCGGCGAACTGGACATCGATGACGTGGCATTCTCGAAGCCCGAATCGCCAGGATTTCTCAGCGACGCGGCGCTCGTGATGGCGAGCGACTTCTTTTTCTGGTTTCGCGCAGGAGGGATGTGCATCATTCCCTTCTTCTCCCGCCTCCCCTATGAGGCGCTCGGGCCGGTGATGAACGAGATGATGTGGGACGAAGAGCGGCTCACCCCCTGGCAGGAGCCGACCCAGACCTTCATCGAGTTGGAGAAGCACCAGTTCGTGGCTGATCGGACGCTCGATGTCGCTCTGATCGGCTCGCGATGGGACGGCCAGCCAAATCGTTTTATGTCCGACGGCAGGGGAGATCGGGGAGTAAGGCCGTGAGAGTCTCCCTCTCCTCAATCGACGGGGTACTACGGATCAGCCCGGAAGTGCATAGGGATGGTAGGGGCGAGTTCTGGAGGTCCTACTGTCGCCAATCGCTGGCGAACGAGGGGATTGACTTCGAGATCTGCCAGAGCAACGTGTCGTTCAACGTCCGGCGGCACACTCTTCGGGGATTTCACTACCAGAAGGCACCCTCTGCGGAACAGAAGATCCTTACAGTGGTCGCGGGTGCAGCCGTCGTGGTAATCGTCGATAACCGGCCCGACTCGCCGACCTATGGCGCTCATGAGTCCTTCCGGTTCGAGGTCGGCGACCGGACCTCAGTTCTTGTGGCCAGTGGCTGTGCCACCGGTTTCATGACCTTGGAGGACGACACGATCGTGCACTACCAGATGGGCGACGTCTATCGGCCAGACCTATATACGGGCTTCCGCTATGACGACCCTGACCTCGGAGTGGAATGGCCTGCCGAACCGGCCGTCGTGTCCGAACGCGACCGGGCGTTGGGGTCGTTCCGCTCCGCCTCACGGTGATCGATCGGCTTCCTGGCAGCGCCTCCCATCCCGGAAGCCGGGCGGACGGTGGCGGCCGACGTGTCCTTCTGATGGATCGGGACGGGACCATCAACCGGTCAGTGGGTCGCGGGCGGTACGTGGGGTCGTGGGAGGAGTTCGATTTCCGCGAGGACACCGTCGAGGCCATGCGACACCTCGCCCAGGATGGTTTCGAGTTCATCGTGATCACCAATCAGGCCGGGATCGCCTCGGGCGCCTTGGATCCCAGGGAATTGGAGTCGGTCCACCGGCGGATGGTTGCTGAGTTGGAGCGGGAGGGCATCACGATCCTGGACGTCTACATGTGCCCGGACCCAGTGAACTCGAATTCGCTACGCAGGAAGCCTGCGCCTGGGATGTTTCTCGAGGCAGCGGCAGATCATGACCTAGATCTCGCGAGGACTCTTTACGTCGGCGACGATCCCCGCGACTGTCTGGCGGCGATGGCCGCAGGCTGCGGAATGGTCTTCCTCGCCGAGGCTGGCGCCGACTATGGCCTACCGCCCAGCGAGAACCACCGGTCAATCCACGGATCGCTGCTTGAAGCACTGGACGAGGTCCGGCGGCATTACGGAGTGGAGACGCCGGGCGGAGCGCCGTGATCGCGGATCCGGGACCCTTCACTCCGACGACTCGCGCCGTTGAGGACTGGTGTCTAGAGGTCCTGATGGACGGCTTCGTCCCGCCGGAGGAGGACGGGCTGGCCGATCTCACCGTAGTGGTGCCCTCCTACCGTCGCCAGGATTACCTGCTACGGCTGATCCGGTATTGGGCGCGACGGAGCGCATCCGTCGTGATCGTCGACGGCTCCGATGTGTCTCTGCCGGATCGGGTGACATCCGCCCTTATCAAGCATCCGAGGATCACCTACATCCACGACAACGGCTCGATGTCGACCCGTCTTCGTCTCGCGGGGAGGATGATCACCACCCCCTACGCGGTGATGCTCGGCGACGACGAGTTCCATTTGCCGAGCGGACTCCGTGTGGCTCTGTCTACTCTGGCCGAGGATCCTGAGGCGATCGGTTGCATGGGCCAGGTCGTATCCTTCTTGCCGGCGGGTGGCTTTCGCAGGCTCACTTTCCATCGGACGTATCGCTCGATGGGCGGCTTTTCGGTCAGGTCGGCGGATCCCGAGGAGCGCTTTCGCCTCGCCTTCCGGGACTACACCATGGCCACTTGCTACGCGGTTCTCCGCACCCCGGTGTGGCGGAGGTCATGGGGTTCGGTCGAGGACTACGACTCGGGTCACGCTGCAGAGGTCCACCAAGCGATGGTGGTCCACCTCCTCGGCGACTTCGTGAGTTCGGACGCCATCCAGTGGCTCCGTTCCGTCGAGCACCCGATCCAACCCGTTGCCGAGGGGGAGAAGGAGGGGATGGTCTGGTTCCCCGAGTGGTGGGCCGGCCCAGAGTTCGCGGAACAGCGCTCCCTCTTTGTCGCGACGATTTCAAACTCGACCGCCGAAGGACTCGGACTCGACGCTGACGGATGCGCTGAGGTGGTCCGCACCGCTGCTGAGGTGTTCGTCAAATGCAACCATCGGCTCTACGAAGACCTCGATCCCGTGCCCGAGGGACGGACCTGGCGGGGCTCCGCAGCGTCTGGCCTCCGCTCCCTCTTGGGTGCTCTCCCCGCCGGAGTGACGGTGGGGGCCAAGAGGCTCCGGCAGGCCTCAGGTCGATCCACGCCGGGTGACTACGGACCTGTGGCGACTGTCCTACGCCGCGCCACCGCTGACGGGCTCGTGGTTCCGGCCGAGGCCATCGATGAACTCAGCGAGGTGGAGGACCTCGTCGCCCGGTTCCACGACCTCCGTGGGGCTGTCGGGCTCAGATTAGGGGCTCAGAAGTAGGGCTCCAGAAGTTCGAGGGCTCGCCAGAAGCCCTGGCCGCTGTTCTTGTGGCCCTGCCAGATTTCGGGGATGAACGAGGCATCCGGAGCCAACTTTCGGAGTTCGGTGCTGAGCATCCGCCAGTCGATGTCTCCGTCCATGACTTGGAGTCCCTCGCCGTCGACTCCTGCGGCGTCGCCAAGATGGAGGTGAGCGGTGTGGGGAGCCACCGTCTGGACGAATTCGCTGAACGACCAGTGGTGGTGGGTGCAGGCCAACTTCGAGTGGGAGGTGTCGAAGCAGACCCGGTAGCCATGTTCCCTGGAGAAGGCGGCTATTTCCTTCGGATCGATGAAAAGGTTCATGAACCTCTGCCCGCCGAAGTACCAGGGGAATGGAGGCATGGTCTGGGGCAAAACCTCGACTCCGTCAAGGTCGAGGGTGGCGAGGGCGTCGGCCACGCGTCGGTAGCGCTCCTCCTTCTCGTTCTCGTCGGCTGGAGCGTGTTGGGTGAAGCCGCCCACGCTCACCACTACCAGTGGTCGGTCTGCTCTGGTGAAACGGGGAGCGAGTCGGCGGGTGAGGTCGACTACCCGCTGGAGGTGCCGCATCGACACTGCCCGGTAGTCGGGGTCGGGCGAACTCAGGTCGAGGAGGTGGTCACCTTCGAACAGGTCGGGGGAGTGGACCACGAGGTCGAGGTCCAGTGGCTGGTCGAAGAAGAGCGATTCGTCGACGTCGAGGTCCTTGTAGCTCAGGTGGAACTCTAGGAAATCGAAGTTGGACAGCGGCTCCAGGTCTGCAAGATCGTGGTAGCGGACGGGGATACCCATGGGGCGATCAAACGAGTACTCCCTCGCGACTGCCGAGGCCCCGTTGACGTCCGAGGGGTAAAGGACGTCGCCGGGTTTAAGTGGTCGACGGGCCGGGAGGCCGACGACCTCGGCGAGGCGGTTGGGCTGAAGGCCCCTTCCCGGACTTCGGATATCGAGCATGTGCTCCTCGATGACCGTCCCCGGCTCAAGATACATATTCACCATCAGGCTCTTGCCTAGAGACTCCCGATTCATCATCTCGCCCTGGGTCAGCGACCGTCCGCCCGGAGACCCCTTCGCCTCCTCTACCTCCCGGATCCCCGTCACAAGGGCCGCAAATTCGCCGGGTAGGAGGCTCACGCGGTGGTCGTTCCCCTCCATCTCCTTATCCAGCGTGAAGTGCTTCTCGATGATGTCGGCACCTAGGGCGACGGCGGCGACGCAGACGTTGATACCCCGATCGTGGCTGGAGTAGCCAGTGGGACATCCGCCGATCTCACGGAGGGTCTCCATGTATCGGAGGTTGACATCCTTGAATGGTGCTGGATACGTGGAGTTGCAGTGGAGAAGGGCGAACTGCGAGCCCTCGCTGATGAGTAGGTCGACCGACTCCCGGACCTCGCTGTGAGAGGTCATTCCAGTCGAACAGATCAGGGGTTTGCCGGTGCGTGCTAGACGGCGCAGGAACGGGTGGTTTGTGAAGTCGGCCGACGCGGTCTTGTAGCCGTCGATTCCGTATTCTTCCAGGCGTTCCATGCTGGCCTCGTCCCAGGGTGTCACCAGTGGGATCACCCCGCTGTCCCGACAGTGGTCCAGCGCCCGGTACATCTCGTCGACCGTCAGTTGGTGGCGGGTCAGCAGGTCGAGGGTGTACTGGGAGCCAAGGTCTTCTCGGTGGTCGGAGGCATCTCCTGCGTTGGAGTAAAGGGATGACAGGTCACGGAGTTGGAACTTGACGCAGTCCGCTCCGGCCTCGACCGCCTCGTCGATCATCCGGAAGGCAAGGTCGAGACTGCCGTTGTGGTTGATGCCGATCTCCGCGATTAGGAGGCAGGGGGCGCCCGGGCCGACCGTTCGGTCGCCTAGGGCATAGAGAGCAGAGCGCGGTCGCGCGATGGCCACGCACCGGCCATCGTCGTCGAGCAGCGGGATCAGGTGCACGTCCTGGTCGAATCGGGACTCGATCCGCCGGGCGTCGTCGTCGATTCGGGCCGTCCTCGGACTGGTGTTGACGATCCCGCCCACAGGCTGGTCGAGGTTGGGCAAGGGTTGGCCAACTAGCCATCGTCGAAGGTCTCCGTCGGTTAGAACCCCGACCAGCAAGCCGCTGGTGTCGACGCAGACGGCAACTCCCTCATCGTTCCGGTCGATCTTCTCCAAGGCCACCCGGACCGACTCCTCGTCAAGGACGAGGTAGCGGGACATCTCGCGGTCGAGGTTCATAGTTACTCGTTCGCTCTCCGCTCTGGCATCGATTCGGTGGTCAGACCTTGGTGGGCCGACTCCCGGTCGCCCTGCCCGTTCCGACAGGGTACCGACCTCCCTCCGGGTAGGAGGCTCGCTCCCAGCGAGATGCGGTGGTTCAGCCGAACAGTTGGTCAGCCAATTCGGGGTGTAGATCGAAGTGGCGTTGGAGGAGCTCGAAGTCAGCTTCGGTGTCGACCTCCAGCGCGAGGGGTGTCAAGAACGGAACCACGCGATCGCCATGGAGGAGACCGGTCGCACGGACGAATGCGGTGGAGAGAACGTCCACGTATCCGTTGGCAAGGTAGGTGACCGGGAAATCCTGCCGGGGGTCGTTAGCCCGGTCCAGAGCCGTGGTGGGAGCGCCCACTTGGCGCAGCAGGCCGCCATCGATCTCCATGCACTTGTAGGCGGTGGTCGACATTTCATGGACCGATCGCACAGCGGAGGGCGTCTGGTTGGTTTCGCTGGTCGCCGTCCGCATTAGGTCTACCGCGGCGTCGAGGTCGGTCGGGGACCGGAACGGAGTGGTGGGCCTAAGGTGGACCAGGAGTTCGGGTTCGACACCTTCGTTTTTGATGAGCCAGTCGAGGGCGTGGAGGATGAACTCGACATCGCGCGAGTGGTCGCTAGCAAGTTCCGCCGGCCGGAGAAACGGGACCTCGGCGCCGTGGTCAAGGGCCAATTCGGCGTACTCCTCAGAGTCGGTGGAGACGATTACGCGGTCAATCGAAGCGGATCTGAGAGCGGCAGCGATCGTCCAGGCGAGGAGAGGACGGCCACCGAGAGGGCGGATGTTCTTCGCGGGCACGCCCTTGGAACCCGACCGGGCGGGGATCAGTGCGATGGTCCCCGTCATCGGTAGCCCGCCATACGCTCGAAGATCTCCATGTTGGCCATGTGCTCGTCGAGGAGGCAGGCCACTGAGTCGTCGCCGTCCAGGAATGCGGTTGCCTGTCGGTGGACGCCTGGCTTGAACGTCCGGTCGAGGTCGTCATCAAGGGTGACGATCTCGACCTCGTGGGAACCCATGGGAATGGAGCGAAGTTCCTCCAGGGGTCGGAGGATGAGCCGTCGATGACGGGTGAGGATCTCGACCGCCCAACGCCCCGGTGCTTCCCAATCGCCGTGGTAGCCGAAGGTGGCACCGGCGATGGTCGTCCCCGCGCCGCTGTAACGGGCCGACTCTGGGTGCCAGGTCAGGGATCCGGCTGAGTGGCATGTCCAGTTCGCCGGGCGGCCTCCGAGGTGGAACGCGAGGTCCACCACATGGGAGGTCTGGGCGATGAACCATCGACGTCGGATAGTCGGACCGACTTGGGTCGGCTCAGTGGCATGGGGCCATTCGGTGACCTCGAACGAGAAGCTGCAGACTCCGCCGTCCTCAGCGATGGCTGCCCGCGCAGCCCGGACCGAGGCGTAATGGCGGCGGTTGTAGGCCACCACCACAGCCCCATTCGAGGCATCTGCGCGGACTGGGCGGACTTCATCGCAGGAGAGCCCGGCGGGCTTTTCAAGGAGGATTCGGCGGACCCCAGCCCGGAGGAGCTGACTGGCGGTCTGGGCCAACTGATCGACAGACACGGCGACGATCGCCGTGTCCGGCACCGACGAGTCGCCGATCGCTCGCTCCACCCCACCGGGCCTAACGGCATGTCCAGTGGCAGATTCGAACGCCGTGGCGGAACCCGTGCCGCGGCCTATGACCTGATGATCGACGCTTAAGTCGTCGAGCACCCTGGAGTAGGCCTGAGCCATCGGACCGGCTCCGACCAGCCAGAGAGGTCGGCCGCTCACGTGATCGGGACCCGATCCTCGGGAACACCTTCGAGAAACGGTCGGGCCTCGAGTAGTCCGGTGAGGAATCGACGGTGTAGGTCGATGGATGACGCGAGATCGGGGAGGTCACATTTTCCCGTATCGAGGATGGCGTCCACCAGTCCCGGCGTCCGCTCGCTCTGGTACTCGATACGACCCTCGATCCGCAGCCCAGCATCGTCAGTAGCGAGTCCCAAAGTTTCCGACATTGGGTCCTCGATTCGCCAGGTGCCGACTGGCGACCGAATAGTCATCAATTCTGGCGCGTCCATTCCAGCTGGGTCTCCGGCGCTGGAAGGCGGTGACGAAGAGAGGCCGACGGTCGAACCACCGTCGAAGCGTGCCATCAGCTGGCCGGAGAGCTCGACGTGGTCCGTCCTCCTCGCGGCGAGCCATGGCCGGTCCAGTTTCGATGCATCTACGATGTCAAGTCCTTCACCGGTCCACCATCCGACTAGGTCAAGGAAGTGGATGGCGTTGCAAGCGAGGCCCCAGGAGCCGCCGGTGACCTCGATGGCATGGGGCCCGGAGCCGAGGTGTGCACCAATCTGTCGAAACCATTGGGTCGTCCGCGCCCAAGTGTTGACCCAGGCCGCGTCCTCGCCCACTGCTACCGCGATGCGGTCGAGTTCGGTGAGGCCCTGGGCCAGTACCTTCTCGAGCAACCAGGAGCCGACTCGGGCATGACCCGAGAGTTCCTCGACAACCGTCGTCCGGATTCCGGCGGTGGTGGAGATGATGGCCAGGTCCAACTGAGACGCAAGGTTGACGGCCGATCCGGTGAGGGACAGTCGGTGGTCCGATTCCGCTCCACCGGCCTGTGTCCAGCGGCTCCGACAGACATCCAGCGAACTGGGGTCGGGATCGACTACAGCGACGTCCAATGGATTCCGACACGCCGCAAGGCCCTGGAGGTATCGGGAGCCGAGTTGGCCGCCACCGACCACAGCGACGGTTCTCCTGGCGCCGGTCACCACGTGGAGAAGCCACCGTCTACGACGAGGTCGTGCCCAGTGATGTAGCGGGAGAGATCCGATGCCAGGAAGAGCACAGGGCCAACCAGATCCTCCTCAGTGGCCATTCGTCCAAGTGGCGTCCGTTCGCTGTACCGCTCCTCGAATGGAGGTCGCTGGTCTCGGAAGAGGCCGCCGGGCGAGACGGCGTTGACCCGGACGTCCGGTGCCATGGTCGTGGCCAACCACCGGGCCAGTTGGACGAGGGCACCCTTGCTGGCCGCATAGCCGGCGATGTTGTTGATACCCGTGTCCTCGTACATGGCGGGCTGTGGTCCGCAGAAGCCGTAGATGGAACTGAGCAGGACCACCGAGCCGCCACCGTTGGCTGCGAGGTGCGGGAAGGCCCGTTTCATCAGGGTGAAGTTCGCTGTGACGCCCACCTGGAGAACCTCGGCCCAGAGCCGCTCGTCCTGCTCGTCGAACGGGACGTTCCAGCCGGGGGTGGTGGCCGTGCCCATCCAAGATGCCGTGGCCACGATCGTGTCCAGGCGACCGAACGCGTTGAGGACGCCGTCGCACGCCATTACGGCATCGCCGTCCCGGGATAGGTCGACGGGTAGGTGCTGGTACCGGTCGGGTCCGGCGTCGGTCGGGGGGCCGACCGGGTCCGTCAGGTCAACGGTCGCCACCCGGCTCCCCACCGCCAGGAATGCCTCGGCGAGGGTCGAACCGATGTGGCCGGCACCGCCGGTGATAAGTACCACCCGGTCCTCGAGGGACCGGAAGTCGGGAACCGTCGCCATGGGACGACCACCTCCTGTCCTCGTCCTCTGTCAGGTGGCCCACCGGGCCATCCCCGCAGATTACCGGTGCGGTGCGGTGCGCGGCCGGTCAGGTGGAGCGGAGTCCCCGGATCGTCCGGAGGACTTCGAGGGCCTCGTCAGGTGTGCATGGCCCGGGCGCTCCGGCAATCGTCGCGAGGTGCAAGTCGGCGAACAACTCGTCGCGCTCGACCGGTCCGGGAACTAGCACCTCGTCATCCCTCTCCAGTCGGCCGGCGACCAGGTCGAGGTGGAAGAAGTGGTCGGCGGTCGTCACGGTCATGGTGCGGTTCCGACGGCGGTCGAGGGCGTTCAACTCGAGACCCACCAGGCCACCGGTGTCCAACTCGATGACGCCGACGGCCAGGTCCTCCCGTTCGATGTCCAGGAGGCCCGATCGCCGGGTCCGGCCAAAGACGGCCGTTCCCGCGCCCAGAAGCCAGTGCACGAGGTCGATCTCATGGCTCAGTTCGAGGAGGACTCCGCCACCGGGACCGGCTGTCACCGTGGACCGGTAGTCCCGACCGGGTCGCCAGTCGGGGAGGTGCTGGCCGTACCTAACCTGTGCGCTCAACACCCTCGACCCGGCGATCTCGTCTCGAAGTCTCTGGACCGCAGGGTGGAACCGGAGCTGGTAGCCCACGGCCACCGAAGCGAAGGGCAGGTCGGGGAACGGGCGGACGTCGTCGAAGGCAGGCTTCTCCAGAAGCGCCCGGCCGCGGAATCCGGTGTCCACCAGCCGTTCGATCGATTCCAGATGCCGCTCGGTCTCGGTGGCCAGGACCACGTAGTCGGGCTCGGTGGCGTCCACGGCCTCGGCGATCGTGGCATGGGTTCCCACTTCAGGTCGTCGGCTCACCACCGAGACGGTGGAGCCGAGGTCCTCCAGGACCCGGCGGTGTCGGGAGCCGATCGAGCCGGCACCGACGACCGTCGATCGGTGGCCGTCCAGTGGTGATCCTGTCACGGGCCTCCTCGTCGCCGACTGTCTGGGCTGGTAGCTGCCAGCCTGCGGGATCGTGCGGGCGGGCAGACTGTAGTCTTCCCGTCGATGGGGCGGCTCCTCGTGTCGACGTCGATCGAGGAGTCCTGGGGCGACGGAGAGCCGATTCTCTTTCTCGGCGAGTGGTGCCGCGAGTATCGGGCATCGGATCGCTGGGTGGGACTTGATGCCGAGGTGCTGCCCTACCATTGGGCCGACCGGGCCAAGGTCGAGATGGACCGAGAACGGCTATGGAGTCTCCACGAGGACCTTCTGGTTGCCATCTCGGCCCTCTTGAACGCCAGACACCGGGTGGACCACGAAGTCCGGTACTGGAGGATCCTCGTCGGGCCATGGCTGGGATTCTTCACGCAGGCCCTTTTCGACCGGTGGTCCCAGGTCCAGATGGCGGTGTCTTCCGGAGCCGTCGATTCCACCATCGTCCTCGAGGACCTTCCGGACGCCCGGGTTCCGGTCGACATGGTGGACCATCTCTGGTTGTCGAACAGTCATCAGTGGAACCATCATGTGGTTGCGCGGGTCCTGGAGGCCACGACCGACGTTCCTCGCCGGCTCGCGTCAGCCGGTCATCTCGGTGGCCTGATGGTGGACGAGGAGCCATCACACGAGGGCCTCCGAGCCCGGTTGGTCGATTTCGCGCTCCGCATCCTTTCCCCGCTGGCCCGGTCGTCGGACGTGATGGTGGTCAATCCCTGCCTGCGGTCGGTTCGGGAGGAACTGGCCCTCCACCTCCGACTTCGCCAGGTTCCGCGGCTCTACCGGGTGGGTCCCGTACGCGGGGTGGATCCCGACCCGGCCGAGCGTGGCTGGCGACTCAAGGTCGCCGACGGTGATCCCTTCGCCGAATGCCTGGGCGTCCTCCTCGCCGAGTTCCTTCCGACGGCGTATCTCGAGGGTTACCGAGACCTCGTGGCGCAGGCCGAGGAGATGTCGTGGCCGACCTCGACGTCCGTTGTCTTCACCAGTGCCTCGCACCTCTACGACGACCTCTTCAAGGCTTGGTGCGCCGAGCGGGTCGAGGCGGGAGCAAAGTTGGTGATCGGCCAGCACGGTGGACATGCCGGAATTGGGTGGTCGTTCTTCCACCATCACCAGTTGTCCGTCGCCGACCGCTTCCTCAGTTGGGGCTGGGACGCTCCGGACGACCCGAGGATCAGGCCCGTGGGAACGCTGAAGGACCCGGTGCTGCCGGAGCGTCCAGAGGGTCGGGGCATGAGCGCCGTGCTGGTCCTTGGCAACGAGACCGCCCAGGTCGGCAGCCTCTCGTCGTCCGCCCTGTCCAGCGAGTTCCTCGACTATGTCGATGACATCTACTCCTTCGTGGAGTCTCTCGATCCCGACGTCCGTTCGGCCCTCAGGGTCAGGGGCTCTCAGCACGACGTCCACTGGTCGGTGTTGGAACGATGGGCGGATCGCTTTCCCGACGTCGATGTGGACGATGGCCGACGCAGCATCCTTGAACTCCTTTCGGAGGCTCGGATCTATGTCACGACCACGAATGGGACGACGTTCCTCGAATCGATCTACCTTGGGGTGCCGACGGTGATGTTCTGGGATCCGGACCGGTGGGGCATCCTCCCAGAGTCGCGGCCCTGGTTTGATCGCCTTACCGAGGTGGGGGTCTTCCACGAGGATTCGATTTCTGCGGCCGCCCATGTCAATTCGATCTGGAACGACGTGGAGGCCTGGTGGACGGGGGAGGACGTGGTCGACGCGGTGGCTTCCTTTTCGAAACGATTCTGCCGACGGTCTCCTGACACGGTCGGTCGCGTTGCCATGGAGATCAAGGCGGCGGGTTCCCGGTGACAGAAGCCGATCTGCAGAGGCGGCTTGGCCTCGCCGAACTGTTGACGAGGCTGTGGAGGCACCTTCGCCCGAGGCGACGTCGACAGTTCATTGCCGTCACCCTTCTGATGATGGTGAGTGCCCTGGCCGAGGTGATGACCCTCGGCGCGGTCATTCCCTTCATCTCCGTCCTAGTGGAACCCGAAAAGGTGTTCCGCTTCGGCGTCGTTGCCAGCTTTGCCAACTGGCTCGGAATCACGGATCCAGAGGACCTCCTCGCCCCTCTTGCCGCGGTCTTCATCGTCGGAGCGCTTGTCGCTGCCGGACTTCGCTTGATGGTCATGTGGGCCTCGGTCCGACTCTCCGTAGTCGCCGGTGTCGACCTAAGCGCTGACGCGTACGAGAGGACCTTGCGCCAGCCGTACGCGGTTCATCTTGGCCGGAACAGCAGTGCGGTGGTCAGCGGCGTCGTCCAGAAGGTGGATGGTGTGATCTCTGGGATGTTCTTCCCCCTCCAAATGGCCCTCGGTTCTGCTCTCACCGCGATCACCGTCCTGGCAGCGCTCATAGCGATGGACCCGATCGTGGCGGCAGTCGCCGTCGTCGGATTCGGTGGGAGCTATGTCGTGATCACCTGGATGGCCCGACGCCGCCTCGAACGGAACGGCGAGCGGATCGCTGCTGAGCAGACGCGTGTCATCAAGGCGATCCACGAGGGCATCGGTGGGATTCGGGACGTGGTGATCGACGGCTCGCAGGAAGTGTTCCTCGAACAATTCCGTCGATCCAATAGACCCCTCCGCATGGCACAAGGATCGAACAGCGTGATGCAGACCTCCCCGAGGGTGCTGATGGACGGTTTGACCATGCTCCTCATCGCTCTGCTGGCCATCTACCTGAACGGTCGGACAGGTGGCGTGGTGGACGATCTGCCGACCCTGGGAGCGCTGGCCATCGGCGGCCAACGGCTCCTCCCCGTTTACCAGCATTGCTATTACGGGGTGACGACTGTCCTCGGGAACAGGGCGGTCCTGTCCGATGCGCTCGAGTTGCTCGACCAGCCGATGCCGGACACTGGTGGACCGGATGCGGTGGAGCAGGTGAAGATGACGTCGGGGATCCGGTGCCGCGACCTCAGGTTCCGGTACTCCGATGACGGGCCATGGGTGGTCGATGGAATCGACCTGGCGATCGATGCCGGATCGACGGTGGGGTTCGTCGGCCCGACCGGCTGCGGGAAGACGACGTTGCTGGACCTCTTGATGGGCCTGCTCGAACCGTCCTCCGGATCGGTGGAGGTCGATGGGGTCAGGCTGGGGCGGTCGTCGGTCCGAAGCTGGCAGCGGAACCTTGCCCACGTGCCACAACACATCTTCCTGGCAGACGCGACGGTCGCCGAGAACGTCGCCTTCGGCGTCTCCCCTGATCAGATCGACGGTGAACGGGTCCGCGCGGCGGCTCGACGGGCTCTCGTCGACTCCTTCGTCGATGCGGAGGAGGAGGGCTATGACACCCTGGTGGGCGAGCGTGGGGCCCGGCTCTCCGGGGGCCAACGGCAGCGCATCGGGATCGCCCGGGCCCTCTACAAGGACGCGGACATCCTCATTCTGGACGAGGCCACGAGCGCTCTCGATAACACCACCGAACGGCGGCTGATGGAGTCCATTACTGGTTGGGGTGGAGGACCGACCATCCTCATGGTCGCCCACCGCCTCTCAACGCTTCGGACGTGTGATGTGATCTTCGAGATGGTCGAGGGTCGGGTCGTGGCGAGAGGGACCTACGACGAGTTGTTGGGAACGAGCCCCACCTTCCGGGCCATGGCTCAAGGGGACGAGCGTGGTCTCGGTGGCGAAGCGGCGGAAGTGAGAGGAGAAGAGGTATGAGGTTGGAGGGAGGCCGGTTCGTCGTCGTGGGAGGCGCCGGACTGATCGGTTCCCACACCGTCGACCTTTTGTTGGCGGCAGGTGTCGCAGAGGTGGTGGTCTTCGACAATCTGATTCGAGGCTCCACGGACAACCTGACTGCCGCTCTGGCCGACAACCGGGTCCGGATCGTCCAGGGCGACCTCCGCGATCCGTCGGACCTCGACCCGGTCCTTTCTGGGGTCGACGGCGTCTTCCACTTCGCGGCGCTGTGGCTCCTGCACTGCCACGAGAATCCGAGTGAGGGTTTCGAGGTCAACGTCACCGGGAGTTTCAACCTGTTCGAGGCCTGTGTCCGACACGGGGTGGAGCGGGTGGTCTTCTCTTCGTCGGCTTCGGTTTATGGGGATGCAGTTACAGAGCCCATGGCGGAGGACCACCCGTTCGCAAACACGACTGTGTACGGGGCGACCAAGATCGCTGGCGAGGCTCTTCTGACCTCGTTCCACCACCGCGATGGGCTGGAGACCGTGGGGCTCCGATATTTCAACGTCTACGGCCCACGACAGGACTACAAGGGCGCCTACGTCGCCGTCATCATGAAGATGCTGGACCGGCTCGACCGGGGCGAGCCCCCAGTGGTCTTCGGAGACGGAACGCAGTCTTACGACTTCGTGTCGGTTCGGGACTGCGCCCGGGCGAACCTCGCTGCCATGGAAGCCAGCGTCGTCGACCGGTACTACAACGTCTGCACGGGGGTTAAGACCTCGATCTCCGAGGTGGCGAACCACCTCATCAGGCTCACCGGCCAGGACGTCGAGGTCCAGTTCCTTCCCGATGAAGCGTCCTTCGTCCGCAACCGGATCGGTGACCCGGAGGCCGCCCGTCGCGACCTGGGGTTCACGGCGTCCGCAGAACTCGAGGACGGCCTGCGGGAGTTGATCGCCTGGCGGGCCGAGCACCAGAGGATGGGATCGACCGCATGATGCCCTTCATCGATCTGGCGGCCCAGCAGGAGGCGCTTCGGGGACGGTTGGACGAGGCCGTGGCTCGGGTCCTGGACCACGGGGCCTACATCCTCGGTCCGGAGGTCTTCGAGCTCGAATCGACGCTCGCCGACATGGTGGGGAGGCGACACTGCATCTCCTGTGCGTCGGGCACCGACGCTCTGCAGATGTTCCTGATGGCGAAGGGCGTGGGTCCCGGCGACCGGGTGGTGGTCCCCGACTTCACTTTCGTGGCGACCGCCGAGGCAGTCCGGCTGGTCGGTGCCGATCCGGTGTTCGCCGACGTCGACCCGATCACGTACACCTTGGATCCGTTATCGGTCGCCGAGGCCTGGCGGCTCGAGGGGCCGGATCCGGTCGGTGTCATTGCCGTTGACCTCTTCGGCCACCCAGCGCCCACGCCGACGCTGGAGGCGGTGGTCGCCGATCTCGGCGCCTGGGTCCTGGTCGATGCCGCCCAGTCGTTCGGCGCGGAGCGGGACGGCCGTAGCAGCCTCGCCGACGGTCTGGCTGCGACGACTTCCTTCTACCCGGCGAAGCCCCTTGGGTGCTACGGAGACGGGGGCGCGATCTTCTGTGACGATGACGAACTGGCCGAGGTCTTGCGATCAGTCAGGGTGCATGGAGAGGGGGTCAACCGGTATGACCACGCGCGGGTAGGCCTCACGGGACGGCTTGACACCATCCAAGCTGCTGTCCTCCTGGTGAAGCTCGAGGTATTCGACCATGAGGTGGACCTCCGTCAGGAGGTGGCTGCGAGGTATACCGAGCTAATCGCCAGCGATGGCGTGGCAACCCCAGTGGTGGCCGATGGCTGCAGGTCAGTCTGGGCTCAGTACACCATTCGGGTAGACGGTCGAGAGGCGATCCGGCAGGCACTAGCGGAAGCGGGGGTGCCGACGGCTGTTTTCTATCCGCAGCCCCTGCACCGCTCCTCTGCGTACTCGTCGGCGCCGGTGGTGCCAGACGGTGCGCCGGTGACCGAGCGGATTACTGGGCGCGTGGTTAGCCTCCCGATGCATCCCCACCTCGGTGAAACAGACCAGGTCCGGGTGGTCGAGGCCCTTCGAACGGTTCTTGACTCGAGTTGAGGCCGAGGCAGTGACCATGAGCAGCGATTCCAACCCGACATACATCGACGCCAGGGCGGAGGTCTCGCCTGAGGCGGATCTGGGGGCGGGCTGTCAAGTCTGGGACTGGACGAAGGTCCGGGAGCGAGTCCGGATCGGCTCGGGGACGACGATCGGACAGGGATGCTACGTCGACCACGGAGTGGTCATCGGTGCCCGGTGCAAGATCCAGAACGGCGTCAACGTTTACCACGGCGTGACCCTCGGTGATGAGGTGTTCGTGGGGCCGGCCGTTACTTTCACCAACGACCTGTACCCCCGCGCCGCGGGGGACTGGGAAGTGAAGTCCACTGTGGTCGAAGATGGCGCGTCCATCGGTGCTAACTCGACAATCGTTTGCGGGGGGGTGATTGGTGCCGGGGCCATGGTCGGTGCCGGATCGGTGATCCTCGCTGATGTGCCACCAGGAGCGCTGGTAGTGGGCAATCCGGGCCGGATCGTCCATCGGGGAGAAGAGGGTGTGGACCGGGGAGCCAATCGTGGTTGATCCGGTCCGCATAGCGGTCGTGGGCGTCGGGCACATGGGACGTAACCACGCCAGGTGCCTCGCCTCGATGAAGGACGTCCATCTGGTGGCCGTCGTCGACCCAGACGAGACCAATCGTGCAGCCGTGGCTGAGGCCCACGGATGCCTGCCCTTTGCTTCGATCGAAGACCTGCCGGAGGTGGACGCTGCGGTGGTCGCCGTTCCGACGGGTCACCACCTCCAGACGGGTCAGGAGCTCATGTCCCGGGGGGTCCACTGCCTGATTGAGAAGCCCCTTACCCCCACCCGGGACGAGGCGGGAATCCTGATCGCCGAGGCCGAGAACGCCGGAGTCGTGCTCCAGGTAGGTCACGTCGAGAGGTTTAATCCGGCGGTCCGGCAACTTCGAGAGTTGGTGGAGGGTGAGCAGGTGCTAGTCGTCAACGCCCGCCGCATGAGCGCGGTGAGCGCCCGGGTAAGCGACATCGACGTGGTGATGGACCTGATGGTCCACGACATCGACGTTGTCCTCTATCTGATGGGCACTGACGTCGCCGGGATAGAGGCCCGGGCGGTTGAAGGTCCCCACGGCTCGGACCACGTGACGGCCCTCCTGGGATTTGGTGGGAATCGCCTAGCGTCGCTAACGGCGAGTCGGATCACCCAGAACCAGGTGCGACAACTCGAAGTGACCACTGCGGACCGCTTCTTGACCGTGGACTATCCGAGCCAGGAACTCCTGATCTTCCGTCAAGGGAGGATTGGTGACGTTGGGGAAGAAGGCTTCGACGGCCGTTACGCACTGGATGTGGAGACCCGTCGGGTCTTCGTCCGTCGGGCCGAGCCGCTGGTGGCCCAACTCGAGCACTTTGCGGGCGCCGTTCGGGGTGACCATCCCTGCGAGGTCGACGGCCGGCAGGCCCTTGCCGCGCTGGAACTTGTCTGGAGCATCCAGGACCGGTTGGCCAGCGTGGGTTCATCGTGACCATGGCCGACCTCCCAATCATCATTCCCGACGTCCACTTCGACGAGGTGGAGTCGGACCTTCGAACCGTCTTCGCGTCGGGCCAGTTGACCTCGGGCCCGTTCGGGACCGAGTTTGAAAGGGCAGTGGCTGAATTCGTAGGAGTCGGGGAAGCTGTGGCGACCACGTCCGCGACTACAGCGCTCCACCTAGCGCTGGCCGCACTCGATGTGGGCTCGGGCGACGAGGTCCTCTTGTCCGACTTCACCTTTCCGGCGACTGCCAATGTTGTGGTCCAAACTGGAGCAACGCCTGTCTTCGTCGACTCGTCACCGAATGACTTCTCCATGGATCCCGAGTGCCTCCGGAGCCTCGTGTCTGGCCGGACGAGGGTGGTGATGCCCGTGGATCCCTTTGGCCAGCCCGCAGACCACGCGGCGATCGGGGCCATCGCCGCTGAGGCGGGAGCGAGCGTGATCGTGGACGCAGCCTGCTCACTGGGGGGCGAGCGCGATGCCATCCGGTGTGGCGCCCATGGGCTGATGGGCTGCTTCAGCTTCCATCCCCGGAAGGTCGTGACATGTGGCGAAGGGGGGATGGTGATGACCGCCGACCCGGACCTCGCCGGAAGACTCCGGACACTGAGGAACCATGGTTCGGTTCGGGCCGGTGGGCCCGGTCTCTCGTTTGTTGAACCGGGCTTCAATTACCGACTCGGCGAGGTTCCGGCGGTAATGGCTCTATCCCAGGTCAGACGACTGGACGAGATCCTCACCGACCGCCGACGGACGGCCAGCCTTTACGACGAACGGTTGACCGGGACCGAAGGACTTACCGTTCCCCGGCCGCCCGACCGCACCGAGTGGTCCTACCAGTCCTACGTCGTCGTCCTCGACGACTACCTCGACCGTGATCGTGTCATCCGTGACATGGCTGAGGAGCGGATCGGGACCACGATCGGCACCTACGCCTGCCACCAGCACCCCGCCTATTCCCGTTGGGGGTACGTCGACGGAGACCTGCCCAACTCAGCCAGGTTCGCCGGTCAGGCTCTGACGCTCCCACTGGTTCCGGGGATGACTCTGGAGCAGGTCGAGCGGGTCGTGGAGACCCTCCGGCGCGTCCTGAGGACCGGATGAGGATCGCCCTCTTCGGTCCGTACATGTTCGAACTGGCGGTTGGGCTGCGAGAGAACGAGGCCAACGAGGTCCACCTCTTTCTGGATGAGGCCACCCTTCCCCGCTCTCTTCGTTCCGAGACCCTGCTTGACGATCCTGATTTCGCAGCAATCGGTCCATGGATCGATAGTCGATCCATCCTCCGGCCCTCAGCCTCTGACATCGCCGGCCGGATTGGAGAGTACGACATCGCGCTGGTCACGGAACTCGGACCGGTCTTCGCGCGTCACTCCGGGATTCCATACGTGTTTATCCCCACCGGCTGGGACCTGACCTGCGGTCCGTTCCCCATCCGCTCCCGATCTAGCCGTCGACGAGGGATCGGGGACCTCTCGGCATTGGTGGTGGCGGCCAGGCTGCGGGCCGGGATCAGAGAAGCGGCGGGAATCTGGGGGGCTCCGTTCGCTCCCTTTACGATTGCGGCGGCCAGGCTCGGACTTTCGCTTACCGACAACTTGCCCCAACCGCTGGACACTGACCTCTTCTCACCACCTCGGGAAGCCGATCGGCCCCAGGCCGACTCAGACGACGGGCGGGGACTCGTGATCTTTCATCCGTCGCGAATAATGATGTCCGAGAACCGGTTTCTGGTGGAGACCGGCCAGTGCAAGCGGAATCAGGTCCTCTTCGACGGGATGGCCGAGGCAGTGGCCTCGGGCATCGATGTGCGACTGCAGCTTCTTCGCCGGGCCAGTTCACCGGATGAGGATGAGGCGATCCGACGGATTGAGGCTCTCGGCCTTCGTGGACGGGTCGAGTGGCTCGATGCCGGAAGGCCGGAAGGATTCACTTGGGCCGAACTGGCCGACCTGTACCGCTCTGCCGACCTCGTGGCCGACGAGTTCGGTGGTTGGTTCGGGCTGGTGGCGATCGAGGGGGCGGCCTGTGGACGACCCGTCCTTAACCATGTCGATTCGGACACCATGGCTGAGATGTATCCCGATGGACACCCGTTCCTTCAGGCCGCTACGTCCGGGGAGGTGGCGCGTGCAATCCAGATCGTTGGCGATGCTGATCGACGCCGCCAGATTGGCGAATCGTCTCGCGAATGGGTCCTTAGACACCATGACCGTTCGGTCGTGGCCCGGTGGGCCGAGGCGGCGCTGTCGTTGATCTTGTCCGCACCGGGGTCGGGCAGATGAAGATCGCCCTCTACGGCCATTTCATGTACCAGCTAGCGGCGGGGCTGCGCGCTCAGACCGACCACGATGTCCACCTCTTCCTTGACTCGGAGACCATGCCGACCTGCCTGCGCGATGAGCCGTTACTGGATGATCCGACCTTCGCGACTTCGGCGCCCTGGGTCGGCGGGCGCGAAATTCTGCGTCCGGGTGATGCTGAGATCGCCCGTCGGCTAGCTGATTATGACGTGGCGATCGTGACCGACCTTGGTCCGATCTTTGCTGAGCGTTCAGGGATCCCCTACATCTTCTTCCCCGCCGGTTGGGACCTGACCCACGCCCCTTTTCCCGTCCGGGCCCGGTCATCCAGGCGGCGTGGGCGTGCCGATGTCGTCGACACGGTCATCGGAATCCGACAGCGTCGAGGGATCCGCAGAGCCACCAGCATCTGGGGGCCGGCCTTCAAACCATTCCGCTCGGCCACCCGTCGCCTCGGGGTCGCCCTCGGGGGCTGCCTCCCGCAAGCCATTGACACAGACCTGTTCCGACCGAGGGAGCCAGTGGCAGACCGAACAGCGCCGATCTCGGTATTCCATCCGGCTCGCCTTATGTTTGCTCCCGATCCGTTCATCATCGAAACGGGCGGGTGGAAGCGGAACGACCTCCTCCTCCATGGCTTCGCGCTGGCCGTCGCAGACGGCTTCGACGGTCGCCTCCTCCTCGTCGAACGGGAGGGTTCGTCAGATGAGAACCTGGCGCGCCGGTTGATCGACGACCTAAGCATCTCTGACAGGGTCGACTGGCTGGGCACGGGAAGGGGCATCGAGTTCACATGGCGGGAGATCGTCGACGTCTATCAGGCCTGTGACATCTCGTCGGATGACTTCGGCGGTTGGTTCGGGCTTGCCGCTCTCGAAGGAGCTTCCTGTGGGCGCCCGGTCCTCAACCATCTAGAACCCGGAGTAATGAAATCCGAGTATCCCGGCGGACACCCCTTCGTGCAGGGCTCCGATGCCGAGTCCATTCGAACTGCCCTTCTTGACCTCGCTGACCGCGATCACCGGGAGGCTGTGGGTCGTGCTTCTCGCGACTGGGTGATGGAGCACCACGATCGGGGGGTGGTGGCGGAACGGTGCGTGCGCATGCTGGAGGAGATTGGGCTGGCATGATGTCGGGGCATGGAAGACCGAGCGGGACGAGGAGGGTGAGCTAGAGCGGTGAGTGACCTCCATCAGGACCTCAGACTGCTGAGGAACGAGGCAGATGCCGCCACGAGGAGGGAGTGGAACCGCAGCGTCCCGTTCCCCGAAGCGTTGTTCGACCGTTGGGAGCGAGCACGGGTCCTCGGCTTCGGGGAGGGCTCTAGCGTCTTCGACTCGGTACACGTGCTCGGTCAGGTGGAGGTCGGTCGTAAGGTCTGGATCGGCCCGTTTGTGATGTTGGATGGATCCGGGGGCTTGCTGACGATCGGAGACCACTGCGACATCTCGGCTGGTGTTCACATCTACACCCATGACACCGCGCGTCGTTGCGTGTCGATGGGCGCCGCTCCCATTCTCACCGGGCAGGTGACGATCGGGAGCGGGAGCTACCTCGGTAGCCAGGCCGTGGTGCTCCCTGGAGTAACGATCGGGTCCCGATGTGTGGTCGGTTCCAACAGCTTTGTGAACACGAACCTTCCGGACCGGACGATCGCGGTGGGGAGTCCCGCACGACCTGTTGGCCGGGTGGAGGGTGATGGCGAGGACGTTCGATTCGTTTACTCGGACCAGTCGTGAAGCCTGCGTTGTTCGAGGAGGACGGCGCCGCGCGGTCGTTACTCGTCGTTTCGACAGGTCTGGCGAACGTAGGTTCGGTTGTGAACATGTGCAGCCGGCTTGGGGCCGACGTCACGGTAAGCGACGACACGGCTGAGGTGCGAAGGGCTCATCGGCTGCTCCTTCCGGGGGTTGGCGCGTTCGATCTTGGCATGGAGACCCTTGCTCGTAACGGGCTCGACCGGGCGCTTGTTGAAGTTGCCGGGTCGGGTCGACCGATCCTAGGAATCTGCCTTGGAATGCAACTCCTCCTTGATCGGAGCGAGGAGGGCGACCGCTGCGGCCTCGGCCTCGTTCCGGGCGTCGTGCGCCGGCTGGCCTCTGAATCACACCACGGGCGGGTACGCATTCCCCATATGGGCTGGTCGCGCGTCAGGGAGGAAGGTGGACATCCCTTGTTCGACGGGATGGATGAGGCGTCGCGCTACTACTTCGTTCATTCCTACGCAGCGGATCCGGACGACCCGACGGATGTGATTGGACGCTCGACCCATGGCGCGCCCTTTGTGTCGGCGGTGGCCCGCCGAAATGTGATGGGTGTGCAGTTTCACCCCGAGAAGAGCCATAGGTACGGAAAGGCCCTGCTCGGCAACTTCCTTCGGATGGATCCGTGTTTGTAGAGCCACGGGTCATCCCGGTCCTGCTTCTCGAGAGCCGTCAGTTGGTCAAGACCAGGGTTTTCGAAGATCCGGTCTACGTGGGCGACCCCGTCAACGTACTGAGCATCTTCAATGAGTTCGTGGTCGACGAGATAGTGCTTCTAGACATCGTCGCCGCCCGCACGAGGACCCCCTCGTCCTTCCCGCTGCTGCAGAAGTACGCGGAGGAGTGCTTCATCCCGCTGGCCTATGGAGGCGGACTGACGGAGCTCGACCAGTTCTCCGAGTTGTACCACGCCGGCTACGAGAAGGCCGTGGTGAACACCCTCCTCTCCGAGGATCCGTCGGTGGTTGAGGCGGCGGCCTCCCGTTTCGGCAGCCAGGCCGTTGTGGCGTCCATCGACGTCCGACGAGGCGGCGGAGGTCTCGAGGTCGTGGTCAGGGGTAACCGGGAGGTGGTGTCGGATTCGCCAGGCGACTGGGCGCGCCGCGCTGTCGACCTAGGCGTTGGGGAGGTGCTGGTCACCGCGGTCGATCGAGAAGGTACGGGAGCCGGATTTGATCTGGAGTTGATCTCAGAGGTGGCGGAGGCCGTAGACGTTCCGGTCATCGGCCATGGAGGTGGTGGACGACGTGCTGAACTCGGCGATCCGGTGCTCAAAGCCGGGGCCTCGGCAGTAGCCGCTGGCACTCTCTTCGTCTTTCAGGGACCCGATCGGGGGGTGTTGATCAACTATCCGCCCAGGCGGCAGATCGAGAAGATTCTGATGCTGAGGGACGGGGTATGGGCCGAGGCGTAGACCCAGGAGCGGACCCCACGTCGACAGTGGGTGAGTCTGCCAACGGGGTACAGAAAGCTTGCAAGCGGTGCCTCTACGACGAGGCCATCCCGGGGATCTCTTTTGGGGCCGACGGGTCTTGCTCGTACTGCGACCTCCACGACCAGATGGATGTCCAGTATCCGGTTGGGCCCGAGGGCGAGGAGCGACTCCAGGCGCTGGTCGACGAGATGAAGGCCGACGGTCGAGGCAGGCAGTTCGACTGCATCCTCGGGGTGAGCGGAGGGTGTGATTCTTCGTTCTTGGCCCACGAGATGGTTCGTCGTGGTGTGAGGCCACTGGCCGTCCACTTCGACAACACGTGGAACAGCCCGATCGCCACGAACAACATCTACACAGTCCTTGACCAGTTGGATGTTCCCCTCGAGACCTTCGTCGTCGACAACCAGGAATACGACGACATCTACCGGGCGTTCATCGAGTCCGGCGTGCGGGACATCGAGGCTCCGACGGACATCGGCTTCATGGGCGTTCTATACAGGGCGGCCGAGAAGCACCGGATCCGTCACATCGTCGAAGGACACTCATTCCGGACAGAAGGAGTCTCGCCACTTGGTTGGCTTTACATGGACGGCCGTTATGTCCGGGAGGTCCATCGTCGGTTCGGGACGATGCCGATGCGGACCTTTCCCAACATGCCATTTGGGAAGTTCGTGAAGTGGGCCGCGCTTTCGGGGATCCGGCGGCATCGGCCGCTGTACCACCTCGACTACCACAAAGAGGCTGTAAAGGCGTTCCTGACTGAGGAGTATGGGTGGGAGTGGTATGGCGGCCACCACCTGGAGAACCGCTTCACTGCCTTCTACCACTCCTACTTCCTGCCCCGCCGGTTTGGCGTCGACCAGCGGATCAACGAACTTTCGGGACGGGTCCGGTCGAAGCAGTTGACCCGAGAGGAGGCGCAGGCCGAGTACGAGGTGGATCCGGTTATCGATCCCGAACTACTTGCCATGGTCAAGAAGAGGCTCGGATATTCGGAGGACCGCTGGGTGGAGTTGATGGACGCTCCGCGTCGACACCACACCGACTATCCGACCTACCTGTCGACCTTCCGACGTCTTCGGCCTCTGTTCTGGCTGCTCTACCGCCTTGATCGGGTTCCCAAGACCTTCTACGTGAAGTTCTGCCGACCCGAATTAGTCGGTGGAGGACCGAAGTGAAGGTCCTCGGGCTAGCCAACGCCTGGGACTCCGGCGCTGCACTCCTGGTAGACGGCGTGGTAGTGGCGGCGGCCAACGAAGAACGATTCTCGAGGATCAAGCTCGACCGCTGCTTTCCCGAGCGCGCCATCGACTACGTGCTGGCCGCCGGAGGCTTGGGAATTGACGACGTCGACATCGTGGCCTCCGGCTGTTGGAACGGTGTCCATCCCACGGAGACGATGCCCCACCTAACCGCCGAGGCGGAACGACAGGTGGCGGAATCCTCCGCTCCGGAGCAGACAGCGCAGATGGTTCAGGAACGTCTGGACGTCTCCGCGAGTCGTGACGCTGAGTTCCGCGGCGAGTTGGTCCAGGGACTGGCGGTGCGGGGGGTAGAGGCCGATCGGATCCGATTTTTCGATCACCACTACACCCACGCAGTCTCCGCGTGGAGTCCCTCGGGATTCGGCGAGGGGCTCGTCCTTACCGCAGATGGCAGGGGGGACGGACGGGCAGTAACTCTGTGGCATGCGACGTCCAGCGGCTTGGAACTTGTCGACATGGCCACCGAACTGGTCAGTCCGGGTGCCCTCTATGGCTTCGTGACCGCTTGGATGGGCTTCGTGCCGGACCGACACGAAGGGAAGGTCACTGGCCTGGCCGCATACGGAGCGCCATCAGGGGCGCGCGACCTGCTCGAGGCCGGTTACGGCTTCGATGCCGAGGCTGGTTGCCTCCGGTCGGCCATCGGACCGTCATACGCTCCGTTCGCCACCGCCCGTCTCCCTGAACTCGAGGCTGGTCTGGACGGGCACCGCCGTGAGGACGTCGCTCATGCGGTGCAAGCCCTACTGGAGGAGAGCCTCGTCGGCTTCATGAGGGCCAATCTGGAGGGTTTGGGCATCAGGTCGACAAACCTCTGTCTCGCTGGCGGTTGCATGGGCAACGTCCGACTCAACCAGAAGCTTCGGGAGGTTGACGAGGTCGAGGAGGTCTACGTCTTCCCCCACATGGGTGACGGTGGCCTCGCCCTGGGAGCGGCGATGGCGGTCGAACTTGACGGCGGGGAAGGGAAAGGAGGCCGGCGGGTCTCACTGGAGACCGCCTACACGGGGCCGGGTTTTGACGACGAGGAGATCGAGGCGGCGGTCGTGCAGTCGGGCCTGTCCTACCAGTTGCTCGAGGAATCAGAGATAGCGCCCGTTGTCGCCGAGCTAATCGCTGGGGGAGCAGTCGTCGGTTGGTTCCAGCACCGGATGGAGGTCGGGCCCCGAGCTCTCGGTGCTAGGTCCATCTTGGCTGCGGCGACCGATGCGGGGATCAATGACTCGCTGAACCAACGGTTAGAGAGGACGGAGTTCATGCCGTTTGCACCGGCGACAACTGAGGCGCTTGCTGCAGACTGCTTCGTCGGCTGGGAACCCCAGCAGTTAGCTAGTCGTTTTATGACCATGTGCTACGACTGCACCCCACTCTTGGCAGAGAAGTGTCCAGCCGTGATCCACGTCGACGGTACGGCACGACCGCAAGTCGTGGTGCGCGATCACAACCCGCGATACCACGACGTCATCGAGGCTTATGCGTCGATGACCGGCAACCCGGCGATTATCAACACGAGCTTCAACCACCATGAAGAGCCGATCGTGCTTTCGCCCGAGGATGCGCTCCGAAGCCTCATGACCGGCAACGTGGATGTGTTGGTGGCGGGTAGGTGCTTGGTTCGTCCCGTTGCCTGAACCGGATCAGTTCGCCACGTTTGGCCGCCACGGACGTGTGCAGCGAGGCGATGAGGACGGCGTGAAGCCTGGCTCGACGAAGGAGAGGTTCGGGTTGTACGCGGGGTCCTCGTCGAGTCGGTTACCCCAACGGTTCTTCATACGTGCGAGTTCGGTCTGGAGCCTGGCTCGCCGGGTCGGGTCGTCGTCGTAGCCGCGGGAGATCGACTCGTGGTGGTGGAGAACGGCGTTCGGTTCCAGGATCACGGCCAGGCCCTCATGACGCGCCCGGAGGCAGAGGTCGACGTCGTTGTAGGCCACGGCTAGTTCCTCGTCGAGGCCGCCGAGCGATCTCCAGTCGTCGGCGCGTATTGCCAGGCATGCACCTGTCACCGCGGCGACGCGATGGGGTATCAGGAGTCGGCCGAGGTGACCGGGGTGATCGCCCGGGAGGTGTTTGTGGCCGTGCCCCATCAGCCCACCCAGGCCGGGATGGACGCCCGCGTGCTGGATGGTTCCGTCCGCGAAAAGGAGGAGCGCTCCGACGATTCCGACCTCAGGCCGTTCGAGATGGTTGACCATTCGCTCTAGCCAGTCCGTGGCGATCACCTCGGTGTCATTGTTGAGTAGGACGAAGACATCGCCCGATGCGGCCGCGGCGGCACGGTTGACGATGGCAGAGAAGTTGAAGGGTCCGCGGTGCTCGAGGACGACGGATGCCGGGTCCTCGGCTAGATCGTCGAGAACCCGGCGTGCCAGAGGCTCGGTGGTTTCGTGGTCGACGACGACTAACTCGACGTCTGGATAGGTGGTCAGCCTTCGGATGCTGGAGAGGCAGGCCGCTAGCGGGCCACCCTGGTCCCGGGTTGGGATCAAGATTGAGACGCGCCCATTGATCCGTGTGCTTGGAACACGGTCGATGGGGCTGGGTCGAAGAGGGGGCCCGGTCCGGCTGGCTAGGAGGTGGGGCAGGTGGTAGATGGACCGCGGGTCGATGTCGGGAACGAGTTCGGGCCCGGCTTCCGGGTGGCGTGCCACGAGCGCGCTGATACGGCCAAGGCCGACGAACAACTCCGGGTTCCAGTCGGGTAAGAACCACGGTTCCGTTGGGAGCCCGTCCTCGTTGAGATGATCGTGGTCTGAGTAGATGAGTCGCAGGGTGGGCCTAGCGGCGATCACGTCGGCCAAGGCCCAGAGGGCAGCCTCGTGGAGCACCACGCCTGGCTCGAGGTCGATCGTCCAGCGGTGCCCCACGCCCGAGGGCAGGGGGTCCAGGGTCCAGGCCTTGTGCAGTTGGGCGTCCAGAGAGGCGAGCGTCAAATTCGTGCCGACTGGGTCGGCCTCGCCGACAAGTCGCACCAGGAAACCGGTGTCGAGGCTGGTGCGACGAATGTGGTCGCGGTCGTCGTCGGTGAGGTCCACGTGCAGACGGCGCCATTCCACATGGTCGATCCTCGGAACCCTTCGCAGAGTTCCGAGACGTCTTGCGATCCGTCTTGCGATTCCCCTGACGTCGCCAGCCCGGAGAAGTGCCATGAAACTCCTGAAAGTGCGTGGTCGGATTCCGAGTCGCCGACCGAACCACCTGAGGAGCGTCACCAGACCAGCCTACGAGCCGACTCGGAGGCCCCCCGTTAGCCTGCTGCCACATGCGAAGGCTGCGATTCGTGGTGATTGGAGGCGGTCCCGGCGGGAATTCAGCGGCTACCTACGCGGCCCGGCACGGAGCCGAGGTCGTCGTCATCGAGAAGGACATCATCGGCGGTGCGGCCCACTTGTGGGATTGCATCCCGTCCAAGGCCATTATCGCCACTGGCGGCGCCATGTCGTTCCTGGCTCGGGCCGGGGGCATGGGCCTTGGCGACGTCAGCCCTCGCATTGACGTCGACAACCTGAGCAGTCGTCTGGCCCGCATCGAGGAACGTATCCACCGGTCGACCACGGCCCTGCTGGAGAGCCAGAACGTCCGGATCCTCGACGGCACCGGATCGCTCAAGGGCCCCCACGAGGTGGTGGCTGAGACGGCCGACGGCTTGGAGGAGATCGAAGCCGACGTGGTGGTGCTCAGCACAGGGAGTCGACCCCGCATCCCGGACTTCGCGGAGGTCGACGGCGAGCGGATCCTCACCACCCGTGACGCCTACCCGCCGAACGAGTTCCCCGACCACGTCATCGTGATCGGGTCCGGCGTCACCGGCGTGGAGTTCGTCCATATGTTCGAGTCCTACGGCTGCGAGGTAACCCTTGTGGTCAGCCGCCAGCAGGTCCTCCCGCAGAAGGACCCTGAAGTGGCCGCGGTGCTCGAGGCCGACTTCCTTCGCCGTGGCGTCCGCCTGTTCAAGGGGGCCCGTGCAGAGTTGGTGACCCGGGACGGTGATCGGGTTACCGTCCGGTGCGACGACGGCCGGGTGGCCGAGGGCAGCCACGTGATCTTCGCCGTGGGGTCGATCCCCAACAGCGACGGGCTCGGCCTCGACAGCGTTGGGATCGAGACTGACGGCGGCTACATCCCCGTCGACCCCTACTGCCGGACCTCGGTTCCGCACATCTACGCGGCCGGCGACGTGTCGGGGAAGCTGCCGCTGTCGTCGGTGGCCCAGATGCAGGGTCGCAAGATCGCCGAGCACGCCATGGGCCTCACCGACGACCGGCCCCACCGGCAGCTCGACTATGACAAGGCCGCCTCGGCGGTGTTCACCGAGCCAGAGATCGCCGACGTGGGCCTCGCCGAGGCCGACGCCTTCGCCGAGGGCCGCAAGATCCGTGTCACCAAGGTGCCCTTCTCGGCGTCGGCCAAGGCGGTCATCAACGATGACCCCCGCGGCTTCATCAAGATCGTGTCCGACCCGGCCACCGGTGTGGTCCTGGGTGGGTCGATCGTCGGGCGACACGCCGCGGAACTGATCTCCATCGTGGCCCTGGCCGTCACGGCCGGCCTGACGGTGCACGACATCCAGGAGAGCCTGTTCGTGCACCCCACCCTGGCCGAGGCCCTGGCCGACGCCGCCGAGTAGGTCGGCCGACGCTCCGACCTCTTCCCGGCAGGTTGCGAGTTCGAGCTACTCGATCACCACGACGACGTCGCCGCCGCCCACCGAGTCGCCCGGCGCGACCAGCACCTCGGCGATCGTCCCCGCCTTGTCGGCGGCCACGTTGTTCTCCATCTTCATGGCCTCCAGTACGCAGACTGGGTCCCCGGCCTCGACTGTGTCGCCCACGGCCACCAGAACCTTGACGATCGTGCCCTGCATGGGCACGGCCACCCGGCCATCGCCCCCTTCGCTTCCGCCACCGGAGCGGGGACCCTTGGCTTTTCCCGATCGGGCCGGGGTTGCCGGGGCGGCGCTCTTCGGCACCCAGAGGCTGACCGCAAACCTGCGGCCGTCGACCTCGACGGTGGTGTCCCGTCGGACGGTGGCGGCCGCCTCCTCGTCGTCTCCCGCCGGAGCCGCGCCATCGGCTCGGACGTCGGAGAGGTCGAGGGTCTCCTCGACCCACTTGGTGGAGTGGGCCACGGCGCCGAAGTCGGGGTGGGCCAGGATGGCCATATCGGCCGGGATGGTGGTGGCAACACCGGTGACTTCCATCTCGTCGAGGGCCCGCAGGGTGCGGCGAATGGCCACGTCGCGGTCCCGCCCCCAGACGACTAGCTTGCCGACCAAGTTGTCGTAGAACTGGCTGATCTCGTCGCCGGCCTCGTAGCCGCCGTCGAAGCGAACCCCGAAGCCATCGGGCACCTTGAGCCCGGTGATGCGTCCTGGGCTGGGCAGGAAGTTGCCGCCGGCCGGGTCCTCAGCGTTGATCCGGACCTCGATGGCGTGCCCAGTGATGGCCACGTCCGCTTGGCCGAACGACAGCGGCTCGCCCGAGGCGATGCGCAACTGTTGTTCGACCAGGTCGAGGCCGGTCACCAGCTCAGTCACCGGGTGCTCGACCTGGAGCCGGGTGTTCATCTCCAGGTAGTAGAAGTCGCCGTCTTCGTATAGGAACTCGACCGTCCCGGCATTGGTGTAGCCGCAGCCGAGGGCTACGGCGACGGCCGCCTCGCCCATGGCGGCCCTCACCTCGTCGGGGAGGGCGGGTGCAGGCGCCTCCTCGATCAGCTTCTGGTGGCGACGCTGGGCCGAGCAGTCCCGTTCGCCGAGGTACACGGCGTTGCCGTGTGCGTCGGCCAGGACCTGGATCTCGATGTGGCGGGGGGCGGTCAGGTACCGCTCCATGTAGATCTCGTCGCGGGCGAAGTAGGCCATGGCTTCGCGCTGGGCGGAATCGATGGCGTCTTCGATGGAGGCCTCGTTGGCCACGACCTTCATGCCGCGGCCGCCGCCCCCATACGCCGCTTTGATGGCGACCGGGTAGCCGTGCTCGGCACCGAAGGCCCGAACCTGGTCGGGGTCGGTGATGAAGTCTGTCGTTCCCGGCACCCCGTGGACGCCGACTTCCTTGGCGGCCAGGCGGGCGCTGATCTTGTCGCCCATGATCTCGATCGCCTCGGGCGGCGGGCCGATGAAGGTGACGCCTCGGTCGGTGACCGCCCGGGCGAAGTCGGCGTTCTCGGAGAAGAACCCGTAGCCGGGGTGGACTGCGTCGGCGCCACTGCGGTCGATGGCCGACAGGATGGCCTCGGTGTCAAGGTAGCTCTCGGCGGCCGTCTGGCCCCCCAGGGCATAGGCCTCGTCGGCCAGGCGCGAGTGGAGCGCCTCGCGGTCTAGGTCGGAGTAGACGGCGACGGTGCCGACGCCCATCTCGCGACAGGCGCGGATGACGCGGACGGCGATCTCGCCGCGGTTTGCGATCAGGACCTTGGTGAACACGTCCCTATCATCGCCCGAATGGAGGGCCCGTCGCACCACCTTGGCCCCGGCCCTTCGTCACAGGGCGTTTCGCCGCCGGGCCCGTTCCGGGTCGAGGTGGTCGAGGTGACGGGTTCCACTAACTCCGACCTGGCGCAGCGAGCCCACGCGGGGGAGCCGGCCGGCCTTGTGCTACGGACTGAGCACCAGACCGCGGGCCGGGGCCGCCTGGACCGCGCATGGGAGGCGCCCTCCGGGGCCAATCTCCTGTTCTCGGTGCTCCTCCGTCCTGACTGGCCCAGCGGGCGCGTTCCGTTGGTCACCTCGGCTTTGGCAGTGTCCCTGACCGCGGTGCTGGAGGGACCGCTGGCGGACCTCGGGCTGGCGCCGGCCGTGAAGTGGCCCAACGACGTGGTCCTCGTGGACTCCGCGGGCTCGACGGTCGGGAAGGTGGCCGGGATCCTGGCCGAACTAGTCGACGCCGACCCGCCCTCGGTCGTGGTGGGCATGGGCGTGAACGTCGGATGGCCGGAAGCGGGAGACGGTCCGCCTGGGGCCGTCTCTTTGCGGACCGCCGGTCTCGACGCCGAGGTCGACGGAGTCCTCCCGCTGGTCCTGGACGCGTTCGGCAGCTGGTGCGAAGCGCTCGGCGGTGACGACGGGGACGGGCGCCTGCGCGTCGAACACCTCCGACGGTCGGCCACCGTCGGCCGGCGGGTGTCGGTGGAGCTGGCGGACGGACCGATGGAGGCGGTGGCCGTGGACATCGCCCTGGACGGCGGCCTGGTGCTCGACGTCGAGGGCCAACTGGTTGAGGTGCGGGCCGGCGACGTGGTGCACCTCCGGGCTGACGTCCCCGACTAGGGGTCCATCGAAGCGGCCTCCACGGAGGCGAACGCTTCCATGGCCCGGGAGGTGACCGGCCCGGGTGCCGGGTCGAAGGTCACCTCGACCACCCCGGTGACGGCCGAGATGGGGCTGACGTTCCGGGTGGACGAGGTCAGGAAGGCCTCGTCGGCGGCGTGGAGTTCGTCGGGGGCGAGGTCGCGGACCTCCACTTCGTCGTGCAGGGCTTCCAGCAGGAGCTCCCGGGTCACGCCGGCCAAACAGCCCGAGGACAGCGGCGGGGTGGTGGGCACGCCGCCGACCACCAAGAAGAGGTTGGTGCCGGTGCCTTCGCAGAGGTCGCCGGCCACGTTGCGGAAGATGGCCTCGCTGCAGCCCGCCCGCTTGGCGGTAGCCAGGGCCAGGGCGTTCTCGGCGTACGAGGTGGTCTTGAGCCCGGTCAGGGCGCCGTGCTCGTTTCGGCGCCACTCCACGAGGTGGACCGCCTCGGCCGGCGGCCAGTCGTTGCCCGCCGATGTGGCGACCACGAGGGTGCCGTTGCCACCGCCCCGGGCCGAGCCGAGGGGGCCGCTCCCGCTGGACCACGTGATGCGCAGCAGACCGGCGGTGGGGTCGGCGGCCAAGACCTCGTCCACGGCGGCCCGGACGCGACGCTCACCGACCGCGGGGATCCCCAGGCCCGCGGCGGAGTTCTCGAGGCGGCGGAGGTGTCGGGTTAGGGCGAAGGGGGTGCCACCGACCACCTTCATGGTCTCGAAGACCCCGTCGCCGGTCACCACCGCGTGGTCGTCGGTGAGGATCGACGGCTGGCCGGGTTCGACGAGGCGGCCGTCGGTCCAGCACGCGCCGGTCGGCTTGCCCGATGGGGGAGGGGCCGGCGGGGTCGGAGGAGGGGCCACCGGCCGAGGCTAGGCGCCGTCGTCGGGCGAGTGGGGTCGTGTCGAGCATCGATTCGCTGATTCGGGGCGACCGGGCCGGTCGGAGGGCCACTGGTAGGATCCTCGCCGTGTCGCCCGGATCCGTCGAGGGGCCCGATTCGGTCGAGCCTGAACCAACCCCCGCGCCGGACGGGTCGGGGGATGCGCCCGGCGATCCGGTGGACGAGCAGCCGTCGGATGCCCAGTCGACCACTCGTCGGACCTGGCCCCAGCGGCTCCTGATCGCCGGAAACCTCCTGGTGGGGGTCGGCCTTCTCCTGGCCGCCGGCCGCCTCGACTCCTTTGAGGAGGCGGTGGGCAGCATCGTGCGCATCGACGTCCCGGCTGGGGTGCTGGCCGACCTCGAGTTGCCGGTCGACGAGCTGGAGGACGGCGACGGATCGGGCACTGCTAAGTCATCGGATGCCTCGGGCGGAGATCGTCCGTCACCGCCCCGCAACGTCCTGCTGATCGGCACGGACAGCGCAGTGGGCCTCCCCGACGACGACCCGGCAGGGAAGCGGGACCGGACCCCGGGCGTGGCGTTGGCCGACGCCATCATGCTGCTGCGCCTCGACCCGCACCTCGGAACCGCCGCCCTGGTCTCGTTGCCCCGGGACCTCCACGTGATGATCCACCGGGAGGGGGTCCCGGTGCGGGAGGAGAAGCTGGCCTCCGCACTGCTGGTGGGCGGCATGGAGCTCGGCGCCCCCACTCTGGTGGAGACGGTCACCCGGAACTTCGGCGTCCCCATCCACGACTTCGTGGTGGTCGACTTCCTCGGCTTCGAGGAGGTGGTCGACGAGATCGGCGGCGTCGCGGTGTGGTTCCCCCATCCGGCCCGCGACGTCGGCTCGGGCCTCTACGTCTCCGAGGCGGGCTGCACGATGCTCGACGGGCGGGCCGGGCTGGCCTTCGTCCGCAGCCGGAAGCTGGAGCTCTTCGTGGACGGCCGGTGGCAGCGTGTTGGTGTGTGGAACGACCTGGAGCGGAACCAGCGCCAGCAGGACTTCCTGACCTTGGCCCTCGAGGAGGTGATCGACAGCGGAGCTCGCTCGCTGATCGTGCGCGACGACCTGATCGAGGCGGCGGCCCGCTCGGTGGTGCTCGACGACCGCCTCACCATGCGGACGCTGCTCGGACTCGGCCGGGCCTTCTCCGGCTTCGACCCCGACGACCTCGACCGCCATGTCCTGCCCGTCTACGACGACGTGGTGGGTTCGTCCTCGGTGCTCCGCCTCCGGCCAGAGGCACGCCGGGTGTTCGACGTATTCCGGGGCATCACGCTGCGACCTGAGGACGTCCCGGTCCGGGTGGTCGACGCCCGTGGCCCGGTGGACGAGTCGGTCCCGGCCCACGCCCAACTGGTCCTGAAGGGCTTCCCGGTGGAGACGGCGTCGGCCGAAGCGGTCGAGGCGACCGAGGTGCGGGCCCACCGAGAGGACTTTGCCGCCGCGGTGCTGTTGGGCCAGATGGTGACGCCCACCCCCCGCTTCACCTTCACCAACGAACCGGGGGCGTCGGGAGGTCCGGTGGAGCTGGTCCTCGGCAGGGACTTCGCCTCCTTCCTCCTCGTGCCGCGGGCCCACCACGAGGTGGACGCCCTGGCCCGGCGTGCCGTCTCGGCCATGGGCGACGAGGTGGGTGCCCCGTCGGTCGGTTCCCTGGCGGCCGCTCCGTCGCTGCTGCCGGTCCGGTCGGCGCCGAGCCTTCCAGCCGAGGTCCCGTCGAATGTGGACGGGCGGCGGCCCGACGGCTCGGCGTGTCCCTGAGCAGCCCGTGACCGGTCGCCTGCGCGTCGCGTACCTGCTGGAACAGCTATGGCACCGGGTGCCCGGCGGTACGGCGGTCGCCGCATTCCGGACTGCCGAGGCACTGGCCGCCCGTGACGACGTGGACCTGGTGGGGTTTACCGCCCGACACGGCGAGCCTTCGACCGGCGACGTTTCGGTGGTGCCGCCAGCGGACATTTCGCTGGTCGCCTCACGGCTGCCCCGGGCCCTCCTCTACGAGTCCTGGCACTGGTTCGCTCTGCCACGGGTCGAGGCCCTGATCGGCGAGGTGGACCTGGTCCACGCCTCGGGCGGTGCGGTCCCCGCAACCCGCCGACCGTTGGTGGCTACCGTCCACGACCTGGCCTGGCGCCGCTATCCCGAGGCGGCCACGCCCCGGGGCCGCCGGCTCTTCGAGGCCTGGCTGGCCGACGCCCGGCGGGCCGAGGCGGTGGCCTGCCCTTCGGAGGCCACCCGCCTCGATCTCGCCGACGCCGGCTTCGACGAGAGTCGACTCCACATCGTCCCCCTCGGGGTGGGAGGTGGCCGGACCCACTCCGTCGAGGACCTTGACGCCGCTCGCGCCAACGTGGCGGCCTGCCTCCGGAGGCATGGTGTCGACGGACCATTCGTGCTGTGGGTGGGGACCGTGGAGCCACGTAAGAACCTCCCCGGCCTCGTGGCGGCCATGGACCGCATCCCCGATGGAGGCTCCGTCCCTCTGGTCCTGGTCGGGCCCGCCGGGTGGGAGGCCGACGCCCGTCGGATCGCCGAGCCCCTAGGCGACCGGGCGATCCTCGTTGGCTCGGTTTCCGAGGCGGAGCGGGACGCTTGGCTGGAGGCGGCCACCGTGCTGTGCCTGCCTAGCCTCCATGAGGGCTTCGGCCTGCCCGTGCTGGAGGCGATGGCCGCCGGGACGCCCGTAGTCACCTCGTCCGGGACGGCGACTGAGGAGGTGGCCGGAGGGGCCGCCCTCGTGGCCGATCCCGCCGCCCCGGGGTCCATCGGCGAGGCGCTCGGCGCCGTCCTCGCCAACGAGGACCTCGCCAGCCGGCTGGCGGAGACTGGGCTCGAACGGGCGGCGACGTTCACGTGGGAGGCCACGGCGGAGGCGACGGTCGCCGTGTACCACGAGGCCATGGCACGGTGGGGTGGATGAGGTCCCGGATTGCTGTCGACCTGCTCTGGCTGGTACCCGGGGACGTGGGTGGCAGCGAGGAGTACGCGGTGCGAACCCTCCTAGCCCACGCCCGTCACGGGTCGTCCGACCTCCGGCCGGTGGTCTTTCTGAGCGAGGTGGCGGCCGACGCCCACCCTGAGCTCGGCCGGGCCATCGACCTAGAGGTCCGCCCGCTGGACAACCGTCGCCGCGGTCGGCGACTGGTCGCTGAGGCCTCCTGGCTGGCCCCCAGGGTTCGCCGCCTCGACGCCGTCCACCACGTGGGTGGACGCCTTCCGATGCGGACCGGGCGGCCGGTTGCGGTGACCGTGCACGACCTCCAGCCCCTGGACCATCCCGAGCACTTCTCTGTCGTGAAGCGCGCCTACTTGGGGCGTGCCCTGCCCCGGTCGGTCCGTCGGGCCGACGTGGTGGTCACCGTGTCGGACGCCGTGGGCGATGAGGTGGTCCGGCGCTTCGCCTTGGACCGAACCCGGGTGGTCACCGTGTCGGCAGGAGTGCGCTCGGTCGCCCCGCTTCCAGCCATGCCCGACAGGCCGCCGACTGTCCTATACCCGGCGGTCACCCATCCCCACAAGCGACACGACCTGCTCATCCGGGCCTTCGAGCACCTAGCCGACGACCATCCGACGGTCCGCCTAGCCCTGACCGGTGGTGTCGGCCGCGCCGAGGACGAGGTCCGGCGTCTGGCTGCGGCCAGCCGACATGCGGACCGGATCGACCGGCCGGGCCGCGTCCCCGCAGCGGAGCTGGCCGCCCGGATGGCGTCGGCCGCGGTGGTGGCCTTCCCGTCGGCCTACGAGGGCTTCGGGCTCCCCGTGCTCGAGGCCATGGCGGCCGGCGTCCCGGCCCTCGTCGCCGACGGCACCCCGGCCGCCGACCTGGTTGGACCCGCCGCCCGGGTAGAGACCGGAGCCGGGGCCGCTGAATGGGCACGGCGACTCGGCATCGTCCTCGACGACGAGGGCGTTCGCCGGGACCTGGCGCTCGACGGGTTGGACCGGGCGTCCGCCCATGGCTGCGAGGCCACCGCCGAGACCCTGGACCGGGCGTGGCGCCTCCTCCTCGGCGGGAGGATTTCCTGACCGTGCGGCTCCTCGTCCTCACCCCGCACCTTCGGCCCGACACGGCGCCCACCGGCGAGGTGGTGTCGGCCATCGTCGACGGTCTGGTCGGTCGGGGACACGACGTACACGTGGTGACGTCGCTGCCCTGGTACCGCGATCACCGGATCGCCGACGGGTGGCGGGGTCGTCTGGTCCACCGGGGTCGGTACGGCGAGGCCACGGTGACCCGCGTTCACCCCTTCCCTACCGACAAGGGGGGCGCCGAACGGAGCAACCTGGTGGGTCGGGCGCTGGGCTTCCTCGGCCTGACCGGGCTGGCCACCTTGGCCGGAGCCCTGACCAGGGGCCCGTTCGACGGGGTGGTGGCTGTCTCGCCGCCTCTCTCATTCGGCTTGGCCGGCTGGCTCCTGGCCTGCCGCCACCGCTGTCCGCTGGTGTTCAACGTCCAGGACGTGTTCCCCGACGTGGCTGTCGAGGTCGGGGCCCTGCGGTCGCCACGGGCCATCCGGTTCTTCCGGTGGCTGGAACGAGCGACCTACCGGAGGTCCGACGCGGTCACCGTACTGTCCGAGGACCTGGCGGAGAACGTCCGGTCCAAGGCCGGTTCCGGTGACCGTCCGTTGGTCCAGGTGGTGCCCAACTTCGCGGACGTCGAGGCCATCCGGCCCCTGGACCGGGCCACCGGATATCGGATGGAGCTGGGCCTTGGCGACCGGACGGTGGTCATGTACGCCGGGAACCTCGGCCACTCGCAGTCCCTGGACCTGGTGGTGGAGGCGGCTCGACGCCACCGCGACCGCGACGACATCGTCTACGTGGTCAATGGAGGTGGCATCCGCTTCGACGACCTCGTTGAGGCGGCGGGCGACCTCTCCAACCTGGTGGTCGTGGGCTACCAGCCCATCGAACGGGTCCCCGAGGTGCTGGCCACCGGTGACGTCCACCTGGTCCCGCTGCGGGCCGGTCTGGCCGCCTCCAGCGTCCCCTCCAAGACCTACTCGGTGCTGGCTGCCGGCCGACCGGTGGTGGCCTCCATCGACGAGGGCTCGGAGGTGGCCCGGGTAATCGACGAGGCCGGTGCCGGCCTGTCGGTCCCACCGGACGACGTCGACGCCCTGGTGGCGGCCATTGAACGGCTGGTCGGCGATCCGGCTGGCCGACGGGCTATGGGGGAGCGGGGTCGCCGATGGGCCGAGGCCTGGCGGTCGCCCGATTCGGTGGCCGGGACGTACTCCGATCTGGTGGCGGAACTGGCCGACCGGCACGGGTGATCCGCGGAGGGTCGCCGATAGCCTCGTCCGCCATGGCACGTGGAGATTCGGCGAGCAAGGTCGCCCGCGCCGCTCGGGCCGGAGCGGCCGGCCGCACTGGCGAACAGCGGAAGTTGGGCTTCCCGGCGGCGGTGGCCCTCGTTGTCTTGCTCGGTGGCCTCCTGGTCTTATGGGCCCGGAGCGACCGCGAAGCCACGTCGGCCCCCCGGGTCGGCGACCACTGGCACTCGGCATACGACGTCTACGTGTGCGACGACTTCCGGTCCAAGATTGTGCTGGAGACTGACCCCAACGGCATCCATTCGCACGGCGACGGCCTGATCCACATCCACCCGTTCAACAAGCTGGCCTCGGGTCGCGACGCCACCATGGGCGAGTTCTTCTCCGGCTTCGGGGGCTTCATCGACGACGAGTCCTTCCTGCTGGACTCCGGCGAGTTGGTGGTGGAGGGCGCCGACTGCAACGGCGAGCCCGGCGTCCTGAAGGTGGCCCGCTTCGACGCCGACGACCTGGATCGCGATCCCGAGGTGGTGACCGAGGACGTCGCCGGCATCCGCTTCTTGAAGAACCGTGAGGCGTTCACCATCGCCATTGTCCCCGAGGGTGTCGAGCCCCCTCGGCCGCGGACTGAGCGGCTCTCGTTCCTGGACACGGTGGACCCGGTGCGCCTCCAGTCGGATTCGCCCACCCTGGCGACCACGACCACCGTCGTCGACTAGCAGGTCCGGCCCGTGGAGGCCGTCGTCCTCGTCGGAGGGTTCGGGACCCGCCTCCGTCCGCTGACCGCGGACACCCCGAAGCAGATGCTGCCAGTCGTCGACCGGCCCATGGTCGAGCACGTCGTCGACCACCTGGCCGCCCACGGCGTGACCCGGGTGGTGCTGTCCCTCGGGTTCCGCCCGGAGGCCTTCACCACGGCCTATCCCGACGGCACGTGCGCCGGGCTGCCCCTGCACTACGCGGTGGAGCCCGAGCCGCTCGACACCGCGGGGGCGGTGCGCTTCGCGGCGCTCGACGCTGGCGTCGACGGGACGTTCCTGGTCCTGAACGGTGACGTGCTGACCGATCTGGACGTGTCGGCCATGGTGGGTCGTCACTGTGCGTCCGGGGCGACGGGGACCATCGCCCTGACCGAGGTGGACGACCCGTCCCGCTACGGGGTGGTGCCCTTCGACGATGAACGTCGGGTGCTGGGCTTCGTGGAGAAGCCGCCGACCGACGAGGCGCCGTCCCGCTGGATCAACGCCGGGACCTACGTCCTCGAGCCCGCGGTTCTGGACCGGATCGCGCCGGGACGCCGTGTGTCCATCGAACGGGAGGTGTTCCCGTCCCTCGCCGCCGAGGGGGCGCTCCGAGCTGAGCCGTCCACCGGCTACTGGCTGGACACCGGGACGCCCGAGGCCTACCTGCGGGCCAACCTCGACTTGGTGGACGGAACTCGGGCCGGCCTAACGGCGGTCCACCCGTCGGCCGCCGTCGACGACGGGGCGCGAGTCGGACACTCGGTGGTCATGGCCGGTGGCAGCGTCAGATCGGACGCGGAGGTGTGCGACGCTGTCGTCATGGGCGGGGCGATGGTCGGACGAGGGTCCACGGTCCGCGCCTCGGTGGTCGGTCCCGGGGCCACCATCGGCGAGGGCGCCTCGGTCGTCGGGGGTTGCCTGGTCGGACCCGGTGCCTCGGTGCCCGTCGGGACTGTTCTGGATGGTGGCCGATTCCCCGAGGAGGACTGACGTGGCGGTGCTGGTAACCGGGGGTGCCGGCTACATCGGAAGCCACACCGCGGTGGCCCTCCACGAGGCGGGGCGGCGGGGGGTAATCCTCGATGACCTGTCCAACGCGTCGAGGGCCGCCGTCGACGCCGTACGGGGGCTCACCACCCCGGACCTGGCCTTCGTGGAGGGCGACGCAGCCGACGTGGGCCTGGTGGGTGAGGCCATCGACCGGTACGAGGTGGACGAAGTGGTCCACTTCGCGGCGTCCAAGTCGGTGGCCGAGTCGGTCGAGCTGCCGCTGGCCTACTTCCGCAACAACCTCGGCTCGCTCCTCGGCGTGCTGGCCGCCATGGAGGATCGGGGCATCCGTCGCCTGGTGTTTTCGTCGTCGTGCACCGTCTACGGTGAACCCGACGTGGTCCCGGTGACCGAAGCGTCGCCGATCGGGGCGGTCAACCCATACGGCTGGACCAAGTTGCACGGCGAGCAGGTCCTCGACGCGGTGGCGGCCGCCGGCGGCCTAGACGTGATGCTGCTCCGCTACTTCAACCCGATCGGTGCCCACCCCTCCGGCGTCATCGGGGAGGACCCGACCGGCATCCCGACCAACCTCGCAGCCCTCCTCATGCAGGTGGCGCTCGGTCGACGTGACCGGTTGCAGGTGTTCGGAGGGGACTACGGCACGGTCGATGGCAGTGCGGTGCGCGACTACCTCCACGTGGTGGACCTGGCCGAGGCCCACTTGGCGGCCCTCGACGCACTGACGACCCGGACGGGGGCCACCGCGGTCAACCTAGGAACCGGGCGGGGACACACCGTCCTCGAACTGGTGCGCCTGGCCGAGGAGGTGGTGGGCCACCCCATCGCCCACGAGGTCGTGGCACGGCGACCCGGTGACGCAGGGCGGATCTGGGCCGACCCGTCGCTGGCCACCGAGGTGCTCGGTTGGACGGCCGAGCGGGACCTGCGGACCATGCTCGAGGACCACTGGCGGTGGTGTGAGTCTCACCCGGACGGGTTCGCAGACGCCCGAACGGATCCACCCCGTGCTCCCCGTCTTGGTGGCGCCCCGGGTTCCTAGCGGAAGAGGTCGTCGGCGGGGTCGCGGACGACATCGTCGGCCACCGACCCGTCGCCCAGCCACGAGGGGTCGATGCCTCGGACGATCGCCGCCGGGATCCCCTCGGCCTTGCCCATGACCAACTCGGCTGCCGATGCGATCTCGTCGACCACGGCCACCTCGGTAACCTGGAGTTCGCGCCCGAGGGCGTCGGTGGTGCCTCGGAGGTCGACCACCGGATGGAGCCCCGCGCAGCCGATGGCAACGTCGGTGACGCCGCGGCGCCAGGGCCGGCCGAAGGTGTCGCTGACCACCACGGCCACGTCCACGCCGAATCGGTGGCGGAGCCCGTCGCGGATCCGTCGGGCCGACCGGTCGGAGTCGATCGGCAGCAGGGCCGCCCGTCCTTCCTCCACGTTGGACAGGTCGATTCCGGCGTTGGCGCAAACGAAGCCGTGCTCAGTCTCGCTGATGATCAGGTCGCCACGTCGCCGGAGCACCCGGACCGACTCGCGTTCCACCAGCGGCTTGTGGCCGACATCGGGGTCCACGTCCACCAGGCGGTCCTCGGCCTTGCTCACCACCTTCTGGGTGACCACCAGGATGTCTCCGTCGCGGAGGTCGGCCGCCTCGGCGATCAGGGCCGCCAGGTCGTCGCCGGGACCGATCTCGCCGATGCCATGGATCGGGAGCAACTCGATGGGCCGACTCAAGTCGTGCCTCCGGGCTCGGGGTTCGCGACGGCCAGCACCTTACGACACAGGGTGGCGGCCACGTCGACGTCGGTCATGACCGTGTCGGCGACCACGCAGGCCATGCCATTGGCCTCCACCGAGTCGGCCAGGTCGGCATCGGCCCGATCCACGACCAGGGTGGCTGCCACGTTCCGGTATAGGCGGGCCACGCCGACCACCGTGGGTTCGTGGCCGAGTTCCCGCAGCATCCGGTCCGCCGGGCCCTTCAACGTGGCCCCGTCCACGATGGGCGACACGGCGACCACGTTGGACCGCCGGGCCACCAGGGACTCGGCGATACCCGGGACGGCGAGCATTGGGCCGATGGAAACGATCGGGTTGGACGGGGCGATGACCACTGTCGGAGCGCAGCGCAGGGCCTCCAGGACACCGGGCCCCGGTTGGGCGTCCTCCACCCCCGTGAACCGGACGGAACGGATGGGGACGTCGTGACGGAGCCCGACGAAGTAGTCCTGGAAGCCGACCTCGGTGCCTTCGGGCGTGTCGTCGTCGAGGGTGACCATGGTGGCCACCGGATCCTCGGTCATTGGCAGCAGGGTGGCCTCCACGCCCCAGGCGTCCGTGACCTCCCGGGTGACCTCGGCCAGTCCAGCGCCGGAGGCCAGGCGTCCCGTCCGGTGAAGGTGGGTACCCAGATCGCGGTCGCCAAGGCGGAACCACGTGGGAGTGCCGTACCGGTCCAGGGCGTCCATGGCCTGCCAGCTCTCGCCCAGCAGGCCCCACCCGGTCTCCGGGTTCACTGCCTCGGCCAACGTGTATGTGACGGTGTCCAAGTCGGGGGACACGTGAAGGCCGTGCAGGACCACGTCGTCGGCGGTGTTGACCACGGCGGTCACCTGTGTGGCGGGCACGGCCCGCACCATGCCGCGGAGCAACTTCGCCGCGCCTACCCCGCCGGCTAGGACGGTCACAAGGGGTCCGTCGGTCGGGATCATCCCGTGTGCCCGTGGATCAGGACCGGTCGGCGGTCCGACCCTCCAGGTGGGCCAGGTCGGCGTCGACCATCATCTCGACCAACTCGGTGAAGCCGACGGTGGGTCGCCAGTCGAGGCGATCGGTGGCCAGCGAGCCGTCGCCGACCAGCAGGTCGACCTCGGCCGGCCGGTAGAAGCGCTGGTCGACCACCACGTGTTCCTCCCAGTCCAGGCCCACCCGGTCGAAGGCGGCCTGGCAGAACTCCCGGACGGTATGGGTCTCCCCGGTGCAGACCACGTAGTCGCCGGGTTCGTCCTGCTGGAGCATCCGCCACATGGAGTCCACGTAGTCGCCGGCGAAGCCCCAGTCCCGCTTGGCGTCCAGGTTTCCCAGCCGCAGCTCGCTGGTCTGTCCGAGGGCGATCCGGGCCGCGCCGTGGCTGATCTTCCGGGTCACGAACTCGAGGCCCCGTCGGGGGCTCTCGTGGTTGAACAGCATCCCCGAGTTGGCGTGCAGTCCGTAGCTCTCCCGGTAGTTGACGGTGATCCAGTGGCCGTACACCTTGGCCACGCCGTAGGGACTGCGGGGGTGGAACGGGGTGGTCTCAGTCTGGGGAACCTCGTGGACTTTGCCGAACATCTCGCTGGAAGAGGCCTGATAGAAGCGGATGTCCGGGTCGACGAGGCGGATGGCGTCCAGGAGGCGGGTGACCCCCAGGGCGGTGGCCTCGCCGGTGAGGACGGGTTGGCCGAACGAGGCCTGCACGAATGACTGGGCGGCCAGGTTGTACACCTCGGTTGGCTCGTGGATACGCAGGGCCTCGACGAGCGAGAGCTGGTCAAGCAGGTCGCCGGAGTGAAACTGGATCCGGTCGGCTAGGTGGGCGATGCGCTGGTCGGTGTCCGTCGAGCTGCGGCGGACCAGGCCGACGACCTCGTAGCCCTTGTCGAGGAGGAGCTCGGCCAGGTAGGAGCCGTCCTGTCCGGTGATGCCGGTGATTAGGGCGCGGCGGGTCATGCGGTCAGTCTGCCGTTTGGGAGTCAGTGAGACGACGTCGGCGTTCCTCCAGCACCTCGCCGAGGGTCGACGCCATGTCGAGGGTGGGCTTCCACCCGGTGTCGACGTGGATGGCGGTCGGGTCGCCACGGAGTTCAGGGAGGTCGACCGGTCGGTGCAGGTCGGGATCGTCGACGGCTCGGATCGGTCGGTCGGCCAGTGAGAGGAGCACGTCGAGCACCTCGGAGATGGCTACGGCTCGTCCGGAGCAGACGTTGTAGGCCCGGCCGGCCCGACCATGGGTGGCAAGTAGGCGGTAGGCCCGGACGACGTCCCGGACGTCGGTGAAGTCGCGCCGGGCCTCCAGGTTGCCGACGGGGATGGTGTCGGCTCCCTTGGCCTCGCACGTGGCGATCCGGGCGGCCAGCGCCGAGCAGACGCCGGCATCGCCCTGCCCGGGACCGAAGTGGTTGAACGAGCGGGCCCGCACCACGTCCTGCCCGTGTCCGAGGTGGGCCTGTTGGGCGACCAGGTCGGCCATGGCCTTGCTGGCAGCGTAAGGGGAGGCCGGTCGGAAGGGGGCGGCCTCGTCGAGGGGGAGGTCCTCGGGCCGGACCACGCCATACACGTCGGCGCTGGTCACCGTGACCACTCGGTCCGCTCCGGCGGTCCGGGCGGCGGACAGGAGGTGGTGGGTGCCTTCGGCGTTGGTCCGCAGGGTCTCGGTGGGCGCGGTCCAAGATCTGGCCACGTCGGCCTGCCCGGCCAGGTGGAAGACCACCTCCGGCCGGTGTTCGGCCAGCAGGGCGGTGAGGCCTTCGGGGTCGAGGAGATCGGGGCCACCGTTGGACCGGTCGGTGACGACCACCTCGTCGCCTTCGGCGACCAGGTGGTCGACGAGGTAGCGGCCGACGAAGCCCGCGGCGCCGGTGACCAGCGCCTTCACCGCCCGGTCCTCCCGTCGAGGGTCCTCCGGTCGTGGGCCATTGGGTCATCCTAGGAACCTGGCGTCGCACCGACCGATCCCCGCGAGGTATCGGGCCGGGCGACGCCCGGGGCCGGGCGGGGAGCGGAAGTAGTCTGCGGCCACCGTGGACGCCGCACCTCCCGACCCCCGCGCCGTCGGCGCCCCGGTGGAGGCCCCCGTCTTGGCGATCGTGGTGGCCCGGGGAAGCGCCCCCGAACTCGAGGCGGTGCTGGCCGGTCTTGCCTCCCAGGACCACCGGCGTCTCGAGGTGGCCGTCGTCGAGGTCCCCGACGGGTCGGGCCACCCCACCCCGACGGACGTCGTCGCATCGGTCCCGGAGCGGGTGTCGGTCCTTTTCCCTGACTCGACGGTGGTGTCCGCTCCACAGGGGACCGGGCAGGCTGCGGCCGTCGCCAGGGCGCTGGCCGCCCGTCCAGGTCCTCTGCCTGGAGGCTTCCTGCTCCTGGTGCCCGGAGGGGTGGTCCTGGCCGACACGGCGGTGCGCCGCCTCGTGGAGCGGGCCGTGGGGTCGAATGCGGCGGTTGTCGGTCCGAAGGTCGTCGGTCCCGATGGTTCGTTGGTGGAGACCGGCTGGCGGCTCGACCGGCTTTGCTCACCCGTTCCGGTGGTGGCCCGCCCCGAGTCAGACCAGGGCCAGCACGACGGCGACTTGGTCCCATTGGCCGTGGCCGGCTCGGCGTGGATGGTCAGGGCCGACCTCTACGCCGAGTTGGGTGGGCTGGACCCCGAGGGTGACGACCTCGACGGTTCGGTGGAGTTCTGCCTGCGGGCCCGCCGGGCCGGGGCGACGGTGGCCGTGGTGCCGGGGGCGACGGCCCGACGGCTGGCCCCGCTGGTGCGCGACGAGGCTCGGCGGTCCCGGCTACGCGTCCGGCTCCTCCTGACCGGGCACGGAAGGGCTGCCGCCGTGCTGGCGCCCCCGCTTCTGGTGGCCACCCTGTTCGGCGTGGCCTACGGGCTGGCGGTGGGTCGGTTCCGGCACGCCTGGGGGCTGGTGGCCGCCTGGCCGTGGAACGTCCGACGCCTGGCTTCAGCCCGACGGCTCCGTCATCGGTCCAGCGAGGCCGCGGTGGTCCGGCCGGTGGAGCCGGTGGCCGTACCCCACCACGCTTTCCGGCGGGTGGTGACCGGACGCGACCTGGCGGCCGGTCGGGAGGGCTCAACCTGGGAGCGCCACCTCCAGACTCTGTTCGCCGCAGTCTTCGGGCCCGGGGGCCTGGCCCTTCTGATGGCTGCGGCCGTCGTGGGTTTCGGGTCGCGGACGCTGCTGGCCGATGGGGTAGTGCCGGTGGGGAGGATCCGGAAACTGCCCGCCGAGCCGTCCGACCTGGTGGCGTCGTGGTGGTCGGGTTGGCGGACCGGAGGGACCGGGACCGAACTGGTGGGTCCTGACGGCCTGGCCCTCCTGGGGGTGCTGGCCGGCGCCTGGCCGGGGTCTGCCAGCTCCTGGTGGACCGTGGTGGTCCTCGGCGCCGTAGCCATCGGTGCGACGGGCGTCTGGTTCCTGGCTCGCCCGGTGGGCGGTGGCCGGTCCCGGGCGGTAGCGGTCCTCGTCTACCTCGCCGTGCCTCTTCCCTGGGAGGCGTTGCGGGAGGGGGGCCTGTCGACGCTGGCCGCCTATGCCCTGGTGCCGTGGGTGGTGCGCCGCCTGGCCGGCG
>MDTE01012447.1_pt1 | contig 77442 bp, 73 predicted proteins | sample 811231 | NCBI WGS metagenome assembly MDTE01 (sample SAMN05326651, study PRJNA326480) | marine metagenome | isolation source: seawater | place: Indian Ocean: Red Sea | collected 2010 | reverse complement strand
TGATCTCTATCTTCCAACCAGCTAGAATTCGGCCCGAATCACGAATAGCTAATCTACCAGATTTACTCAAAATTCGTTCGATTTGGGCTATGTCGCCGGTTTTTTTCGTGAACTTTTGGGATTTATCGTCCACAAATAATAAAGTATCATCCTCAGCCCCGGTCACTTGAGCCATCAATTTGCTCCTTTTAGGGACTTTTACAGTCCTCAAAGCGCTACGGCCCGGGTAATCGTCCCCCGAAGTAAGGAAGATAGGCGGATAACCGGTATATTCGGGCGGCGTGACCCAGGCGTCAGCCACTACCGATAAGTCCGAGCCATCGTCCCCCCAATTTGGTTGTACCGATCTTTCTAATCGCTCGGCGATGTCACCCTCGGCAAAGATCGCTAAAATTCCAATGGAAATAACAAGTGCAAATCGCAGGGCGCATGGGTCCTTGCGGAATAAGCCCGAGCGTGGCAACCGAAACCGCAAATCCGCCGCAGCCTCTGCCATTTGCTTCTGATGTAATGCCCAAAGGGCTTGTCCCGCCGGGTTCTGAGTCCCAGCTGCTTGATTATCTCCCAGCGCTTCCAACGGCCGATGACGGAGAGCACTGTCGACTTCCAAACGACGGTCAATCTCTAATCGGGTTGGCAAGCCAAATTTGGAAAGGTTATGCCCGAAAGCCCAAAAAATGCCAATCGCAAAGCCCACCAATAGTAAAACATGCAGCCAGCCGGCTAAGGATGGCAAAACATCAACAAGAACGAGAAACAAGAAAAGTCCGACAATGCCGCTTGCGGGCCACAACGCATCCCATACTCGCTCCCATGTGATGGATAGCCATACTAATCCTAACCGCCAAACAGGGACGCGGCGTCTTGGCAATGAGGCAGGCTGTTTTGTCATAATCAATCGTCTGGTTCCTGCTATGCTTTGGTGCCTTTATGAAAAGCTTTTTATCCTTGCCAGTCGGCAAACTTCTCTAATTTGAATATATCTTCGTAACTAGGGCGCGTCCGTACAACACTAAATTTAGCGCCATTAACTAATACTTCTGGCACCAAAGGACGTGTGTTGTACATTGATGCCATAGACGAACCGTACGCGCCTGCGGACTGGATAACTAGCAGATCTCCGGAGACTAAAGGCGGCAAAGCCCTTCGGCGAGCAAACGTATCACCAGTCTCACAAACCGGCCCTACCACATCTACAAGCCCGCATTCGACGTTTTCGGATGCTTCTCGGGCCGGAACTATGCCGTGGTGCGCCTCGTAAAGCGCCGGGCGCATTAGATCGTTCATCGCCGCATCTACAATAGCAAAACGCCGATCAGCACCATCTTTCACATAAAGAGTTTTAGTCACCAAAATGCCCGCATTACCCGCAATTAATCGGCCCGGCTCAAACATTAGTTTGCAGCCAAGAGCGCCAACAGTATCCTTCACTGTCTTTGCATATTCGGCGGGCAAAGGCGGTGTTTCATCATCATAGGCAATGCCAAGCCCACCGCCCAAATCAAGACGGACAATTTTGTGCCCCAGTTCACGCAAGTGACTAACCAATGCCGCAAGCCGCGTAAAAGCCGCCTGAAACGGCGAGACTTCTGTCAATTGGGAGCCAATGTGCATTGCGACCGCGACCGGCTTGATTCCTGGTAATTGCGCCGCACGGTCATAAATCGCAGGTGCAGCATCTATATCAATACCGAATTTATCTTCCTGGCGTCCGGTTGCGATTTTGTGATGAGTGTGAGCGTCCACGTCCGGATTAACCCGAATAGCGATTTCAGCCTCAACGCCAAGCTTAGACGCAACAAATGACAGAGCCTCCAATTCAGGCATAGATTCTACGTTTATCTGAAGGATGCCCTTTCCCAAAGCGAAGGTCATTTCATCTTCGGTTTTGCCTACGCCAGAAAAAACGATTTTATCCGCAGGCACGCCAGCCGCTAGTGCACGTCGCAGCTCCCCTTCCGACACTACATCGGCACCGGCACCCAATTCAGCGAGAGTGCGGATAATGGCTAGGTTTGGGTTTGCTTTGACAGCGAAAAAAATTAACGCATCTTGATTACTAAAAGCCTCTGAGAACTCCTGGAAATGACTCACCAAGGTAGCCGTGGAATAACAATAGAAGGGTGTGCCTACGGTCTCGGCAATAAGTTCCAGCGATACGTCTTCAGCCCAGAGCACGCCTTCCCGATACTCAAAATGGTTCATTGTTTGGCTGGGTAGTTGCGTGGATAGTCACTATTGCCCGGTGACTTTGGATCATTCTTTACACCACAAGACGAAACTAGAATGGTAAGCAACATCACTAAAAAAATCTGTTTCACAGGTAACGCTCCTTCGCTTTCGCGACCGCTTCCAATACACATTCGGGAGATGTGCCGCCAAAACTTGCTCGACTCGCCGTAGACGCCTCATTGGTTAGTACTGAATATATATCTTCAGTAATTCCGTTTTCTACCGTCTGCATTTCTTCAAGAGAGAGGTCCATAAGTGAACAACCCTTCTTCTCAGCTAATCCCACTATTTGACCGGTAGCGTGGTGCGCATCCCGGAACGGCAGGCCAAGCACCCGAACCAACCAATCAGCTAAATCCGTAGCTGTCGGAAAACCAGAAGCAAGAGAAGCCAGCATAGCCCTTTTGTTGATCTTCATATCAGACGCCATACCGGCTAACGCGGCAATCGCCAAAGATAGACTATCAGCTGCATCAAAAACGGGTTCTTTATCTTCCTGCAAATCCTTAGCATAGGCGAGCGGCAAACCCTTCATCACAACCATCAACCCATGCAAAGCGCCCAATATACGTCCACTTTTACCCCGTACCAATTCAGCGGCATCTGGGTTTCGTTTTTGCGGCATTATCGACGAGCCAGTGCTGAAGGCATCACTCAAACTGATGAAACCAAATTGCGGAGAGTTCCAAAGGATAATCTCTTCGGCAAACCGCGACAGATGGACAGCAGATATCGATGCAGCACTCAAGAACTCAATCGCGAAATCCCGAGCCGATACTGCATCCATAGAATTTCTCATGGGCCGGTCAAAACCAAGTGCTGAGGCTGTTGCATCTCTATCAATAGGAAACGACGTGCCAGCTAGCGCTGCAGCACCCAGCGGACATTCATTTACCCTTTTTCGGCAATCGGCAAATCTATCCCTATCCCTGCCTACCATTTCTACATAAGCCAATAAATGATGCCCAAAGGTAACCGGTTGAGCCGGTTGCAGATGCGTAAAGCCAGGCAAGAGTGTATCAAAATGCCTTTCCGATACATCGATCAGCGCTACTTGCAAGCTCTGCAATTGAGTGTCCAATGCATCGATAGCATCCCGCACCCAAAGCCTAAAGTCCGTTGCGACCTGGTCATTCCGGCTTCGCCCCGTATGCAGCCGCCCTGCTTTGTCACCTATCAACTCCCGAAGACGCGACTCGATATTTAAATGAATATCTTCCAGCGCAGATTTGAATTCAAAATTGCCGCCCTCAATTTCCACCAGGATTTGATCAAGACCCTGCTGGATGGCATCACCATCAGCAGTTTCAATAATACCTTGAGCCACAAGCATTTGAGAATGCGCCTTGGATCCGGCAATATCCTGTGCGAAAAGGTGCCGGTCGAAATAGACGGATGTGTTTATCCGTTCCATAATAGCTGAGGGTCCAGCGTCAAACCGTCCGCCCCACATTTCATTTTTAGCCATCGGGGATACCTAATTGCCCAATAAAATTAAAGCTTATCTCAAATCTGTTTTAGCCGCCTGTATAATATTTAGCGCCTTAATGGCATTTTTTATCAGCGGTGCCGAGAAAATGCCTCCGCTGACCGGCACAATAAAAAACTTTATACTAAACCAACGGGTTACACCAGCGCCGCCGGTAGCATTTCGCGACGCTGACGGCAATGAAAAGGTCGTTAGCGACTTCCACGGCCAAGTACTACTCATCAATTTTTGGGCTACCTGGTGTGCTCCATGCATCCGCGAATTACCTGTGCTTCAACGGTTGCAAACCCAAATGGGAAGCTCCAAATTCACCGTATTGGCAATGAGTACAGATTTGAAAGGCAAGACAGTTGCTGCACCATTCCTCGAGCGCCGCGGTCTAAACAATTTACCACTTTATCTAGATAGCAAAATGGAATTCGCGCGCGCACTCGGAGTTAAGAGCCTACCAACAACTATCTTAATAGACAGAACAGGGAACGTAATCGGCAGTCTTGCCGGCCTAGCAGAATGGGATAGCTCTGAAGCGATAGCCTTACTCGACTACTTCCGCCGTCAGTAGTGTATTAATCAAGTTTCTGTTCCAATTCAGGCACCAGGTCAAACAAATCACCAACGATCCCATAATCAGCCACGGAGAAAATTGGCGCTTCTTCGTCCTTATTGATTGCGACAATGACTTTACTATCTTTCATACCAGCCAAATGTTGAATAGCACCAGAAATGCCAACGGCAATATAAAGTTCAGGGGCCACGATTTTACCGGTTTGCCCCACTTGATAATCATTGGCGACAAATCCAGCGTCAACCGCTGCACGAGACGCGCCAACCGCGGCACCCAGCTTATCAGCCACCTTCTCTAGCATGACAAAATTATCACCATTCTGCATACCACGGCCGCCAGAAATGATAATGCTTGCCGCCGTTAACTCAGGGCGTTCGGACTGCGAAAGTTCCGAGCCTACGTAGCTGGTTAAACCAGATTCGCCCGTCCCATCCACCATCACCACTTCAGCCGAACCGCCTTCGGCTTGGACCGCGTCAAATGCTGTTGCACGGACTGTGACTACTTTCTTTTCGTCGGACGATTCAACAGTTGCAATTGCGTTTCCTGCATAAATAGGCCGCTCAAATGTGTTCTCATCAATAACAGAGCTAATATCAGAAATTTGTTGGACATCTAATGCAGCAGCTACACGGGGCATAACATTCTTACCGAACGTGTCAGCAGGCGCAAATATATGACTATAATCACCAGCGAGACCAACCATCAAAGGCGCTAAATTTTCAGCAATACTGTTTTCATACTCAACACTATCCGCATGCAAAACTTTACTAACGCCAGCTATTCTGGTGGCCGCTTCTGCGACCGCACCAGACCCGGAACCTGCGACTAATAGGTGAATATCACCCCCTAGGGCATGGGCTGCTGCGACCGTGTTCAACGTTGCACCTTTGATTTCTACATTGTCGTGTTCGACAAGGACTAAGCTAGTCATGACTATATTACCTTTGCTTCGTTCTTGAGCTTGTCCACCAGCTCATCAATAGTCTCGACAATTTCACCACCATCGCGCTTTTGAGGTTCGGCAACCTTAAGAACTCTTAACCTCGGCATTACATCAACGCCAAGATCTTCAGGGGTCAAATTTTCAATCGGTTTTTTCTTTGCTTTCATAATATTTGGCAGAGAAGCGTAACGCGGTTCATTCAGTCTAAGATCAACAGTCACCAAAGTAGGCATTTTCACCTTAATGGTCTCTAAGCCGCCGTCCACTTCACGTGTAACTTCCGAAACGTCGTCGCCTAGTTTGATTTCGGAAGCGTTCGTAGCCTGGCTCCAACCCAACATTGCGGCAAGCAGTTGGCCAACTTGGCTACTGTCGTCATCGATGGCTTGCTTTCCAGCAAGGACGATATTGGGGCTTTCTTTCTCGACGATCGCTTTCAAAATTTTTGCAACTGCCAAAGGCTCAACCACTTCGTCAGTCGCAATCAAAACACCTCGATCAGCACCCATGGCAAGCGCTGTACGGATTGTTTCTTGAGCCTGTTGTGGGCCGACGGATACAATAATGATTTCATCCGCCGTTCCGGCCTCTTTCATGCGAACGGCTTCTTCCACCGATATCTCGTCGAACGGGTTCATCGACATTTTAACGTTAGATGTTTCCACACCTGTCTCATCCGCTTTGACGCGAATTTTAACGTTGTAGTCTATAACGCGTTTTACAGGGACAAGGACTTTCATAGCCTGTCTTCCCCCTCTTTGTTTGTTAATTCTTTATTTAGATTGCACTTATCTCAATACAAGGGGGGGGTCTGTCAAGCCGGCAGCCTGTCGCAGTATGCATGCACCTCTGTTTTCATGCCGCCGCCGCCAACTTCTTCGCCGACAGGCGCTACCAGCCAATCCCATTTCTCCGCCGGAAAACCGAGTTCCATTTGGTCAAGCAGTGACTCTACCGAACAAACAGAGCCATCGGGATCAAACATGGTTCGAACCGCATCGCACAAAATTACAGACGGACAGGTAAAAGAATTCAGCCATTGAAAATGCCTCTGCATCAATACGGCTTCAAACATCTTCCCAGCAGCCATATCGATTTCCATGTGTCGTGATAAGTACTTCAGCGGCATTGCTCCAAGCTGAGGGGCAGTATTGGCAGAAACGACCAGGTCAATGCGTGGATCGTCTAAAAACCAGTCTATGGCTGGCGGAGAAGGCAAACGTTGGGAGTTAGTAATCAAATAATCTGCAACCCCAGTTAAATCTTTAACTATTCGCTTTACCTTTCTATTGCGACTTAGGGACCATGAGCGCAAATGCACCGCGTCTACTAAATAAACCTGCTTGAACGCTGAACAGAGAATCGCGATTGGCACATCCAGGCATGTTCCGGCACCCAATACTAACACCGAATCGCCGCCACCTATTTTTTTTATAATAGCCTCTATAAATTTATTTGAGCGCGTTAAATGTTCTGCCCAATCCGAACGACATCGTCGATGTCGGGCTCTAATTGCTATAGATTCTTTTAAGTAGCCAAGCTTCCGGGCCCAAGGCTCAGCGGGGGTAATAAGGTATTCTAAGGCTTCTGCAAACATAGCCAATAATTGTGCTGCCTATAAGAACTAACAATCTTGATTTTTACCCGGCACCCAAAGAACATCGGACTTGCCACTCTCGTTACAACAGCGCGCTAATACGAAGAGATAATCTGACAGCCTGTTCAGGTAAACAAGCACCGCCTCGCCGACTGGCTCCATCTCCTGTAATTGGGTCACGAGCCGCTCGGCACGGCGCACAACAGTGCGAGCAAGGTGTAGGTAAGCTGCAGCCTTAGATCCGCCTGGAAGCACGAAACTTGTAAGCGGTCCGAGTGCTTCGTTTACCTCATCAATTTCCATTTCAAGGCGGCGCCATTGCGTTTCCAAAATTCGCAGCGCACCTGACTTTCGTTCATTGCCTTCCGGCGTGCATAGATCGGCACCCAGATCAAACATATCGTTTTGAATACGGGCCAACATCGCATCAACTGCTGGGTCATCCAAATAGACCCGCACGATACCAATAACCGCATTCGCCTCATCCACAGTCCCGTAAGCGGCTACGCGCAGATCGTACTTTGCCACTCGAGACCCATCACCAAGCGAGGTCTCCCCTCTATCACCGCCGCCAGTATAGATTCGCGTTAATTTAACCATCAGCTTTTAAAACCGAGAAGCATGAAAATCGCGATCAAGGCGACCGCTAAAAACTGACAGATCACCCGGGCACGCATTAATTTGTTAGAATGCCTAGCGTTGAACTCGCCGCCACGGGCCATAGTAATGATGCCAAAGAACAACACACCCAGTGTTGCCAAAAGTGCAATAATGATAAGGGCAGGTAAAAATCCGGACATATTCTTATATACTTAATTCATACATACTAGTGGCGCCTGCGGAACCAGCCCTACCGTATCATCTCATAAGCCATGGTCATTGTATCGCGCTGCGCCTGTGTCACTTCCAGCAAATAGGAAAATAGATCGCGTACACTGAACATAGCCACAAGTTCGCCATTCTCAAGCACCGGAACATGACGAATACGTTTTTCGTTCATGATAGCAATCACGTCACGAATCTTATCTCCTGGCGCGGCTGAAATTACCTTTCTTTTCATGATGCTAGAAACTGTTAACTGACGCCATTTATTGTCAGTTTTGTTGAACGTTCCAACGATATCACGTTCAGACATGATTCCCACCATCTTGCCCGTCGCATCACACACCGGCAACGCGCCAATATCTTTATCGGCTAGGACCGCGATAGCATCCTCTACCGTTTTTTTCTGTTCGATAGTAAACAGTTGCCGACTCTTTTCTGTCAGTAAATCTTCGATCAGCATCGTTATCTCCCAAGAAAACCCAAAATCTTATACACGCAAATGTATGTCGGTGGGGGGTATTGTTTATAGTTCTGTATAGCATTTAAACTGTGTCTATGGGGAAAACTGCTACGGCGTCCCATTCTGGTTGCGGAGCTTTGCAGGCTGCGCCGTAATATCTGCGAAGGAGAGTCACAATGGCTAGCGAAACGGTCCATAACGATACGGCCCCCAAAACAATTGTTGTGAAGCCCGCCGCCCTTGATATCGGGGCGGAAATCGATGGCGTTGATCTATCTCAACCCCTATCGGCTCAACAAAAAACTGAAATTTGGGACGCGTTAGTTCAATGGAAAGTGATTTCTTTTCGCAGTCAGAAACTGAATAAAAGAAGCTTCATCAACTTTTCACGCCAGTTTGGCGCTTTAAATCGTGGCCATAATATACACGATGTAGACCCTGAATTCCCGGAAATTTACGGGGTCGTAAAGGGACGTCAGTCGAACCGTCAGTCCGGACAACCTACCTTTGAACCTTGGACCGGATGGCATACGGATTTAACACCTGCAGTGAACCCGCCAACCGCCTCTATTTTATGGGGCAAAATAGTACCTCCCAATGCCGGCGACACCCAGTGGACCAACCTAGTTGCCGCTTACGACGCCCTATCACCGACAATGAAGAAAATTGTTGATGGTTTAAGAGGTATTCATACCTATCTGAATTACGGAGGAATCACGCCTACGCCCGAATATATGGAACGAATTGCTAAAAACCAAAAAGTGAGTGAACACCCAATTGTGCGGGTACACCCCGAATCAAAAGAAAAAGTACTCTGGGTTAGTCCCAAATTTCTCCTGGAAATAGTTGGCATGACGCCAACTGAAAGTAACGCGATTCTAGCAATGCTCAAGGCCCATGCCATTCGGCCTGAATTCACTTATCGCCTCCGATGGAGGCCCGGATCGGTTGTAATGTGGGATAACCGCTCGACCGCACATTTAGCTCCCCGAGATTTGCAAAGAGACTATCATGATCGAAAGTTGTTCCGAACCACGTTAGTCGGCGATCTGCCGGTCGGCGTCGACGGTCAACAGTCCAAGGCCCTAGAAGGGAGCCCGCTTCTAGCTGCTTAACGCCGGATTGGGTTAGTACTGTGCTGACTGCCAAGCTTGGAAAGCAATTGCACGACCCGATTCTAAATTGTAACAAAGAAGACAATATTATTAAATGTTATTGGCCGTGGCATAATTACCTCTGGACCAACGGAATTTTCAGCCAAAACTACTCTTTTAGCATCAGCAAATTCATAAAGTCATCAACAGCCATTGCAGACAAAGCTTCACGGTCCTCAAACAAGCCAATAATTTCCCGTTCCGCCTTTAAATCAAGACAACCAGTGATGTTGCGCTGGAATTTCTCGCCTACCTTAGAGACCGACTCTAAACGCCGTGTACTGTGGCCCAACGGATAGATTCTCTCAACCTTGTCGGTCTGCTCACCACTTTTAAACGTGATTTGGATGGCCGCGGAGGAACTCCGTATCTCTGCAGACAGAATTCCTGCTGAATATTCTGGATCTTCTGTCACTACCATTTTCTCGCGCAGCGGATCAATCCGCGGGTCAGCCGCCGCCTCATCCTCATAATGAGCATATTCCAAGTTTCCATGAATCAAACCAATAGCCACTACATATTGCAAACAGTGATCTCGATCTGCCGGGTTGGTAAGCGGGCCTTTTTTATCAACTACATTCATACCGTAACGATGAGACCAAATCTCAACCTTTTCGACCTCATCTAAACGAGCTGATACTATCGGATTCAAACAGATTGCGGCTTCCAACGCTGTTTGACAATGAAACTCGGTCGGCCATAGTTTAAAGGAGATTTTTTCCATAATCTCCGTGCCGAATTTTTCCGGGAATTCAACCGTGTTACCCCCCAAATAGGCATCACCAAATCCAAAAATTGGCGCCGATAAAACGTTCCGGTAGCCCATCTCACCGCGCATCGCCATTGTCGCAACCCGCACAGCGCGAGAAATAGCATCAGCTGCTGACCAGCTCTTGCGCCAACCGGTATTAGGGGATTGACGATAAATGCGAACGGGCGGTCCGTCCACAAAAGCGTTCGACATTGCGTTTATTATCTGATCACGATCGCCGCCTAAAAATTTTGTAAATAACGCGGCACAAGCCACTTCCGCTAGTGTACAACTGTCAAATCCATGGGTGCGGAATACGTTAAACTCACTGATGCGCCCTTGGATCTCATGCGCTTTAACAATATGGAGCAACACATCGGCCATACTCATCGGCTCAAGTCTAGCAACTCTATGACGGCGCGATACATGATCAGATACCGCCAAAATACCACCAATCATATCACTGGGGTGAGAACCCTCCTTACCAAACCAGCAATCATTAAAATCGAGAAAGCGAATCATCATCCCGATATTGAAGGCTGCACTCATAGGGTCAAGCTTGAGCCAAGTACCGGGAATTGGCACACCATCCTCAGCCGTCATCCCATCCACAAGTGGGCCGATCCGGTTAGCACATTCAGGGTGTCTAAGCGCCAGAAACGCGCACCCGATGGCATCGAATAAATCCAAATGAACCGTTTCTAGAGCAAGAGTGCTCTCCACCCGATAATCGAGCACATAGTTAGCGACATCCATGAGCAGCTTATCCGGCTCTCCCAGCGCCGTGTTCGTTTTTGCCATCCTAATTTCCCTAAAGTTATTGGATCCAAACCTGGGCAAGAGTTAACCACCGGATGCTGCCCATGCCAAGACAGACCGCCTTACATAGCGTTGTTCTTACTTAAAAAATACCGCTATTGTGTATGCATATAGCCAATGCAAATTGGAATTGTATGATTTAAAATTGAGGTAAACCGTGTCCGAAGGATCAAAAAGTAACATCGTAAAAGATAGGCCTGAAGAGGAACGTAAACACCGCATTATTGGCAAACGTTGGGTCGACAAAGTAATTCTACTCAATACGCTTTTTGACCTCGTTACATCTGAATCTGATCACTTCGTCACATTAGAAAAGAAGCCCTACGTGAGCGGTTTCGATCCAGAGCTTGTTTCAACAAGCCTCACACCGGTCCACTATAGACCCCTTCATCAGCGTATATATTGGGCGACAAAAGATCTCGATGGGTATAAAGACGGTGACGATGCGAGGGCTGAAATTCGTATTCAACGGAAGTTAGGAACCGGACGCTGGGAGCAAACATTAAAGCTAAGCAGACAGAGCGACCCACAAAAATGTGTCGGCAAAACCATAGTCCGCCAGGAGTATGAAAGAGAAGTGAATGGTTTCAGGATTGACTTAGGACTCTTCCCAAAAGAAGCCGAAAAGGCTGCACGAGCCGTATTCAGTGACAAACCGCTAAAGCCCGTCATTTGCATAGAAGGACAGGGAATTCCAGTGCTTTATCACCCTGATGGACGCGCGGATATTTTGTTTGAAATCAAGTTCGATAAAGGGAAAGGGTTTTCCTTCGACGGAGAGCAATGCGAAGTCGTCGAGGTTGAAATAGAGCTTAAGGAAAACCTTGATGGCGCAGCCGCTGAAGAGATAGAGGCTCTACTCGATAAATCTGATGCAGCGCTTCACAAAAAATCGCCGGATCAGTTAGTTCCTTGTATTGAATCGAAACCGGCAGGCCTATTTTCACATCTAAACAACCGTTGCAAAGAAGACCCCGCCACATATGGGCGAGCGTTCGACGCATTGCCCGATGACCGGTGGGTCAAGCAACATAGCCTTAGTTTCGGTCGCTAAGTAGCCCGCGCGCGATTACATTTGCCTGGATTTCCGCAGTCCCTTCAAAAATATTGAGAATGCGCGCATCGCACAAGACTCGGGAAATGGGAAACTCTTCGGCATAGCCGATACCCCCGTGTATTTGCACTGCATTGTCAGCGTTGGACCACGCCGTCCGCGCACCAATAAGTTTCGCCATGCCGGCCTCAATATCACAGCGCCGCTCCTGATCTTTTTCGCGCGCGGCAAAATAAGTCATTTGCCGTGCAATCATAGTTTCTACCGCCATCCAGCCAATCTTGCCTGCCACCCGCGGAAAAGTCGCCAGCTGCTTGCCAAACTGTTCACGGTCACCCGCATAAGAAATCGCTAGTTCTAGAGCATTCTGCGCAACACCAATCGACCGCGCTGCCGTTTGTATTCGGGCGCCCTCAAAAGTAGCCATCAACTGCTTGAAGCCTTCTCCTTCGACTTCGCCTAAGAGTTGGTCGTTTTTCACCTCAAATCCATCGAACGCAATGTCATATTCTTTCATACCGCGATAACCGAGCACGCGAATTTCGCCACCGGACATACCCATTGCAGGAAATGGTTCATCGTCGGTGCCACGCGGCTTTTCCGCCAAGAACATGGACAAGCCTTTGTAACCCGGTTCGCCGTCATTAGTCCGCGCTAGCAATGTCATCATGTCACTGCGAGCACCGTGAGTGATCCAGGTCTTATTTCCAAAAATACGATAAGTCGCTCCGTCTTTTTCTGCGCGGGTTTTAAGGCTACCCAAATCGGAACCGGTGTTTGGCTCAGTAAACACGGCGGTCGGCAAAATTTCACCGGAAGCGATTTTAGGAAGCCAATTTGCTTTCTGACTTGCAGTTCCGCCTTTTACAATTAATTCGGCCGCAATCTCAGACCTAGTGCTGAGCGACCCAACGCCGATATAGCCTCGGCTCAGCTCCTCGGTAACGACAACCATCGCTAGCTTCCCGAGTCCAGACCCACCAAAATCTTCCGGAATTGTAAGCCCAAAAACACCAAGCGCTGACAATTCGTCAATCAAGTCCAACGGAATTAATTCATCATTGACGTGCCATTTATGGCAGTGCTGTGCAACTTTCTGATCCGAAAAACGGCGAAACTGATCAGCCATCATGATCAAGATATCATCATCAAGGCCAACGTCTCCAAAATTACCATTTGTAATTAGGCTCGCGATCCGTTCACGCACAGAAATATGATTGCCTGAGTTAGCCAGCGCCGCGACTTCGGGCATATCAAATTCAGCCATGGCGTCATCCGGCAACCCCATATCTTCCGGACGCACGATTTCGCCTTGGCTCATAGCAATGCCGCCCCAGAGCTGATTGAGGTATTCGCCATATGTTGCTTGCAAAATCAAGGCCTCAAGCTCACCAAAACGTCCTACTGCGTCTAGCCGACCAGCCCAGAGCCGCATTTGTCTCAGCGCCTCCACATACGTTGCCGTCCAAGCGAAGCCGTGCGCGGCAAACTGGTTATCCTCAAGCAACGCACTATTCACCTTACCGCGAGGAGCTATTTGTTTAGAGATTATTTCATGGCTGCGTACCAACAAGTGCTCCGACGCAGCCAACGCCACATCGCAATGCCCCAATAAATGTTCCAGCACTTGGTCTCCATGATTTTCTTGCCGGTGAAGCGACAGCTCTTCATTAATATTTTCAGCCACGATTTCCCGATCCCAGTTTGTTGAGTAAGAAGTTTGCGATAAGCTCTAAAATCAAATCGCCGAGGCGCACTATGCACTAAATAATAATTTTAACCAAAACCACTACTTGCACTCTTTTAACCTAGAGAAGAACCCTTTCGGGTCAATGCCATGCGACCCAAACAGTCAATTAACGAAGACTGCTTCAACTTTTGTCCAATCTTAGGTGCGCTTCAATCCCCGAATTTTCTGATCCCAACATACCCAATCAATACGGTTTCCCTAGCCAATGTCTTGCACTATCAAGACTATTCACGTCGCACGGCATAACTCTCAAATCACCGTCTTCCGTCAACGTCAATTGATTAGTCGCAATGGCAATGATGTGTGCATCGTAAATTGGGACAGGAATACTATCTCACATCAGCGACCGATATGCCGAAAACGAATCAAATGAGCCTGCCAACATCGGAACATCCACAAAGCGACATTAGAATTTTCCAAGAGATAGCAGCAACCAAACGCCATCGGTCAACTTTACTCGATCGATTCTTTTTTTTTACAATCCTTTTCCTAACATGCCCTTGTCGACGCCGCAAAAGCCCGATAGTTAAGAGGTGTGACTTATATGAACCATATCAATATCTGTAATAATTTTGCCTCCGCGGGCTATCGCCCTTTCTTGATCGATGGGACACGGTTTGGCTGGGTTAGAGACTCATTTGCCGAACGGCTTAAAGAATGGCCGGATTATTTCCTAGTGGACAAATCGGTCGTTTCACTGCACCCCCGCTTAAAGGACTTCGATAGTCGCAGCGAAGCTGTCAAGGAACCGCTTCGCGAACTCACCAAAGAAAATTACATCGAGGCTTGGCGAGACGAAATGTACCCGGTAACAGCCGATTGGCACACACAACCTTCAATGCAAATCGAACGTGCGGCCTGCCCCTATTTTGGTATTCGAGCCTACGGTGTTCATATGAACGGCTTTGTTCGTAAACCTGATGGAATTTATATGTGGGTTGCTCGGCGGGATCCGACGAAAAAAACCTATCCCGGCCTTTTGGATAATATGGTTGCTGGCGGGCAACCAATTGGTCTCAGTCTGCTCGAGAACCTGGCCAAGGAGTCTGAAGAGGAAGCGGGCATTCCGCCCGGTCTGGCCCATCAGGCGACCCCGGTCAGCCTAATTTCCTATACTCATCTTATGCCCGATAGACCCAAAGGTGGTGTAAAGCCCGACCAGATGTTTTGCTACGACCTCGAAGTTCCAGAAGATTTCGAGCCGATTCCGGTCGATGGTGAGGTGGAGAGCTTCCAACTCATGCCTATCAGAGACGTGGCAAAAATCGTGCGAGACACTTTCGACTTTAAGTTCAATTGCAATCTAGTAATTATCGATTTCTTAATCCGACACGGCATCATAAGCCCTGACAATGAATCGGATTATGCAGCCCTTGTGCACGGCCTTCGATCAGGCAAGTAAGCACGTCATTCATCACTCATTTTTAATGCATCAATGAAAGCGGTCTGTGGAATCTCAACTTTACCAAATTGGCGCATTTTCTTTTTACCCTTCTTCTGCTTCTCAAGAAGTTTCCGTTTCCGGGTAATATCACCACCGTAACATTTTGCAGTTACGTCTTTTCGCATCGCAGAGATGGTCTCCCGCGCGATCACTTTGCCCCCAATAGCTGCTTGAATAGGCACTTTGAATAATTGCCGAGGAATAAGCCCTTTTAGCCGTTCACAAATTTGCCGACCCCGGCTCTCAGCCGAGAGCCTATGCACAATCATCGATAAGGCGTCGACCGGTTCCGCATTAACCAAGATACCAACTTTGACCAAATTGCCTTCCCTGTATCCTTCTAGCTCATAATCAAAACTGGCGTAACCACGGCTGATCGATTTGAGCCGGTCGTAGAAGTCAAAAACTACCTCATTTAAAGGAAGTCGATAAACCGCCATCGCCCGGGCTCCAACGTAAGTCAACTCGACCTGTTCACCGCGGCGCTCCGTACACAAACTAAGTATAGGGCCAAGATATTCGTCAGGTACCAATATTGTTGCACAAATCCATGGTTCCTCTACTGACTTGATAAGAGTGACATCGGGATAGTCTGCCGGATTATGCAAGTTGAGCCTATCACCATTAATCATATGAAGACGATAAACTACAGAAGGCGCCGTCGTGATAAGGTCAAGGTCAAACTCCCGACTTAGGCGTTCCTGTACAATTTCCAAATGTAGCAATCCAAGACAGCCACAACGGTATCCAAATCCCAGAGCCGCGGATGTTTCCGCTTCGTAGTGCAACGAAGAGTCATTAAGAGCCAGCTTCGAAAGGCTCTCGCGTAAATCTTCGTAATCCGCATTGTCGACCGGGAACAGCCCACAAAATACTACCGGGACCGTCGGCTTAAAGCCCGGCAATGGTTCCGTTGCCTCTGCTTTTACTTCCGTTAACGTGTCGCCAACTTTGCAATCCGAAACAGATTTGATGCTGGCGGTGATAAAACCGATTTCTCCTGGCCCCAAGTCATCTACCATCTCTTGCTTCGGGCGAAAAACGCCAACACGATCTATCTCATGGATCGCATCAGTTGCCATCATGCGAAGTTTCATACCCTTTTTAAGTCGTCCATCGACCACCCGCACCAGCGTGACCACTCCGAGGTAAGCGTCATACCAGGAATCAACGAGGAGCGCTTTTAAAGGCGCGTCTGCCTTTCCGACTGGCGGTGGTAGTTTTTGAACCAATGCCTCCAGCACCTCCGGCACTCCCTCACCGGTCTTCGCAGATACGGCGAAGGCATCAGATGCGTCGATCCCCACCACATCTTCGATTTGAGTGCGAATACGCTCTGGCTCAGCGGATGGCAAATCAATCTTGTTCAGAACGGGAATAATCTCATGGTCATTCTCAATAGCAAGATACGCATTTGCCAAGGTTTGAGCCTCAACGCCCTGGCTCGCATCAACTACCAACAAGGAACCCTCACATGCAGCCAATGAGCGGCTCACTTCATAGGAAAAGTCTACGTGGCCTGGCGTATCCATAAAGTTCAGAACGTAAGTCTCACCATCGAGTGCCAGATATTCGAGACGAACCGTTTGGGCTTTAATAGTGATACCACGCTCTCGCTCAAGTTCCATAGAATCCAGCACTTGCTCTCGCATTTCCCGAGTGCTCAAACCGCCGCATGTTTGAATCAAACGATCCGACAGGGTCGATTTGCCGTGGTCAATATGCGCGACAATGGAAAAATTACGGATATGCTTCGGTTCGGTCATAAGCCTATTCTAGATAACCAATTGAAGGAGAAAATTTGGTGTGCACATCAATAGTGAAAAATTATTTCACCCCAATGCCATGTGGAGAGGCTCAGAGCAAGCACGCCTTTTCTTAGCGTGAATCTATACGGCGATAATCTTTCACGAAAACACCCTTGATTTTCTTCTCACCAACAATATTTCTTGCCACTACTGTGAGTATTGACTTGAGTTTCCCCAACTTGACTTTTTCATCTTCCTTTAAGGTTGCCGCCATTTTATAGAGCTCGACAAAGAACTCCCCTTTAATTTTCGGTCCATATTTAGAAATTAAGGGCCGGTCATTAATATCCGTAAATTCTACCAAGAAATTAAAGAGCAGCGTGCCTTTGGCTTTGCCCTCCTGAAGGATCGGCACATTTAAGTTCTTAATTAGAACATATAAGTTTCCGCTTTTGTCGCTAGCAGGGTCCGCTGCCTGAACCCCTATTGGTGCGAAACCTACCATCAAAAATAAACAAATTAGTGCAGTAGGTAATCTCATGCGCAGCAATGACATATCCGCCTCCTTCATCCACCGGTTCCAATTACGCAAGCATGCAACCAGCATCATAATCAGGATTTACGCTTTAGCAGCCGTAATAACTATTTCTACCAACGTATTAGGCGCCAATTTAGCGCCAACACAAGCACGTTGCGGCCAATTGTGCCAATCATCTCCAGCCCAATCGCACCACACCTCATCCATCGCCGGTTTTTGGCCGATGTCTTCCATAAAAATTTGGGCAGACACAATTCGTGTTTTATCAATACCAACATCAGCAAGATTCTCATCAATGGCTGCCAAGGCTAATTTGGTTTGTTCTCGAATGTTGCGTCCAGGCGCACCTGCGGTTGCTACCGTATAGACAATTCCTCCATGCTCGACGATACGATTGCGGCCTTTGGCCTGACCCTGCCATCGTTTAATGTCGCCCATTTTCTGACTCCTAGTATTTAAGAATTCAAATTAACTCGGCTTTTGCCATTTGCCCGCTTCAACCAACGCCAAAAATTCTGAAAAGGCGCCATTAAACAAATCCGGGTCTTCCAAATTAAGAACATGTCCACCCATAGGAAAACTCATAAGACCAGCTCGCGGCATGGTTTTTTTCAAAAACCAACTACCCTCGATGCAATGCTCGTCCTGGTCACCTAGCATAATCAGTACAGGCACCTGCACCTGTTTCAGTTCGTCTTCGATATCATAAAAGTTTGGCCGTTTGGGGGGTATGCCAATAGCTGTATAAGCGGACCCCTCTGGTGCATGCTCAAGAAACCGCTGCCAATATTCCTCATGACAGCGTGGATTTTTTGACTTCATAGGGAGACGGCTAACGCCGTTCGATTGTTTCTCGACGACCGCCTCCATACCGCCGTCCAATAAGGCTTGGGCGCGCGATGCAAATGCTTTAAGGAATTCCTCCCGCTCCTTCCCCTTCACACTTCCATGACCGACACCGACTGCCGTGACTGACAAACACCTTTCTGGATACTTCACCGAAAAAGCAATCGCTGCATTGGCGCCAACCGAACAACCACACAAATGGACCTTTTCGATATCGAGAGTATCAATAAGACCTCGAATATCTTCTATCAAAATATCGTGGCTATAGGCGTCAGCGTTTTTAGGAACCGACGAGCCGGGATAGCCTCGATAAGAGATAGTAACAGCACGATAGCGCTGTCCGAACTCCCGCATTTGTGGCTCCCAACTTCGATAATCACCGGCGAACTCGTGCAAGAAGAGAATTGGCGGTCCATCCCCTACCTCCTCATAATAGAGATTGACACCATTTACCGCGACTGTTGGCATTGTATTCTAACCGGCTAATTGTTCCTGACGGAGCGCCCAAACGACAACCCAATTATCGTGAGACCCTTCTAGGCAAAAACAGCTGCCATTGCCGGGCCGAAAATCGATTGCAGAATTATTCTCATCGCCAGTCAAAAGTTTAGACGCGGTCCTAACAAGAAAATCACCATGACCCGTCATCATAATGTCGCCGTTACCAGATTCAATTTCAGCTATAAAAGGTTCGACGGGGTCTTCAGGCATAACTGAATAGTCCGCAATAGCTGTTTTGCCGCTTATGCCAAGCGCATCTGCAACACGCTCTCCGGTTTCTTTTGTCCATTGCTTATCGCTGTGAAGGATACGTGCTGGCAAAGCGCCCTGTGCCTTCATGAACCGCCCCATGCGCTCTGATTCCTGTACTCCTTGTTCGCTCAAATGGCGATCCGGGTCCTGCTTAGCAGTTAACGCGTTGGCATGATGCATTAAATAGACTCTCATGATTTCCCCTTATTTATTGGTTGGCCTTTTCCAGGGCATTGGAAGCTATAGTAAATGATGTCATAGTTGCACTCTAACAAAAACATATAACAGTGTGGAGGAAGCTCATGCTGACGATCGAAAGATTGTCAGGCCCATTCGGCTCGGAAATAACCGGTTTAGATTTGAACACGGAACCCGATTCAGCAACATTCGATAAAATAGTCGAAGCGTTGCATCGCCATGCCGTTATCTGTATTCGAGGCCAACAATCGTTGACACCAGAAAAGCATATTGCCTTCAGCAAACGGTTTGGTGAGTTAGAGGTGCACGTACAATCCAGCTTTAATCTGGACGGCTACCCGGAGATCTATTGCATCACCAATTGCGTTGACGAGAAAGGCGATGCGCTTGGCTTGGCCGAAGCCGGTCGTGTGTGGCACACGGATTTATCATATATGCGAGAGCCAAGTCGCTGTTCCCTATTGCATGCACTCGAAGTACCAGTAGACGAAGATGGCAACCCGCTTGGCGATACATTGTTCGCGAGCTGCACCATGGCTTACGAGGCCCTAGCTGATGAGATGAAAGAGCGGCTGCGTACTATGAAGGCGATCCATTCTTATCGACAGGTATATGAACGGATCAAGGCTAAGAGCAAACCAGGGCGACAGGGATTGAAAGATTTTACTGAAGAAGATTTCCAAAAAGTCCCTCCGACGATTCATCCAGCTATCATTGCCCATCCCCACACTGGCGCGCCCATATTATTTTGCGATTTTGGGACAACGGAATCTTTTGTTGGCATGAGCCAAGACGAGAGCGACACTTTGCTCGAAAAACTCACCGCGCATACGGTGCGCCCCGAATTTGTATATACCCATAAATGGCAATGCGGTGATTTGATGATTTGGGATAATATTCAAACTCAGCATTTTGCTGTAGACGATTATTGGCTACCTCAACGCCGCCGTATGCAACGTACGACGGTTAAAGGCCCAGCACCACGAGCCGCCGGATAAAGGAGAGCCAGAATGACAAACACTCAACCACAGCCGGTTGCGGGTGCAAGCACCTGGACAGGTCCAGCCATGACCACCAACCAGGAATGGCTTGAACCTTTAACGGGACCGGAAGTCAACGAATTAGAAAATGCTCTTGCGCATATTAAGTCCCACTCGATTCCACTCTTGGAAATTACACAAGCCGATTTTCTATTGCCGTATCTTGGACCACGACTAAAAACAATTTTAGAGGATGTACAGCATAGGAGGGGGTTTTCTGTTTTACGTGGCATGCCAGTTGATAAGTACAGCCAAGAGGAAACCGAGATTATTTTATGGGGTATTGGCACCTACTTCGGTAAAACGATTTCACAAAATTCCAACGGCGATCTCATGGGATATGTTTATGACCACGGCGTGCATATGCACACCGCCCGCGTGCGGGGGTACATGACGCCAGACCATTTGCGGTTTCATTCAGACCGCTGTGACCTCGTCGCACTCGCGTGTATACGTAAAGCGAAAGAAGGTGGATTGAGCCGCTTGGTCAGCATGACAGCTATCCATAACGAAATATTGTCGAGACGACCCGACTTGCTGAAACCTTTCTATAACGGGTTTATGTATGTAGTAAGCGAGTTGTCTGGCGATACGAAACCTGTCCGCGTTCCGTCCTACAGTCTAACCGACGGCGTTCTAAGTTGCCGGTTACAGCGTAATCAAATAGAGATGTCCGCAGAAAAATGTGGCATCCCACTGACTAAAACAGAAAGGGAGGCGTTGGACCTACTCGACAAACTAGCCAATAGCAAACAGTTTATGCTGGAAATGGACTTGGAACCAGGAGACGTTCAGTTCTGCAATAACTATGTCATCGCACACGGACGCACTGACTTTGTAGATGGCGAAAAGGAAGAGGAAAAACGTCTCATGCTGCGTCTATGGCTCAAGTTTCGCGAGGCACGCCCTGTCGGCAACGCTTTTTTTGATTTTGATGGGATACCGGTGTCAGCAGAATGAAAACGCTTGAACTCTTTGAGGGGCCCTCTGCTTGGCTGGGCGCCGACCTAAAGGATTTAGATGATTGGATCTGGGTGTTAACAGAATCGGAGATTTCCGAGCTCCAACAAGCCATTAGGGACACGCAATCGATCGACATAGAAGCTATCACCAAAGATGATTTCTACGTACCCGAGCTTGCAGCGCGCTTGGGCCTGCTACGAGACGAGGTGCGCAATGGCCGAGGCTTTGTCGTGTTGCGCGGAATCCCAGTGAAGGAAATGGCCGATGAGGAGGTATTCCGAGCCTTCTGGGGCATCGGTACACACCTCGGTTTCGCTCTATCACAAAATTCCTATGGCGATCTGCTTGGCCATGTTTATGACGAGAGAGTAGACCCATCTGAACCCACACCCCGCGGCTATCGCACAAATCACTATCTGCAATACCATACTGATCGAGCGGACATGGTAGGGCTTCTTTGTCTCAGGAAAGCACTCAAAGGCGGCGAAAGCAGCATTTCAAGCTCTATGAGCATCTATAATACGCTAGTAGAAAAACATCCAGGCGCTTTAGAGCCGCTCATGCGCGGGTACCTACACGGTCACGCGGAAGACATTAAATTTGACGAGCCGTTCCGCTTCCCAGTTTTTCATCAAAAGGATGGCATCTTGAGTTGCCGTTTAAACCGGGGTGCACTGGAACGTGCCCATGTCAGAGCAGGCCAACCGCTCTCGGCCGAAGACGCACATGCGCTCGTCTCATTTGATTTTTATGCGGAGCATCCCGACTACCGCCTCGATATGATGTTGCTTGATGGCGACATTCAGTTTGTAAATAACTACCGCGTAGTGCATTCGCGCAAAGCCTTCCAAGACGGCGCGACGATTGCCGAAACGCGCCATATGGTGCGGCTCTGGATGAATTATTATGAAGACCCGTGGCCGCGAGGTCCTCATCTATCCGATTATAACGGTGTGCCAAAAGAACTGGACCGCGATTAAAACATTTACCAAGGAGACGAAATTGAGAACTTATCTGATTATTAGCCTTGCCTTTTTTGCCGTCATTACACTTTACGGCTTATATACGGGCCAGTTTGACTCTTTCTTTAAATAATCCAAACGACGATCAGCACGTCAAACATCCTAGGAGAAAAATTCTATGCGCATAGTACGATTTGATAACGGCGGCACACCATGCCACGGCATACTCGAAGGCGATACCATCCATGACGTTGATGGGGGATTATTCGATGGTTTGAATAAGAACGGTAATACGCGGACACTAGATTCAGTTAAGTTACTTATACCATTGCAGCCAAAAGTTTTTTATGCGGCCGGCCTTAATTACGCCGAGCATGTGCGCGAACAAGCGGAACTCCGAGGCGAAGAGCCTAAACTGCCGGAGAACCCTGATATTGGTTACCGTGCCAACAATGCATTGATTGCTCATAACGAGGATGTGGTGATCCCAGCAAATGCGCCAGACACTGTGCAGTATGAGGGTGAGATTGTTTGTATTGTCGGCAAAACCGCTAAGAACCTCACCAAAGAAAATGCATTATCATGCATCATGGGCTACACAGTTGGAAATGACGTGAGCGAACGCACATGGCAGAAAAATGACCGAACCATGTGGCGCGCTAAAAATACCGATACGTTCAAGCCCATGGGTCCCTGGATCGAAACCGATGTCGACTTGGAAGCACTGACCACTACTGTTAGGGTCAATGGTAAACAGACAATTCAGTTTCCGACGAATAATTTTCACTTCGGTATCGAAACTTTCATTGCAGCGATGACAACCTGTTTGACACTCCATCCAGGCGATATGATTTGGATGGGCACAGAAGGACGGGCGCCAAACCTGCAACATAATGATGTTGTGGAGGTTGACATTGACGGCATCGGCACCTTGCGAAACAAATTTGTCCGCGAGGGGCAATAGAAATTAAGAGGTGACAAAAGGCAGTGTCTAGCAGAAAAGTTGTTAAACTCTGAATCATCAATGAGGCGCCCAAATGCTAACGGTTCAGCCCACTAATGCTGAAAAGAGATGCAACTTTTTGTAAATCCTGCAAGTGTTCGACCCCTAGTCGGTTATGTTCTTATCGATTTGATGATATGCAAAATCGACGGGGCGAGAGCCCTGCCGAAAACTTCGAATACAGCGGGAACTTAAATTAATGTAACAGGCTTTAGTTGCCGCCAAGGATGGTTAGATTCAGCAAAAGCGCGGCACAGGGGCAGATTCTAATGGCTTCTGCATTCCATCAAACTTACGGTTGATTCTCTTGCTCGCTCCAAAAGGACGATCCGTCGACACAACATCAGGGCTGCCGAAGGTGTGACCCCAACCGGATGACGCAATAACAGCTTCAAGAAGCTATTTGTAAACCTCGGTGAATTCTTTACCTTGTCTCTCTTTATAGCAATAAGCTAAGCGCTCTTTAACCTGGAATGACCTCATCGCCAGCGAATTGGCTCCGCCACATGACTCGGGGTAGTGTGGGGTTTACAACTTCGCGGCGATGCATTGCACAACGATTATCCCATACGAGGAAATCACCAGCGGCCCATTCATGGGTCCAGGCATATTTTGGTTGGGTGGCATGTGCCCACAATTTGTCCAACAATTCTTCACTATCGTTCGACATACCCTCAATATATTGCGACGGCCATGTGCGACGACGCCCAAGATAGAGTGCCCTTTTGCCCGATTCCGGATGAATACGAACCATAGGGTGCATAGGTCCCGGCACTTCTTCTGGACAGGTTGGCTCCTTAACGCCCGGCCTTAGTACATTGGCCGAATTGCGGGTTGCGTCCTGTTTTGACCGCTTGCCTTCAATCGCAGCCAATAAATCAGCAGGCAAATCATCATATGCCATATATTGATTATTAAATGATGTTTGGCCGCTATTATCGTTTGGTATTACGAGTGAATACAGAGTGCTGCCAGCAGGCGGTTGCTCAATATAAGAATTATCTGAGTGCCAAACCACCTCAAGACTTCCAAGGCCATCATTTTTCTCTACCGGCTTTCCGTCTTCTCCAAGATTGCAAAGAATTGAAATATGATGATCCATCGCATGATAGAGGGACTTTTTCTTCGCCTTCTCATAATACTTTTTATTTGCGCCCTCTTGCGGTTCACCAAAAACTCTTGCCGCATCCATATAGTTCTCAGGCTCTAATCTCTGATTGCGGATCAATAATACCAAATGGTCCGTCCATGCTTGACGCATAGCATCGGCAACATCCTCGGGAACCGGTATCGACAAATCTACGCCACGAATTTCTGCACCTATCGCTTTTCCAGTTGGGACTACTTCCATGGAAGCAAGTGTGTTTTTATCTAGCGCTACCGGCGCCTCGATCTCTGGGGCATGTGTATACACTTCAGCAAAATCATAGGTTTCCATTGCCATTCGTTTATTCCTCCGTTATCCGCGTCGTGCATCATTTAAATTTCAGGCAGCCTCATGAAATAAGCCGCGTACCAAAACTATATGGCCTTTGCGGCACTGCAAAACAGCCCCTAAGGCCAACCTTCCGCTGCAACCCTTACCAAGCCGGTCTTCGGTGATTCGCAAGCTTTTGGCAACCAAATCACCGCCCCAGAGATTCACTCAGCCACATTTATGCAGCATCCGCATCATCCCATGGCGCAACGATAGGTTCGCCCTGTACCATAGTTCTGTTCATGACGCGAGGTTTTGAAGGATCAAGCGCCGAGCGATGATGCATAACGCACCGATTGTCCCACACCAAAAGATCAGCAACTCGCCACCGATGGGTCCACTTAAATTCGTCCTTAGTTGCATGGTCCCATAGCTGTCCTAAAAAAGCGTCACTTTCTGATTGATTCATACCGATAATATAATTTCCCGGCGAAGCACGCCGCCGGCCTAGGTAAAGTGCCGTCTTGCCAGTAACCGGGTGGACCCGCAGCAACGGATGATCAGGGCCCTCAACCTCTTTGAGTGATTTCGGGAGCCGTTGAGATGGTTTCACTTGACCCACTGAGTTCCGGCTAATGTCGTGACGTTGGTACTTCCCCTGGCAAGCTTCTTTAAGATCAAGCGGGAGCGTTTCATAGGCTAAATATTGATTGCTAAAGGACGTATCCCCACCACCATTATCTGGGATCTTCAACGAATACAGTAGCGTCCCCGCGTTAGGGATGCGCGTGTACGATTGATCCGTGTGCCAATCCACTTCGACACTACCGAGCCCTGCGTTTCGTTCAGTCGGCTTACCTGCTTCATCCAAGTTAGAAATAAAACTAAAGTGCGCCCGCGACGGCACATGTTTACCGCCTGCTTTGTAACCACCTTTCAAAAACATATCCCGCGATTCCGTACCGCGTACGCCGCCAAAAATATTCGCTGTCGCGGTCAAATGATCATCGGTTAGAATTTGATTCCGAAAGAGTAAAACTTGGTAGTCAGCCCAGGCTTGGCGCAATATTTTTTGTTTTTTTTTAGAAAGGGATTTGGTTAAATCTACGCCTTTAACTTCTGCCCCAGTTTTATAACCTGTTGGGATGATTTCTAACTGCGACAAAACATTCTTCGCGCTCATAACACCAATTCCATTTCATCCCAAGCGGGAATTATACTCTCGCCCTTAATTTGCGTTCGATACATGACGCGGCGTTGAGTGAGATCAATAGCTTTACGATGATGCATGGAAACCCGGTTATCCCAAAGAATAGCATCACCCACCTTCCATTCATGAGTCCAGGCTAGGTCCCAATTAGTGGCATGATCCCAAAGGGTGCCTAACAATTCACGTCCTTCGTCGTACTCCATTCCGACAATATAATTAGACGGCCAAACGCGACGGCGGCCCAAATAAAGTGCCGGACGCCGCGTCTTTGGATGCAGCCGAACCAGCGGATGATCCGGCCCATCTACATCTTCCGGCGTAGCTGGCAATATTGCGGAGGGTCTTAAAACACCAGCCGAATTTCGGCTTACATCTTGTTTTTGCACCTTACCCCAAATTTTTTCTTTCAATACACTAGGAAGCGTTTCCCATGCGTCATACTGATTATTAAATGAGGTTTCACCGCCACCATCAACAGGCACTTCTACCCCATAAAGAAAACTACCTGCTGGCGGCGTGTCTACATAAGAATTATCCGTGTGCCAATCTACTTCCATGCTGCCAAGACCGTTATTTTCCATTACCGGCTTATCATCTGGCCCAAGGTTTGAAACCAAGGTCACTTCATCCCTTAGCGCCATGCTGTAGTCTCCAGCCTTCGCGCCACCCGCCACATGGAATTTTCGCCCACCGCCGATTTGGCAGCCACCAAATATTTCAGATGCTTCCACAATATCGTCCTGGTTTAGATCTTGGTCACGAAATAACAATATAAGGAAATCATCCCATGCGCGGTTCAGCGCTTCCCGAACTTCAAGCTCTACAGGTTTTGACAAGTCAACGCCTTTTACTTCCGCACCGGTAGCAGCACCGGATGACAAAATCTCTAACGCATCCATAGTGTTTACTTCAGCCATTTTTTCATTCCTTATTGTGTCGCAACAGGAGACGTCCATGCCGAAATAACAGGTTCTCCCTTGATCAAAGCACGGTGCATAACGCGCGCTTGGTTAGGGTCAACCTGCGTACGGTGATGCATGACAGCCCGATTATCCCAGATCAACAAATCACCAAGCGCCCATTTGTGTGTCCAAACGAATTTTGGCTGCGTTGCATGGGCCCAGAGGCGTCTCATCACCTCTTGGCTCCCTGCATCATCTAATTCCAAAATATAGGAGGAAGGCCAAGGACCCTGTCGCCCAAGGTATAACGCTTTTTTGCCGGTCCCCGGGTGAATGCGAGCCAAAGGATGAATGGGGCCCTCAACATCATCCCGTGATGCCGCCGGTTGGAAGCCGGGCCGCAATGTCCCCGATGTGCTACGGCTGATATCGTGACACTGATGTTTATCCTGAATAATTTCCTTCAAGTCATCCGGCAAAGCTTCATAGGCTAGGTACTGGTTAGCAAAGGACGTATCGCCACCACCATCAACCGGTAAAATATGGGCGTTGAGAAGCGTGCCCGCGGGCGGTACCTCGGTGTAAGAATTATCTGTATGCCAATTCAGCTCTAAACTACCGACGCTGGCATTCTTCATAACCGGTCTGCCGTCGTCGTCCAGATTACTGATTAGAGTAATAGCAGGGAACTTACTGACACGGTCGCTACCAACGGCAAAGCCCGCCTTCATGTAAAATTCACGCGATTTTGCCGCTTGGCTGCCACCAAACAGCTCCGTTACTGCTAACAGTTCCTGATCAGAAAGTTTACGCCCCCTAAACAACAATACACTATGATCGAACCACGCCTGTTTCAGCGCCTCAGCCAAGCTCTCAGAGATTGGTTCCAACCAATCAACGCCCCTTACTTCAGCACCAACAGGCGCCTCATGGGGCACTATTTCGAGATCTCTGAGACGGTTGACCATGGTCTTTTCTACTCCGCCGCCGCAGTTGAATCCCATGCAGAGATAAAACCTTCACTCTTTACTAATGTCCGCTGCATGACCCGTTTTTGCGTCGGGTCTATGGCTGAGCGCTTGTGCAGCAGTTGCTGATTATCCCACATGACCAAATCACCCACCTTCCAATCGGTATGCGTCCAAGTGAATTTGTCTTGAGCGACATGTGCCCAGATACGGTCTTGAAGGTCTTCACTTTCGGCATCGGAGAGCTCGACAATATAGGCCGAGGGAAACCCGTGACGACGGCTGAGATAAATAGAGCGCTTGCCGGTGATTGGATGGATACGCACCAGCGGGTGCACAGGCCCGTCCACTTCTTCACGACAGGTAGGCTCAACGCCATTATAAATAGCCCGCAACTGCCCAACCGTACTGTGGCTGTTATCGTGACACATATGCAGTCCTTCAATTTCTAGCTTGAGTGACTCGGTCATACTTTCATAAGCTGCTACCGTATCGAGAAAGGACGTGTGCCCACCCCCGTCTACCGGAACCTCAACCGCATTCAATAAACTACCCATCGGTGGGTCCTGCATATAGGAATTATCCGTGTGCCATCCTATTTCGAGACTACCGGAGCCTTTTGTTCTAAGTACAGGCTCGCCGTTTTCATCTAAATTGGAAATGTAGCTGATACCGGGGAAATCAGAGATACGTGCTGTTCATTCTTTCCAACCCGCTTTCAAGTTCATCGCCCGAGAACCCGTTTCTTGAACGCCGCCGAGCACCTCAGCCGCCTGATAAAGCGAACTCTTATCGAGAAATTGATTCCGCAATAGTAGAACTTTGTGCTGAGCCCAAACTTCGTTAACCCGAACTGCCACCTCTTTTGGAACCTTTTGAGCAAAATCTAAGCCACGCACCTCAGCGCCAACAGCTGCGCCAGTCGGAACAACTTCAACATCATCGAGTGTATTAACCATATATCTTTAACTCCGCCGCAATAGCGGCTTCAGTTAGTTTCATAATTTCAAAAACAGACATAAGCGGCTCCTCATCAACACACGCCTGGTATAGATATCGCTTTTGTTTTGAGTCGATCTCGTTCCGGCGGTGCAAAGTGTATTGGTTACCCCAAACATGAGATCGCTGGGAATTACCTCAATTGAATGCCATAACAGCCTCCTACTGCGTTGCGGCGTTATTCCCCCATGCTGAGATCACAGGATCGCCCTTGATAAGCGTCCGATGCAATATTCTTTTCTGATTTGGGTTAACCGCGGTTCGGCGATGCATCACCGAACGATTATCCCACTGTAAAATGTCTTTGGGCCGCCATTGGTGGACCCAAACATATTTGTCTTGAGTCGCGTGCGCCCAAAGCTTGTCCATCAGCGCTTCGCCTTCATCATTGCGCATTTCAACGATATAGGTTGACGGGTAATCCCAACGACGGCCTAAAAACAAAGCACGCTTGCCAGTCAACGGATGAATGCGAACCATAGGGTGGATAGGCCCGTCAATATCATCTTGGCTTTGTGGCATAGTTCGATGAGGATGCACACGGTTAGCAGTGGTGCGTGATCCATCATGCATCATGTGCTTACCTTCAATGGCTTCTTTCAGATCATCCGGTAATTCTTCGTAAGCGCGGTACTGGTTGCAAAACATCGTATTGCCGGTGTTGTCATCGGGAATAATTTCAGCCCACAGAAGAGTGCCCGTGGGCGGCACCTCCACATAGGTGTTATCCGAATGCCAGCGAATTTCATGGCTGCCGATACCACGATTATGCTGAGTTGGGTTGCCTTCATCATCCAGATTAGACACATAATTGATGCGCATATCGGTCGAGCTACCCTTGCCTGCGTCCTTAATGCCGGCTTGCCTCCGCGCTTGCCGCGCACCCGCCGGTTGGTGTCCGCCAAAATAACCTGAAAGCGTCACAATGTTCTCGTCTTTCAGATCTTGGTCGCGATAGAGAAGCACCAAATGCTCAGCCCATGCATTGGTTAATTTTTCAACTACACCCTTAGACAACGTTTGAGACAAATCAACACCACGTATCTCAGCACCAACTGCCTTACCGGTAGGTATAATTTCAATATTCTCGACTGAATTAGCGATCACTGATTTCTCCTATTCGGCAGCGGCTGCGTTATCCCATGCTGAAACAACTGGGTCGCCTTTGATCAAAGCCCGGTGCATGATCCGAGGCGAAGAAGGGTTAACGGCTGTTCGCCGATGCATAACCGCCCGGTTGTCCCACATGATGAGATCGCCCGGGGTCCAATTTTGCACCCAAACATATTTCTCTTGGGTTGCATGCGCCCATAGGCGATCCATCAGCTCTTCACCCTCATCGCCAGGCATTTCCAGAATATAAGTCGACGGATAATCCCAACGACGGCCTAGAAATAGCGCCCGTTTACCGGTCGGCGGGTGAATGCGGACCATTGGATGGACCGGCCCTTTGATATCCGCCTGCGTTTTCGGTGCTTTCCCGCCCACCTGCACCATGTTAGCTGTGTTCCTAGATCCATCATGGATCATATGTTTGCCTTCGATAATCTCTTTCAAACTAACAGGCAGCTCTTCATAGGCTAAAATTTGATTGCAAAACATGGTCTGGCCGGAGCCATCGACGGGAATCTTTTGCCCCCACAATAAGGTAGCCGTCGGCGGCACTTCGACGTAGCTATTGTCCGAATGCCAGCGCAATTCGTAAGCGCCATTACCGCGCGGCGTAGCAGACGGATTCCCATCATAATCCAAATTAGTGACATAATTAAAACGTGGATCGGTTGGATTGTTTTTGGAATGCTCACCCAAACCCATTTCCTGACGGCGTTTGCGCGCGCCGCTTGGCTGTTGACCACCAAAATATTCGGTAAGAGTGAGAAGTTTTTCATCGGCCAAACTCTGATCGGGAAACCTCAATACTAAATGTTCTGCCCAAATTTCTATGAGCCTTGCGAGAAGCTCATCGCTGAGCGGCCCCGACAGATCAATCCCCTGAATATCAGCGCCGAGCGCAGAACCGGTCGGCGTAACTCCAATCGTTTCGACAGAAGTTCCGCTCATAAGAGCCTCCTATTCCGCTGCCGCTTGTTCATCCCAGGCAGAAATGATCGGTTCACCCTTAATCAACGCGCGATGCATGACCCGCGCTTGGGTGTGATCAACCGGATTGCGTTGATGCATAGTGCATCGGTTATCCCAAAGAATGAGATCATGAGGGTGCCAATCATGCGTCCAGCACAAATGTTCCTGGGTTGCGTGCGCCCAAAGTTTCGACAATAGATCGTCACCCTCCTCATCGGGCATTTCGTCAATATAGCTCGAGTTGCCTTCATAGCGCCGGCCAAGATATAAGCAGCGTTTGCCTGTTAAAGGATGGATGCGAACAATCGGGTGTGCCGGTCCGGTAATCTCGTTCCGGCTCTCCGGCTCTTTTGCAGTCGGACGCAAACGGCCAGCGGTATTCCGTAGATTGTCGTGGCAAATATGCTTGCCCTCAATAGCCTCTTTAAACTCATCGGATAATTCCTCATAGGCCCGGTATTGATTATTAAATGATGTCTCGCCACCACCGTTTGTTGGCACAATTTCCGACCATAGCAGCGTGCCGTTAGGCGGTACCTCTACATAAGAATTGTCCGTATGCCATAGCGCTTCGAGGCTGCCGACCCCCGCTGTGACTTTTGCTGGTTTACCATTTTGGTCCAAATTCGAAACCAGGCTGATACCCGCATGCTTAGAAACCCGGTCGGATTCACCAGCCTTATATCCAGCTTTTAAAAAAAAGGCCCGGCTGCCAGCAATTTGTTGCCCACCAAACACTTCAGCGGTTGCCAAAATATTCTCATCGGTAAGGTCCTGATTGCGAAACAAGAGCACCATGTACTCACCCCAAAGCTCAATCAACTTTTCTTTAAGCTGGTCAGAAACAGGTTTACTTAAGTCCAGCCCACGCACTTCCGCGCCTAAAGCGGCACCCGTGGGAACAACTTCGATGGATTCAACAGAATTCTCGACCAAACCGACCATAGACGTCCTCCTCTTCGTCTTTATCGTTTTTGCAGCTTTTATGCCCAATATGCTTAAGAAGCATCCAAGAGGCCGCCGGTTCCGCACCGTGCTGCTGCCGCGTCTCTTTTGTAAATTAAACTCGGTATATAATCACGTTTCGTGAATTGAGACTAGATAGGGGAAGACTATGCGCGCGTTAGAAGTTGAGGAATTCGGCGGACCGGAAAAATTGAAGGTTCGCGATGTGCCAAAACCGGAGGTCGGTGAATACGAGATACTCATCAAAACGGCATATGCCGGGTTGAATTTTACCGATATTTATAGGTCACGCGGCGATTATAAGAATTCTCCCACCTATCCAACACCTCTCCCTTACCGGCTTGGTGTAGAAGGATGCGGTTGGGTCGAAGCTGTTGGCAAAGGCGTCACTCGCATAAAAGCAGGTGACCGGGTGGCCTTTACCCGCGTCCATGGCTCTCAGGCGGAATATGCGGCAATCCCAGCGATTAGAGCTACTAAGTTGCCAGATCAAGTTTCCTTCAAACGCGGCATTGCCATCATGTCCCACGGCATCACCGCCCATTACCTCGCCCATGATGCCTATCCATTAGAGCTTGGCAGTAAATGCTTGATCCATGCAGCGGCCGGCGGAGTTGGACAACTCCTGGTGCAACTTGCAAAAAAACAGGGTGCCGAAGTTTTCGGCACGGTGGGTAGTCGAGAAAAGGTAGAAATCGCCAAAGCCCGTGGGGCCAACCATGTTATAGAATATTCAAAGGTAGATTTTCGTGATGAAATAATGAGGATTACCGACGGAGCCGGGGTAGATGTAGTTTACGATTCAGTCGGTAAGGACACACTGATTAAATCCCTTAATTCACTACGATTACGCGGGTTTTGTATCCTCTACGGCCACGCATCTGGTCTCGTTAAAAATTTCGATGTCTTGGAATTAGCCGAAGCCGGTTCGGTCTTCCTCACGCGACCGCATCTACAGCACTACGTGCCTACTGAAGAAGCCTACCAAGCCCGCGCCCTAGATTTACTGGCCTGGCTGCAAGACGGTACGATTGATGTCACCATCGACCGAGTCTTTCAGCTAGAAGAAGCCGCCGACGCCATCGACTTTCTGGCTAGTCGCCAAAGTAAGGGGAAAGTTTTGTATGAAGTGTTTGGGGAGGGTCAAAAAAGTAAATTTTAATCCGCATCAGTGAGCAACTTCATTGGGCTATTGTTCCACTTCCGCCTTAATTTCTTCCGCTTCTTTGTTAAGCCCATCGATCAGTGCTTCAATCCAATCACGGCTGATATTGCGGGTGATAAAAACGATCCGAGTGCGGCGATCCTCATCCGGCCACTCTTTGAGCCAAGCCACCGGATGCATCAGATGTTGCACCGCATGGATAACTGCCGGACGGCCTGGATGCTCGACTACATTTAGGATACCTTTGACGCGTAGTAAATCCTCGCCGCGATGCCCAAACAAAATTTGCATCAGGCTGGTTATGGCCAACACGCTAACGGGCTCGTCGCGGGCGATGCAGTAGGCCTCAATATTATCATCATGGCGATTCACGTCATGGTGATGGCCGTGGTGCTCTTTATCACCCTGACCGTGCTCATGATTTTCTCCTAATTCAGATATTGCCTCTTGATCGAGATAGGCCTCCTCTTGCAGCCAAGCGCCGACGTCCGCAGTTTTAGTCTCTGGATTGTATAATCCCGAATTGAGAAGGTGTTTTGGGTCCGCCTCGCCATTCGTCACCTCTATGATAGCTGCTGCGGGATTGAGGTTCTTTAATCGATCGCGAAGTGGTTCTATGGAGTCCGCAACATCCACTTTAGTGAGTAAGAGCCGGTCAGCTACAGCAACTTGTTTTATTGCTTCTGTATAATTATCAAGCGTAGCGCTACCATTAACTCCATCGACGACCGTTAATATACCATCCAATTTAAAACAATCTATCAGCGTGGGGTCGTTGAGAAGCGTATGAATTATCGGTGCTGGGTCAGCCAGCCCGGTCGTCTCGATCACTACACGCTTGAAACGGGGAATAATGCCTTTCTCACGTTCGATATAGAGCTTGCGCATCGTCTCCAATAAATCGCCGCGAATGGTGCAACAAAGACACCCCGAATCAAGCTTAACAACGTTTTCTTCAGTATTCTCCAGCAAATAGTGATCGAGACCAATTTCACCGAATTCATTAATTACCACAGCGGTATCAGACAGTTCGGGCTTTTTAAGGAGCGAGGCGAGTAACGTAGTCTTCCCACTGCCGAGAAAGCCCGTGAGAACCGAAACAGAAATCAACTCGTCTGGAAATTTTATTTCCGCCATTTCGACTACTTTATTGCTATTACTCAAAGAGCAACTAATTTTGCCGATTGAATAGCACGCCATACTACTTCCGGTGTCGCCGGCATTTCGATATGGCGGATGCCCAGAGGCGATAACGCGTTTACAACCGCATTAGCAACGCATGGCAAAGCTCCTACAGTTCCTGCCTCACCCGCACCCTTGATTCCAGTGGGGTTGGTTTTGCACGGTTGTGGGTTACTGCCCACTTCAATGGCGCAAATATCATCTGCACGCGGCATACAGTAATCCATGAAACTACCTGTCAGAATTTGGCCATCTTCATCATAATGAATGTTCTCAAAAAGTGCCTGGCCAAGCCCTTGACCAACGCCACCATGGATTTGACCCTTTAGCAACAGCGGATTGACCACCACACCTACATCATCGATCACTGAATATTTTAAAATATCAATGGCACCCGTATCTGGATCCACCTCAAGTTCACAAATGTGGGTGCCGTTGGGGAATGTTTCCGTGTCTGGCAAATAAGAGTACATTTCATCGAGGCCGATCTCCAAATCCGCCGGAATTTTATTGGGCGAGTATGAGGCCTGTGCCACCTCCATTATATCGATGGACTTATCGGTCCCAGCAACGGTGAAAGTACCATTGGAGAATTCTATATCCGCCTCCGCCGCCTCAAGATTATGCGCCGCGATCTTCTTCCCTTTCTCAACGATCTTATCCGAACACAAAAAAATCGCGGCGCCGCCCAGTTCTGCCGAGCGTGACCCGCCGGTGCCTTCACCCATGGAGACCTGATCCGTATCACCCTCAATCATGCGAATACATTCGGCCGGAATACCCAGACGGTCCGAAAGGATTTGCTTGAATGTGGTGTCATGGCCTTGACCATGGCTAATCGTTCCCATTAGAAGCAGCACCGAACCGGCTTTGGTAAAGCGTATTTCTGCATGTTCGAACCGCCTACGCCCACCAGCTTGTTCGATTGTGTTTGAAATACCGATGCCGCGCATTTTGCCGCGCTTAGCTGCCTCTTTTCGTCGCGCCTCGAAGTTCGCATAGTCCGCCATTGCGAGCGCCATATCGAGACCCTTCTCGAAATCACCAGAATCGTAATTAAACGTGAGAGCGGTTTGATAGGGTAGCGCTTCTTTAGGAATCAGGTTAATGCGACGCAATTCCGCCGGATCCATTTTCATCTCATAAGCGGCTATATCGATCAGCCGTTCCATCACATAAGCCGCCTCCGGCCGTCCCGCCCCGCGATAGGGCGCAGTTGAATGGGTATTAGTGAGCACAGCGCGCACATTCACATGCATAGCTTCAGTGGTATAGGTTCCAGCCATAGTGCCAAGGTTCCCCATGGGCGGATTTGGCCCGCGCGAAGCCACATATGCGCCCAAATTAGCCAGCGTCTTGCAACGCACACCGAGGAACTTACCATCCTTTGAAAGGGCCAATTCCGCATGGCTAACATTATCGCGGGAGTGGGTGTCGCTGATAAAGGACTCCGATCGCGGCGCGTACCATTTGACGGGGCGGCCGAGCATCTTGGCTGACCACAGCACCAAAACATACTCTGGATATGTGCCACCCTTCATACCAAAGCTACCCCCCACATCATCCGAAATAATTCGGAAAAGGTATTCCGGCAAATTGAAAATATTCTTCGCTAAGTCTGCTCGGATATTATGGGGCTGCTGTAAGCCTGTATGAAGCACATAGCGCTCCTCATGCTTATCAAACTCACCGATACAACCTCTGTTCTCCATAGAATTCGTAGAAACACGGTTGATTACAAACTGCTGTTTCACCACTACATCGGCTTTTGCAAAGGCGGCTTCCGTCGCTACGGCATCGCCAACATTATGCTCGAATGAAATATTATCGGGACACTCATCCCAAACCGGCACGGCATCAGGCTCTGCTGCGGCAGCAGTTCCGACCATCGTCGGCAACGGCTCGTAATCGACCTCAATCAACTCCGCAGCATCTTTCGCTTGGTCGAGCGTTTCGGCCACAACAAATGCCACATGATCACCAACCACTCTTACTTTGTTTGTTACTAATGCAGGCCGCGGCGGCCGGAAGATCGGCGTGCCGTCAGGCCGTTTAGCATTAGCTACATCGGTCACAATGCCATTCAGCCCAGCCGCCTCAAAATCAGCACCAGTCAAAACCGCAAGCACCCCCGGGACTGCTTTCGCCGAGCTTACGTCAATGCTTTTGATCAAAGCATGCGCTAAGGGTGAACGAAGTATGTAACCGTGCGCTAAATTCGCGAGCCGAATATCATCAACATAACGACCAACGCCTTTTAAGAGGCGCGGATCTTCGGTACGCGGCACAGCCTGGCCAACAGCATAACGAACCATGATTTCCCCACTAAATGAATTACCCGCTATACTGCGGTACTTCTTGTCCTTTAGCGATACCAAATGCACTCATATTCGACAATCCGCAACCAGCGAATCACTATATGACGGGCATAGAAACCGAGTTGTCACTCGTCACCTACGCTATCGTTGCGATAGCTGCTTTTGCCGGTGCATTGCTTGCCAGCATGAGTGGTAGCGGTTCGAGCCTACTACTAGCGCCAGTGCTCCTACCATTAATTGGTATCAAAGCGCTACTACCCGTTATTGCCGTTGGCTCGCTATTCGGCAATATCGCGCGTGCATGGGTTTATAAGGAGTGGATAGAATGGAAACTTTTCACAAAAGTCGGATTGCCCGCAGCGCCCGGCGTGATTGTCGGTGTGCTGATTTACGACTGGCTACCGCAAGCAACCTTACTCGCGATTTTCGGTCTTTTCATGATTGTCTCTCTGCCAATCCGGCGATGGACCGATAGTCTCAAATTGAAACCCAGTCCCACTGGAGTGGCTAGCGGTAGCTTCAGCTTTGGCATCATTGCTGGTTCAGTGCCGCTTGGCGGCATAGTTCTCGTTGCTATGCTGCTGGGCTTTGGCCTCCGCGGCGGTGCCATCCTTGGCACCGATGCGATGATATCTGTATTAACTAACTTCTGCCGTGTCGGTGGATTTACATCCGTCGGCTTGCTGAATCTCCAGCTGATCATTCTTGGGGTAATAATCGGCGTGATGACGATACCCGCCGCCTATATCGGGCGCTACCTGGTAGTTCGCATCGGTGTGAAAATCCATACGGTACTCTTGGACGGGGTCGTGATATTGACCGGATGCTATTTTGTATTCGAAGCAGCGCGCAGGTTGTTCTACGCAAACCCCTGAGCACAAAAGGCTACTCCGCCTTATAAGTGCCGAGCGGTGCAAATGACCTTTCATAAAATGGCAGCATCACAAAAAGTCAGTACTAACGCCTAAGATGACGGAATGACGCGGCAGTAACGCTGCAGCTACACGATGTAAAGACAAAAAGGGCCGGCCACTTAAATTAGGTCATCGTTTATTAAAATTGCCAAATTCCGATGCTCGTCGCATCAGTACATTTGCTTCACCCGGCGTGATTTTGGTGTGCGAGGCTAAAACAGCCCTCGGCTAGAAACCGTAAAGTAGGTTAGGGTTATCAACTAATATCTTATTTCGGATTGTTCCGTCGGGCACCCACTCCAATAGTGCGTCCAAACAGTCCGCCTCCTCCGGCTTATCATTAAGCGGAAATTGCGGATGTGGCCAATTTGCCCCCCACACCAAACGATCAGGCCGAACATCAACCAGTGCCTGCACATGGTCTTTAAGCATAGCATAATCAGGCGCGGAGCCATCCAAGGGCTTATAACCGTCACTTGTCATATAATAGGGCGCTGAAATTTTGACCCAACAACGGCCGGTTTCCATGAACTTCAGCAAAATCTGGAATCCTCTATTATCGACAGTGCTACCCGCGCCTGTGCGCCCAATGTGATCTACTACGCTATCCACTGGCAACTCTTCAAAAACCGGCACTGCAGCCTCTAACCAATCGCCTTCATCCTGAAACTGAATATGCCAACCAAACGGTTCTATTTTTTTTGCCATCGACAGCGCGTCTGTTAATACAAAGTCGTCTGCCATCAAGAAAAAACGTAAACCCCGCATGCCTTGGTCATGCAAGCTTTGCAATTCCTCTGCCGACACATCCTTCTTCGTTACGCAAACGCCACGAGTTGTTTGCAGACCGCGAGCGGCAATTGCATCTATTGTGCAGCGATTATCTGTGCCGTAGGCAGCTGGCTGAACAATTACTGCTCGTTCGAAGCCAAGCCGGTTTAACATTTGGTTATAGGCTACAACTGACGCCGGAGGGTCTTTTGGACGACCGGGCCAGAACGGATACTCGCTTTCGGGTCCATAAATATGCGAATGGGCTTCACAGGAATGCGGCGGAACCGTTAAAAGCGGAGAACGCCCGTTGCCAGTCATTTTAGTACCCGCCATATTACACAACACGCTATAGATTTAAGTTAAAACCAAAAATTTGGCGATTTCGGCATCTTGTCATTAATACAGCAATTAATTCCCCAAAATAACAGACGATTATACCGAATCGAATGTCATTTTTCGCACGGTTTGTCTGAAACGGCTACTGAGAACACACAGGCTTTCAAGGTTTGGTAGCAATTTCTGAAAGCTTAATTGCTTGTAATTTTAAGCCTCTAGGGGTTTTGCTCCCCAACACCGGTGCCAACAGGCAAAAAATCTGTATGAGTTAGTTACTCTATCTTGTAGTATAGGAATAGGAAACCACAATATATGCAGTTAAGGCTATGAAAAAAAGTATACGCGTAGTTCCGGGTAACCGGTACCGTAAGGCTGACGAAACGGAACTAGTTTGGGTGGTAAAAAATGTTTACACTCCTAATGGTTTTGACACCCACGTGCGCGCGTTTCCAGACCATGATCCAAGTGATGTAAGGCTTTATGCAGCCTCTGTTTTTGGAGATCCGGTCTTTTTCGAACCAGTCCATGTTCAGGTCGAGGCCGAACATACCTCACAAGAAGGTAATCCTCTTTTTTCTAAAGCCGAACATACCTCACAAGAGGGCAACCCTCTTTTTTCTAAAAGTGCTGCGCTTAAACCCGCCGAATAATGGAATGACCACACGGGTTATCTCTTCATGCCCCAATAGCGACTAACGAGACCTTAATTTTATTAAATTCCCGTCGCGTGTCTTAGTCACTTGCTAAAACGTGCTATCGCTAAATTTAAAGCGTGAAAAACACCTGCTGAAGTGCGATCTGAGCTAATTTACTAGTCTCGAGAAATTCGGATGCTTCGATAATGGGGCGAACCACCGTAAATCCTGTCGTCACCATCATCTTCCGTAAATATGACCTCCCTAACGGTAGTCAATTACATTATGTAGTCAACGCAACTACTCCGCTACTTCTACGGCTGGACTGCCCATCACTAGTCTATCAAATGCAGCAAGGCTTCCTGACTTCTCAAAATTCCTTAGAACAGTAAATAGTTCAAGGCTTCGGCTACCCAAAACCGGCTCGGTGACACCGCTAAATTTGGTTTCGATATCATTCCAGTCAAAAGGATTATCAGGATTTCCCTTGGCACATTCTGTGCGCGCTTCCAGTGTTCGACCATCGGCCATGGCAACAGAAATCTCTACTTGATTATGCCCGATCGCTTCATCTGTCTTAATGGTCACCCGACTCTCTAAGTCCATCACATGCTTGTCGGCCATTCTGCTGGCAGCAAAATCACCAGGCAATCCGTTAAAGCCGGCAAGGCCTATGGCAGCGCAATAAGAGACGCTGAATTTAGCTGAAAGCGGCGATGTAGGGTTTTGTTTACCCGCGATGCGTTTATGCATGGGGTTAACTGTCAGCATTATTTTATCCACTGCACCGTCACCAACCTCACTGGCAAGACTGCGAGCAGCATCCAATGTTGGATGTGTCCCCTTGCAACAAGCATAAGGCTTAAATGCGTTACGCTTCAATTGATGGCCGGGCGTTAAATTCGGGGTTGGAAAGGATATTGACTTGTCCTGAACAAAGGTACTGGCCAAGCCTGGATCATTATCTAACAAATCTGTTTTGGCCTCAAAACCGTGCGCTGCCAATTGAGCAGATAAAATACCATCCATCGCCGCTTTTCCCGCATGAAACGGCTTTGACATGGTGCCAAGCGAACCAATTAGCCCTGCCGCTGTGGTGGCCATAAGGCCAAAAGCATTTTGGACCTGATCAGAATTCAATCGCAACAATACAGAGGCAGCAGCACAAGCTGCAAAACGTCCAAACACAGAGGTGGGATGAAAGCCGCGTACTTGAATAGCAGGACCCATACCCGGAGCAAATAATGCGCCTGCCACCTCATATCCTGTAATGAACGCGCTCAACGCCTCTATTTCCGACCTATCCAATTCTTGCGCCAACGCAATCACCGTTGCCCAACAAGGAGTACTGATATGGCCTAAACAGTCGGGATGGGTATCATCATAATCGAGTGCATGGCCAAGCGTACCATTAATCAAACCAGCAATTGCCGGCGCCATCTTACCTTCCATTAGAACACGAGCTTTACCCTGCGACGGTATTGCAACGGCAGCACCACGAATAACAGGGTCTAAGGCCTCAACCGTGCCGCCGACACTAACGCCCACCCAATCCACGAGGCATCTTTTTGCCAAATCGAGTATTTCATCTTCATAAGACCGTCTATCGACAGTTACTACGAAATCTACAATTGCCGCGCTGATTGGTGTTTCTTGGCTCATTGAAGTTACCCCTCTTGGTAATTAGAGACCTGCAGATTAATGTCTTGGTCTATTTGATGCTACAGTTGTAAAAATTCAGCAAAGAAAAGTCGCCAAACATGGTTTGGTGAAATAAAGAGGAATGCCCAGAAACCCCCAACCATCTCTCAATACGCATTCGCATGTGACGCCAAACATCCTGTTCCAGAATCGTAATTATTTGAAATTATGGCTGAATGGCGGCACCGCGACTACTATGCGTTGGCTCGAATTACTAGCAATTGGTTTTTTCACACAAAAAACCACCGATTCCGAGTTTCTCGTTGCCATGATGTTTTTTCTACGTTGGATACCCATGGTCTTTCTCGGGACGTTCGTAGGGGTTCTAGCGGAACGGATTGATCGGCGGAAACTTTTTTTGGGTGGGATAGCGACCTTATGGTTGGTATCCGTCACTTTGTCGGCACTCGCTTTTTTTGATGTGCTGGAAATTTGGCACGTGGCCATGGGTACACTGATTAATGGCTGCCTGAATGTAATTGAGTTCCCGGTACGTCGAACCTTAATCGGCGATGTGGTTAAAAGTGAACAACTCATGCCCGCGATGGCACTCGATTCAGTAACTAACCAGTGCACCCGCATGGCGGGCCCTTTCCTCGGAGTAATAATAGAAGGCTATATTGGCATCATTGGGGTCTATTTCATGGGGGTTGTGATGCATGCTGTGGGATTTTGCCTTATCTTCATGCTTCAAGCACCCGTAAATCTGCCAAAACAAGAAAACTCGCGCGTTTTTGGTGAAATCACAGACGGTTTTCGACATATTAAAACCCGCGAAATGCTCGTAGCAACATTAGTTGTTACCGCAATCATGAATTTTTTTGCCATGTCGTTCTCATCACAATTACCAGCTATTGCGGTTGAGGTGCTGAAATTACAAACCGATCAATCGAGTTTCCTCGCTGGCGCAGAAGGGCTTGGTGCATTTATCGGTGCGATGTTTATTGCTTCGCGGCAGTTCACAACGCCTGGGCGGTTGTTTATTTTCGGCTCTATTATGTTCGAGGTTTTTATTCTGGCCTTTTCACACGCACCAATCCTGATGCTTGCCATACCGCTCTTAATCCTAGGGGGCATCGGACATGCCGGTTTTTCCGCCAGTCAGTCAGCCCTGATGATTGCTTATTCTGACCCATCAATGCGCGCACGCGCTATGGGAGCCATTGCTGTTTGTATCGGCACGCAGCCCTTCGGCATCCTTCTGCTGGGCCTCATTGCAGAATCTTATGGTGCGCCAATAGCAATCGCCATTAATGCAACGCTCGGCATACTCCTTTTGGTTTGGGCCGGATGGCGCTGGCCGATATTGATTCGTCGTTAATCTCAAGCCCACAGCAAAAGCACTACAATCCCCCCCATTACGAGCGCCATACCGAACAATTCATGTAATTGTGAGCGTTCCTTAAAAATAATGTAGGAAATTAAAATAGAGAAGATAACTTCAAGTTGGCTAACAGTCTTTACGTAGGCGACACGTTCCAACGTCATCGCACTAAACCAGCCAACTGATCCCAACGCGCTAGTGAATCCAACCAATAGGCTGGGCTTCCATTGGCGCAAAACATTGGCAATCTCGATGCGGTCTTTCCACAAAAAATATACCGCCATAAGAACAGCTTCCATGGTGAGTACAATCACCAATACATAACCCGCCCGAAGCAAAAAACCGTCTTCCCCTAATTCTAGCGCAGCACCGCGAATGAAAACTGATGCAGAGGCAAAGCCCATGCCACTGGCAATGCCCAATAATGCAGCACGGGAGGCAATACCAGTGATCAAGTTTTTCACATTGAAGTCACCGCCTTTTGCAGACAAAACCATCACACCGACCATGCTCAGGAAGATCGCCACGTAGCCCGCTGGCGTCACTACATCACCGACCAACGCCAATCCAAAAACAGTCGCCTGTATAATTTCCGTTTTTGTATAGGTAATTCCGACAGCAAAATTCCGTTCTGAAAACAACAAAATCAGACAAAACGTACCGCCGATCTGGGTCAAGGCCCCGCCTAAGCAAAATACCCAGAATAAAACCGTCGTCGGCGGCAAATCAGTCTCGAAGTGAAAAAGTAATAAGCCAAAATATAAAATACCGAATGGTAGGCCGAATAGAAACCGAACCCAGACGACGCCCATTGGCTTCATAGTGGCGGTCAAATGCTTTTGTAAACCGTGACGAATAACCTGCATCACCACAGCAAACAGGGTGATCCAAACCCAGAGGTCCAACATCGAGATTTCCTATTCGACTAAAAGATAATCAATGACAGCCTTGGGTGAGCTTATGACTTATTTGTGACGATTACGAACTTCCGCCAACTTGGCGTCAAACTCCGCACTGGTAAACACGTCTTTCTCAATTAACAATGCCTGTAAACTATAAAGCTTACGTTCGTAGTAATTGAGTTTTTCATAATCCTCACCAAGCGCTTCAATAGCTCGACGACCCTCGTGTGTGTTCGAGAGATTTGCCCCCGCTGGACGCAATAATTGGTTCATCGCATCTACTCGCCATTCCCAGAAAGCAAGTTCATGCTCCTCCGACTCGATAGGACCACCCGGCTCTCCACCCATATCTGCAGGATTTGTTTTCCCATTCATGATGGTTTCCTCGGCAGCGAAACACCAATCATTGAATCTCTGTTCACAAGATCTGCCAATTCTTCCTGTCTCATACCCTCCGTACCTTCAGGACGAAGAGGCAAAATTAGGAAACGTAAATCCGCGGTACTATCATGGACGCGAACCTCTATATCATCAGACAATTTCGTGCCGAATTCAGCGAGAACCTTACGCGGCTCACGTACCACTCGACGTCGATAATTGAAGCTCTTATACCAAGCTGGTGGCAGGCCGAGTATCGTACGCGGGTAACAGGAACAAAGAGTGCAAACAACCACATTATGGACTTCCGGCGTGTTTTCAATCACCTTTAGCTCGAGATCTCCCATGCCCACATCATATTCAGCGACAGCGGCCGTACCATCTTCAAGCAGCCGTTTCTTAAATTCCGGTTCTTCCCAAGCGCGCGCAATAATTTTCCCGCCAAGCGCCGGTGTCTTTTGCTCCCACGCTTCGACTTGTACTCGGATCTGCTCCGCCGTCAGAACACCCTTTTCGATTAGCAATTCGCGCATCGCAATTTCGCGCAATTGTGTCTCGGTCAGCTCTGGACCTTCGGTATCCGCCTGGAACTCGGTATGATCATGCTCATGTGCCATGGCCGTCCCCATATGCCTTTTTGTTACCGTAAGAGTGACCCAATATTCCCTAATTAGCAAATGGTGCCCAATGATTATTCTGTAGTCGAGACGATTCTAGATATCTCGTCAACCAACTCCACCCCATCACGCGCGTACACAACCGCATCACCGACCACTGTTACATCCGCTGGAAAAAGCTTATCCCCTTCGCACGGACCCTCGACACAGACACCGTCTTCAATTCGGAATAAAGCCGCGTGAGAATCGCAAAAAAGCATTGTAGGGTCTTCAGCATCAAGAAACTGTCCAACATCACCATCCAATCGCGAGCCAATATGAGGGCAAAGATTGATATAAGCCTTCACGCCATCACCCTGCCGCACAACAATCAGTCGCTGGGCGATGCCGGACCCTTCCACGTTAAAGCCTTTTGCCTCACCATTTTTCAAATCAGAGAGGAGACACAATTCAAGCATAGATAACTCTGACTAGCCTTATTGACCGTTGATTGTTTTCTGAAAATAACCTTCCGGCACAATCTCCCAAAGTACACCATGCGGCGTATTAAACTTAACAGGCAGAACACCAGGCGCACTCACAATCTTGCAACCCTTATTCAGCAGCTTTTGCTGATAGCTTTCTAGATCGTCTACTTCGACACCTATATGGTGAATACACGCACCCGGCCCCGCAAGACCTGCTTCGGGCGAATCCTCGGATTCATATTCAATGATGGCGAGATCAAGCCCCCCATCAGTCAGATGGCACGACGTATGATCGCGCACCTTATCTTGTTTCAACTCTTCAAACCCAAAAATATCCTTATAGAAGCCCTTGGCCTCATCAATATCCGGTACTTTAACGGCAATATGATAAATTTTATCTGACATGTTCGTTTCTCCCTCGCTCCTGTAGACTTAACCAAACCGTAGACCCATCGAAGTCCACAAACTATCCAACTCACTTTAGTAGGTCGCAAAAATACGCCTCAGTTCATCGGTTTCCTTGGAGACCGTCAGAGCTAACATCGTTAAAATTCGGGCTTTTTGCGGGTTCAAGTTGTCGGCATTAACCCATCCTTGCTTGTAATATTCAGACCGGTCCAGCACCCGCCCACTCCCCGCACGGCACGAAAAAATTACGGGAATCCGCTTTTCATTGGCTTCTTGTAATGCTTCCTTCTGCGCCGGTGCAGGGGTGCCGGGCGCCATGGTGGCCATAACAATGGCCTCTGCACCTCCGTGAATGGAGGCGGTAACGTGATCACCCGTAGCGCCCGCATAGGAATAAACAATATCTACACGAGGCAAACTATCTTGCCCGGCAACATCGAATTCCGTATCCGGTGCATGGCGCCGCGTTGGTTTGCGGTAGATGGAAATTCGATCATCCGGATCCACATGGCCCAGTATCCCCATATCCGGCGCGTGAAAAGTTTGCAGCCGGTATGTAGAGGTTTTGGTGACCTCTCGCGCGGATTGGATTTCGTTGTTCAGCAACGTTAAAACGCCCATGCCTCGGCACTCAAGCGCACCGGCAACCTGCAGGCCATTACGCAAATTTATACCGCCATCGGTAGCAAACCCTGAAGACGGCCGCTGCGCACCAATGACCGCCACCGTCTTTAGCGACTTATGAGTGAGGTGCAGGAAATAAGCTGTCTCTTCGAGGCTAGCCGTTCCGTGGGTGACAACTATACCATCATGGTCTTTGGCAACTTCTTCGACTTTCGCTAATAGTTCCAACCAAGTCTCCGGCCCAATAGCGGAGCTACTAATGCGACCAAAATCCACCGGCGTGACATCTGCCGCAGCGGCAGCTTCCGGAAAGAGTTTAAGTAGATCTGTCGGCCCGTACCGTTCTCCATTAGCGCCATAGTCGAACGTATCAAGACTATTTTTGCCTTTGGACCCAATGGTTCCACCGGTCGTGACCAGTGCAATTTTTGATTTAGCCATCTTATGCCCCTTTACAGAACGCTTTGGTGTCGGCAATCAGTTTATCGCGTGCCTTTATGACACGCCGTCTCGTTGCCGCAACCGTACTATTGTCATTACGCAATTGTATCATGCGCCCTTTGATCATCGCTGCCATTTGATTCAACCCGGGCCCGCCCAGCATCTCGCGCACCTCGATATTTTTAGCCGGATCAAGCGCTCCGGAAACGGATTGCTCCGACATTCCGAGGGGCTTCCCAAACAGTTTATTTGAGGCATCGTCCAAGTCAGCGGACCGGATATCGGTCGCGATACCGCCTTTTTCGACCGTATTGCGTACCACAGTGCCCACAATATTATGAGCCATGCGGAAAGAGAGCCCGGTCTCACGTACGATAACGTCGGAAAGCTCTGTTGCTGACCCAAAGCCAATCTCGGCGGATTTCAACATCACATCTTTGTTGACGGTGATGGCGCCCAACACTTCTTCCAGCAAATGCAAAATGTCCGCGGTCTTTGAACAGGCCTCAAGCGCCGGTTCGTTTAGCGCCGTCACCCCGTCGGCCACATCGCTCAACGAGGTATTTTTGACGCAAGCCGACGTAGCAGTAAACGCACCACTGACCATACCGGCAACAGCTTTGATGTGTTCTAAGGCCGCCGGGTTTTTTTTCTGCGGCATGATGGATGAAACCGACGAATGCTCGTCGCCAGTTTCGATAAACCGATATTCAAATGTATTCCAAGCCTGCAAATCAAACGCGAGCCTGGAAATATTGGTCATTAATATCGAAAGCGCCGCCGTTGCCTCCAACGCATCATCTCGGTTGGAGACCGCGTCATAAGCAACCTCCATTGGCTTAGCAAAGCCGAGTGCCTTCGCAACATAATTTCGGTCTAACGGGAATGCCGTGGTTGTAAGTGCTCCAGCCCCCAACGGACACTGGTCAGTATGCCCCAATGAACCTAACAAGCGTGCAAAGTCACGCCCGAAAAGGTCGGCTACGGTTAGCAGGTAATAACCGAGCGTGATGGGCTGGGCATGCTGAGAGTGAGTGAAGCCAGGCATCACCGTCTTAGTATGCTTTTTTGCAAGCTTCAAAACCGTACCACGCAGTTTCAACAGTAACGCTAAAATCTTCAGCATCTCCTCGCGCATTGCCATGCGCCATGCAGTGGTATGCATATCGTTGCGGCTGCGACCCGTATGGAGGCGACCGCCCACTTCTGGTCCCAATTTTGAAACGATATACCGCTCCGTATAGGAATAAAGCCCCTCCAACTTGAAATCTATATCCAGGACGTCGGGGCCCCTAGTATGAATTTGAAGCACTAATTTAAGTATCTTTTTTAAATCCCTTGCGGACACAATTTTTTGCTTCGCCAACATCAAACCGTGAGCAAAATGAATTTCCATTTCAGAATCGAAGTTATATTTAAGGTCTTTCGAGACCTTACCGCTAAAATACGTATCAACGAAAACAGCCGAGGGTGGCTTTTTTAATCGCTCGCGCAAGTTTACTTCGGTCTTGTTGGCCATATTCATCTCCCGTTTTATTTTGCTAAATATTAGGCGAAGCCGGTGCACATGGCTATCGCGGGAACCTCCGGCAATGCTAAAACCCTATTTATAACCCATAGAGGCACCGGGAGGGCCTAAATGAAAATCGATAAAGTAGAATCTATCGCCATAGAGGTGCCGCTACCTAAGCCTTTTGCTGGCGCGACCTATACGGTTCCGACCCGCAACACCATCGTCACGCGTATTTATACAAATGATGGTTTGATCAGCGAAGTGTTCAATGGTGATAACCGAAAATGCGGCCCTGAAGTCGCCCGTATCGTAAATGAAGATATTGCCCCGCTCATAATGGGCCTTGATCCCACCTGTCACGAAGCGGTTTGGGAGCAAGCCTTCAAAGTCACCACACCTCAGGGCGACCGCAAATATTTGATGGAAGCTGTTGCCTGCGTTGATACAGCGGTTTGGGATTTAAAGGGTAAAGCGCTCGGCGTTAGCGTCAACAGGCTGATGGGCGGCCATCGCCAACGCATTCCGATCACGGCTACCGGTGGATATTACCAAGAGGGCCGCACCATCGAGAGTTTTGGTGAAGAGATGGCATGGTTGATTAGCGTCGGCATGGGGGGATGTAAGTTTAAGGTCGGCGGACTAAGCCCGGAAGAAGATTACGAACGTGTTGCGTCCGCCCGCGAAGGTGCGGGTCCTGATTTTATTCTCGGTTGCGATGCAAACCAAGGCTGGACAATTGACGAAGCGGAAAAGTTCGCCGAGCTGGTAGAACCATTGAATATCACTTGGTTCGAAGAACCCGTCCGTTGGCAAGATGATGTGCGCTCTATGGCAGAATTACGCAAACGTATTTCAATTCCCATAAACGCCGGGCAAAGCGAAATGACCAGTTGGGCTGTTCGCCGACTACTCGATGCGGAGGCAGTGGATATTGTCAATTTTGATATGTCACATGGGGGTGGACCAACAGAATGGCTAAGGGCGGCCACAATGTGTGGATCGGTTGGTGTTAAAATGCTCCATCACGAAGAAACTCACTTGGCAGTACATGCATTGGCCGCTGTGCCGCATGGGCTTTATACAGATTGCTTCCCGGACCCGAACCGTGATCCTATATGGGATAAGATGATCCTTAACCGACCCAACGTGGCTGACGGCTATATAGATGTGCCACAAGGACCCGGATTTGACATCAAACTCGATTGGGATGCCGTCAAGAAGTTTACTATCAGTTAATAGTGGTCGACAGCACCAGCCATAGAAAATGATTTTTGGCATCACGCCTTTCGAAACTATTTCCGCTAGCGCCATAGTAGTGCTGGTCTTGCTTTACCTTTCTTCCTATTTGCTGCGCGGCGTGATCGGGTTTGGCTCCGCCACCCCAACTATTTTAGGTGGTGTTTGGATCGTACCACCGCACGATGCAGTCATCCTATCAATACTCACCTCTCTCGCCGCCCAGGCCATTTTGCTGCCGCGGGGCATGCGCACATGCGACCGCAAGATTTTGCTACCCATGTTGTTAGGTGCAACGCTCTCCATCGTGCTAGGCACATGGATTTTCGCCACATTAAGTGCCGAATGGCTAACCCTTGCCATCGGCGCGGTCCTTGTTTTTGCGGTGCTTGCCGAGCAATTCAAGATTCCCGAACGGGTGATCGAAGGACATGATTTGCGCAGTTTCAAAATTCCGTTCTGCCTTACATCTTTTACCGGTATTTTAAGTGGCATCAGCGGTGTTGGCGCAAACCTACTATTGTCGGTCTATGTCCGTTGGGCAGCTCCTAACCCAGCAACGTTCCGCGGCACTAACATGGCCTATTCCGGTTTGGCCATCTTCTGGCGCGTTACCGTGCTTACCTTAAGTTCCCTATTATCCTTAAAACTCGTTGTTGAATCTCTTCTGTTAGTGCCCGCAGTTCTGCTTGGCGCCTTCCTCGGGCTCAAACTCGGCGATAGGATTGATGGCGCGCGCTATTTCCATATCGTACAAATTGTCCTTGTATTAGCTGCAATCAGTCTTTTCTGGAAGGGTCTCGGCGAACTCTCTTGAGACGGCCGGTACGCGTAATGACAGTATTCGGCGTCACCCCTTTCGAAAACATCTCGGTTTGGGTCGCGCTAGCACTCTGCGCAATCTATTTCGTATCATTTGCATTACATGGGTTGATCGGCTTTGGCTCCTCGACCCCGGCCATTATAGGTGGTGCTTGGCTTTTGCCGCCGCATGATGCCGTACTTTTCGCGGTGTTGGCTTCGCTCTATGCCCAGGCCCAGTTACTACCAAAGGGCCTCAAAAGCTGCGACTATCGGATCATCGGCCCAATGATCGCCGGTGTTGTGCTATCGATGGCGCTAGGCATTTGGATGTTTGCCCACTTGAAGGCTGAATGGTTGACGCTGGTGATCGGCGCTGCATTAATACTCGCTGTGTGGGCGGAAAAACTCCAAATCGCCGAAAAAATACTTGCCCGCGTCGATCTTCATAATTTTTTCGTGCCGTTCACGGTCACTTCAATCACTGGTATTTTTGCGGGAGTTGCAGGTGTTGGGACTATCTTTTTAGTCGCAATCTATGTGCGATGGGCAACACCGAGCCTTGCCATTTTCCGCAGCACACAGCTGGTCTTCTCCGGTTTCTCAGGCATTTGGCGCGCAATCGTTGTAATCGCAGCCGGGCTCATCTCCACCCAGTTATTCATCGATTCACTAGTTTTAATCCCAATGATTTATCTCGGTGCCTGGGCCGGCTTAAAAATTGGCGATGTGATCGACGGCAAGCGCTATAGCGCCATAATCCATATAGTCTTGGTGTTGGCTACAATTAGTTTGGTGTGGAAAGGGGTACGCGCCATCCTAGAATCCGGTGCAGCCGGATGAGCCTTCTCGGTATTGAGGCATTTCCCGGCTTATCACCATTGCTCGTTAGTGCTCTTATCCTCATTTATTTTGGATCGGCCCTCGTCCGAGGTCTTCTGGGCTTTGGGTCCGGTGCACCCACGCTTTTGTTCTCCGCCTTTATCCTACCGCCTCATGAAGCTGTTATTTTATCGGTCTTCATTTCTACTTTTGCCATGCTAACCCTAATGCCCGCGGGCCTTCGGTACGGGAATATTCGCATTGCCTCTCCTGTAATGATAGGGTTTGCGGTAGCATCAATTCTTGGTGTTTGGGCGTTTGCTAATTTAAGGGCAGATTGGCTTACGCTTGTTCTCGGGGTTCTACTCATCCTGGCCACCCTAGGCGATTTAACTGATGGCATTAATCACTTCACAAAGAATCTCAACATCAAAAAACCCTCGGTACCTTTAGGTCTGGGATTTGTTTCTGGGTTCTTGGGTTCAATCGGCGGTGCCGGGGTGGGATATTTCCTATCTATCTATGTTCGTTGGGCGACAAATAAGCCTGAAAGTTTTCGTGGCACAAATATTTTACTCTCCACCTTTACCAATATATGGCGCGTCGCTTTGTTTGCCATCTTTGGCTTATTAGCGTGGCACTATGCGGTAGCTTTGGTATTCTTCGCACCTGCCGTCTTAGCCGGGAATTTTATCGGAGCAAAAGCAGCAGATCGGTTAAGCTCGCAGCGTTATTTCCGAATCTTTCAATTGGTACTTTTAATCGGTGCCATTATTTTGACCATCAAAGGCATTCGAGGCTTGATCTGACACTATGATTTTCGGCTATACCCCATTTGATGGCCTGTCTATCAATCTTATCATCATCGTCTTAGCCATCAATTGGTTCGGATATACGTTGCGCGGCGCTTTTGGCTTTGGCGCAGGTTTGCCAATCGTTCTCTTCATGAGTCTGATCATACCACCACATCAAGCAGTGGTTCTACACGCCACAGCGACGCTGGTTTCACAAGTCCAGCTACTACCACAAGGAGTGCGTGACGGTGATTGGAAAATTTCAAAATCACTCCTATTGGGGTTTTTCGTCTCCACCATATTTGGAGTGTTTATTTTTTCATCCCTCGAGGAAAGTCAGTTAAAAATTGCCATGGGAGTGTTATTGCTACTGGTCATCATTGCAGATATGACCGATTTACGAGGCCATATCGCTTCCAAAATAGATTTTCGCCGCGCCATTGTTCCGTTTAGTTACGCAGGTATCGCTGGCGTTATTGGTACAATCGCAGGCGGAGGAACTGGGTATTTTTTATCCGTCTACCTCAAATGGGCAACCGACAATCCCAAATCGTTCCGCGGCACTGGCCTCCTCATGTCAGTATTTTATGCAAGCTGGCGGTTTATAGTCTTGGCAATAGCGGGATGGATTTCCTGGCAGTTATTGCTAAACGCGATAAGCCTAATTCCAGCAATTCTGCTGGGCGGCATATCTGGCCGACTTGTCTCTGAACGAATGAGCACCCCTGCCTTTTACCGAAGTGTTCAGATATTATTGATATTAGCGGCTGGGTTGCTGGTCGCCAAGGGATTAGGACTGATGCCGGAAGGCTAAAGATGGCGCTATCAATTACCCCACTCGGCAAAAGTTTGGGTGCAGAAGCTACTGGCCTAAATTTGTCTCGTCCACTAAGTGCTGCGGATAGGAATGCTCTTACGACTGCATTTCTCAGCCATCATCTTGTTTGCGTGCGTAGTGAAGTATTGGCCCCCAATGACTTCGTTCGGTTCGGCGCGAATTTTGGCAAGCTGCAACCTCAACTTTATCGAAACCGGTTTCATCCCGATGAGCCGCTAGTGTCTGTTATGAGAAGTGCGTTGACCAGCAAACAATTAGCTCGGCCGGATAGAATCCGCGTCGCAGGATGGCATACAGACGATTCTTATTTCCCTGAACCGTGTAAAGCAACGCTACTGCAAGCCATTGAACTACCCGCCACGGGCGGCGCAACCCGGTTTTGCAACCTAAAAGCCGCATATGAGGCACTCGATTCCACTTTTCAGGCGCAATTAACCAATTTACATGCTGTCCATTGCTATGACACTAACCGCGCCCATGCCCGCGCGAAGGACCGTACCAACAGAGAAACACAAGAAACTGAGAATCCAGCGGTGCATCCCATTGTGCGCACTCACCCAGAGACGGGAAAGAAAAACCTCTATCTAAATTTCAACCGCATGGATCGCATTCTGGAATTGGACCAAAACGAGAGCAATGCAATACTCGACAGCCTCTTTGCCCATATTGACCAGCAACGTTTTCACTACCATCATATATGGCAACGCGGAGATATTTTGATGTGGGATAATCGTTGTACGATGCATGCCGCCGTTCCTGATTATGAACCGGGCGTGATGAGATTACACCATAGGATATTGTTGCGTGGAGAAGTGCCGGTTTAGTACCAATAAAGTCCTGGCACACTGGAGGGGGATTAATGGCGGTCCATATTCGTCCGTTCGACGCACCTATAGGCGTCGAGGTTTCAGGCCTCGACCTCAATGATCCATTAGGTCCTGATACGGTTAGTGAACTCACTGACGCGTTTCTCGACCGCCATGTACTTTGTATTCGTGATCAAGACATTTCAATGTCACGTTTTTTAGAAATTGCCACTGTATTCGGCACCCCTCAGGTTCAGAAAGTGAAATACTACGCCCACCCCGATACCAACCTGATTTCAGTTGTCTCACCTGAGGTTAATCGAGACAGGGAAGGCAGTAATGGCAAACCACTCGTGCGGGGCACCACCTTTCATACAGATCACTCCTATTGGCCAAAACCGTGCAAAGCAACCATGCTTCACGGGGTTCAGGTCCCATCGAAAGGAGGTGAGACAAGGTTCTGCAATATGCATCGCGCCTATGACGATCTGCCAAAAGAACTACGAAACCGTATCAACGGTTTGTGCGGCATTCACCGTATCACTGCGCGTCGCCAAAAAACCGGGCGAATCACTTACTCTAAACAAGAATACGACGCCGGCCCAACAGGAATTCACCCTTTAGTGCGGACACATGACGAAACCGGCCGTAAGGCGGTATATATAAATCCAAACCGAATGGATGGTATCGAAGGCTGGAACAATCAAGATAGTGACGCCCTGCTCGACGAGCTTGACCACGCCTGTATTAGGCCAGAATTCCAGTACCACCATATATGGCGCACGAACGACATACTGATCTGGGACAACCGCTCAGTCATGCATGCAGCTACTGATAATTTTAACGAACCCCGACGACTACATCGCATTCTATTAAAAGGAACCAAACCGATCTGATGACTAAAAAAATCACCCCCGGCGACCTAAAGAATATGCTGCACGATGGCTGCGAGCTCGCACTATTAGATGTCCGCGAAGACGGACAATTCGGCGAAGCTCATTTACTCTACGCAAACCCATGCGCCTATTCGCACTTGGAGGCACGGGTAGGTCAACGTGTGCCACGCAAATCTACGCGCACTGTACTTATAGATGAGAATGACGGCATCGCAGAAAAAGCAGCGGCGCGCCTTATAAAGCTCGGTTTCAATGATGTATCTATTTTAAATGGCGGAGTCCAAGGCTGGGCAGACGCAGGCTACGTGATTTTTAAAGGCGTCAACGTTCCGTGCAAAGCGTTTGGTGAAGTGGTTGAGCATCAGGCCAACACACCGCGAATTCCACCATAAGATTTAGTATCGATGGAGAAAAATGGAGAGAAATACGTAATTTTAGATGGACGGACACCGGCCGAATACGAGCGTATGAATATCCCCGGCGGCATCAGCGTGCCTAATGGCGAACTAGTCTACCGTGTCCATGACTTTGCACCAGATGCAGAAACCACCATTGTCGTCAATTGCGCCGGGCGCACACGGTCCATTATTGGCGCACAAACCCTTATCAATGCCGGTTTGCCAAATAAAATCGTTGCCTTGAAGGGAGGCACTATGGGCTGGACTTTATCAGGCTTAGAATTGGAGAATGGTGCTACACGCCGGTACGGGGATTTATCCGATGCTGCTAGAATAATTGCTGTAGAACGTGCCGCCAGAATCCAAGAAAGAATGGCAATTAAAACCGTCACAATAGAAACAGTTAATTCTTGGCAAGCAGACGATAAACAATCTTTGTTTTTACTGGATGTGCGCAGCGCAGAAGAATATGCCGACGGGCATATGCCCGGATCTATGCATGCACCGGGTGGCCAACTGGTTCAAGCGATCGACCAATGGGTTGCTGTATTGGGCGCACGCATCGTGCTACTTGACGACCATAACAATGTTCGCGCAATCATGACCGCCCACTGGCTTAAACAAATGGGGTGGGATGTATCCGTACTCGACGGTGGTGTCGAAGCGCACGCATCGGAGACGGGCAATATAAAACCCGAAGTACTTGGCATTGACAGGTTAGCGTTTCCGACTGTTACGGCGAAGGAACTTGCCAAATCTCTCGAAGACGACTCTGCAATTGCCGTCGATACGGATGTCAGCTGGCTCTACAGGAAAGAGTGCTTGCCCAATTCGCTCTGGGGCAACCGGGCACGTGTCAAAGAGCTGGCAGCCAAACTACCAAAAGGTAAGCAAGTGGTACTCTATTCGGAACATGAAACTCGCGCCTGGCTTTTGGCAATTGATCTAGCTGAAATTATTACAGAGCCAATTGCCATTTTACGCGGTGGCCGGGAGAACTGGCGGGCAGAAGGACGGCCGCTCGAGGTTTCCCCAAACTCGCCAAGGGATGCGGAACAGCTTGATTTTATGTTTTTTGTCCATGACCGCCACGACGGCAACGAACAAGCCATGCGGGACTATTTGGACTGGGAAGAAGGCCTTCCAGCGCAGATCGAAGAAGATGGCGACGCCCGTTACCAGGTATTTACGCCATAGGGAATGAGGTTATTGGACAGAAATGAGTTAACCGGCACTCTATCCATCATGCCAAGAGCGACCATCTCGTTTATGATCGTTGGTTGTAGCATCAAAGCAGAGTACGCGGTAACCACAGCCTGTTTAGGAGAGGTATGAGTTGGCCCTAGAAATAAAAAAGCTAAGCAATTTGATGGGGGCGGAAGCAACCGGTGTAGATTTATGCAAACCAATCTCCAGCACCGAAGCTGCTAAACTCAATGATGCACTCCATGAAAATATTGTGCTCTGCATTCGAAACCAGAAGCTAGATGGCCCAAGGTTTGTTGAGGCTTGCAAGGTATTCGGCAACCTTATGCGCCAGGTGAATGAAGAGCTTTGTGACCCTGACTTACCCGAACTTGGTAATGTCACAAGTGGTGATGTGGACCGCCACGACACTAAAGCTCGTGTAGTGCGTGGCACCAGTTGGCATTCAGATCACTCTTTTACAGAGAAACCCCCGAGTGCAAGCATCCTATATGCAGTTAAGCTGCCATCGCGGGGTGGCAACACCAGTTTTTGTAATTTACGCGCGGCCTATAATGCACTTCCTGATGAAAAGAAAAAACAACTCCAGGGACTGAAGGCTCGCCATCAATTTCGCTGCAGCCGTGCACCCAATCACATATTTATAAAACTCAAGAACGAAGCCGACCGCATTGGCGCCTATATTTTTCCCCACCCCCTTGTACGCCAACATTTGCCTACCGGCGAAAAAACCCTCTATCTAAACCCGCAAAGGATGGAAGATATCATCGGGCTTGAGCGCAAAGACAGCGACGCACTATTAGATGAACTGGTGGCACATTCGGAGAGCCCGGCATTTCATTGGGATCATCAATGGCAGGCGGGCGATATGCTAGTTTGGGATAATCGGTGCTCAATGCACCATGCCAATGATGATTGGCCCGTCAATGAAGAACGTTTTCTTTATAAATGTATCGTTGAGGGTGAGGTGCCAGTGTAATGGAAATAGCAATTAATCCGCTAAGCGATGTGTTGGGCGCGGAAGTGACCGGATTTGATCTCAAAGCTGATCTCAACGCCAATACGCTAAGGGTATTAAACGCCGCCTTGGCAAAGCACATAGTCGTTTGTATTCGCGATCAACAATTGGATGCCGATAGTTTTATCGAAGTATCCGGATACTTCGGCCCGTTGATGAGCCACACAAACAAACATTTGGTCGACAAGGACCGGCCGGCGCTCAATTGGGTCACCAGCGAGGATCGCGATATCCATGGCACCGGCAAAATCGTATACCGCGGTACCACCTGGCACACAGATCACTCCTATATGCCAGAACCACCGAAAGCGACAATCCTTTACGCGGTAGAAGTAACATCACAGGGCGGGGACACCAGCTTCTGCAATCTCCGCAAGGCTTATGCAGCGCTACCAATTGATACCAAAAAACGGCTAGACGGCCTGCAAGCATTACATGTCTACCAATCGAGCCGCTCACCCCGGAAAAACCAAATGGTGCTGTCGGAAGAAGAGGAGAAATCCACGCCGGATACGGTTCAGCCGTTGGTACGGTTTCATGTGGATGCCAAAGCCCCCAACTTGTTTATGTCGACGACTAGGCTCGAGAACATAGTTGGCATGCCACGCGAAGAAAGCGATACGCTTATCGATGCTTTATTCGCCCATGCAGACGACCCACAATTCCATTACCATCATAAATGGCGGGTCGGCGATTATGTTTTATGGGACGATCGAAGTTCCATGCACCACGCGAACCCAGATTGGGCTGAAGGCGAGAAAAGATTTTTATATCGGACAATGGTACAAGGCGAGAAACCAGTCTTAGCTAAATTTGAAGGGTAGAAATGGCACTGGAAACGGAAAAATTAAGCGAGCATGTTGGGGTTCAGGTAAAAAGAGTGGATGCCAGTCAGCCTTTCGATAAAGAGACGTTAACGGCGGTCTATAAAGCATGGGTTGACCATTCAGTTCTCGTGCTACGCGAGCAGGAATTGACGCCTCAACAATTCGTTGATTTCGGCCGGCAGTTTGGTAAGCCTATCGAGCAAAATCTTAAACATCTGAATGTAGAGGACTGTCCGGAACTTGCCTTTATCTCCAGCGAAGATAGAGACATTCACGGGACCGGCAAACGTATCGTCCGCGGCACCAGTTGGCACACGGACCACTCTTACGCGGAAGTCCCACCAAAGGGCACTATGCTGTTCGGCATTGATATTCCAGAAAAGGGTGGCGATACTCAATTTACCTCAGCCGCTGCAGCCTTTGATGCGTTGCCTGACGCTCAACGCGCCCGTTTAGACGGCATGCGGTCCATCCATGCTTTTGAAAGTAGCCGCAGTCCGCGACCAATGGTCAAACGAACGCCTGAAGAAATTGCCGCCTATCCTGGCGATGCGGAGCATCCACTCATTCGCACCAATCCAGATACCGGCCGTAAATCCATCTATGTAAACACCGTCCGTTCAGAGCGAATTCTCGATCTTCCCGATGAAGAGAGCGGAGCGTTGCTGGATGAACTTTACGCCAAAATCGGCCAAGAGGAATTCCAATACCGTCATAAATGGCAACCTGGAGACATCGTTCTTTGGGACAATCGCAGCGTTTTACATAAAGCTAATGGTGACTATGAGGGTAAACGATTTTTGTATCGCATAATGATCGAGGGCGATAAGCCGATTTAGAAATTGCTTGCACTGAAAGGCCCGTTGCCACCATTGCCAAGGGGGAAATTCCGATTAAAGTACGAGTTCAGGGGGGGGGAGGTTGTATGAGTTTAGACGTCCGGAAACTGGGTGACGCCTTGGGAGCTGAAATTGTCGGGTTCGACTTACTTCGCGACCTCAACGAAGATACAGCAGCGGAAATCAATCACGTCTGGGCGGAAAATTGTGTGCTTTGTTTCCGTGATCAACAGAGCTTGAACCCCAAGAGCTTTCTCACCTTAGCGCGCATTTTCGGCGATGTGCAGCCACAGCTGGCTACGAGCAAAGAATATTCAGTACCAGAGGTCCCAGATGTTGGCATATTATCAAATCGACAGACCGACCCAGTATCCGGAGCCAAAATAATGCGTGGGGGTAGCTGGCACACGGACCATTCTCATTCGGCTAAACCACCTCGCGGTACAATCCTCCATGCACTTGAAATACCTGACAAAGGAGGCGACACGCTTTTTGCTAATTGCCGAACAGCCTATCATGACCTCCCTGATAATTTGAAAAAGTTTGTAGGTGACCGCAAGGCCCACCATGTTTACCTTTCAAGCCGGTCACCACGAAAAATGCCAACACTACGAGATCACGAAAAACATTTGGATAAAGGTGCTTGGCATCCTTTAGCTCGCACTCATCCGGTAACGAATGAGAAAAGTATCTACCTCAACCCTATTCGGAATGAAGCAGTTGAAGGACTAGAAACGGAACAAGGTTTCAGTTTACTGGATGACTTACTCACTCACGCTACACAGCAAAAGTACCAGTACAGCCACAAATGGCACCTCGGCGATGTGATTATCTGGGATAATCGTAGCACGCTTCATGCAGCCAACTTCGATTATGATCAAACTCAACATCGCCTCATGCATCGAGTAATGATTGCTGGCGAAGCTACCTATTAGCCAAAAAGTGAGAATCCGTGGATTACCAAATAAAACCCTTATCGGACAAATTAGGTGCGGAAATTAACGGCATCGACCTGCGTGTGCCCCTGGATGCCGAAACGACGACAACGATCAATAACGCCTTTGTCGATGCCGTCATCCTGGTATTTCGAGACCAAGAATTAACCGCGCAACAGTTTTTCGACGCCGCGCAACAATTGGGTGAGCCGATGGACCAACACTTATCGCAGTATAAAGTGCCGGAATGTCCCATGGTGTCTTATGTGTCTAATCAGGAGAGGAGCGACGATGGCAAACGCAAGCTTCTCGGCAAAGCCTGGCATACGGACCATTCATTCCAACCGGAACCCCCGAAAGCGACACTGCTGCATGGTGTTGAGTTGCCAAAGCGGGGCGGAGATACTTGGTTTGCTAATATGCGCCTTGCCTATGAAGAATTATCGCCGACGCTAAAACAGCGAGTTGACGGACTTGAAGCCATCCATGCCTACCGCGAAAGTCGTGACTATCTTACCAAAGAGGAGCGGGGGGCCGAAGCGTTAACCGATGAGGAAGAACGCGCTAATAATGTCGTCCATCCAGTAATCCGCACCCACGAAGTCACCGGCACCAAGGCGATTTATATTAATCCGCTTCGTATTAAACGGTTTATTGGGATGAACTCCGAGGAGAGCGCCGATCTTATCGACGAATTAACCATGCATGCGACCAGCGATGATTTCACCTATCCACATTCCTGGCAGCAAGGCGATGTAATTATCTGGGACAACCGGCAAGCGATGCACCGCGTCGAGCATAATTACGATTTCGCCGAGAAACGCCTGATGCACCGCATTATTCTCAAAGGTAGAAAACCAAAATAGGAATAGGCTCATGAAATTCGAAATCCGTAAAATGACGGAAAACATCGGGGCTGAAATAGTGGGGCTCGACCTAACCAAGCCAATCGATGATATCCTGAAAACTGAGCTCAACATGGCACTCGCAGAAAATGTAGTGCTAGTATTTAGAGGCCAAGACCTCACCCGTCCACAATTCCGAGATGCCGTTCTGCTCTTCGGTCCGCCCAAATATCAATTGCTGCAGCAATATTTATTCGACGATACGCCAGAGATTGGCGTCGTCACCAACAGAGACAAGGACACCGCCGGTGACGGCAAAGTACTTATCCGAGGTCATACTTGGCATACAGACCATTCCAACGAGGAGTACCCGGCCAAAGCAACCGCGCTTTATTCGGTCGAAATCCCCGATGAGGGGGGCGACACGATGTTTTGTAACTGCCAGCAAGCCTATGCGGAATTGCCCGATGAAATACGGGCGAAGGTGGATAACCTTAGAGCCATCCATACTTACAACAGCCGGTTCGCCCCCAGGCAATTACCAAAACGCACAAAAGACGAAGAGGCACGCTCACCTGATGTGGTTCACCCGGTTGCGCGAACCCATCCCGATACTGGCGAAAAAGCAATTTACGTCAATCCCATTCGTATCGAACAATTTGAGGGAATGGAGATAGAAGAAAGTCAGGTGCTGTTAAACAAACTTATTGATTTGTCGACCAAAGCTCATTTGGTCTATCGCCATAAGTGGAAGTTGGGTGACTTGGTCATTTGGGATAATAGGCAAGCCATGCATCAAGCAACTAAAGATTATGATATGTCCCAGTTCCGGAAACTCTATCGCATGATGGTAGAGGGAGACCGACCGGTCTGAAGGGTAGGGAAGATGGAGATTAAACCGTTAAACAACGTAATGGGAGCAGAAGTCAGCGGTCTCGATCTTAATAAATCGCTAGATCAAAAAACAATCGGCCAACTATATCAAGCATTCCTCGATAACCTTCTCTTATGCATTCGGAATCAGAATTTTCCTGACGTCGGGGCGTTTCTGGATACCGCGAAATATTTCGGCATGCCAAAAAAACAGCATATGGAGTCCTTCCGCGTCGAAGGTCATCCGGAAGCTGGGACTGTTACCAGCGAGGACCGCGACGTAAATGACGGTAAGCGCATAATTCGCGGCACCATGTTTCATACCGATGAAAGTTTTATCGCCGTCCCACCCAAAGCCACAATTTTATATGCCGTAAATGTCCCAAGTACCGGAGGCGATACCCGTTTTATCAATATGCAGGCTGCTTACAAGGCACTCCCGGATACAATCAAGTCAGACATTCAGGGATTAACCGCGACCCACTATTATGGAAAAGATCGTGGTGGGCGAAAGGTGCCATCACTTACAGCCAGACAAATGCGCGCAACGCCACCCGTTAGCCACCCTATTATACGCACCCATGACGAAACAGGTGCCGTTGGTCTGTATATCCATGAAACAATGACCGATTACATCGACGGCATGGAACCCGCTCAAAGTGAAGCATTACTCCAAAAGTTGTATGCTCACTGCACCGAGAACACGGCATTCCAATACCGCCATAAATGGCAAAAAGGCGATTTCGTCATTTGGGATGATCGCGCTACACTGCATGCGGCAACGGCGGATTACGGCGAAGAAGAAAAACGCCTGCTCTACCGCACAGTGCTAGCGGGCACACCGCCGTACTAAATTCAGACACCCATTAAGGGAGAAAAAAGTGGCTAAAATAAGCATTGGATTCAGCCGATACTCAGCATTTTATAGCCCACTGATCACTACGATCGCCTGCGGCTTTTTAAAAGAAGAAGGCTTAGAGCCGGAATATCACATAGCAACGCCAAACCATTCAGCAACAGCCATGATTGAGGATGGCACAGTACAAGTCACCCAATCCGCAGTTTCTGCCAGTTGGAACCCGCTGGAACATGGGAAAGACCTGTCATTCAAACACTTCGCACAAATCAACTTAAAAGATGGCTTTTTCATTATTGCTAAGGAACCCGATCCCGCATTCACCTGGGAAAAACTTAGGGGTGCCAGAATGATTGTTGACCATGGGGGCCAACCCTTAGCGATGTTTCGATATGCTTGCCACAAGGCAGGCGTTGAGTTCGATACACTAGAGGTCCTGGATCTTGGCGGATCCGAAGAAATGGAAGCCGGGTTCCGAGCAGGTCGCGCGGACTATGCACATTTCCAAGGACCTGCCCCACAGCAACTGGAGAAAGACGGGGCAGGCTATGTCGTGGCCTCCGTCGGGGAGGCTATTGGACCGGTTGCCTTCTCAAGCCTCGCCGCTTCGCCAGAATGGCTGCAGACGGATATGGCGAAAAGCTTCATGCGGGCATACCGCAAGGCGAGACAGTTCTGTATTGAAACACAAGCTGAGGAAATCGCTAAAATTGAAGATGGTTATTTTGCAGGAATAGGCCAGCCTGCACTCATTAGTTGCCTAAAAGCCTATCAAAACCTTGGAAATTGGCACCCATCGGTCGATATTTCAGAAAGCTCCTATGAAACAGCTTTGGACGTCTTCGCTCACTGTGGTTTGATCACAAAACGCCATCCCTACTCGGTGGTCGTTACATCCCCACCGGACGCATAGAAAAATATTTTTCAGAATTAATCATGCGGGTTCGCCCGGCAACGCCTGTGCCATGCTCAGTAAGGAGTCGTAGGTGAATGAACAGCTTATAACTAAAAATGGCGAAGGCGGATGGAAAATACCACTCACCGTCTTTACGCTTGCGCACACAGTAGGCACCGTGCATAGCACCGCGGTAACCGTGATGGTGCCGGTTATCAAAAACTTCTATGACATCCCCTATACGGCAGTCGCGGTTCTGATCACCTGCTATAGCATCGGCCAGACCCTCTCTTCGATTCCAAATGGTGGTATGATCGATCGGATCGGCGTTCGAGGCGGCCTACTGGTCGCACACGGCGTCCTGCTTGCGGCCGCCTTACTTTTGTTTTGTGCAGATATAATTTGGCTTGCCTATTTAGCCTTGTTTCTAATGGGTTGGGGATACTCTGCTATAAACCCCGCAACTGCGAAGGGTGTTTACCAAACATTCAATCGAACGCGCCGCGCAACGGCAATGGGCATAAAGCAGACCGGCGTCCCATTAGGCGGTGTTTTCGCCGGGCTCCTGGGTGGGATTGCTGTTTCCCATCACGACCAAGCAGCGGGCTGGAACCTGCAATGGCAAACAATCATGCTAATTGTAAGTGCAGCAACCGTCGTCGGGGCATTGCTTTGCCTATTGCTGCCGAAGAGCTTGTCGCAACCAACCGTCACATCTGAGAAAAGAGGGATATGGGCAGATTTATCTATAATCGCCAGCGACTGGCCATTTAATCGCTTTGTTATATCAACCATGGCTTTTAATTTCGGACAATATAATTTCTTTACCTTTCTTACCGCTTTCCTCACAAAAGTCCTCGGCGCCACTCAGGAAATGGCTGGAGGCGTTTACGCAATTGTTCAAGCCACCAGTGCCTTCTTTAGGCCTTTCTGGGGGTTTGCCAGCGACTTTTTTTTCAAAAGCCGCAAAAAGGCTCTTTGTGTTGGGCTTTGTTTCGTGGCGTCTATTTGCTTCGGGGCTTGCGCATTAATCAGCATCGCGGGCGCGCCAGTTTGGATGGGAATTGCAATTTCCATTATCCTTGGGGCCAGCATTGCCTCCTATGCACCACTCGTTCAGGTCATGGCCGTTGAAGCAGTGGACCCCAAAATGATCGGTTCAGGGCTCGGCTATGCTCATATGGGAACCCATTTGGGCGCATCAATTGGCCCGCTCGCTATGGGCATATTGCTTGATTTATATAGCTATGCTGTGGGTTACGGTATAACCGCAACCATAGTCCTGATTGGGGTCGGCTTGCTGGTATTTGGATTGAAAGAGAAGACCGCCCGGTGACAGAGCAAAAAAAATCTCAGAGTATTCCCAACAGGTCGGCCTTGGACGCTGCGTTTACCTAATCAAAGGTCACCTCATGTGGTGCATCTCGAAATGGTTAAAAATCCCCTAGCTTTCAAATAATGTGCGACGCCCGCCATAACCCGTTGCTTTATGACTATCAAGCGGGACACTTTTAAACGGCTTGCCGGCAACGATAGCGACCTAAAATGTAGATGTGCCATTCACCGAAGTTCTATGCATATGTCGACGTAGCGGCAATTCGTAATCGCTTTCGGCACGATGCTGTAACGCGCAATTATCCCAGATAATCAAATCACCCTGACGCCATTTATGCCGATAAATGAACTCCGGCCTAATTATGTGATCGGACAGTTCCTTGATCAACGGCAGCGCCTCCGCGTCGTCCATACCCACGATACCGGTGCACTCGCCTTCAAGAACATAAATGCATTTCCGGCCCGTAAAGGGGTGGGTACGCACAACAGGATGTACCACATCCGGATTCAGCAACTTTTGAGCCTCGGAAAGTTCGCTTTCCCTGCCCAGCCGCCGTTTGCGCGCCGCAAACTGATGAACCGCCTTAAGTCCCCTGAGCCGGATTTTCATATCGTCGGAAAGGGCATTGTATGCCGCAACGGTGCTGGCAAACAGCGTATCACCAAAACTTTTCCCCTCTTTTTCGGGCACCTCTAGAGCGAACATGGTCGTACAACGCGGCGGCGTTTCGATATAGGACTGGTCAGTGTGCCAGGTAACGCCAGCTTTTTCATAACCAAGTGGCTTTCCATCTTCGATTAAATTCGAAATACGAAATATTTGCGGATAATCGGGATGACAGAATTCCGAAAAGGTATGGGGAACAATCCCGCCGAGGCGGTCGCTCAGGTCTATATGCTGTTCAGGTGTGATTGACTGATTACGCAACACAATGACGGAGTGTTTATTAAATGCAGCATCAATTTCATCGAATACCACATCCTTCAAGCCTTCACCCAAGTCAACGCCGCGCACCTCTGCGCCACAGGCGTCTCCACTCGGAATAATTTCAAGAACCTTCATAGCACTCTAGTACCCCGACCCAACAGTTAGCACTGCGGGCAGGAGAGATTGCATACGGACGGGCTAACCACGCCAGAGACGGTCTAAGCCAATATTTACAAAGTCTTGTAACAAGCCTTTCGGGTATTCGAGGGTAAGGAAGTAGGCCAATAACCCGAGGAATACAGTGAACGACGCAGCACAGATAAAGGAACCCAAATGGGTGCGGTCTGCCTTCAAGCGGACGAATATATAAATGTAAATTGCCACACCAATCTCAAAACCGAACAGCGCACATAAGCCCAGCATGCCGAGCAACCAACAAAGGTGGTATTCGTTAGTACGTTTTTCCGCATGATCGCCAAAGTCTTCTAGTTCTGAATCATAGAAATGTGTTCCCGGGGTTTTGCCGAGTATCATTTGAATACCAAGCGGCGCTAGAAGCAGTACCGATAATCCCGTTACGAATTGTGGGAAGAAACGTGTCAAATCCTCTTTGTAGGTGCTGTTGATAAACATCATCACCACGTAGGCTACAATAACCGCAAAGAAAATAAGCTGTGGGCGTTTATTTTTATGGGTGTGTGGCCCCTCTTCTGAAAGATTGGCTGGACGTGGTTTAAAACGGATGCACGCAATGACTGAAAGAATGATCAGTATCAACAGCACTATCACAATCGGACGATCGAAAAAACTCAGGCCATAGACGGTGTAGGTCTCATAAACTCCCTGCTCCACCTGCTTGGACAAGACAAACCCGATTAAGAGAGCGGGCCGAGGCCAACCAAAACGTTTCATATAAACGCCAAGGGTACCCACCACCATCAACATAAGAAGATCACCCCAGTGGCGCGTCGCCTGGAAAGCTGCGAAGAAAATCAGACCCATCATGAAAGGCGCAATGAGAGAATATCGAATTGTTGTGAGTAATGCGATTTGATTGGCAAAGAAGACGCAAAAACCGGCACCAATTACATTTGCCAGCGCTACAGACCAGATCATCACATAGACCAGATCTAGCTGTTCGGTAACCATTTCCACGCCGGGCTCAATGCCGACAAGCACGAAACCGCCTATAAGGATGGCCATGCTTCCAGATCCAGGAATGCCGAATAGAAGTGTCGGCACGAGTGCGCCACCCTCCTTGGCATTATTGGCTGATTCTGGCGCGATTACTCCGCGCACATCACCGGTACCGTATTCATCCTTTCGGTCAGTCGTTTGAATGGCATGCCCGTAAGCGATCCAATCCACTACCGAACCGCCAAGGCCTGGCATGGCGCCGACGATACAACCTATGACGCAACATCGCGTCGACAACCACCAGTTTTTTCCCCAATCTTTAACACCTTGAATCCAACCGCCCTGCGCCCTGAGATCACCGGTGTCAGAAATTGTGAACTGTCGGCGCAGAAGTTCGATGATTTCCGGCATCGCGAACATACCCAGCCCAACAATAACCAGCTTAGTGTTATCGAGAAAATAACCTGTGTCTAAATCAAGGAAGTCTAAACGCAATTCTGCCGTCATCGGAGCAGGCCCAATAATTTTAATCAGGAAGCCCATGACACAAGCGAAAAGCCCTTTCCAGGCGTTGTCTCCTGTTAACATACCGATCATTGTCAACGCCAATACGATCAGCATCAGTTGTTCGGAGAAACCCATGGCCAGGATAAGCGGGATCGCATAAAACACGGCTACCGACAGCACCAAAGCGCCAAAAATGCCACCATACATGGAGGACACGAAAGCAGCGGACAGCGCGCGTGCCGCCTCACCTTTTTTGGACATCGGGAAGCCATCCATCACGGTAGCCTGTGAGCTAGAGGTACCAGGGATACCCATTAACACAGACGGGAAAGTGTCAGAGGTCGCAGTTACTGATTGCAGCCCGATCATCATTGCCAAGGCAATTGACGGCTCAGCGCCAAATAAGAAGGGCAGTATTAAGGAAAGTCCAGCAACGCCGCCAAGACCCGGCAATATACCAACAACCAATCCAAGCGCGACCCCACCAGCTAATGCTACGATGTGCCAGAAAGTAAAAAGCTGCGCAAGCGCGGCAACTACTGCTTCTTCAATAGACATAAAACACGCCTCAAGGTTTATTAGTTTCTTCCAAAATTATGCCGAAGTATTTAACCGAAGCGCCGGCACCCCGCTACATATTTTTGCACGAGCCGCCGAGGCTTTTCTGAACAGTTATATTAAAGCCTAGCTGCTCCGCCAAAGCATATCCAGACCGTACGGTATATAATCTTGCAAGATACCCCGAGGGTATTCGAGCGTAAGGAAATACGCCAGCACGCCCAAAAAGACGACAAATGAGAGGCCACAAATGGCGCTAACCAAATGCGACATCTGCGCTTTCTTCAGAACAAAGGCATAAATAAAGGCACACACGCCAATCTCAAAGCCAAATATGAATGACATTCCCAGCATGCCGACCAGCCAATAGAGATAATGCTCACTCGTCCTGCCTTCTACCCTTTCACTGAGTTCTATCCGCTCCGTATCGTAATAATCAGGACCCGGCTTATTGGACAGATGCAGCTTTAGACCAAGCGGCACCATAAAGACCATCGCCAAGCCAAAGACAAAGACCGGGTAAAGCCTCGTGAGCTCCGGGTGTTGCATGCCATCGATCAGGATCGCCGCCAAGAAAAACATTATTGCCCAATAAAAGGTCAACTGCGGACGCCTGTTTATATGTGTATGAGGCCCATCCTCTGTCATTTCAGGCAACTTTGGCTTGAACCGCGCCGCCGCAATAATAGACGCTATGGTTAGCACTATAAGCACAAGTACGATCGGCTTAGTAAACATGTTCACCCCGTGTACCGTATAGGTAAGGTAAACGCCTTTCTCTACCTTGTCCGCTAACACAAAGCCGATCAACAGAGCAGGACGCGGCCAGCCGAAGCGCTTCATATAAACACCAAGCGTGCCGAGCACCATTAACATAACCAAGTCGCCCCAATGACGGGTCGCCTGAAAAGCAGCGAAGAAAATAAGCCCAAACATAAAGGGTGCGACCATCGAATACCGAAGGGTGGTCAACTTAGCGATCTGATTTGCGAAAAACACGCATGTACCCGCGCCAATGACATTGGCAAGACCAACCGACCAAATCATCACATAAACGAGGTCAAGCTGCTCAGTGACCATATCAACACCCGGCTCAATGCCGATCAGCACAAACCCACCCAACAAGATGGCCATACTACCCGAACCAGGAATACCGAAAAGAAGCGTCGGCACTAAGGCTCCGCCTTCTTTCGCGTTATTTGCTGACTCTGGCGCAATAACGCCGCGCACGTCACCAGTTCCGTAATCATCTTTCCTATCAGTCGTTTGAATGGCATGACCATAGGCAATCCAATCAACTACTGAACCACCGAGCCCCGGTAACGCACCTACCAGGCAACCAATCGCCGCGCAACGCAATGATAACCACCAGTTTCTAGCCCAATCCGAAACGCCTTGGATCCAGCCACCCTTAATATCCCCCAGTGAGCCATCTTCAGAAATGGTCCAATGACGGCGGAGAAGGTCAACGATTTCAGGCAAGGCGAACATGGCGAGACCAACGACGACTAACTTAACCGTATCGAGGAAATAGCCAGTACCCATATCCAAAAAGCCCATGCGCAATTCGGCGGTCATGGGCGCTGGCCCAAGTACGGCTACGGCCAAGCCAAGCACACAGGAGGCCAAACCTTTTGTAACACTGGCACCGGTCAACATGCCAATCATGGTTAAAGCTAGAACGATCAGCATTAGTTGCTCTGCAAATCCCATAGCAAGAATCAGTGGGATGGCGAAGAAAACTGCCACGGAAAGAACGCAGGCGCCAAAAATGCCACCAAACATGGATGAAACAAATGCTGCGGACAACGCCCGGGCCGCTTCGCCCCGTTTCGACATTGGGAAACCGTCCATCACAGTCGCTTGCGAACTCGCCGTACCCGGTATCCCCATCAAGACCGATGGGAAGGTATCAGACGTCGCAGTCACCGACTGGAGGCCAATCATCATGGCCAGCGCCAAACTCGGCTCAACACCGAATAGAAATGGTAAAATCAGAGAGAGACCGGCCGTTCCACCTAAGCCAGGCAAAATACCAACACACAGTCCCAAAAACACACCGCCTGCAAGGGCAAAAACGTGTGTCACGGTAAAAATTTGTGATAGTGCGGCTAATGCAGCTTCTTCAATAGAAATTGGTCCACCCTCCCGATTCTAAAAATTAAGTAAGCGCTAATATTCTTAAGTAACGCAAAAAATAAGGACCGGCGCAAATTAAGCGCCGGTCCTTCAACTAAAGTCTTAGGAACTTCCGCCAAACTTTTTCTCAAGCCAAGCGTTCATCCATTTTTTGTTCTCAGGAGTCATGGTGGTCGCGAACTTGATCACCGCCTGAGCATCCTTACCAAACGAATGTGGATACTTACCCATGTCCTTCTTGACGATGTCCAAGAACTTCGGGTCCTTGTAGATCTTCTTGAAAGTATCGACATAGGTATTGTAAACGTCGTCAGACGTGCCCGGAGGTAACGCCATCGACTTCGAAGCACTCACGCCCATGGCGATGAAGTTCTTGAGAACTTGCCAATGGGTACCAGACGGCTTCTTGCCACCGTTAACGGATTGATACATTTCCACAACACTTGGGCTTTCTGCACCGAGGAAAGGATCCTTTACGACCGATCCATCCGGCAACAACAGACCAAGGTTCATAAGAGGCGTAACAGTGCCTTTTTTGACCCACTTTGTAACGGACTTGTTATATTTAGCCGCACTGTCGTAATTGATATTCAACTCGCCACGTAGGATAGCTTTACGTTGCTTGCCTGTAGAGAGGCCGAAAACCGGCTTCGGAAAGAAGCCCAAGATATCAAAGGCCAAGAAAGCACGGAGTTCAGCCGATGTCTTGTTCTTCGCACCAAACACAAGGTTCGCCTTACGAAGCGCTTCGACGTCCTTCTTAGCATTCTTACCTGTGATGCCAGTTTGATCCGAACGAGCATAGAAAGCCGTGCCAAGTGGATTAGCAATGGCGATCCTCCAAGAGTTCGGGTCATATTTTACCTTGCTGCCACCGAACAAGAAGCTAGTCATAGTCGAGGTAGAGCACGTCAGAAGCGTCAGGCCATCGCCCTTTTGCTTTTGGAAATAGTTCGCGCCCAAAATTGAGCTACCGCCCGGCTTGTTGAGAACCACGATCTTCGGCTTACCAGGCAGATACTTAGCCAAAAATGGTTGGAAAGTCCGGCCATAACGGCTTGCGCCGCCGCCTTCTTTAAACGGAACAATAATGGTAACGGTTTTGCCGCTGAAATCAGCTGCCGACGCCGCCATTGGCGCCAAAGCTACACCACCGCCTAATGCGGCAGCAGCCATAAGTTTACGTACAGACATATTATGCCTCCCTGTCACTGCCGCGGGCAGGCTCTTTGCTTAATTGGCAAAGGATAGTTTCAACAATTTTTTTGCTCAGATCTTTTTTTTATCCCTGAACAAATTGCTAGAAACCACCGGCAACCCTCCCACAGACGGTAATATTGCCGTGTCGAAGCGCTATTTTTTTCAGAAATCACCAAAGTGTCAAGAGCTTAAATGCCCTTGACTTCTTAAGATTAAGGCTAGCGAAGGAGGAATGATCAGAGGGGCAGGTTCACTATTATCCAAATTTCCTTGATTTCGCGGTTCTGATCTCGACCCTTGGGTGCTAATCTGAGGATGTTTCTCAACTTTTAAAATTTCAAACAGAAATTCATGCGACGCTTTGCTCCAGAATTATTCAAGAGAATGTGATCCAGGAAGTGGCTAGGTTCTCAATCGAATGAACATGAGCAAAGAAATTTAAAAAGGCCTTAAATGAATAAATTGGAAAGGTGGTCGGGGTTCATATCACCGCAGGATATTGATCGCTATCAAGCAGCTGGGCATGGCGCTGACATCGGCTATGGCAAAAGGCCCGCTTTGCTAAACGTAGATAGCCATAATTTGTTTATCAATCCCAAGTACCCGTTTTGCGCCGCCCTTGACCCGAACGCTTTGGAAATGACTATTGCCTCGATCACGGCAACATTTCGTCATTTAGAACTGCCGATCTATTACGTGCGGCGCGACAAACGGGATCATCGGGTAAAAATGGGCATGCGCAATAAACGCTACGAAACACTGCGAACGCCAAAAAATAACGACCCTGGTATCGCCTACGACGCCGATGCAGACGAGTGGCCGGCTTCCTATAGGCCAAAAGAAGAGGATGTGATCGTTTATAAAAACAAAAGCTCGGCCTTTTTTGGCACGCCACTCGATGCCTGGCTTCGCTACGACGCTATAGACACACTGGTTGTTTGCGGCATGACCACGAGCGGCTGCGTTCGTGCCAGCGTCACCGACGCATTTGCACTCAATTTCCGTGTCACTGTCATTGAGGATGGCTGCAGCGATTTGAGTGAGGTTGCTCATCGTGCCAGCCTTTTCGACATGGACATGAAGCTAGGCGACGTTAAAACGCTTGAGACGGTTATTGCAGAGCTGGGCCAAAAATTTGCTTAACCCCCCCTGATAACAAAAAGATATTGTATGAACCCAGTGCCATTATCTCCGAACACCCATACTGCCAGGTTGGATAGATAGTTAATTCAGTTATAGTCGAACAACGGCTCGAAATATTTGGCCGTATCAAACTAAATTTTTTAAAGAGAGTAGATGCTATGTCGGAAATTCAGGTTCACATACCCATAGACGTTCGCCATGTTCCGCCGATTCCATTAGCACCAAGAACAAATAGTTTGAAAGGGCTTAAGGTCGGTCTTTTAGATAACGGTAAAGAATTTACCGACCATGTCTTGGATGGCTTGTGCGAGATGCTTGAAAACGATCATAGTGTGGGAGAGGTCGTATTTTGGCGCAAAGGCTTCCCCTCGAAAGCCGCTCCCTTCATTGATCAAATGGCATCTTCGGTGGATGTTGCTGTCAGTGGTGTAGGTCATTGAGGTTCGTCCTCCCCGTGGAGCGTCCATGACGCCGTGGCCCTTGAATCCCAAGGGATCCCAACTGTTACACTGATCAGCTGTTCTTTTTGCACGTTGGCACAAGCGGTATCTAGACAGCTTGATTATCCAGGCCTGCCCATTCACCTATTACCCCATCCACTCGGTCACCGGGATCTGGGTGTAGTTAAAAAGCGAGGCAGAGATGCTGCGCCCGAAGTAGTTAGAATGCTTACGACACCGAACGATATGCTCGCTGCGGAGTTTACAGGAAAAAAATTTCCGCTGCCCGAACACGCTGTCGCAAGATAGGAAGATAAATGGCAGTAAAGCCAATCAATGAGCTGTTATCCGAGGAAATACGTCTGCCGGATGATCTGGAATTGGTCAACGATCATTTCTACAAAAAAGGTTGGACAGACGGTTTGCCGATTATCCCGCCTACCGAAGAACGCATCGAAAAAATGCTGGCGGGCATGCCGTGGCGCGACCCGGACACCCTGATCGGCCTCGTACCACCTTTTCAAGGCAAGGCCACCCTCAGAAAAGTTGCCATCAATGCGGTGATGGCCGGTGCCAAGTCTGACTATCTACCGGTTATTATCGCCGCCCTAGAAGCAACATTGGAGGAACGCTATGGCCTCCACCATCGGCAAACCACAACCCATGCCGCTGCACCGTTACTCATCATCAGTGGACCTATAGTCAAGGACCTCAATATAAACTACGGCAATGGCTGTTTCGGCCCCGGCTGGCGATCAAACGCCACGATCGGTCGTGCACTTCGACTCACGCATCTTAACTTGGGCGGGGCAGTCCCTGCTGTAGTTGATTTTGCCCAGCATGCCCATCCGGGCAAATTCACCTATTGCATCGCCGAACACCAAACCGCTAACCCCTGGAATCCGATTCATGTGGACCGAGGATACAACGCCGAGGACAGCGTGGTCACGGTGGTGCAATGTGAAGCACCCCACAGCATGACAGAGAACATGCGCACAATTCCCGAAGATATTTTGGAAGTCTTTGCGGATTCCATGGCGACGCTAGGCTGCAATAATCTTTATTCCCAGGGTGAGCCTGTGTTGGTGATCTGCCCAGAACACGCGGCTAATTTTCATGTAGGCGGCTGGACCAAGGAAACTATCCGCCAGAAAGTTTATGAACACGCACGCCAACCCTGGCGGCTAGTTAAAGGGCGCGGCAAATCTCACGGACCATTCTTCCCCAAAGAAGTCGACAAGAGCGACCCGGAATCAATGGTACCGATTATAAATCAGCCCGAAGATTTAGTTATCGTTATTGCCGGCGGTGCCGGTGGCAAATCCATGTGGTGTCCCACTGCCGGCGCACAAACTCTAAGCGCGGATAAATTGATTGAGCGCGGCTAAGTCAGCAATCTGGAAACCCTTAAAAGACTATCGCATGGTTTTTTATGCCTATTGGCCAACCCATTCAGGCTCTATCTAACTCAGCCGTCTTAAACAATAGCCCGACATGCCGCATCTAAAGAAATTACCGCTTCATCCAATTCTTTGTCCGTATGGGCTACAGAGACGAACCGACGCGTGTTCGGCATCACAAACACTCTTTCCCGGCTCCAAGCCAGATCTAACGCCTTAGTTTTTTCCATATCTGCATTGAGGAAATCAACGTAATCCTGTGGGTCCCGGTCGCTCGCGAAGAATTGCCACCAAGATTCCTGGCCAATTACCCGAACGCCAAGATTGTGACGATCAAGAACCTCTTGAAACGCTGTGCGCACCGTTTGCCCATGATCGCGGAGTTGCTGGTAGGGGTTTAGGTCTTTTAGGACTTTCAAACACGCCAAACCGGCGGTGGCACTCAATGGGTTTCCATGCAGGGTACCGCTAATCGCGGTCCCCTTGCTGTCTCCAATGATTCCTGGGTTGGCATGCAATAAAATATCTTCACGCCCTCCAACAGCACCCAATGCCAGGCCGCCGCCCATAATTTTCCCATAAGATGCCAAATCTGGTTTTACACCGTAAAATTCCTGGGCACCGCCATAGGCGAGGCGGAAGCCTGTTACCACTTCATCGAACAGCAGCAAAATTCCAGCCTCGTCACACAGGTCACGCAATCCTTGTAAGAACCCGTCATCGGGGAAAATAACGCGCTGAACGGGCTCAACAATCGCCCCCGCTAGAACCTCCTTATGCTCCTTAATGATTCGCGCCGTCGCTTCCAGGTCATTAAAAGGCGCTACAATGACCGAATTCTGCGCACCATCCGGAATGCCCAGGGCGTCGGGTTGTCCCGACGGATAATTGGAAGCTGCATTCGGTGCAACGCTAATATTCGAATAATCATGATTGCCGTGATATCCGCCCTCGAATTTCAAAATGACATCACGGCCCGTAAAGGCACGTGCAAACCGCATAGCATAGTAAGTAGCCTCCGATCCGGTAGTCGTAAATATCACTCGATCCGCACAGGGAATGGCTGAGACCAGCTCTTCTGCCAACTCCAGAGCCTTGTCATTCACCAGTCCGAAAAAATGTGTGCCTATTGAAGCTTGATCGCGCACTGCCGTCACGACCTCGGGATAGGCATGCCCTAGCACCAAAGCGCCCGCACCACATACATAGTCAATTCGCCAATCGCCGTCGGTTCCCAAAACTCGCGCACCCTTACCCTCGCAAATAATAAAATTTACATCCTCGGCCAATGCATTTTTTGTCATGCGGCCACCCGGGAAAACTTTCTGTAATTTTTGTTCAGTTTCTGAAAATTCAGCCATTTTTCTTAACCTTGATTTAAAGGAATGAATATTAAGAGAGGTCTATTAAGCTGTTCTCCAAGCCATCCGACGACGAAGAAACGCGATTGCATCGTTGAGCTGACTCATTCTAACCGTATCCCCAAACATTCCATCGGGATGATAAATTGTTGCTAATATACGAAAACGCGCTTTGATATCATCTTGGCTCGGACGAGCATGGGGATGGAATCCCAAAACATATAAAGCGTCAGCATTAGTTTCTATACCGCGCTCGATCGGCGAATAGGCGAGTTCTGTCAACGCACCGCGGATCCGCTCTACATCGTTTCGTGCTTCGCGCAAAAGATCGCGCGCACGTGGAGACCGACCATCTTCTAATGTCACCTCAATATCCCCATGATCTATCGCAAGTGCTAATCCTAGGGCTCGACGAATATCGGCAACCGCATGTCCTTTTGGCAGCCGGACCTGAAGACGTGGCTTCCGTCGCCATGGTTTACCTTGACTAGGACCAGACTTAAGGACGACAGATTCTCGATCACCAGCAGGTGGTTCGCCAGCATCAGGGCATGCCTGAATAATTTCCGTTGGAACAATAAGCATTACCGAACGCGCAATATCAGCCACATTAACGCCGCGTATATCTGCAAGTGCGGTAATTGCATCACGAAATTCCGATGAACACGGAACCACGTAGGAGTGTTTGCGTTCACGTTTGGGAGGCATCTACTTTCTCAAAATCGAGAGGTTGATCCAAGCTGACCGATTCGCGATCTACCGTCAACTGCCTGTGAAGTTAGTTAAGAAATTTTTCATTCTCATTTTCTACGTTTTGTATCTTGATTTATACGCTGAATACAAAATCCATTGGAACTAGCACTTGAGCACCTTTTAAGGAGAATTTTGGTAAGCCTCAAAGACGAATGAAAATTATTTAGTCAGGTCCGAAAATAACCTCGGGCTGAAAGAGATTATGACCTGAGGATACCCCCAGTTTTCTTTGTCACATTGGCAACCACTTTGTCAGCCACCACTTCAATCTCTTCATCGGTTAGCGTATGATCGCGCGGCTGCAACATTACCTGAATACCAATAGATTTCTTATTCTCACCTAAAGAAACACCTTTAAATACATCAAAAACACAAACAGTCGCGATTAGTTCCTTGTCCGCCGCTTCGGCAGCCTTTACAAGCGCAAGGGCCGCCACATCTTGTGGTACCACAAAAGCAAAATCACGCATGACCGGCTGGAGGGGTGACACGTCAAGCGCCGCACGACTTTTAGACGTTTTGCCTTTAGGCAAAGGTATGGCTTCTAGGACAACTTCAAAACCAGATGCAGGACCTTTTACGTCTAAAATTCGGAGAACCTTTGGATGAATTTCGCCAAACCATGCAAGAACATTCGGCCCTAACCTCAAAGTACCGGAACGACCTGGATGGTACCAAGCAGGCGCGTCGGTAGTCACCTGCAAACTACCATTTGGCGCATTGCAGGCAGCAAGTACGGCCAAAGCATCGGCCTTTACATCAAAGGCATCAACCGGGCGGGCGGTCCCCTGCCAATGACGGCCAATAGCGCTTCCGTGACGCAAGCCACCAACCATCAAATCCTGAGCATCTGGAGTATCATTCTGAAAGGTTGGCCCTAATTCAAAAATCGCCAAGTCCGTAAACCCGCGATCAGCATTCCGGCCTGCAGACAACAAAAGATTAGGCAGCAAGGAGGGGCGCATCGCATCAAGATCGCTGCTGATCGGATTCTCTAATTGCAACGCCGCATCACCACCGCCAAACAAAGGTGCATAACTCGATGAGATAAAGGACCAGGTTACTGTTTCCATCATGCCACGACCTGCCAAGGCGCGTTTGGCAAAAGCCACATGACGCTGACGAGGGGTTAGAATGGGTTTGGGCAATTCACTTTCACGCTCCATCGGCACCGTCGGAATTTTATCGTATCCGAACACCCGCAGCACCTCTTCGACCAAACAATGCTCACCTTCCACATCAGGGCGCCAACTAGGTGGTGTTGCCTCCAGCACATTGCTACCAGCCTCAACAGCAAACCCTAAATCTCGCAATATGCTAGCAGCTCGGTCTAAATCAATTTCTATGCCGCCAAAATTTTTAAGACGGTCAAGCCGGAGCGTGATAGGTTCTTTGACATCGGGCAATTCACCAGCAACGGTTAAAGTGCTTGCCTTTCCGCCGCATAATTCAAAGATCATTCGACTTGCTACTTCCGTACCCCACACAACCGACTGAGGGTCTACGGACCGCTCGAAACGATAGCGCGCGTCAGATTCTATGCCAAGTTTTCTTCCGGTCGCCGCAGTCCGAATAGGATCGAAAAGCGCGACTTCTAGAAAAACATCTGTCGTCGTTTCGGAACAGCCGGTTTCTCGCCCCCCCACCACGCCGGCAATCGCTTGAACTCCAGTCTCGTCAGAGACAATGGTCATGTCGCGTTCTAGCGAGTATGTTTCATCATCAAGTGCTTCAATTTTCTCACCTTCTTTAGAAAACCGCATTGTGAGATCGCCCCTAATCTTTGCAACATCGAAAATATGCAAAGGACGCCCAAGATCATAGCTCACATAGTTGGTGATATCGACCAGCGCCGAAATCGGTCGCAGACCAATCGCTGTTAGTCGGTCCTGCAGCCATTTAGGGCTGGGCCCATTCTTAACGCCCTTAAAGGTTCGGCCGACCACCATCGGGCAGGCTTCTTCCGAACCTTTTGGAAAATCACGCAGCCATTTAACCGGGGAACCAAACTCACCTTTTACGGCGCTATCATCCAACGGCTTTAGCACACCAAGCCCAGCAGCAGCCAGATCCCGTGCTACACCCCGAACACCCAAACAGTCGCCTCGGTTTGGTGTAATAGCAAGTTCTATCATAGGATCGTCCAAACCCATGATCTCAGCAAACGGTGCACCTACCGCCGCTTCTTCAGGCAACTCAATTATTCCGTCGTGCTCCTCTGATAATTCCAATTCTTTTTCGGATAACAACATGCCGGTTGATTCAACGCCGCGAAT